>ERZ869925.269-NODE-269-length-38708-cov-16.358627_pt1 | contig 38708 bp, 59 predicted proteins | sample MGYA00579311_ERZ869925 | MGnify/ENA primary metagenome ERZ869925 (study PRJEB32216, sample SAMN09231817) | wastewater metagenome | place: USA: Maryland | collected 2016-07-30 | study: EMG produced TPA metagenomics assembly of the PRJNA472060 data set (Reclaimed...
CCGAATTCGTCTACCTGACCGCGTCGGCGACTCTTCCTCCCTGGCAGCAGCGGACGGCTCCGCCCACCGGTACCGTATGGGATGAACACGCCAAACGGCTGGACGCGCACGACGTTTTGTTCGCCCAGCGGGAGCAGGATGAAACGAAAACAATCGCCTTAATTAACGAATTGATGCGCCAAATAAACCGGCGCATGGATAATTTCGAGAAACGAGTCCTGGAACAAATACGCCAGGAATTATCCTCGACCGTCCGGCTGAACGGCCAGCACAAGATAGCATTTTTTTTGGCGTTTTTGCTTCTGTTTATGCCTGTTCCGCTATTCTTTACGCAACTGCGGGAATTCTTTGGGGTTTCCTGGCAGGCCGCGCTGGTTTTCGCCCTGACAAGTTATTTTATCAGCGGGACGCTGTGGCTATACATGTGGTGGGGAGGAAGACCATGATAAAACGAATTGGCGCCTGGTACCGGGAATTATCCCCGGCTGTGCAAATTGTCCTGGCCGTGGCGGTAGCGGCGATTATCGCATATTCGCTCTTCCTGGGAGTCTCCCTGACTGACTTCGGCCGGGCCGTCCTGGAGGCTCCATGATTACCACAGCGGAGCTGGCCGCGATGGAAGCGACGCAGGTCTCCGCCATGGGAGACCGGTGCAAACTCATGGCGCCGACCGGCGTCTCCGGCGACTACGGGCAGGAGGCTGTGACCTACGCTGACGGCTCCGAAATCGTATGCGGATTCGAGCCGGCATCGACCAGCCGGTCAGTAAACCTGGCCGGTGTCGCGATAGAGTCCACGGCCCGGCTCCGGCTCAAGACGAGCGATGCCGGGAGCCTGTCCACGAACCACCGGGTGAAGATTACGAAGCGCAACGGGACGGCCCTCTCGCCGGTGGAAGTCTACCGGTGCGCCGGGTGGTCGATGCGTGGGCCGTCCTGTACGGTCGTGAACCTGGAACGGGTAAGCTGATGGAATTACGGGTAACGATTACCGGAACAGAGAACATGCAGAATGAGCTGTCCGATATGGTGCGTCCGGGAGCACTGGTGAAAGGGCTCTCGGCTGCCGGACTCTTTATCGAAGGGCAGGCCAAAATCAAGGCTCCTATCGATACCGGTTTCCTCCGCAACAGTATCGGTATCAGCCGTCTCACGTCCGAATATGTCGTCGTGGGAACGAACGCCGAGTATGCTTCCTACGTGGAAGAGGGAACGCGTAAAATGGCGGCTCGGCCCTACCTGCGGCCCGCGATTATGAACAACGTCCCGAAGCTGAAAGAGCTGATACTCGATGCCCTGATGAATGCCGGGAGGACACGCCGATGAGTATGGAGACCGAGCTGGTGGACCTACTCGTAGCGGACGCTACCATCGACGAGACGGTGGACGGGCGAATCTACCCGGTGGCGCTGCGGCAGGTAACGACGTTCCCGGCGATTACGTATGGCCGGGCCGCTGGCGGAGCCAGGGAGTATGCGCTGGACGCGTCGGTTACGCATATCACAGTCTTAATGTTTGTCCGCTGCTGGGCGGAGACTTATCCAGCGGCCCGGACTCTAGCCGACCTGTGCGCTGCGGCCCTCGACCGGTCTACGACCGCGCAGGTGGACGTCATTACCGTCCGGGACGGGCCGGATGACTGGCTCGATGGCGCCGACGTTTTCGGATGTTCTCTGGAAGTACAAATGGAGCAAATGCCATGAAAGGTACCGAGCTTGGCGTCTGGGTGGACGAGTATAATTTTTCCTCCGCTACGAGCGAAATCGAGCTGACGTTCACGGTCGGGGAAGGGGAAACCACGAACCTGGACAGCGCGGCCCAGGAATTCTCGGCCCTGCTAGCGAAGGCGGATTTGAAGCAAAACGGGTACTACCGTGGGGCTGACCCGAACGGGTTTGAAGCGGAGCTGCGAGACCGCTTCGGCGCGGAGGGAGCGTTGGTCACAGTCCTCACGCAGAAGAGCCTACCGGCGTGCGTGGCCTACGTGCTCCCGAACGCTACCGGGTACGAGATGGCGTTCGGGGCTCCGGTCGCCGGCATCGTGACGCTGAACGGGAAGTGGGGAACGGCTGCCGGAGCGCGTAGGGGTTTGCGCATCTACGACGGGACGACGGTCGTCGCCATACAGACAGCCGTCAATTTCGTCACAGGCTCTACGACGGGAGGGAAAGCATACCTGCACGTCGCCTCGATTACCGGCGTGGCCGTAGGAGCCACTATCAAAGTCCAGAGCGCGCCGGACGGTACGACCTGGGCGGACGAGGGAACGTTCACGGTGTCAGCGGTCGGCGGATATTCGCTCGACCTGACCGGGACGGTAGGGAAGGACATACGGCTCAATTGTACGAGCCTCGGCGGTGCTACCGGGATTCGGTGCATGGCCGTCGTCAGTCTTGGATAGTCACAGCACCGGAGGTGCGATATGTCAGTGAAAGGCCCGAAGAACGTCACATTTACCTACGACTCGGTGAATATGACCGCTTACGTCGACCAGGTCGATTTGAACATGACGGTGGCGGAGCTGGAGACGACAAATCTCGACAGCTCGGCCCAGGAATTCGAGCCCGGTCTCGGCGGCCACACCGTCGATATCGGCATCACGAAATGGGACAAGGTGGTGGACGACAAGCTCGGCCCTGACACGATTACGCCGGCGAAAAAGACGGCCGCCATCGCGTTCAAGGACGACTCCGGCGACACTGTGACCTACACCTGGACGAGCCAGTGCTTCGTGACCGGGTACACGATTTCGGGGGCCGCTACCGGGAAGGTAACGGGCAAGCCGAAATTCCGGCTCTCCGGGAATCCTACTCGGGCGGTCAGCTGATGCCCGTCCGGGTTTCTTGTTCTACTGAAGGTCTGGAAGAGAACTGGATCGAGGTGACGGAAGTCTGGACGCGCCGGGAGCTTACCGACTTCATGACGCAGAAGGGCCAGCCGTTCCTCGACCTGTTCGCCGCGAAGGTCACAGCTGTCCACCTCGTCCGCATGGACGGGACTGTGCTTACTGACCCGGCGAACGTCCTGCTAGGGCGCGATGAGTTGGATCTGCGGCTCTTCCGGTTTCCGGTGAGCGCGGTGCTGGAGGCGACCGACTATCTGCTAGGCTTGGGGGAAGCGAACAAGCTGCTATCGCCCGATGGCGCCGGGCTGGCAGCGAAGACGACACGAGCGCCAGGGAAGACGGCCCCAGCCGGGCCGGGCTAACGGTCGGGCTCTTCGCCCTCCCGGAAGCGGCTCTCGACAACTGGCTTATGGATCTGTTTCCGGGCCGGACGCTGGAAGAGCTGGATGGGATAGACTTCCCGCGGCTGCTCCGGGCTCTGGAGGCGAAACGAATCATCCGCGTGGAATCCGTCAGGGCTCTCCAACTGGCTGGCAAGGCGAAGCCGAGCCCGGCTGAGTGGAGGGCCATTCTATTACACGACCGCCTGTTGGAGACGCCGAACCATGTCTACAGCTAGTATACGACTCTCCGCCACGGACGACGCCAGTAAAGTAATCGACCGCGTCCGGGGAAAGCTGACCGACCTGAGCCGTCCGATTCAAGGGAACGCGCTGGCCGGTTTCGACCTGGGCGGTCTGGAGCGCGTGGCCGGGACGCTGGGCAGTATGCTGGGCGGTGGCGGTCTCGGCGCACTGCTAGGCGGAGCCGGGATTGGCGCAGGCGTCATCGGGCTCGGGCTGGCCGGGAATGCGATGGCCGAGGCGGGAGCGAAGGCGCAGGCGCTGGAGGCATCGTTCGAGACGATGGCGGAGAGCGCAGAGGATAGCGCGTCGGTAATGCTCCAGGCGATGCAGACCGCTTCCGGAGGAACGATAGCGAATAGCGACCTGATTCTGGCGGCGAACCGGGCTATGTCCTACGGTGTCGCCAACAGTGCGTCGGAGATGCAGAGCCTTATTCAGCTGGCCCTAACGCAGAGCCAGAAAATGGGGATTACGGCGACCCAGGCGTTCAACGATTTGGTCACAGGCGTCGGCCGGTTATCGCCTATGATTCTCGATAACCTCGGGGTCGTGGTGAAGGCGGAAGACGCATATGCGACGTATGCGGCCAGCGTAGGGAAAGCGGCTGACGCGCTGAACCAGACCGAGCAGCGGCAGGCATTCCTGAACGCGATGCTCGCCGCGGCTCCGGACTCCGCAGCGGGAGCAACCTCCGCCATCGAGAGCAACGCGGGCTCCTGGAGCCGGTGGGACGCCAGTGTAAAGAACCTGGGAGAGTCGCTCGGCGAGATGCTGGCCGGGCCGGGCGCTGACCTGCTCGACTGGCTCAATATGCCGGTCACAGGGATGAACGCGTGGCTGAATCCCTCCGATATCCAGCAGACGAATACGGCCATCTCACAGACGGCCGAGCAGATTGACACAGTCCTCCGGAAGCTGGACGCGGCGCAGGGGAAAGGATTCCGCAACCTGGGGCTGGAGCCCGGCGCGGCGGAGGATATGCCCATCGATATCACGATGCCGGCACCGCTCCAGTACGAGCCGGAAGTCCTCGTCGATATCCAGAATTTGGAACGGGCGAAGGCGGAGCTGAAGAACCTGGAAGACGCGCTGGCCCGGCTCCGGGAAACGCAGGCGCAGCAAATTTTCGGCTACGCTCCCGACCCGGAGCCGTGGGCAGATATCCTGGCGATGGGCGACGAATGGGCGGCTGCTCAGGCCGAGATGGCGGCCCAGGCGGAGGCAACTGCAGCGGCGATTTCGGCCTCGTTCGACGATATCCGGAAGTCGGCGGAGAGTCAGCTGGACGGCCTGACGAAAGGGCTGGTGGAAGAGATGGGAGCGCTGGCGGCTCTGGACCTAAACGATAGCCTGGTTTCCGAAATGAACGACCTGGTCGCCGCGTATCAAGCGGCTGGCATCTCGGCGGAGACAGCCGGGTATTTGATGACTGAATGGCTACAAAATACGGCGGAGGAAGCACGCAACGCTGCGGCGAATCTGAATACCTTCGCTCGCTCGGCCGGCAACGCGGCCACGGCCAGTGCCCGGTCTATCGGGCCGCTGCAGGCGATGGCCGGAGCCCTGCGTGGCGTAGCGAGGGCGATGGCGGAGGGAGAGACCGGTAGCGGACGCATGAGCAAATGGGAGCGCGTAAACTACGACCTGACCGGGCTGACCCCGAAGGCGGGAGCGCTGAAGACGAGCATGGACGAGCTGGGCGCATCGTTCGAGAGCGCCGGGTACAGCGCCGGAAGTTTCGGGGACGCTGCCGGAGGAAGTCTCGACAGCGGCAGCGGAATCGCGGGGATGGTATCCGGGCTGCTAGGTGGCGCCATGGACGTCGGGGTGGGCGTGGACACGTCCGCGTTCCTCCCTCGGGAAGACGCCATAAACGAGGATGCCCGGCGTCTGGCTGACGTCATGGTGAACGGATTCGGCTCGCCCTGGGCATCCTACTTCCAGAGCGAATTCCCGGCTCTATTCTCCGAAATGACGACCGGTGGCGATATCCAGGCGGGTGCGGCCCGGCTGCTCCAGGAATTCGAAGCGGGGCTGCGGCCCGAGCTGATTAACCAGGACGCCGTGAAAGACCGGGTAAAAGCGATGCTTGTTGGCGACGCGAACATGGCGGCTCTAGCGGCCGAAATCACAGCGGAGCTGGAAGCGGAGCTGGCCGGAGCCGACCCGGCGCAGATCGCCGGCATGGTGAATGGAGCCCTCGGCCTGGCCGATACCGGAGCCGGTGCCGGCATCGAGGAAGAGCTGAACAACGAGGCATTTTTGGGGAAGCTGTCCGGAGCCGGGCAAAAGGGCGGAGCCAACTGGGGCAAAAGTTTTATCGCCTACGTGCAGGCGAATGTCCCGTTCGAGCTGGTAGGTTTACTCACGGATTTGGTCACACCCCAGGTGCGCGCACGACTGGCCGAGTCTTCCTCGGCTGAAGGGCCGGTAAACTGATGGCAATTACGACGCCGGTCTTGGCCGGGTATACTCTCGCACAGGTGGCGGAGCCGGACGGGTTTTCGGTGGGCCGGTCGTACCGTGGCGGCTCGCTCCGGCTCGCCAGCGGGTCGCTAGCCTACGACCTGGTGAACGACACGTACAAACGTACCTTCGAGCTGTCCTGGCGTAATGTGACCGAGGCGCAGCGTAATACCATCGACACCGCCTACAACGCTATCCGGAAGACGTCAGCGGCATTCACCGCGCCGGACGGGCAGACCGCTACCGTAAACCGGGCCGAAGACCAGGTGGAGCTGCGCTGGTCGGGCAAGAAATTTGCGGGAGGAATTCAGCGCTGGTCGGGCACGCTCCGGCTGGAAGAGGTGTGACCATGGGCCGGGTTATCGCGTCGAAATTCGAGGTGCAGTGGAACGGTACCGACTGGAGTGACGAGAGCGCCTACCTGCACGAGGCGACCGGCAGCGTCAAGCTGGCTCCGGCTGCTTCCTCCCTCTTCGCTAGCCGTGGAACGGCTGACAGCCTGTCTGTGACGTTGTTTGACGCCGACCGGAGGTTTAACCCGTTGAAGAGTGGCGGAGCCCTGTATGCCTCGCTCTCGGGCGGTGGAGCGTACCACCGGGAAGCGCGCTTGTCGGTACAGGTGGACGGTGGCGCCTGGGTGCGCATTTTCACCGGCGTCCTGAAACTTCCGAAGGAAACGTCGCCCGGCGCGAACGAGGCCGGGCTGATTACGTTCGCCGTCCGGTCTATGGAAGAGCGCTTGCTGAACAGTCGCCAGAGTACCGATATCGACGAGATGTTCGTCCTCCAAAACCAGGACGAAGGTACGCTCATCGAGTACCTACTCGACGCTGCCGGAGTCTCGACGCTGGATATCCAATGCGACGCCGGGCTCTTCCGAATTCCCTACACCTGGATGGACGAAGAGTCTCTCATCGATGAGCTGTGGCAAATCGCGGCAGCTTGCGGAGGAAGATTCTATGTCGATATCGACGGCCAGTTTTGCTACGAGAATGCCTCGCATTGGCTCTCCGGCTCCCGGCATACGGCCAGCCAGCAGACGTACACGACGGACGACTACAAGCGGCTCAATATCCTCCTGGAAGACGCCGACCTGTTCTCGGATGTGACGGTCGTGACCGCCAGCCGGTTCGCCGGGCCGGTCGGCCGGGTATGGGCTCCGGATTCCCCGGTAATCGTGCCGGCGAATTCCACGAAGGTCGTCACGGCCGCGTTCCGCCAGCCGCTGGCGTGCGTCGAAGGTACCCTGTCTTACAGCCTGGTAACGCACGGTGGCGTCCGGGTTTCCTCCGGCGTTTCGGTAGGGACGAACTGGTATGCGCAGCGGGCGATTATCACGATTGTGAATTCGAACGCGTTCGCCGTCGTGCTGCAGCAGGCGTCCATTACCGGGCCGCAGCTAGTAGGAGGAAACCAGCATGAGGAAGTCTTTGAGAGCGCGCATTCGTTCTGGACCGGACGTAAGCGGAGGGCTCGTCGCTTCAGCGGGAATGCCTACATCCAGCTGGCGGAGCAGGCTGCTACGCTCGCCCAGATGGGCGGGGAATGGTCACAGACTCCCCGGCTCCAGTACCAGTTGCTGAACGCTATCGGGAATCCGGAGCGACGGCTGGGCGACCTGGTTACGATAAGCAACCCGATTATGTTTCCGGACGGGAGCCGTACGGGATTCATAACCGGGCTCTCTTTCAAGCTGGACTCAACCGGGTTTACGCACACGAGTATCGACTGCATCGATGCCTCGACAATCTACCCGTATGCTAGCAGTCCGGGCTACTTCGTTATCGGAACGTCACTCCTGAACGGGACGCATAAGGTGTTCTACTAAAATGGCATGGGTTACTCCGCCGACTTTTACTTCCGGGCTCGTCGCCAGCGCGGCGAATCTGAACATCCTGAGCGATGACCTGGCCTACCTGAAAGGGGTGGCGGAAGGGCCGAACGCTCCATTTCAATCCGTCGTTTTCACGAATTCCGGGACGGCCACATACCATGTCCGCTACCGGTACCCGTACCTGCATTACAAGTATGTGGTATCGTCAGACCCGGGAGACGATATCAAAATCAAGGTGAACGGGACGACCAAGTACTCGGACGGTGCGCCGGGCGAGGGAACGGTGGCCGGGTATGTAGACCTGACGAGCATGGCCCTGACGCCGGGCTCCTGGTACCCGGTAACGGTAGAATGGATGAAGAGCGCAAATAGCGTTCTGACGCTCTGGTACCTACTGCTAGCGAATGTGACGAGCTTATAATGGCACGACAATGGGGGCACGGCGATACCGTCCCGGCAGCGGATTTGAACACAGTCTCCACCGAATTGACGGCCCTCCGGGACGCGGTGAAAGACGCCGAAATCGTCGCGTGCGTCCCGGATAAGTACGGGACGGGGAACAAGTACTGGTTCGTCCACCGTTACCGGTGGCTCCATTTCAAGTCTACCGGGCAGCTGAAAAACGCAGGCGCCACGCAGCAGGCGTCCCTGACTCCGGTAAACGATACGTACACGAGCATGGACCTACACTCGATAAACTGGCTGGCCTACGGCGATTTTTACCAAGTGGTAGGCTGTGACATGGCGTCGGAAGAGGATACCCCATAATGCCGAAGAACGATACGCTGCGAGGGATAGACATCGACGTGGCGGCCGCTGTGTTCAACGCCGGCAACGGCTCGGCCGGTGTGACCGGGATGGAACGTCACGACCTGGAAGGGCCGTGGCATTCCGGCTCTTTATTGTGGGCTACGGTAGACAAGACCGGGAGCAGCCTGGCTGACCTAACGACCCGGACTCACAGCCTGCTAGCGAGCATCGGGCCGGACGACCACCACGCCCAGAGCCACGTACTCGCTACCGGTAGCGGACTCGGCGGCGACCATACGGTCAGCGGTCTCACGGCTGGTTACGTGCTCCGGGCATCCTCCGCTACGGCTGCAGCGTTCGCCGCGATTCAGGACGCCGATCTGCCGGCGACTATCGTCCGGACGAGCCGGGCCGTGAATGGCGGAGCCGGACTTACCGGTGGCGGAGCGCTGTCGGCCGACCTGACCCTGGCGGTCGGGGCCGGTAGCGGCATTACCGTGAACGCCGACGACGTGGCGCTGGCGACTTCCGTGGCCGGAGCCGGTCTTGTATTCTCTTCGCCCGGTGTACTCGCGGTCGGCGCGGGCGATGGCGTGACTATCAACGCCAACGACATTGCGCTCACGACGCCGGGCTCTGTGACGGTGTCCAGCACGAACACTGCAAGCGGGAGTCATACGCACGCTGTTGTCAGCAGTAGCAACCCCGGAACCAATGCCCGGCTCTTGGCCAGCACAGGCTCGGGCGGTCTCACGCTGCAGGCGCTGACCGTGGCAGGCAACCTGGACGTGACAAGCGGTGGCGACCTGACAGTCGGTACCAACCTATTGTTCGTGGACGTGTCCCAGCTGAGCGTAGGAATCAACGGTGCGCCCGACCCGCAGTTCGCCCTCGACGTTTTCGGCCCGGCGAGAGCCGAGTGGTGGATCGGGCCGCACGCTCTCCAGCTGAAGAACGTTTCCCTGCTCGCCCATCTCGACGGCTGGAGCCCGTTCGAGACGAACTTCGCCGGGGAAGCGAACGGGCACATGGGACAGGTGGCAGCCCTGGCCGGTGGCGTCATCTTCCGGGAGGGTAAATTCAATAAGGCGCTGCAGGTGGCGGAGCCTACCACGAACCTGGTAACGAACCCATCTTTTGAGACCGGGACGACCGGCTGGACGCTGAACAACGCGTCCGGCACCGCGTCGGATGCCCGGACTAGCCTGTACAATCATACTGGTTCGTACGCTGTTCGGCTGACTGGCTCGCCCACAGGCGCCAACGATTTTTACTACACGACTGTGACCGGGCTGGCCGCGTCGACCGCCTACGCTATCTCGGCTTGGGTGTTCGTGCGGTCTTTTACCGGAGCTGCACAGAACAGCCTCGGCCTATATGCCTACGATACGCTGGACTCCGGGACGACCGGACGCAACACGACTATCACAGCGGGAACGTCCGGCTGGGTACGCCATACGGTAGTCGTCACGACCACCGCTGCGGTTGGAAGTCACACCATCCAAATCCGGCTCTACTCGCCCAACGGGTACACCGTTTGGGACGCTGTGCAGTGCGAGGCGAAGGCGTTTGCGACACCGTACTGTGACGGCTCCCTGGGTGGGTACAGCGCCGCGGGCGCAGCCGACAAGACGGGCCACAGCTGGAATGGAGCGGCCCACGCCAGCACCAGCGGACGGCTGACCGGGAGCGCGTCTTATGCCACAGCCGGCAATATCGGGCTGTACTCCGGGACGGTATCGGCGTGGATTAACCTGGCGGCTCTGGCGTCGGATAACATGCACATCCTCCGGGTGAACGGGACGAGCGCTGGGTACATTACGCTGCGCGTCACGACGGGAGGGGTGCTGCAGGGCTATTGGGGAACGGGAGCCGCTACCGATTCGACCGTCCTGTCGGTAGGAACCTGGCACCATGTGGCGATGACCTATGATGGCACCACGGCCCGGCTGTACGTGAACGGGCAGGCCGGAGCCTCGGCCGCATCTACCGGTTTCGCCTCGATGCCGACGACGATGTACGTGGGCAACGTGGCCGGAGCCGGGCAGCTGAACGGGCTCCTGGACGACCTGGCCATAACGACCGACTGCAAGACTGCGGAAGAGATTCTCGCCATCTACGAATCGAACGCTCCGGTCTTTGCGGCGACGGCCACCTACGGGTTTCGCACAACCGAGGCCGGTCTCATCTGGGCGGACGCCGAAGGGCTCTGGGGCCGGAACGTTTCGGGCCAACCCATCATCGGGCTGTACGGTGGGGAAGCGGCATCGAAGTCATGGGCCGGGCTGACCCTGGGCTCCGGCGACTTCGTGGTAGGGGACTCTAGCCGAGGCGGGTACCTGCTATGGGATGACAGCGCGGCGACGCTGGTACTCTCCGGCTCGGTAAAGACTTACTCCGGAGCCACGCAGTACGCCGGGCTCGACAACGCATTCGGGCTGTCCTTCCTCCGGAGCAATCCCACCGGCTCGCTGGACTTTTTTGAGAATCCGGAGCGCCAGGTATCGTGGCACTCGGCCCTCCCGGCGACGACGAATAACATGACAGCCCAGGTAGGCTCTATCCTGGACGATGATGGCGCCGACGACTACAATTACGCCATTGTCCAGTCGTTCGGCAATGGGGCGACGGGTACCGTCCACGCCGGGCTGTGGCTCATCGCTCAGACCGATACGCCGGCGACCGACCCGCTGACCGGCTCCTACGCCGGATTCCATGTCCAGGCGCACCGGTCTACCGGCGCTGTAATCACAGCCGTCGCCAATTACTTCCGGCTAGGGAACACGACCGACAATGCGCTGGTAAGTTTCTACCAGCTGGCGACGACTCGGACCGAGCCGGTCTTGGCTCTCTCCCAGGCGGATGTCAGCGAAGAGTACATCAATTTCATCGGGACGGTAGGAACCGGGAACGCGCTGAATACGACGGCCCTCGGAGCCTACTATGGCCGGGTGCGCGTCTCGGTGAACGGGACGTTCAAATGGCTGGCGCTGTACAGCTAACGGGAGTATCATGGCGGTCACGATTACGATTGCGATTGGAGCGATGAAGCGGACGGCGACATTCGAGGACGAGGCCGCGGCGACGGCTGTCCTGCTAGCCTACTCGGAGTCAGTAGGAGTCCCGGCAGACTCACAGCCGGGAGCCAAGCTGCAGGCGGTCGTGGACGGTATCGTGCGCCATGTCCGGCAAGATGCCAGAGCCTACCGTCGCCAGCAGGCGCTGGAAGCGGCGATAGCCGCGGCGGAGGAAAGAGAAATCGACTACACGGCCCCACCGGTTTTGTAGTCACAGACCTCGGAGGAAACGATGCGGAGTACCCACGTGAAGAACGGGCCGGTGCGGGTGGCGGAGGAAGAGAAAGTGGCGGCCGGGCCGGACGAGCGCATACTGGCGGAAGCGGAGCCGGTAGCGGAGCCGGTAGCGCCAGCGGCCGTCGATATCGCCGAGGCGATGAAAGACCTGGAAGCGGGACTCATTAACCTCCGGGAGCAGAAACGCCAGCACGACCTGGCCGGGCAGAGCCTGGCGGAGCGCATCTGGCAGCAGGAGGGCGCCATCAAATTCGCCCGGCTCCTGCAGCGGCAATAGTCACAGACTCCCGTCGTCAGAAAAACAGAATAATCAGAATCCAGTATTAGTAGGAGGATATATAACCTTATACGAAATACTGGATTCTGTTCTTTATGACATTCTGACGGCTCCGGGCCGGGTTATTGTGTTTCCCTGTGCTTCCTACTTTACAGCGTGACACGGCTGTGGTAGGATGTAGACCGGTCAGAGGTACTGGCCGGAAACTATGGGAGGGAGAATGAAAGAACCTGGCGCCAGCGTCGTGCTGCACTTCCGGGTAAGCGAGACGATGAAGCGGCAGCTGGATGAAATTATCCAGCGGTCAGTCGCCAAGCAGTACGGCGACCATCTCCGGTTTGCGCTGCGGGAGTACATCCTGATGCGCACCGGGAGCCCGTCTTCCCCACTGGAGGCAGACGCCGATGCTGCCCCTACCACCTGAGGTTGCCTTTCTGTTCGGCACTGCGGTGGCAGCGGCCCTGCTACGGCTCCGGGCCGGACAGGAACGGGCATATGTCGCGAGACTGGAGGATTTGCTTCGGAGACTAGAACGGCTACGGGAGATTGACAATGAACCAGACGGGAGATGACGAAGGCGTGGATACCGGAATCGGAGCGTGGGGTTTGCTCTCCATGATTATCGTCTTCGGTGGCGGGACGTTCCTGTGCTATGTGGCGGCTCTGGTCGCTGCGGGAGCCGGGTGAAATGGCCGGGCTCTACGAAGAGATTACCATCTACATGTACCCGTGCCACGACGGTATTATGCGGATTCGCTGCGAGGCGCACCGGGAGCTGACCGGGACTTTCAGCCACAATCCGAAGGCCGGGCCGGTGACTGTGACGAAAGGCCCACGACGCCGGTGCAACCGCTGCTACCAGGAAGCGACACGGCCCGTTCCACAGCCGGAGGTGAAAGCATGAGGGCAAAGAGAAACGCCCACGCGGGCAGGGCATGGACGTTTCTCCGGAGACCGCAACTGAGACCTGTCACATCGTACCACGATTTTAGAATTTTCAACCTTCGAATTTTGTTTGAATACGGCCTGGGAGGGCCGCTGCCATGACCACTCACAATGACCCGTTTGCCTCTGCTGCGGAAGCTGGCGACTCGAAAGAGACCGGCGTATACTTCGGCAAGGTCTCTGTCTCCGCCACCTACTGCCAGCTCGTCAAGGGCACTGGCCGGATTCCGTGGACCGAATCGGACGACCCTGCTACCCGGCGCACCGAAGTGCGCATCGTCCTGAATCCTATCGACGCCATGAACCAGACGCGCATGGTGGAGCGCACCATGATTGCGGAGAACAAAGACTGGCGGGAAGTTACCTGGCCCAGCATTCGTGACCTGGGGCTGAAGAGCCCTCGGGACTTGGAAGGGAAGTACACCCGGCTCGAGCTGGTGAAGACGGGCCGGACGTACACGAACAAGCAGGGCCAGATGCGGGAAGAGACCTGCGTCAAATTCACCCACCTGTTCGAGAACGAGGCGGCTGCTACCGCAGCCTACTGGAACAAGCCAGTCGCCCAGGCGGCTCCGCAGACCGGGACGCCGGTGGCGCCAGCGGCTGCGCCGGTCAATGACCCGGAACGGCTGACGGCTCTCCAATTCCTCCCGGCTCTCGTCAAGAACGCTGGCGGAGACCGGACGGCCCTCGCCAGCATGATTGCACAGATGCCTCTGATTTCGAAGTTTTTCACGGTCGATTCCCCGGAAGTCGCCGCCCTCTTCGGCAAGGTGGCCTAACATGTTCACCTTCACAGTCGCGGCGGAGGAAGAACCGGTCGTCATTATCCTCGATGAGCGTGACGTCCTGGCGCTGGATGAACCGGCTCGGCCGGAGGAAGAGCGCAGCTTCGCCAACGTTTTGGTCGACCTGCTCTACCCGTTCAACCCGTTGTTCGATGAGACGTTCGACCAGCTCGTCATCGTAGCCTGTGCGCTGGACGACCGGGCCGCAGCGGAGCTGGAAGCGTCGTTCTGGAGCCTGTAGGAACACGTCGCCAGCCGGGGCGAATCATAAGTACCGGCACCCCACTACCATGCTAACAGGCGTAATTATCGACAGCCGGGAAGGGCCAATCTGCGACCTAGATTTCGGCGTCCCGAAGGCGGTCACGACGCTGGATACCGGCGACCTGTGGGCATCCTGCTCCGACGGGATTATGCTCGTCATCGAGCGCAAGACTCCTACTGACCTGCTCAAATCTATCGCCGATGGGCGGCTCTCTTCCCAGGTAAGCCGGATGCGGAGTATGTCCAGCTGGTGCTATCTCATCGTTACCGGAGCCCTGACCCCGAGTCCGGACGGGAAGACTATCGCCAACGGGAAGGTACAGGGCTGGAGCTGGGCAAGCGTACAGGGTGCGCTGCTGAACGTCCAGGAGCAGGGAATCAACGTCGTCACGATCGCGCATGACGGGCTCGTACCGGAGACTCTTCACCTGCTAGCGGCCCGAGAGCGCGGCGTGCGGGTGTTCCCTCCGGCTCCGCCCTCCCGAATTATGACGCCTGCGGAGCAGATGCTGACGGCCCTCCCCGGTATCGGCATCAGCCGGGCGCAGAGCCTGCTAGCCGAATTCGATAGACCGGCGACGGCTCTCATCTGGCTGACCGAATTGAACACGATAGCGGAGGTGGCCGGAATCGCGAACGGGACGAAGGACAGCGTGAGGAAGAGCCTCGGATTAACCCAGGACGAATCGCTTACCATTTGGAGCGACGTCCATCGAACCTACCAGGAGACTTTCAAGTGAACGAGATTACGCTCCGCCCGACCGGGCAGATTACCGAAGCGGATTGGCGCATGATTCAGATGATGGCGCCGACCGCGAAAGAGTCCCGGCTATTCGGGCTCCAGAACGACGCCCAGGGCGCTGTGATTATGGCGAAGGGCCAGGAGATTGGGCTGAGCCGTTTTGCGGCTCTGGAATTCATCGCGGTTATCGACGGGAAACCGGGACTCTCTCCCCGCGGAGCGCTGGCGTTGGTCACAGCTTCCGGGCTCCTGGAGAGTATGACCATCGACGACCTGCGCGACAACGGCGAGCCGGTAGCGTGCCGCGTGGCCATGAAGCGGATGGGCGGCCAAGCCTACTCGCTCGAATTCACGATGAAAGACGCACAGCGGGCCGGGCTGGTAAAGCAGGGCTCCGGCTGGGAGAAATACCCGGCAAATATGCTCCGCTGGCGCTGCATGGGTTACGTTATCGACGTGCTCTTCTCGGATATCTGCGGAGGGCTGAAGAGGGCGGACGAGTATGGCGCCGAGTTGGACACGGCTGGGAACGTCGTGGTGGACGGCTCCTGGACTCCGGCTCCGGCTCCGCAGATTGCGACGCCTGCGGCCCCAGCCACGACCCCGAGCCCGGCTGTGGTCACACCTAAACCGCGATTTCCCACGCTGGCGGAGCTGCTAACCTTGTACCCGGCAGACGCCATTATCTCGGCCAACGGTGGGCGCATCCCCGGTAGCGAAGACGAGCTGGCGAACGTCCTGGCGGCCCTGGGAGGTGTGGCGTGACGATTGAACATCTCTCCTACTCTTCCATCCAGCTGTACCTGACCTGCGCCGAAAACTGGCGGAGGAAGTACATCCAGAAAGAGACCTCGCCGGCGACTCCAGCTCTTATCGTGGGCTCGGTCTTCCACGCTACGGTCGAGCAGGCGCTGAAAGACCGGCTGCCCCTCGTGGACGGCTGGAAGACCGCGTGGGACGCCAAGCTCGCCCAGGACGGCGATGCCATCGACTGGGGTATGGAGACGGTCGAGCAGCACTATAACGACGGGCTCCGGCTCGTTACGGCCAAGCCCGTCCAGGAGCTGGTGGACGGGCTCAAGCCGTTGGTCGATGAGACCGGGTACTGGATAGAGCGCAAGGTAACGCTACGGGTGCCCGGCGTCCCGGTACCCATCGTCGGCTACATCGACCTGGTAACCGAGGACGGTGTACCGGGAGACTTCAAAACGAGCCGGGCGAAATGGTCACAGTCCGACGCCGAGAGCGAAATTCAGAGCCTGTTCTACATCGCCGCGATGAGCCAGCTCGGGAAGACGGTACCGGGGAATCGCTTCCGGCATTACGTCGTGACGAAGACGAAAGAGCCGCAGGCGCAGGTGCTGGAACACCGCCACACCTGGAAGGAAGTCGCCTGGCTCTACGACCTGATTGGCCGGGTATGGAAGGGCATCGAGGCGGAGCAGTTTCCGTTGAACCCGAACGGCTGGATTTGCGGGAGCAAGTACTGCTCGTTCTTTTCTACGTGTCGAGGCGCAAAATGGCAAGCGTGACTATCACAGCCGGGCAGGGGTCGCTGATAGTAAAAACACCGTATAGCAAGACCTGGCTGGAGGCTCTTTATGCCACCGTCCCGGTCTCTATGCGGAGGTGGGACGCGGCGAATAAGGCGTGGCTCATCGACCCAGGCTACGGCCAGGCGGTGGCGGATATGTGCTGGAAATTCTACGGTGTGCGCGTGGCCGTCCCGCAGGCGGCCCCGAACGCCGGCGAGTCTGTGAATCTCTTCAAAGTCGAGTACATCTCGAACGCTCGGGACGGGTACTGCAACGGCTGGGCGGATGGCGGCTGGAATATGGTCTTGCCGGAGCCGGTCTTGCGTGCCTGGTTCGGCGATATGCGGAAACCGAACGAAGACCTGTCCGGCTCCGACTACTACCAGCTGCTAGGGGTCAAGCGGACGGTAGCGGAGCCGGACTTGAAAGCCATGTGGAAACGGCTGGCCCGGCAGTACCATCCCGACCTGAATAAAGAGCCGGATGCCCGGACGCAATTTGAGGCGATAAAAACTGCCTACGACGTCCTGTCAGATACCCGGAAGCGCGCACGCTACGACGCCGGGCTCCAGCTGCAGGTACTGGCGGCCCGGCAGGAGCGCCAGGCGCAGCGGATAGAGCAAGACTTCAGCGTGGCCCGAGACGCCTGGCGGAGCCCTCTCCGCTGTGGATTCCTTATGGTGCGGAGCGTAAAGCGGATGGGCCGGGCATACGTTTCCTCCATCCTCGACTGGCAGGACATTACCGACAGCGCCGGGCGCGTGGCGGTAGCGTCGTGGACTCCGGGCGACGATATGTTCACCGTCCGCTGGGTGGCGCCATGACCATCGTATTCGGCTCGCCCGAGGCGAAGGCGGTCTTGAGTCGTGACCGGAAACCGGCGCGGAAGAGGAAGGTGGCGCCAGTCGATTACGACCGGCTGGAACGGGAGCAGCGTGCGGCTCTTCCCTCTTACCTGGTAACCTGCCAGGTATGCGGAGGGATGACCGGCGCATGTACGGCTGACCCGGCGCACGCCGCGACGACGGCGAAATTCATAGCGGAGCAAATCCGATACGGCTACGCGGTCAACCTGGTAACGGTAGCGGACGTGCGCAAGGCACTGTAGTGTACCTGCCACGACGGGAGGATGAAACCATAATGGACGTTATCAGCGCTGACCTGCGCCGGGCCGGGCAGGACTCCCGGAGGAACCGGGAAGCGGAAGTCGCAGCGGCTGTCCGGATGGAGATTCAGGCGGCACGCGAGACCGGGCAGGCGGTCTGTGTCTACGACTTCTGCGGCTCCGCTACGGCTCCGGGCCGGTGGGCCGACTGGCAGCCGGCAATCGGGATTATCCAGTTCGGAGGATTTTGGTCGGGTGTTCCTGCCATGACGTATAGTGGGGACACGCTCCCGACGACGGAAGCGGTGGCAGAATGGGCAAACTTATTCGTGGGAAACCTACAGGAGACCGAAGATGACAACGGCAATTGACCGGCGCAATGGGGTAGTGAAAGGCTCGCTAGCGGACGTTACCCGGCAGAACCACACGCATCTGGCGGCATCGTTCGTCAACGCCGAGTGCGTAATTTTGGTGGATACTTCCGGCTCTATGGGAGCGAAGGACGCCATCGGCGGGAAGAGCCGCTTCGACCAGGCGTGCGACGAGCTGGCCAAGCTGCAGTCGGTCTTGCCCGGTAAGCTGGCGGTCTTATCCTTCAGCTCGTCGGTAACGTTCTGCCCTACCGGCACGCCGGACTTTATCGGCGGCTCCACCGACCTGGCCGGAGCCCTGGATTATGCGAAGGTGGCAGACGTGGGCGGCATGCAGTTTATCGTCATCTCGGACGGCGAGCCGAATAACCCGATAACGGCTCTCGCTACGGCCCGGAAGTATACCGGGAAGATTGACACCGTGTTCGTCGGGCCGGAGGGCGGAAGCGGGAGAGACTTCCTCGACAAGCTGGCGCGGGCATCCGGAGGACAGGCCGTGAGAGCGCACCAGGCGACGGCCCTGGCGGACAAGCTGCACCGGCTCCTACTCGAAAGCAAGTAAACCTACCGTGGCGGACGGGCTACTGTGAGACCGGTGGCCCGTCCGCATTTCTACCGAGAGGGGCAGAATGAGAGTCGATTTGATAGACCCAAGATTCGCAGATTTGATGGCGCACCTTCACCGGGCCGGACTCTGGGCGCATTTCGTGTCCGTGGACGGCTCTGGCCGGTTTTCACATTGGTTTCCGGTCGGCTCTTCCCCGGAGCTGACCATGGCACAGGTCTTGGGCTGTGACCTGTATTTCAGCCTCCATCCGGTGTCAGACGAGAATCCCCGAAGCATCTACACCAAGACGCATAAAGCGAACGTCATGGTCGTCAACGCGCTGTACAGCGAGTTTGATGACGTGGACTTCGGCGGCGACGCTACCGGATTCACGGCCCAGCTGGATCCGCGGCCGAGCGTGACGATTCACAGCGGTGGCGGAGTCCACGCGTACTGGCTGCTCGACGTCCCGTTCCGGCTCTCGACGCCGGAAGACCGGCAGCGCGCCGAAGAGCTGCAGCGCCGGTGGCAACGGCTCCAGGGCGGCGATAAGGGTGTGAATAACCTCGACCGGGTGCTCAGAATTCCGGGGACGCTGAACCACAAATATTCGCCGGCGCGGCCCGTCGTCATCAAGAGCTGGGAGCCCGAGCGCCAGTATACCTTCACGGCGCTGGAAGGTCTTCTGCCGTTGGAGCCAGCGAAACCGGCACCGGTAGCGGGAGCCGGAGCTGTGACCACAGCCAGCGATGACGAGCTGCTGGCCCTGGCCCGGAAGAGCCACAACGGCATGAAATTCTCCCGGCTGTGGGACGGGAATCTGGCGGATTACGGCGACGACCACAGCGCTGCCGACCTCGGGCTCTGCCAGATGCTGGCGTTCTGGACGGGCCGGGACGCGCAGCGCATGGACCGGCTCTTCCGGAACAGTGCCCTGTACCGACCGCAAAAATGGGCCCGGAAGGATTACCGGGAGGGAACGCTGAGCAAGGCGTGCGCCCAGGTCTCTGCGGTCTATCAACCTTCCTCCGCTACCGGCGCAGCGGTCGCCGCGGCTCAGACGGTCATCGGCCACCGGGCCGCAGCGCCGGGCCGTCAGAACGGCGCAGGAGCCTCGCAAAACGGCTCAGCGCCTATTCATACCGCAACGGCTGCTAGCGCCCAGCCACCGCCCAGCGCCACGCCTAGCCAGGCTCCTACGCCAACGGGTAAACCGGTGCGAATGTCGGACCTGGAGCAGGATATCGTCAAGATGCTCGGGCGGAGGATGAGCCGGGACGATAAGGCCGATTTGTCCCGGCTCGTCGTGGACTTTCTGGTGGCGAACAACCGGCTCTTTTGGGACACTGTGACCGGGCGAACGTATGTCCAGGACGACGATTACCAGGTACTGGATCTGGTAGGCGGAGCCGAGGCGTCGGCCCGGTTGCGACGTTTCCTCCGGGACGCCGGGCTCAATAGTACCGAATTCACGTATGCCTATGTTATCGAGGAAATGACGATGGCGGCCGTCCGGAATCCTATCCGCCTACACCAGAATATGGTACAGCTGGGCAACGCTCTTTACATCCCCTGCGGAGCCTCGTGGTATGTCCGGGCTACGACGACTGCCGGGCTGGAGAAAATGCCGAACGGGACAGATGGCGTGTACTTCGTGGCCCGGTCAGCCATACCGGAATGGGAGCCGCTTCCGCTTCCGCAGACCAAGCACCCGCTGGACCTACGAGCCCTTCACGTGGCCATCGACGCACCTCCGGACGTTTCCACGTACACGGCCGATATGCAGCGCCTGCTCCTATCCTCTTGGCTGGTAGCGTTCATGGCCGGGATTCGGCCGCTGCCCATTCTCGCCACGCTTGGGAGTAAGGGCGGAGGAAAGTCCATGCTGCTCCGGTCTATTATGAAGCTGCTGCTCGGCGCCGACCAGGACATGACGACGCTGACGGCCGATAAGCGGGACTTCGACACGATGACGACGAACGACCTACTCGTCGGCCTGGATAACGTCGACCAGCTGCAGCAGGGTACCGAGTGGCTCTACGATAGCCTGGCTACGGTAGCGACGGGAGGGATGAACAAGCGCCGGCAATACCACACGCTGGCCGACCAGGTGAACCTCCAGATAGTCGCCGCTGTCATGCTCTCCAGCCGCACGGCGAGCTTCGCCCGTCCGGACGTGGCCGAGCGGACTCTCCCGATTTTTGTGCGGCCCTTCGAAGACGCCGAGCGCGTCCCGGATTCCCTCCTGCTAGCAGAGCTGCCGCGGGAGCGAGATGCCGTCGTGTCCTGGCTGGCCTACCACGCAGCGGACGTGCTGGAGCGAGTGGGCTCGGCTCCGGCAGGACTCCCGGCGCGATTCCAGGACTTCGCCCGCGTCGTGTGGGGACACTGTGTGGCCATCGGGGAAGAGCCGCAGGCGGTCGCCCTCCTGACCGCTTGGAGAAAGGCGCAGTCGATGAGCGTAGGGGACGCCGATCCGCTGATGAACGCCATAGCGGAGTACCTAGCGAACGACCCGACCGGGCTCGGGCTCTTCGACCTGTCCGCCAAGGCGCTGCTGGACAAGTTGAAAGCGGAGGGCTACGAGGTGCCCTTCCTCGGCGGAGGAAAGCGGATTGCGGCCCGGCTCCGGGAGCTGAAGTCCACGTTCGCCGGTCTCGGTATCCAGCTGACCGAACGGGTGTCCCAAAGTCGCCCGTTTTTCACGATTCGTTTCCTCCCGTAATCGGCCCGGCAGAATATCAGAAATGTCAGAAAATAATAACGATTTTCGTTCCAACGCTATTTCCGGGCATTTATCGTAAGGGTTGTCGTAAAGTCGTATCAGAATCGTTTTGCTATAGGAAAAAATCACATGGGTAAAAATCAGAATATCAGATATATCAGAATCTACTATTTCGTTATACGTAATGTAACCTAGTAATAATATAGGATTCTGACGTTTCTGATATTCTGACAAAATACTCGAGTGGGAGGGAAAACGATTCTGACATGGACCAATTTTCGCCGGAAGTAACGCCGGGAACGCCGGAGCCCGACACCCTGGCACACAGGGTGGCCGGAGACCTGGTAACGGCAGCCGGGAGCGTGCTCATCATGGCGGTGGGCAGCTGGCTGGCCGGGAGGGATATCGGCGGGAGCGTAGCAGCCGGGCTCATTACCGGGCTGCTCGTTCTCGGCGTCTTATGGTCAGGGCTCTTCCGGCTCGTCCGCGTCGGCGTCGTCTTCGCCGGGTACCGGCTCCAGATTGCGGAGCTGCTAGGGGATAACGTGGCGCTGGCGGAAGACCTGCAGGCGAAGGATGTGACGATATCCCAGCTGCGGCTGGAGCTGTCGGCGGCCCGAGCCCGAGCCGATGCTCTCCGGTCTGCGAAAGAGTCTACCTGGCGGTCGGCGGAGGAATTGGAGTACCCGGTACGAGCTGACGCTCTCACGCTGCTAGAGCTGGGCGCTACGACGCCCAGCGGCTGGCTCTCCCGAGACGCGGGAGGGCTGGAACGTCTGCAGTGGGACAGGAAGCGGTGGGAAGCGGCAGACCAATTCCTCCTGACCTGTGGCGCCATCGTCCGGAACCGAAAGCATACCCGAGTCCACGAAAGGGCGGTCGAGCTGGTTAACCAATGGGGACGGGCCGAAGGGCCGAAGGGGGGAGACTGTGTTCAATTACGTTGACGGGACGCTGCTGGCGAACGCTACGGGTACCGGGTTTCGGCCCGGCGATACCGTCCGGGTGAAAGACCTGGGCACGCCGATCGGCGTCGTGCGCGGGCCGCATCTCGGATTCCACACGCTGGCCGAGATAGACCTGAGCGAGGAGCCCGGCGTCGTCGCGCTGGTGGAGCCGGTAAACATCGAGGGCGAACACCTGCTCCACGCTGTGACGGTAGACTTTACCCGGAGGAACGGTGAAGCTGTCCGGCTCCGGCTCTATGGATTCGAGCTGCTATTCGTGCCACCGTTTTGAGACTTTAAGAGGGGAGACTATGAGCAATTTGTTACGCTGTCCGTGCTGCGGAGCCGAGGCCGAAATCCCGGCAAGCTACCCGTATCACCGCCAGGTTTACTGCACCGGGTGCGGACTCTCGACCGACGTCCACGACACGGAAGAGCAAGCCGTCGCCGCGTGGAATCTCCGGGCGAAGCCGGACGCAGGCGCTGCGGACGGAGCCGTGACCATCCTCCGGCTGAAAGTCGTGGTGGACGAGCCCTCCTACTGGGAAGATATCCAGCGAATTCAGGCGGTCTTTGCCAGCCGGGGATTCCACGTCGACGCCGGCGATATCGATTACGCCTACCGGAGCTGGAGCGAGGAGACCTACTGCGCCAGCTGGCTGATGCTCAGCTCGGAAGAGTCCTGGGGCTGGCTCTTCGACGCGCTGCGGCCATACTTCGGATAGACACGTAGGCTAGGAGCCTACCAGCCTACACTCGTGTAAACCTAGACAAAATCGGCCGATAGACCGGTCGGAAGGGCAGGGGCATATGGACTCGTACGATATCAGGATGCTGTCGGGCTCGGCGTTCTTCGCCACGCTCTCGTTCCTCCTACTGCTGGCCGGGGATGGGTTTGAGACCGATACCGGACGGCTCATGGTCTTTATAGACATCGCCGTGGCCACCATCTGTTTCTGGCTCCTGAGTAGGGGTGGCGCATGGGGCCGGACCGGTATCCGGTGGCCGCGCCGGTTTCGGGCGCAGGCGGTGCCCCGGACGCCGGTCAAGGACAAGTACCTGAATTATCGGAGGATGGAATGAAAGCGCTGGTAACGGGAGCCGCGGTCGTCCTACTCGCCTGGCTCTTCCTGGCCGGGTTCGGCGGCATTACGGTGCTATCCCCTGCCGGGCTCGACGTCCGGCTCGAATCCGATTACGCCGAGGCGCAGGCGGTCTACCAGGCGAACGAGACCGAGCGTGCGCGCATCGCGGCGGAGCTGGAGCGGAGCCGGGCCGAGCTTGCCGCGCAGACGAACGGGGAAGCGCAGACGACGCTCCGGGTGCTGGCCGTCGTGACCGGGCTGACGGTAGCAGCCGTCGTGTGGGCTCGGCGTCCGGCGCGGGCTCTTCCTCCGGCGCGGCTGCTAGCCTACATCGACGCGCACTACGAGCCGGGCCGGGCCGAGGCCGACATGGTAGATGGAGAGTGGGCCGTCGTAGACCACGACAAGCGGGAGATTGTTCCGGCGTCCCGGCTCTTCCGCTGATACCCCGAACCGATACGACCCGGCGTCGAGCCGGGTTTTATTTTGCCCCGTTTTGCCCACTTTACATTGTAAATACATTCTGCTATACTGGGGGCATAGGCGGATTCAAGAGGGCCAGAGACCACAGGAGACCACAGATGAACACCGAGACCAAACTACGCACTGAAACCTATGTAATCGTCCGGTCAGATGGAGCCCTTTGGGGCGGCTGGAAACGGTACTGGATTCATGACCTGCGCAAGGCCAACTTTTACCGGACGCCAGAGACCTGCAGCCGGGCCATCGCCGGTCTTCCTCTTCCCAAGGGCTACACTGCCGGGTACTTGTCCGCTGATGAAGTTGGCCAGAACGCATAGTCGAAACGGGCTGCGGCCCGTCACCGGCAGATAGCCGGTCTGAAGAGACTTTTACCGGAGACCAATCATGAAATACGTCGTCATCTCGCAAGCATCCTCCCACGACGGGACGTTCATCCTGTCCGCCAAGAAAGACCTCGCCGCATGCCGGAGGATTCTGAACACCATCGTGAATCAAGACCGGGACGATTACGAGAAGAGCAGCGCGAATTACTTCTGCCACGTGAACACGTCGGATACCTTCGAACGGGTAACGACTGACCGCTTCGGCATGCAGACCGTCCGGCTCATCAAAATCGTTCCGGTCACCGAAATCCCTCCGGGCCGCAACCTGTACAAGAAAGTCTATGGCGTGGAGAATTTCCGGACGGTGTAGAGCCCGGAGGATAGGCGAAACGGGCCGACCCCCACGGCCCGTCACCGGCAATCAAGCCGGTCTGAAGAGCCTTACAGGAGACCAAGACCATGAAAGCGGACGGTATCAAGTGGATCGTTATCCTCCCGCAGAGCCAGTACAGCGGGACGGTGGGCAAGGCGTGGGGCGGCCCGGAAGTCGGCTGGACGGCTGACGTGGGCAAGGCGCGGGACTTCGAAACGGAAGAGAGTGCCTGGACCTACCTGCGGACGGTCGTCTACAAGACCGGGCACTTTGAAGCGGACGTTGTGACAATCGACCGCTTCCGGGCCGTTACCGGCAACCTGTACGGCTCGGACTGGGCTCGGTTCGTCCTGGCTGCGGAGTCCGAGGGGTACTCTGTCCGGCGCAACGACAAGTGCTACGCTCTGGTGGACGAGGACGGCTGTACCGTCCTGGAGCTGCCCGTCGCCGTCCCGGTCGAGTATGCCAATCTCTCTCTCTCGTCTCTCGGCTCCGCTTACCGGCGCGGATTCGACGCCGGGCAGGAAGAGACACGCACGGACATTCGCAAGGCTCTCGGCCTGTAGGCCGACCCGCCATCCTGTGCTACGGGCTCCGACGCAGAGCCGGGAGAGAGACCATGACAGACGTCGAATGGTGCGACCGGCTCCAGCCGGAAGGAATCGACCGCGGGACGGCCATCCGGTGGCGATTCCGCTTCCTGTCTCTTCTGCGTCCGCTGAAGACGGTGGACGCCAAAATCGCAGCCCGAGCGGCCCACACCGCGGCTCGCCTATCCGACATTTACGCCGGGAGCCCGGAGGAACAACCGTGACCACGCACAAGACGAAGAAACTTCCGACTCGGGTCGAGTCCGACCTGTCCTTCCGCCAGCTGTCTACATACCGGTCGTACCCGGCTCTCTGCCTGTGGGCGGCGACGCTGGGGCCGGGCTGCGTCGTTACCTTCCAGCCCAAGCCCTCCGGCGTCTTCGCCGGCGTTCTACTCGCGGACGGGAGCAAGCGCCAGGCGCAGTACGACCCGGCTGGACGCCGGTGGATCTGGCTCTCGGAGCCGTGAAAACAGGCGGCCGGTAGGCGAACCGTGACGATAGACCGGGCCGCAGGATAGCGGAGGGAGAAACCAGGTGGCCGTTCGGCGCCTGGTTTTTTCTATCCGGCTCCGGCTCCCGGCTCCGCCAAACTCATCGTTTTGCCCACTTTACATTGTGAATACAATGTGATATTCTTGTGTCTACCGGGCCACTTGGCTCGGGGAACGGGACTTAAAACGGGAGAGACTACATGAACGCTATTACGACCACCGCCCTGATGAATTCCTGGGAATTGTTCAACGCCAAGCTGACCGCTGCGAAGGAAGGGGTGGCCCGGCTCCAGCCCGGCAAGCAGACGAAACGCTACCAGACTCGCCTCGACGCTCTGAAAGTCCTGTACGGTGTATTCATCCCCACGGACGAAGAAACGGCTCTGCGGTACTTCATGGAATCGCTGGAGCACGCTCTGGCGCAGCGCAAGGCGACTATCGCCAAGTGCCTGGCCCGGATTACCGGAGACTCCCTGGAGAATGGCCGGGCTCTGGTTTACACGCTGGAGTGGAAGCTGGGCGAGCTGGCGGAAGCGGCAGCCGAGCTGGCGGTCTACGAGCTGGTGGAATTCGAAGTGAAGAACGGCGACGGCTCCTACGGCCATGCTCGCAAGTGCGTAGATGCGGCCCGGCTCCGCCTGACCGACACGCTCATCGACAAGGCTGGCACCGGGACTTCCACCAGCGCCTTCGCCAACATCCTGACCGCTACCACCGCCCAGGTTTCGGCGCAATTTCTCCGGCGCGGCATGGGCATCTCCCTCCGGGACGTCGGGACGACCGAGAAGTTTGAAGAGTCGGCGGCCCGGCTGGCGGAGCTGCACGCTGCGGTCGATACCCTGCTGACTGACCTGAACGTCACGCTGTAACCTACCCTACCGGAGCCGGAGTCGCCGACGCAGCGGTCACAACGGGAGACCACGACCATGAAATACGTTCTACTTACCGGCAGGCGCAACCGCTGCTCCGCACAGTTTATCGAGACCATGACCGAACGGGAGATGGTCGAGGCTTGGCTGGAGGGCGGCGACTATCCCTCCCTGGAGGATATGGCCGGGGATTCTACCGGGCTGACCATGGAGCAGTGGGCGGAGGAAGTCGCAGACCGGATGGCGCTGAAATGGTGGGACGGGCTCGGGAATCCGGTCGACGTCCGGGCCACCGTCCTGAACGTCCTGACCGCTATCGTCAACGAGTAGGCGAAACGGGCTCCATCCTCCGGAGCCGTCCACGGCAGATAGCCGTGCTGAAGAGCCTTTCAACGGGAGACAGAGACTATGAAAGCGGAAGACGTGGTGGTGAAAATGTCCGGGCTCCTACCGGGCCAGGAAGTCTACATCGAGTGGTCGGTCATCGTCGTGGCTGGCATGGACGGGACGTTCGCCGTCGTGGATAACGTCTGCGAAGAGTCCGGGCTGGACGCCGACGAAGCGGCGAAACTGGCCGCGGAGTGGGTGAATGTAAACCGGGATATCGACTTGCGGTCGGCTCAGATGGCGAGCCGCTACGCTCCCGGAGGTGCCGCGTGAATCGCTCCGAGCTGGACGTTATCGAAGCGCAACTCCGGGCCGCAGCCGTCGCCGCGGACAATAGCCGGCAAGCCTTACGCCGGTTGCGCGTACTGGCCCGGAAGGGCGGAGCCGACTCCGCTACGGTAGACCGGGCCGCAGCCGACCACCGGCGCAACCAGGCAGCGCTGACCGAGAGCCGGAAGCGGCTCGCAACCGCCATGCGGCTCTACAAGGCGACGAAATAAACGAGCCGGGTATTCTATCCCGGTGGGCCGCTTGCGACGAGCCTACCCACCGGGAAACCATTTGAGCAGGAGATTACTGATGAGCGAAGGTGCGAAGATGTACGACCGGCTGGCGCTGGCCTACCAGGAAGCGGTGCTGCTCAGCGCCAAGCTGACCGAGTTGGCGGTGGACCTACAGGCGGTCGGGGCCGAAGCCACGGCGAGACGCTACGCAACGCAAGCCCTCCGGAGCAGCGAGCTGGCGTCCGGGCTCTGGGAAGCATTGTTGGGGGCACAGGGCGACGTTCTGGCGGAGCCGCCTGGCGCCGAACGACCCGGCGCAGAATAAACCGCAGCGCTGACCGGCTCTCCCTCGGGCCGGTCTTTATTTTGCCTCTTTACATTGTAAATACAATGTGGTATTCTGGATTCACCGAGGCGCTTGGCCCGGCAGACCGCAGAGACCACAGGAGACAGAGCGATGAACACCTACACACTGAACACAAATCACTGGACCGGCAACGTAGAATTGTGGGCGCCGAATGGCGAAGTTTGGAACACCACGAGCGAAGCAGAAGCAGTGAAGCTCCTGGCCTACTCGCGGATGGCATACCCTGGCAGCATGTTCTCGCTTCTGAAGGATGGCTACATTGTCAGCACCTTGGAGATCTCGCAGATGGCGAAGCACCTCCTGAACTAATCAGCCACGGCCCGGATAGGCGAAACGGCTCTCTCCCGGAGCCGTCTGCGGCAGGCAGCCGCACTGAAGAGCCTTTCACCCGTAGGAGACCAAGACCATGACCGCTCGCAAGACCGCACAGTACCAGACGTTCGTTTCGGAAGCTCGCCCGGAGTATATGGGCACCCCTATCATGCCGCCAGTCTGGAAGCTGCAGCTCGTCCGTGACCCCAATTCCAGCGTAAGTACCCGAACGCAGGTCTGCTGCCCGGCAGACGTCGCTACCGTTCTTATGTCCTACATCTCGAACGAGGCGCAGGAGCACTTTGTGGTCGTGGCCCTGGACACGAAAAACCACATTCTCGGCGTGAATACCGTATACGTCGGGAACGTCAGCGCCATTATGCTCCGGGCAGCGGAAGTCTTCCGCCCAGCCATCCTGCTGAACGCTGCCGCGATTATCGTCTCGCACAACCACCCCAGCGGCGACCCGGCTCCGAGCCCGGAAGACGTTCGGTCGACCGAGAGCCTGGTGGAAGCAGGGAAGCTGCTCGACCTGCCGGTACTCGACCATATCATCGTCGGGGAAAAAACCTGGGTCAGCCTGAAAGAGCGTGGGCTGGGATTCGGCCGCAAGTAAACCTACCGGAGCCATGGCGCCGACGCAGCGCAAAGGACGCTCTCATGAAAAACGAGCACGAGCTCATCAGACTCATCACCGCACAAGACTGGACAGTCACGGCCATCGGGCAGCTGGCCGTCAGCTTCCGCACGAACGAACCGACAGACCGGTCAGCCGTCGCCCGTCTCATGCCGGGCTGGGAAGTCGCCGGGGAAGGCACAGAATTCACAGCCCGGATTCCTATGCGCAAGATTACGGCCCACAAGGGCGGGCGGACAGAGACCACGACGGTACGCATGACCAAAGACGTTGCCGATATGGCCGAGACTCTTCGGCGGGAACATGGGCTCTCCATGGCAGACCTGTTGGAAGCGGCTGTCAAGCAGAAAACCTACGAGCTACGCAAGTGACGCCCGGCGCAGAGCCGTGACGAAAAGACCTGTCCGAAAGGGCAGGTTTTTTGTTGCCCGGCACTCATTGACCGGGAGACCGGTCTACGATAGGATAACGCAAGCAAACTACCTTTCAAGCGGAGGAACCTATGGCGGAAGCGCAGAAGATTACCTGGACGAACGAGCGCCGGAAGCTGTCCCAGCTGATACCGTGGCAACGGAATCCGCGTCGGCTCCAGGACGCCCAGGAGCGTAGGCTCGGTGAATCCCTCGACGAATTCTCACAGGTAGAGCCTATCGCTATCGGGCCGGGCAACGAGGTCTACAACGGCCACGGACGGCTCAAGGCGTGGGCGAAGACGCACGGTGATATCGAGATTGACGTCCGGGTGGCGAGCCGTCCGCTGACCGAGAAAGAGCGTGAAAAACTGACCGTGTTCCTCCATAAAGGGGCGGCCGGCGAGTGGGACTTCACTACGCTCTCCGCCGAATTCGACGCGGCCGAGCTTATCGAGTGGGGTTTCAAGGGGTACGAGCTCGGGCTCGCCGGCGACCCGGTAGACTTCTCGGACGAGTGGGAGGGGATGCCGGAATTCAAGTCGACCGATATCGACAAGAATGCCATCGTCTGCATCGTCCGGTTTACCCGGATGGAAGACCTGAAAGCATTCGAGAAAGAGCAGGGCCGGAAGCTGACCCATAAGGGGAAGACGTACAGCATGTGGTACCCGGCGCAGGACTTCAACCAGCTCGGCCACGGACTGAAATTCACCGATGAATCCTGAGTACCCGGTCTATATCGTCTCGAAAGGAAGATGGGAGAGCCGTCTCACCAGTAAGGTGCTAGAGCGTATGGCGGTGCCCTACCGTATCGTCGTAGAACCACAGGAGCTGGAACAGTACTCCGCAGTTATCGACCCGTCCCGGATTCTCGTCCTTCCTTTCAGCAACCTCGGGCTGGGAAGCGTGCCGGCACGCAACTGGATCTGGGAACACTCCCGGAGCCTCGGCGCCGAACGCCACTGGATTCTGGACGACAATATCCACTGGTTCGCCCGGCTCCATGATAACAAAAAAATACTCGTGGACTCCGGGACGTGCTTCCGGATAGTCGAGGAATTCGTAGACCGCTACGAAAATATCGCCCTGGCCGGGCTCCAGTACGAAATGTTCCTCCCGGCTCTTCAAAAAAATAAGCCCTACCAATTCAATACCCGAATTTATTCGTGTATCCTCATAAAGAACGATATACCCTACCGGTGGCGTGGTAGGTATAACGAGGATACCGACCTATCCCTCCGGGTGCTGAAAGACGGCTGGGTAACGTTCCTTATCCAGCAATTCATGTGTAAGAAAATTACGACCATGCACATGAAGGGCGGGAACACCGAGTCGCTCTACAAGCTGGATAACGCCGACGGCCGTCTTTTGATGGCGCAGAGCCTACAGCGCCAGCATCCGGACGTCGTGAAAATAACCCGGAAGTGGGGCCGGTGGCAGCACCTGGTAAACTACAAGCCATTCCGGGGAAACAAGCCTATCCGGAAACCCGGCATCGATGTTCCTCCGGGGACGAACGAATTCGGACTAGCCCTGGTGGAAACCAATGGACGAGAGTAATACAACGCAGAAACTACCGGGTGGCGCTACCGGGAAGGGGTTCGTCAAGGGCGACCCACGGATTAACCGGAAGGGCCGTCCGAAGTCTTTCGACCAGCTGCGGGAGCTGGCCCAGCAAATCGCGCATGAGCCGGCGAAGGGCCGGGACGGGAGTCCGCTCGTCATCGATGGTCGGGTCGTCACAGTTACCGAAGTCATCCTCCGCCAGTGGGCCATCTCGAAAGACCCGAGGCTGCAGCAGCGATTCATCGAGGTGACCTATGGTCGAGTCCCGGAAGACGTTGCGGTGAACGCCACGATAACTACACAGGACGCAACGATGGATGACGCCGAACGAATTACTCGGGTTGCTGCCCTACTTGAACGAGCAGGAGCGCGCCGAGCTGGACAGGCTCCTGGCATCGGAGCCGTGGGCGACGAGGGCGAGACCGAACCAACTTCCTCCGCCTGGTGACTGGCGCATCTGGCTCCTGCTGGCAGGCCGGGGATTCGGGAAGACGCGCACGATCGTGGAATGGGCACACGCCCAGGCGATGGCCGGGCCGAGGCGATACGGGAACATCGTGGCAAGCACATCTAGTGACGCTCGTGATATTCTCGTCAACGGCCCGTCCGGATTCCTGAGCGTGTGCCGACCGAGACCGGTCTACGAGCCGTCGAAGCGGCTCCTGAGTTGGCCGAACGGCTCCACCGCTACGCTCTTCTCGGCGGAGGAACCTGACCGGCTCCGCGGGCCGCAGTGCCATTGGGCCATAGCGGACGAGCTGGCAGCGTGGAAGTCTACCGAGGCGTGGGACATGCTTATGTTCGGGCTCCGGCTGGGGCAAGGGCCGAGAGTGGCGGTGGCCACGACCCCACGGCCCACGAAGTTAATCCGGAGCCTACTGCACGACCCTACAGCGGCCGTCGTTCGAGGCTCGACGTACGATAACCGGGCGAACCTGGCGCCTGAATTTTTTACCGATATCATTACCCGGTACGAGGGCACCCGGCTCGGCCGGCAAGAGCTGAACGCCGAGATTTTGGACGACGCTCCCGGCGCACTGTGGAAAGCGGAGAATGTAGAGCCGCACCGTGTGTCCAAAGTCCCGGAAGACGGGCTGCAGCTGGTAGTCGTCGGCGTCGACCCGGAAGCATCGAGCAACCCGGACAGCGCAGAGACGGGTATCGTCGCAGTCGGAAAGACCGGGGACGGGCATTACTATGTACTAGCAGACCGGTCACGACGCGGGACTCCCTCCGAATGGGCGACGAACGCCATCGCCACCTACCATGCGGTCGAGGCGAATTATATCGTGGCGGAAGTTAACCAGGGCGGCGACATGGTAGTGGCCACGCTCAAAACTATCGACCCCAACGTCCCGGTCGTTATAGTCCGAGCGACCCGCGGGAAGGAAGTCCGAGCCGAACCGGTGGTCTCGCTCTACCAGCAGGGCCGTGTCCACCACGTAGGCTCTTTCGACCAGCTGGAAGACCAGATGTACAGCTGGGAGCCGGGAGTCGGGCGGAGCCCGGATAGAGTAGATGCGTTGGTGTGGGCTGTGACGAAACTCATGGAAGGGCCGGGAACAGTCGAGTATGCTCCCGATATTTGGTAGGAGGAAACAGGGATGAATCCGGTCTTGGAAGCGTGGTACGAGGACGTTACAGCGGAGGAACGACGCCGGGTTGACCTATACGCCAGAGTCTGGGCGGCATACTTCAGCGAAGGGCCGAAACCTCTGGCCGTGAAACGGGGCAAGCCCGACGACAACGTTCGGGTCAACTTGGTCAAGCTGATTATCCGGACGGCTGTCGCCTATCTGTTCGGCAAGGAGCCGCTATTCGTCCTTCCTTCGTCGGAAAGCGAGGGCCAGGCTGATACGGCCACAGCGTGGCTGAACGACGTGTGGACAGCGAACCATAAAATGGCGCTGCTGCAGAAAGTCGCCATGAACGGGGCAGCCTGTGGGCACGTCTTCCTCAAAATCCTCCCTCCACGGAGACCGGGCGACTATCCCCGGCTCGTTAACCTTTCACCGTCTTTCGTCCAGGTGCTGACCGACCCGGACGATGTAGACCGGGCCGTTCGCTATCTCATCGAGTACACGACGACGGGCCGGAAGCGGGAAGCTGTGTCCATCCGCCAGTCGGTCGAGGTGGACGACGCCGGGCGCTGGACGGTAACGGAAGAGCGCTGCGTGAACGGTGGCCACTGGGAGACTATCCAGGCTATCCGCTGGCCCTACGACTGGTGCCCTATCGTGGACACGCAGAACCTGACGCTGCCCAATGTCTACTACGGCATGGCGGATATCGAGGAAGATACGCTAGAGCTGAACCACGCCACGAATTTTTCGCTCTCGAATCTCCAGCGCATCCTCCGCTACCACGCCCACCCGAAAACGTGGGGCCGGGGATTCACCGCCCAGCAATTCAATATCGGGGCCGACGAGACGATTATCCTTCCGGGAGAGAATTCCGAGCTGCACAACCTGGAGATGACCGGCGACCTATCCTCCCTCATCCAGCTGTACGAAAAGCTGAAGCAGGCCGTCCACGAAACGACGGGCACGCCGGAGATTGCGACCGGGAAGCTGGAGAATGCCGGGCAGCTGTCCGGCGTGGCGCTGGAGATTATGTTCGCTCCGCTCGTCCAGAAGACGGAAGAGAAACGGCTGCTCTATGGCGAGATGCTCGTCGAGATTAACCGGCGCTTGCTGGACATGGGCGGGTTCGGCTCCGGCAACCGTGTGTCCATAACCTGGCCGGAAGTCCTGCCGAAGAACGCGATGGAGGAACGCCAGGTCGCCATGATGGACGAGGGGTTGGGCATCTCCAAAGAGACTCTCCAGGAGAAACTTGGGTACGACCCGGAACAGGAACGGGAAAGACGAGAAACCAATGCCACCGATTTCGGGGACGAGATACTCAAGCGATTCGATGCCGGAGCCGACGCCGAGCCGGTTGGCCGTATGGCTGGACGAGCTGATGAGAGAGCACGGGCCGGGTGAGTACATAGTCCACATTCGGCTGGACGGCTCCGCTACCGTAAAGAGACCGCGCAAGCCGTTGGAGTACACGCTGCAGGTATCCTCCCATGCCGAGTGAGCTGGAAGAGGCAGGGCGGAGATTCCGCGCGGCTCTCCTGCGCCGGGAGCAGGCTGCCGCCAGCGCGATGGTCACACGCTACGGCCAGGCGTGGACGGCTATCAGCGGGAGCCTGACCGTCGTGACCGACCAGATCGTGGCTGCTAGGGGTCGAGGCGAGGTCGTGAACCAGAGCTGGCTCGACCAGCAGGACCGACTCCGGAAGCTGCGCGCGCAGGTCGAGACCGAGCTGACCGAATTCGCCCGTTTCGCTTCCGACGTTACCCGGCAAAACCAGGTGGAAGCTATCCGGGCCGCTACCGTTAACGCGGAACGGGCCGCTATGCTGAAAGCGGCGATGGCGGACGCGGACACGTCTTCCGGGTACCAGACCGGGCTGCAAATTCAAGGCATCTGGAGCCGCTTACCTACCGGAGCGCTGGAAGACCTGGCCGGATTTTCAGCGGACGGCTCTCCGCTGGCTACGCTCTTCCAGAGCCTCGGCGCCGAGACCGGGACGGCGATGGAGCAGGCGCTGAGCCGGTCTCTCGCCATGGGGCTGAATCCCCGGAAGATAGCTGCGGAGGTGCGCCGGGCCACCGGGATGGGGCTGAACCGGGCTCTGCTTATCAGCCGCACGGAGACTCTCCGAGCCTACCGGGAAGCGACGTCACGAACGCTGGAGGCGAACGCCGAGCTGCTCCGCGGCTGGGTATGGGTCAGCGGTCTCGGGAAGCGGAGCTGCCCGGCGTGCTGGGCCATGCACGGAACGGAACACCCGGTGACCGAGAAGTTAACCGGGCACCCGGCGTGCCGTTGCGTTATGGTACCGTTCGTCAAGGGCACGCAGCATGGCGTCCGGAAGGGCTCCGAGGTCTTCGCCACGCTCCCGGAAGCGGACAAGGAAGCGATACTCGGGAAGGGCGCATACAAGGCATTCCACGTGGGAGCCGTCAAGCTGGACGACTTCGCCGGCGTCAAGCACAACGACCTGTGGGGCGACCACCACTATACCCGGAGCCTTCGCTCGATTTTAGGGAAGGACATGGCTGCCACGTTCGACGCCAGGCGGAAGACGCGGGTGGCGGCTGCGGCTCCGGCTCCGGCGAGTCTTCCTTCGGTCAAGCCGGTCATCGGCAGGCCGTTGTCCCTAGCAGACGCTGCGGTCGAGATGGAAGACCATTTGAAGTGGAAACCACTTGGCAGCTACGACTCCCGCGGCGATATAACGCTGGGCGAAATCTACCGGCTCCAGGGATTCGACGGGCTCCCGACCCTCGTTACCCGGAGCGAGATGGATGCCCTGGTAGCGAACGGGGAAGTCTCGAAACGGGTGTATCGTGGCGTGAATCCGGCTCCGGACGGGAAGTCGAGCGTGGACGCATACCGGACGGGCAAGTATCATCCCGGCACCGGCATTTACGGGAACGGAACGTATACGGCCACGAACCGGGAAACGGCTCTCAATTACGGGAGCAATACCGAGGCGAATATCCTGAATATGGGGATATCGAAACAAGCGAAAATAACTACGCATGACAAGGTGCGAGATGAATTCCGGGAATTTACTGCCCAAACTGACGCAAGATATAAAGAATTGGGCGAGAAATGGAAGGAAAGAACGAAAGAGGAAACACACGAATATCGTTTGTTGGATTATTTGAGAACTGACGAAGGGCGGCTCGCCGCATTCCGTGGCTATGACGGGTATACCGTCCCGCAGGGAAGTCACGAATATATCGTAATTCTGAATCGCACCATTACCTATGTGGAAACCGGGACGCGGGAGGGAAGGAATTGATGGAAACGATTTACAAGATATTCAGCCCGGCGACGAGCAGGTGGATAGCACAGGCATTCGGGACTCCGCCATTTCGTGGTCTTCCTCCGGGAGAGCGAGACCGGATTCTGGCGACCTGCCGGGCACACGGCACCGGGCCGCAGATTACCGACGACCCGGTGGGCCGGGACTTATTCAGCCGGGCCGTGACCTACATGCTCCCGACGACCCGGCTCGGCGCCATTGTCGTGGAATAGTCACAGCCGCGCCGGTTGACATCGGGCCAGGCGTCCGCTACAATGTCGCTACCGGGAGCGAGTGTTTTTTATTCTTCGGCGATACGGGAAAGGACACTCGGCCCGGACTCCAATCTAACTTACCCGGAGCATTATTGCAGAGGGAAAACGACGGTGAAAGCCGGTCTCGTTTTCCCTCTTTCTTTGTCCCAGGAGGACACCAATGGCGGATGTAGCGGAGCCCGTAGGCCAGGAGCCTGCGGCGACCGAGGCGGGACAGAATCCCGCTACCGGGGAAACGTTCGACGCAGCCTACGTGAAGACGCTACGCGCCGAAGCGGCGAAGCACCGCGTGGAAGCGCAGGAAGCGAAGCGGAAGGTGGCGGAGTACGAGCAAGCCCAGCTGACCGAGGCACAGAAGCTGCAGGCGCAGGTTGCAGCAGCGCAGGACGCTGCGAAGACGGCCCAGGACGGGCTACGCCGGGCGAAGGCTGAAGCGGCTCTGGCGAGGGAAGCGGCGAAGGTAGGTATCGACTTCGGGCTCTTGTCCCGGCTCGTCGATATCGAGTACGACGCCGAGGGGCAACCGGTAGGTGTGGCGGAAGCTGTGACCAAAGTCCTGAAAGACTATCCACAGCTGAAAGCCGGGCCGGAGCCGGTAGCGATGGGTGTCACGAATCCAAGTCGCCCTCCCGGCAAACTCACGATGGCCGACGTCGCCAAGATGACGCCGGAGGAAGTGAACGCACGGTGGGGCGAGGTACAGGCGGCGATGACCGCCAAGGGCTAAAATCACATGGCTGTCGATAATTTCATTCCTACTCTCTGGACGGCCCGGCTCCTGAGCAACCTCCAGAAGTCTCACGTCTTGGCGGCTCGGGTTAACCGGGACTACGAAGGTGAAATCAAACAGGCGGGAGACACCGTGAAAATCGGCGGCATCGGGGCCGTCACGGTATCCTCCTACACCAAGAATTCCACGACCCTGAGCTGGCAGACGCTGGCGGACGCGTCGCAGACGTTGGTCATTGACCGGGCGAAATACTTCGCTTTCAAGGTTGACGACGTGGACGCTGCGCAGACCAAGCCGAAGCTGATGGACGAGGCGATGAAGGAAGCATCGTACGCCATTTCGGACGAAATCGACGCGTACCTGGCCGGGCTCTACACCGACGCTGCTACGGCGAACAAGCTCGGCGCTGACGGTGGCTCCGCCAAGACCGTGGGCTATGGCTCCGGCGAGACCGACCCCTACAAAACGCTCGTCAATATGGGCGTTCTGCTCTCCAAGGCGAACGTTCCTTCCGCGGGCCGGTGGGCTGTGGTCACGCCGTGGTTTGAAGGCATGCTCCGGAAGTCCGGCACCTTTGGCGCCAACGTGGCGAGTCCGTCCGGGGAACAGGCGATGCTGAACGGGTATATCGGCCGGTCTGCCGGTTTCGATATCTACACCAGCAACAACCTGACGAACGACGCCCAGGGTACTCCTACCTGGCGACTCATGTTCGGCGTGGACGCGGCCATCTCGATGGCTGTGCAAAAGGCTCCCGTCATGGAGTCCATCCGGCTCCAAGATTCGTTCTCGGACGGTGTGCGCGGGCTCTTGCTCTACGGGGCGAAGGTCGTGCGGCCCGCGGCGATGGCCGTCCTGTTCGCCAAGGAAGGGGCTGACTCGTAATGGCCAACGCAACTGCTCTCACAGTCACAACTCTCACCGCAAATGCGGCTGGCTCCGCCCAGCCTACTGCGGACGTGCTCGATACCGGGACAGCGGCCGTCAGCCTCGATGCCGACGTGGGCGGTCTCTCGGGCCGGGTTATCATCGAGGTAAAAAACACTGCCGGCACGGCCGTGAACCTGACCGTCAGCGTGCTGGCCGGCGATAATCCCCCGGCTGGAAGAGCCGGGCTCGGCAACCTGGACACCGTCATCGCACAGAACGCGACGAAGCTCATCGGGCCGCTGGAAAGCGCCCGATTCATCCAGGACAACGGGAAGCTGAGCCTGACGTTCACTCCCGCTTCCGGGACTATCGGCGCGGCCATCCGGGTGTACAAACTCCCGAAGCAGTAAGGGGTTTCTATGGCTGCTCGGGCAACGATGGCGGATTTAATCACGCTGGTTCGTGGTCTTATCTACGACCCTACCGGCGCAGCGCAGGTCTTTTCGGACGACCAGGTGCAGGCGGCTCTGGATGGCCGGAGGACAGACGTATATCACCTGTCGTTGTCCGAGCAGGGCGAGGTCGGGGCCGGAGGTGTGACCACATACCGGAATTTCTACGCCGGAGTGAAGCATTGGGAAGACGGCGAGACCGTCCAGAACGGCTCCTGGGCCACGATAACCCCTACGACCGTGGACAGGGTGCGTGGCGTCTGGAATTTCAGCGCCGGGTATCTTCCACCGGTCTATGTCACAGGCAGCCACTACGACGTGTACGGGGCTGCTAGCGACCTGGTAGACCAATGGCTCAGCCGTCTCGCGCTGACCACCTACGACTTCTCGGCGGATGGGGCAGATTACAAGCGGTCTCAAATTATCCATAACCTGACCATCCTCCGGGACAAGCTGCTGCGGCAGGCGGTCTCCGGCGTCGGCGTGGCGCAGATGTATACCGGGGATTTGTAATGCGGCTCTTACTTATCGCGCCGGACTTCGGAGACGGGCCGATTCGCACGCAGCAGCAAGCGCTGATGAGGGATATCCAGGCGCTGGAGATTCAAGCGACGTTCCTACAGGGAGCCGTGACCCGTGCGGATGTGCTACGAGAGCTGCGCACCGGACGGTACGACATTCTCATGGCGATGACCCACGGCTACGCTCAAGGGCTCCAACTGGCTCCGGGAAGCTGGCTGGAACCGGCGCAGATGGGCACGCTCTCCCGCTACGGTGTAGGCGTGGTCATGCTCCTAGCCTGTGATTCCGTCGTAGTCGGCCAGGTCATTATGCAGGCGGCAGGCGTGGACGTTATCTGCCACGTGGCCGGGCTCGATAGCGAAGATGCCTATATGACCGGGAGTCTCTTCGTCAAAGGGTTGGCTGACGGGCTCTCCCACCGCCAGGCGTATGAACAGGCGAAGCCTGCTACCGGTGCCGAATTCGTCTACCTGACCGCGTCGGCGACTCTTCCTCCCTGGCAGCAGCGGAC
>ERZ869925.270-NODE-270-length-38684-cov-12.866344_pt1 | contig 38684 bp, 70 predicted proteins | sample MGYA00579311_ERZ869925 | MGnify/ENA primary metagenome ERZ869925 (study PRJEB32216, sample SAMN09231817) | wastewater metagenome | place: USA: Maryland | collected 2016-07-30 | study: EMG produced TPA metagenomics assembly of the PRJNA472060 data set (Reclaimed...
TAGCCGTCGCCGTAGCCGTCGCCGTAGCCGTCGCCGTCGCCGTCGCCGTAGCCGTAGCCGTAGCCGTAGCCGTAGCCGTAGCCGTAGCCGTAGCCGTAGCCGTCGCCGTAGCCGTCGCCGTAGCCGTCGCCGTAGCCGTAGCCGTGCGACGTTGCGCCACCCTCGGTGTCGATCAGCGCGCGTTCCACTTCGCTTCCTCGCAATCGAGGGTGGCGACGACAGCCAGCGGGTGCATGCGTGCGGTGCCGTAGTCGTCCAGAACGGTGTTCGGCTGCGGGCCTTTCTGAGCCAGCTCGCCGAGGCCGCGCGAGGTGCCCCAGCGGCGGATGTTCTGGGCGTTCTTGATGACGACTTCGTTTTCGGTGCGCTCGACGTCGCCGACAAAGACCCAGCCGCGCTGCGCAATGACGATCTGCTTCATGTGATTCCCCTATTTGATTGACGTGTCGTCAGCAGTGGTGTCCTGGTCGCGCTGCCGGCCCTGTAGCGAAGCTGGAACCGGGTTTGCGGGGCGCTGCGCAACTCGTGCGCTTTGCTGCTGTCGATGGGGTAAGATTAGGCGCATCCGCCTAACAAGTCAAGGCATTTACGCCTAATAAATTTGCCGGGCGAAAAAAATCCCGCTCATCGGCGGGACTTGATTACTGCGAGGTTGCTATGGACTGGAACTCAGAAAACCTATGCTGGGAGGGTGTAGTCTCATATCGACTATGGCAAGGACAAAACCAAGCGGCAGCCATGCCTTTACCGGAACATCTCCTTCCCCGTTTGCCAGAAGCATGTCGGCAACCAGGAACGGGCCGACCGGATCCACAAGAGAACAGGTTATCCAGCGCTGCCCCTTTGTCTCAATCAAGTGAGGCGCCAGGGCTGAGAGAAGCGATTCGGGAAGCTGCTCGGCAAGCAAGACGGCGTAGGTGAAGTCTGGGCTACCGTCCATATAAGCCGTTGTTGTTCGTCGAGTACGGCTGTGGCATCTGCGGCATAGCCGGCATCTCGTAGGACGGCAACGGCTGTGCGTAGGGGTCTCGCGTGCCGGCCTGCCCCGTATAGGGGTTGTAGTTGCCTTGGGTGCTGTAGTTGTTGAACCGCGAACTGTCCGGGTTCGTGCGCATGTGTCCTTGCACGTAGGTTCCGTCAGATCGGACGTGCGGGCGCACGTAGGTAGATTGGGCAAAGGCCTGAGAGCCAACAATCGCGAAAACGAGTAACGCTATACGCACAGCCATCTCCTTGGTTTGTAAAACGGCAGTTAAGAGCTGAACTCCTCAAAAGACTGTTTGATCTTGTCGATCAGCCTGCGTTGTTTTTCGTCCATGTAGACGGGCAGGTTTGAAGGATCTAGCCCAGGCACAAGCAGGTGCCAAACCTCGACTCTAAAGGCATCCGCCAGCGCGGACAGCATATCGACAGTGGCGCCCTGCTTTTTTGTGAGGATGCGAGCAACGGTTTTTTGGTCCACGCCGGCTTTTTTACCAATGCCTGTCTGAGACGGCACAAGCCCGCGCATTGCCCACTTGCCGTGGGCCTTCGCGAGCGCCGTCAGGTTGTCCGCAAGTACCTGCCTGATTTTCAAGTCTTCTGATGCCATGAGATCACTATCGCAGATGGTCCTAGGCATTTGTGCCTTGACGAAATAGGCGGATGCGCCTAGAGTGGTCACATGAACACTCAACATAAAACCGAGAGCTTCAGCAACCTGTTGTCTTTTGTGCGCGAAGAGCTTGAGCGCAGAAAGGGCGACATTCGCACCATCGCTTCAGTCACCGGCATCGCTTACGACACGTGCCTGAGGATCAAGAACGGTGAAGGCGATCCCGGTTACAGCAAGGTCCAGAAGCTTGCGGATTACCTGTCGAAAGTCCCCGCATGAACGTCTCCTCCGTCACGGCTGTTGCACCCGGCCGTGGCTTCACACCCCTGCCCGTTGAGGTTTGGTCTCAGTCGACCGATTTCTGTGGAGCGGGTAGGGGTGCTTTTTTTTACATCCGCGGGGACCGTCAATGCGACTCAAGCCCCGTCAATCATTCTCAAGTAGGAGCCTGACATGCAGCGCGAAATGCCCTTCTTGTCGGCTGCTAAGGCTCCGACATTTGCGCCGTCAGAACTGGTCGGCGCTTGCCGTCACCGTCTGGACGCGATTCGACTGTGCATCCAGTTGTCCCGCCTTCCGCTTCAGCGCGTCGGCGAAGAACTCGGGATTGATCCGGGCCACATGACGCGAATCATGCAAGGCAAAGCGCATTTCCCGGATGCGAAGTCGTGCGACCTGATGCGCCTGTGCGGAAACGTCGCGCCGATGCAGTACGAGGCGATGGCGATGGGCTACCAGCTTTCTCAAGACGCCAAAGCACAGCGTAAGGCGGAATTGATGGCAGAACTGGCCGCACTGGAGGCTGCCGCATGAAAAAGTTTTCTTCAGACGGTTACGAAGTGATGCTCAGGGCAGGAATGCATTTGAGCGCGGGAGGTGAAATTTCGTCCAAGTGGCTTAGGGATAAATTTGGCGTCTCTTTCGCAACAGCAAAGCGTTATATGCACCGAATAGAGATTGCAGCCCCTGTTATTGAAGTCCAGAAGGACGGATTCAGAGGACGAGTTCTAGCGCTTGAGTCTGATGGTTGGGGGGTGAAGTGAATCGCCTGCTGATCCTGCTGGAAATGATCCATCCGCCTATCGTGCGCGCCGCTCTCGTCTATCTCGCCGGCTGCGCATCTGTCGGCGCTGGTGTTGGCGTATTCGCTGGAATCGTATGTGTGCCTATCGGCCTGCTGTGGCTGACAGCGCGTCTTGTGTGGGGATGGTGATGGACAACATCTGCCGCAAATGTGGCGGGCAAATGAAGCCTGGGAAAGCCATTCAGCAGACCTATACGGGCTATCCAGACTTTCCGAATGGCGCTGTCGTCACGCTTTCCTCTGGTGGTCCCGGCCGTCTTGTCGATTGCGACAAGTGCGAGAAGTGCGGGCACAGCGTGGCTACGGAAGGGGACGGCGAGTAATGGCCGGAGACTGGCTAAAGATGGAAGCAGCAACCCCGGATAAGCCAGAGGTGCTGGCTATCGCTGCTCGCATGGGATGGGATGACCCGGACCTTGCCGTAGGGAAGCTGTTCCGCGTGTGGCGCTGGTTCGATCAGCATACGACTGACGGTAACGCTCCGGGCGTTACCGCTGCGTTACTGGATCGTATTGCAGGCGTTAGCGGATTCGCTGAAGCAATGAGTTTTGCAGGATGGTTGCTTATAAGCAACGACGGTTTGCAGCTTCCAAACTTCAGCAAACACTGCGGAAAAACTGCAAAAGAGCGTGCGCAAACTGCTCAAAGAGTGGCTCTGCATAAGGCTTTGCAGAAAGGTAACGATGAGGTAACGCAGCAACCGTTACCAAGTGCGTTACCTAGAGAAGAGAAGAGAAGAAGTAAACAACCCCTTACCCCTTCGCCTATCGGCTTCGGTGAGTTCTGGTCTGCCTACCCGAAACGCCGGAACCGTGGAGACGCGGAAAAGGCGTGGCGAGCGCTGAAGCCCGATCAATCCCTGCTAACCCGAATCCTTGAAGCCGTAGAGGTCGCGAAAACCCGCGATGACTGGCGCAAGGACGGCGGGCAGTTCATCCCCTACCCGGCCTCTTGGCTGCGGGCAAAGGGTTGGGAGGACGAGGCCGCGCCTGCAAGCCGTCCGGCGCAATCCAGCGTTTTCGCGGGGGCGATATGACGCCGCACGGACTCAACGCCCTGCTGGCGATGCGGATGCGCGGACAGCGTCCTGACGGCTACGTGCAGATCACGCTGACGGACGACCCGCACCAGGCGCGCCACGTCACGACCTACACCGAGTCTGAGGCGGTCATCCGATCGACTGACAACGTGGAGACGCTGGACTTCCGCGCCCTGTTCGGAATGCCGGTAATCGTCATCGCGCTGCAGTTTGGGCCTCGTGAAAACCGCCTGCTGTCACGGCTGATGGAGGTCGCATCGGAGGTCGTCCTGTACGTCGTCGAGTGGATCGAGCAGGGCGGCGAGTTCGGGGTGACGTGGCAGAAGGGCGGGGAAGTTCGCGCAATCGAGAGGGTTTCCTGATGGCAAACATCATCCGAGACGACATTGACTTTTCGGCCTACATGCAAAGCGCTGAGGGCCAGCACCGGATCATTTCCGCCGAGGCTTACGTCGATGAGGTGATCGACTATTTCCACGGCGAAAAGCGAAACGCTGGCGCGCTGCTGCCTTGGGCCAAGACGCACAACAACCTGCGCTTCCGCCCGTCGGAGGTCACGCTGTGGGCCGGTCTGAACGGCCACGGAAAGAGCTTGGCGCTTGGTCAGTTCTGCATTTCGATGATTGAGGCTCAGGCGCAACAGGTGTGCATCGCCTCAATGGAAATGAAGCCGATGGTCACCCTGGCGCGCATGTGCCGGCAGTTTTGCAAGGACAACAGGCCGGACGTTGATCTGATCCGCCTGTTCCATTCCGCTACGGGTTCGCATCTGTGGCTGTACGACCAGCAAGGCACGGTGCATGCCGAAAAGATGCTGGCCGTCATGCGGTACTGCGCACAGGAAAAAGGCATCCAGCATTTCGTTCTGGACAGCCTGATGAAGTGCGGAATTGCCGAGGACGACTACACCGGACAGAAGCTGTTCGTTGATGCGATCTGCACGATTGCGCGAGATACCGGAATGCACATTCACCTCGTTGCGCACAGCAAGAAACAGCGCGACGAAATGAACCCGCCGGGCAAGATGGATGTAAAGGGATCGGGCGCGATTACGGATCAGGTCGATAACGTGCTGACAATGTGGCGAAACAAGCCGAAGGAAACGGGGCTGCAGGAAGGAAACCACGACCGAGCGAATGAACCCGACGCGCTCCTGATTTGCGACAAGCAGAGAAACGGCGAATGGGAGGGAAAGATTGCGCTGTGGTTTGACCGTAACGCAATGCGTTACACAGAGGGGCAATGGTGACCTGCCTCTGCCCACAATGCACAGACAATCCCGCTCCAACATATACCGTCGAATACATGCGGGAATGCGAGGCAAGGATGGTCTGTGCAATGCCAACGAAGGAAAAGCGGGCAGAGTACATCGGGCGGATTGAAGCAAAGAGCAAAGAGCGTGCGGCAAAACTCAAGGAAGCGGTAAGGAAGGAATGGAATGAACGACTGGCAAATCGGAATGCTGGCCCTGCGCGGTGAGCCGCGAATGGTTGATTTGTCCAACATGGTCAAAAAGGACGGAACCTCTCCAAACGCAACCAGGGACGCGATGAAAAGAGCGCTGGCTGCAATGCCTCACAGCACGTCGGAAGAAGTCGCGCACATGACCGGGCTTTCCATTCAGGCCGTAAAAGCTGCGCTCAAAAGGATGTTTGATATTGAAATGGTAAAGCGAGTGAAAGACGGAAACTGCTTCCGGTGGTATCTGTGATCCGACTCACTTCACCCGCCGCACGCCAAGCTGCAATGCGTCAGATATCGCAAGCGCCTGAAGGCTATGTATGCATCGTAAAGGAAGCAACCCGCAGCCTAGAACAGAACGCGCGACTGTGGGCAATGCTGACTGACGTGAGCAATCAGGTTGATTGGTACGGCCAGACGCTGACGCCCGAGGAATGGAAATGTGTGCTTACGGCTGCGATGAAGAAGCAGAAGGTCGTTCCGGGCATTGATGGCGGGTTTGTTGTGGTTGGCGCCAGAACGTCAAAGATGGGGGTGAGGGAAATGGGGGAATTGATGGATCTTATTGAGGCATTCGGCGCGCAACAGGGCGTGCGATTTAGTGCGAGGGAGGCAGCATGACTGAGATTGAACTACTACGAAAGTATTTCGATGCTCATCAGAAAATGAGCGCCGCAATTCACGCAGAGCAATTTGCAATTGCAGCTGCCGAGGCCAACGCTGCGCGAGATAATTTGATTGCGATGCGGATATCGAAGAGTAACGAAGAGCAGATGGAGTTGCCGGCATGACCACATTCCACTCTGGGAAGATGCCGCTCTACTGCGCCCACTGCGGCGACCCGCGAATCATGCACATGCCCGAGGATTTGGCGTGCGTAAAGCAGACACAGCCGGTCGAAATCTGGCCGATTGTCCTTCAGGACATGATTAGGCGCGACCACATTGGACAGGCGAGCTACGGCGTACCGCTGACAGCGCACAACGGGCGCGATGCACTTAAGGACGCATACGAGGAAGCGCTAGACCTGTGCGTATATCTGCGGCAGGCAATTTACGAGAGGGATGGGAAATGAGCAGGCACATGGGGCGCGTTGCTGAATTGCCGTGCTGTCTGTGTGGCGCCATGCCTGTCGAAGTGCATCACGTCACCGAAGGAAAGACATTCGGCAAGCGCGACAAATTGCACTTTTGCACGATTCCCGTCTGCCCGTCGTGCCATCGAGGCCCGCAGGGGATACACGGCGACAAGACAATGTTGCGAATCAAGAAAAAGTCGGAACTTGAATTGCTGTCTGAAACGCTGGAGGCGATCTATGGCTAAGAGCCAACGCGACAAGGGCCAGCGCCGCGAGCGCGAGGCATACGCACACCTCTGCGACGAGCTGGGCCACCAGCACATAGAGCGCAATTACGGACAGGCGGCTAACGGCGGTATAGACATCAAGGCCGGGCCGTTCGGGGTAGAGGTGAAAGCGCGGGCGTCTATCTCGTGCGTGCGCTGGCTGGAGCAGTCAATAACCGCATGCGAGCCGCTCGGGCTGGTGCCGATGGTCTATGCGCGCGAAGACAGGGGCGAGCCGATTGTGATCATGCGGGCGGCTGATGCAATGAAACTGATGCGGGGTGAAATGTGAGCAAACAAATCAAATTTTTTATTTGGACACTTGCCTTGGTGGTTGTTGGATACGTTATTCCAAATGAAACGATTGTAGGCGAGGCAATTTCTTTTGTTTGTTTCTTTGTTGCTGGCCTGCGTATTGTTCGATGGATTGAAAAGGAATGAACAGATACAAAGAATCATTCATCCAGCGCCGCAGCAAATCTGGACGGCTGCTCCGTTTGTACGCATCAGAGCATCACGCGAACCGGATGGCGAGCATTCGCGGCTGTTTCGGCTGGCGCAAATTCAAATGGCAGACGCGCCCATGACCCGCCCCCGCTGCGCACTCGGGCGTGTAGTCGCATCGGGTGTAGATACAGAAGCGATGAAGCGCACAGCATGGCTACGCGACCGCATTCTTTTTGTGCGGATGGACGACGACAGGCTGACGATTAACGACCTGGCCGCGCTGTGGGATATCGGCGCGCGGCTGTATCCGGCGAAGGGGAAAGAATGATCACGCTTTGCGAAGATTGTTACAGCGGGAAGCATGTTCGCTACACAAGCCCACCTATTTGCGCTTGCGAACAATGCGGACGTCATGACGACAAATGTTTCGGCGGGAGCGTCAAAACGCATTCGTACCCGGTTGATCCGAGAAAGACGGAGCGGTCATTTGTTTTCAAGGAGGTCAAATGACAGCACGCGGCCACGAATGGGCAGACGCATGGCTCCGCAGATGGGCTGACTGGCACCGGGGCGAGCAATACGGGCGCGGATACCCTGCTGCATCTGCTGGATTCACCAAAGCGGGCGGCGCTGCATCAGAGGACACATTCGACCACATGTGTGAAGCAAGTGATGATTACATGTGTGCGCTCGTAGATGCGGCTGTAAGCGATTTGGAGCCGATCCAAGGTGCGGCGATATGCCACCACTACGGCATAGCGGCTGTGTGGCGTTTCAAGCGGTTCAGTGTGCTGGAAGTGCTGCCGGGTGCGCTGGATGATTTCGAGCGGGCGGCTAGGAAACGGGGGGTGGTGTGAAAATATCAGCGGAGTTCAAAAACGGCGCTTGCAAGCTTGTTGTAACAACAGAGGATGAATGGGAGCAGAAATTACTTGGTGCAGTTGCCAAGGGAGGGGATTTGTTGTCTGCGTCGGTCAGTTACTCCGCAGAAGGGCATTTTACGCACGGCAGAGGCAAGGCCGTAAGTATCGTTTTGACGGCGGATGGGGGTATCGAAACAAATACTTGACGCTCAGAAAAAATAATGCTTGAATTGCGTCGGGACACTGCGCCCTAACGAAACGCACAATCGCGGGATGGAGAAGATAGGCATCTCGTCAGCCTCATAAGCTGAAGGTCGCCGGTTCGATTCCGGCTCCCGCAACCAAGTTAAGCCGGTATAGCTCAGACGGCAGAGCAACTGCTTTGTAAGCAGATGGTCGCGGGTTCGATGCCTGCTGCCGGCTCCACAATACTCAACGGCTCGCAATCTTCGGATCGCGGGCCGTTGTCATTTCAGGCTGTCCAGCAGAGGACGCAGCCATTTCGCAACCCCGAGCTTTGCAAGCGTGTCGCGCTGCTCAGGAGTGAGGCGGACGGTTACGGGGACGGTTGGATCAGATGGGCGGCGACCCGCGTTAGGGCGAGCGCCGCCGTGTTGGTGGGTGGTCTTGTTGTCCATTTAAATCCAACCCATCCCGTCATCTTCTGCATCAAGAGACGCACGCGCTGAATCAATGATTTCCTGGATCGCTGCCCAGTCGTCATTGCAAATCTTGGTCATCTCGCGCAGCGCATCTTCGTAGTTTTGCGCTTCCGCGTTGAGCGGAGCAAACAGTCCTGCATCGCCTTGTGCGGCATCGCGTTTTGCTGCAAGTTCATTTACTTGGCGATGCGACGACGCGTAGTTAATTGCAAGTTGTTCCTTCCCGATTGCCGCCAACACGCCACGGTTATATTCGTGCGTCGCGTAGTTCATAGCGACGATGGCTTGGTTGAGTGCGTTCATTTTGTATCTCCTCGTGTTCGGCAGCAACGTGCTGTCCATGAGTTGTAATGTAGTACATAAATCAAGATTGGTCAAGAACTTTCTTTGGCCTGTTACAAATTCCCCTCGCCTGTCTCCCGCAGGCTCGCGCGCTGGCCGCGTAATGCCAGCACCTACAAGGAGGCGATATGTCGCTAAAGGAAGCGGCGGATGCTGTTCGCGCTGCTGACGCGGCATCAAACCGCCTGGAAGCCCTACGGGGCGAGCTTAAGACGCTTCAGGACCGCATAGACACTGTGCGGGCTGAAATTGACAACGAGAAACGAGCACTCGACCGCGCGCAAGAACGACTGAAGGCAGCGGCGAGCAACATCTAACCGGCAACCCGGAAAGGTGAGGAAATGGCAGCCAGAATCAGACGCCCGCACCAGGATGAGGTAAGGGCGAAGTATCGCTTTTACGTATACGAGATACGAGACCAGTTCGGGAATGTCCTTTATGTCGGCAAGGGAAGCGGACGCAGGATGTTTGTTTCCGCAAAGGCCCATGGTGGCGAGGCCATTGACGTCGCTTGGTTTGTGTCTGAGAAAGACGCTTATCACTACGAAGTCATAAGGATCAGAGAGTCGAACCCGAGTAACAACAAACACGTGGGCGGAAATGGCGCAAGGGCAAGAGCGCCGTCAAAGACAAACAGAAAAACAAAGTTCGAGAGAACTATTGATGCTATTGGCACGCGGGCATACGCCGCGCGTCTTTGGCTTGCGTGCGCAAAGAGTGGGTTGTGCGATCTATCTAAACTAGAGTTGGTTAGACAGGTTGCGTATGGCTAAGGGGCAGAAGACCGGCGGCCGAAAGGTTGGCACCCCGAACAAGATGACCCGGGAGCTAAAGGAAATGATCCTTGAGGCGCTCGATAAAGCGGGTGGCGTCGAGTACCTAGTTAGGCAGGCGGACGAAAAGCCTGTTGCGTTCCTCGGTTTGGTCGGCAAGGTTCTTCCGCTGCAGGTTACTGGCCCGAACGGCGGCGCCGTCAAGTTTGAAGTTGTAGCTCCTTGGCTGAAGCCGGACATCGCCAGTCGATAGGCATCAACAGCTACGAGCCTCGCGGGCCATTCGTAGAGTTTCACAACCGGCCCAACAGGTGGGCTGTGATGGTGTGCCATCGGCGGGCTGGAAAGACAGTCGCTTGTGTGGCCGACCTTGTTTATGCGGCGCTGCTGACACAGAAGCAAGATGCGCGTTACGCGTACCTCTGCCCGCAGTACAACCAAGCCAAGGACGTAGCTTGGAAGTACGTCAAGCACCTGACCGCTGACATCCCCGGCGTCCAGTACAACGAGACAGAACTAAGAGCCGATCTGCCTAACGGATCGCGCATCCGCCTGTACGGTGCGGACAACCCTGACCGCCTGCGCGGCCTGTACCTCGATGGCGTTGTCCTCGATGAGTACGCAGACATGCGCTACGGCGTGTGGGGCGAGGTGCTGCGCCCCGCGTTGAGTGACCGCAAGGGTTGGGCCGTGTTCATCGGCACCCCCAAGGGGCCGAATGCATTCCACAAGCTGTGGATTGAGACAGACGGCCACAAAGATTGGTATCGCCTGATGCTGCGGGCGAGCGACTCCGGTCTGATCGACGCGCAGGAACTGGAAGACGCCCGCCAGCAGATGACGGACGACCAGTTCGCGCAGGAGTACGAATGCAGCTTTGAGGCTGCGATTCAGGGCGCGTACTACGGTCGGGACATGGCGCAAGCCGACAAGGACGGCCGAGTTACTACTGTCGATTACGACGAAGCCCTGCCTGTCTATACGGCATGGGACATGGGCTGGACTGACGACACGGCAATCGTGTTCTATCAGGTGGCCCGTGGCGAGGTGCATGTCATCGACTACTACGCCGCTAGTAATGAGGGTGTGGCGCACTTCGTCGATGTGCTGAACAGCAAGCCGTATCGCTATTTCTCGCTTGGCGGCAAGCCGTGCCTGTTCCTGCCGCATGACGCGAGGGCACGGACGTTTGCAAGCGGCGGCAAGAGCACGCAAGAGCAGTTTTCTGCACTTGGCTACACCAGCCGGATCGTTCCTGAATTGAGCCTGCAGGACGGCATACAGGCCGCCCGCATGATGTTGCCGCGCACGTGGTTCGACAAGCACCGCTGCGCTGAACTGCTGGACGCGCTGCGCCTGTACCGGCGCGAGTGGGACGGCGACAAGAAGGTTTTCCGCGACAAACCCCTGCACGACTGGACCAGCCACGCGGCCGACGCATTCCGCTATTGCGCGGTCATGTGCCGCGAGGCGGCAGGCGCAGAGGAAAAGGCCGCCGCCCCTGTGTTCGCAGTCGAGTCCGGCCAGATGAACGTAACCCTGGATGAATTGTGGGCGGAGACGCCAACTAGAGAGGATCGATACTGATGACTACGCCTATCTTCCCGAGTGTGATCGGGCACAACCTGCTTGACGGCGGTACGGATGCGCAGGATGGAAATAGCTATCCCGGCCCGATGCTGCAGGAATTCGCCGCTGCGGTGGTGGGGGCGGGTGCGGGGTTCGCAGGATCAAGCGATTACACGCTCTATTTTGCGGGGGACTCCCTTGCTGCAAGCAACTGGGTGACCACTGGAAACACTTTCACCAATTTCGCTGCCGAGGGGCAAATGAACTGGGCAAACGCCATGCTTGGCGCCCCGTTCAGAGTTCTGGGGAGTACGGCTGTTGGTGGTAAGACCGCCGCCAAAGTGCGGTCAGAGCAGCTACCCGTCATTGTGGGTCTGGCCACAAAACCGAGTCACGTATTTCTGAACTGCGGCGTAAATGACATCTATGCTGCGGGACGCTCTGCGACGGATACGCTCACCGACATCACATTCATCGTGTCAAGCCTACTGAGTGCTGGGATCGTCCCAATCTACTCGACGGTGATGGCGCGCTCTTACTCCTCGGCTGCGCTGCTGACGGCTCACCTTGCGTTGAATGACGGGCTTCGTCGATTTGCGCAAGACAACCCCGGTGGGATTTTCTGGGACGCTTTCCAGGTCACCGTTGATCCGACCAGCACGCAATGTGCCGGCCGGTCGGGCTGGTATTACGACTCGGCCCCTAACCTGCACCTAAATAACGTCGGCGCGTACTACGTCGGCAAGAAGCTGGCGGCGGTGCTTCGCCCGCTGATTCGTCAAGCGGCAGTGCTTCCGGCTGGTGACGAAAACTTCACGAACGGCGGGTCATTTAACCTGCTGGACAACCCTATGCTGCTGGGTACTGCTGTTGCACCGAGCACTGGCGGCACAGGCAACGGCCCCGCAGGTTTCGTGATCCAGCGCGCGGCCGGTACGCCGACCTGGACGACCACGATGGTCGATGTAACTGACCCCGATACGGGCCTAGTTGTGGGAAAGGGGATTCAACTCGCCATCACCGCAGGCGCGGCGAACGACGAAATTCAGATCATCAGCAGTAACTTTGCGTCGAGAATGGCGGCCGGCCGGACCTACGAGGCGGAATGCCGGGTGTCTCTTGCGTCCCCGGTAAACGTTGATCGTGTCCGACTCCGCGCAAACTGCGACAGCGGCAGCGGTGAGTCAGCATGGTGTCTGACTGGCACGCAAACGCTCGGCAACGTGCCCGAGGCGTTCGGGCCTCTGACGCTTCGCACTCGACAGATGTCACCGCTGTCAACACTCATCACCGGGCAGTTCGACTGTCGCATCCGATTCAGCGCGGCGGGGTCAGCGACATTCACAGTGTCGGCCCCGCGTCTGCGTCAGCTATAACCCCACAGCCCGCCCCGCGCGGGCTTTTTTCTGCCCATAGGTGACGAATGAGCGACTACAAGCGCTATACGCAAGAGATAGAGCGCTACGAGCGCAAGTTCGGCCCGTGGGAGCGGCGCGCCGAAAAGATCGTTGATCGCTACCGGGACGAGCGACCGGAGCGTTCCACGTCGGCCAAGATGAACATTCTGTGGTCAAACGTGCAAACAGCAATGCCGGCTGTGTTCTCGCGCCTGCCGAAGCCTGAAGTCACGCGCCGGAACAAGGACCGGGACGCCGTTGGTCGTGTTGCAAGCCAGATTCTTGAGCGTGCGCTGTCGTACGAGATTGAGCATTACGCCGACTATGCGTCGGCCATGTCCAACGCCGTAGAAGACCGATTTCTGCCGGGCCGTGGCGTTGTGTGGGTGCGCTACGAGCCGCATTTCACGCAGTCTCCGCAGGTAAGCGAAGATACGCTGGACGAGGATGATCCGCAGGGCGAGGATCCGGGGGAAGAATCCGGCGAGATGCCGGAAGAGGTCGAGTACGAGTGCAGCCCGTGTGATTACGTGGCGTGGCAGGATTTTGGTCATGCTGTTGTTCGTACATGGGAAGAGCAGTGGCTGGTCTGGCGTCGCGTGTATATGGACCGCGAGCAGCTGGAAGAGCGGTTCGGCGAGATTGCGTCGCAGATTCCTCTGGACGTGAAAGAGGAAAAGCAGGAGAAGGGCGAGAAGGTCCAGACCATCCCGCAAGCGTGCATCTACGAAATGTGGGACAAGCGCGCGAAGAAGGCTGTCTGGCTGTCGAAGTCATACGACAAGATCATTGACGAGCGCGAAGACCCGCTGAAGCTGCAGGACTTCTTTCCGTGCCCGAAGCCGCTGTACGCAACCACGACAACCGGCTCGCTGGTGCCCATTCCGGACTTCTCGCTGTACCAGGATCAAGCCAAAGAACTGGACATCATCACCGGGCGCATTGACAAGCTGGTGCGCGCGCTGCGTGTTGCGGGTGTGTATGCGTCCGAGAATGCAGAGCTTAAGAGCCTGATCGGTGACGCTGCGGACAACCGCATGATCCCGGTCAATAACTGGGCCATGTTCGCGGAAAAGGGCGGCATCAAGGGCGCGGTCGATTGGTTCCCGGTTGAGATGGTTGTATCCGTCCTGCAGGGGCTGTATGTGGCCCGTGACCAGTGCAAGCAGACCATTTACGAAATCACCGGCATCAGCGACATCGTGCGCGGTGCGTCGGATGCTGGCGAGACTGCAACAGCGCAGCAGATCAAGAGCCGCTTTGCGTCTATCCGACTGCAGAAGATGCAAGCCGAGGTCGCCCGGTTCGCTGCCGACCTGATCCGCATCAAAGCGGAAATTATGTGCGAGCTGTACCAGCCGCAGACGCTGCTGATGTACGCCGATGCGCAGAACATCCCCGAAGTGCAGAAGCTGCAAGACCCGGCACAGCAGCATCAATTCTTGATGTCTGCGATGCAGTTGCTGCGTGATCAATACACGCGCGGATTCCGCATTTCGATCAGTTCGGATGCGTTGGTGGAGATCGACGAGCAGCAGGAAAAGCAGGATCGGATCGAGTTCTTGGGTGCGGCGGGCTCGTACATCAAGCAGGCGGCCGAGGCATCACAAGCAGCCCCGCAGATGGCCCCGCTCATGGTCGAACTGCTGCTGTTCGGTGTGCGTGCATTTAAGGCCGGCGCAGAGGTTGAGTCGGCGTTTGAAGAACTGGCCGACCAAATCAGGCAGCAGCCGGCACCGGACCCGCGCATGCAGCAGATGCAGCAGGAACTGCAGCAGCAGCAGCAGGTGCTTGCAGAGCAGGCGCAGCAGATGGAGCAGGAAAAGCAGAGCCTGTTTCAAGAGCGCACGAGCTTCGAGGTTGAGCGCGTCAAGGCTGGTGCCGAACTGGCGCAGCGTGACGCAGACCTGACTGTGAAGGGTATTGACCTGCAGTACAGGGAGCGCGCGCTGCAGGACAAGACGAATGAAGTACCTGCTGCATGACGGTGTCCCGACTGTAGCCACGTTTGCTGGCTATAGCGGGCCTCCGCTGGTTCAGGACAGGAACACCGGGAAACTTTACTGGCTGGCGCCTGGTGATGTTGTTACCGAAATTTCAACGGGTGGCAGCAGCGGGGCAACCGTCAATGCAGGAACAGCAACGCTTGATTTTGGGGAAAGCCCTTCAAGCGAGGCGTCCGTATCCGTAACCGGGCAAACCGGAATCACGCCGTCGTCGCGTGTCAAGGCGTGGGTGATGCGCAAGAGCACCGCAACGAATACCACGTCGGATCACGAGTTTGCCGCTGTCGCGCTTCGCTTCTCTGTGAGCCAGCCGACAAGCGGAATCGGTTTCACCATTACCGCTTACTGCGTGGTTGGGGAGGTGTCTGGACAGTTCAATATTGAATGGGAGTGGGTCTAAATGTCGTTTCAGCAAAAGATCGTAGGCAGCGCAGGGACAAACGTTGCAGAGGTCAATTCAAGCAACGAGCTGAAGGTTGTTGGCGACAAGACCCGCAACAGCGCGACCGTGTTTTGTGAGAACGATCCGGGCACGGTGACCGGCTTTCCGCTGCTCCGCTCTCCCGAAGTGTCGCAGGACTACCGTGTTCGCGTCGGCACTGACACGGTGCTCTTTACCGACACGTTCAACGCGACCGCTCAGAATACGGGCAACTGGAAACACTCGTTTTCGACGATGACGATGACCCAGAGCGCGGGTTTCCTCAACGTCAATGCTGCGGGCACTTCTACCGCATCTGGCAACTACGCGTATCTGCAATCGTGGCGGCATTTCCCGCTGATGGGAACCGCGCCGCTGGCTGTTGAACTGACCGGGCAAATCACAGCAGCGCCGACTGCTAACGAGATTTTCATGGCAGGCCTTGGCGTTGCGACGGGTGCCGCTGAGCCTGTCGATGGCGTGTGGTTTGAACTGAGTTCTGCCGGACTGAAAGGCTGCCTGCGCTACAACTCGGGAACAACCGAGAAGGTTACGCTGATTGCGAACCCGGCCACCATCGCGCTGAATACCAACTCGAAATACGTGCTGGTCATTGGCGAGCGTGAAATCGAGTTCTGGATAGACGATGTGCTCTACGGCACCCTGAACGTTCCTGCCCCTCAAGGTCAGCCGTTTATCACGACCGCGCTGCCTGTATTCATCCAGAAGTACAACTCTGCTCTGGTCGGCTCCAGCCCCAACATGATTGTCAAGGTTGGGGATATCAGCGTGACGCTGATGGACCTTGCCACAAACATGACGTGGGCCAATCAGATGGCTTCATCTGGCCTTGGCATGCAGGGCCTGAACGGCGGCACGATGGGCAGCCCGCAAGTGCAGTGGGCTAACACCGCGCTTCCGACAGCTGCGGCAGCGACTAACACGACCGCTGCGCTGGGCGCGTTCCTGGGCGGCATCTTCCAGATGAACGCCCCGGCCACGTCTGCGACTGACGTGATCGTGGCGAGTTACCAGAACCCTGCTGGCGGTGTGAATCAGACGCCTCGCACGATGAAACTGCGCGGCATCAAGGTTGATTGCGTCAATTCCGGCGCGGCTGTCGCAACCACAGTGACGACGTTTGCTGTAGAGGTCGCATGGGGTGCTACGAACGTGTCTCTGGCGACCGCTGAAAGCACCTCTTTTGCAAACAACACAACCAAGGCCAGGCGGATTCAGCCCATTGGCGTCATCTCGTTTCCGGTGGGTGCGGCTGTGGGCGCTGCTGCAACGCCTATCCAGTTCAATTTCGAGGCGCCGCTCGTCATCAATCCGGGTGAGTTCGTGCAGGTAATCGCAAAGATCCTCGTCGGCACCGCCACGGCGTCCGAAGTGTTCCAGTGGATTATCAGCCCGAACCTGTATCACGAATGAGCAGACTACGAATCATCTACAAGCCCGAAGGCGGGAAGTTGGCCGAGTACCGAGACGGCGAGCTTGTGTATCTGGACGAGAGCTACCAAGCCCCGCAGAAGGCGCATGGCGTCATGCCGGACATACAGCCGTATCAGTCGATGGCAGACGGCACATGGATTACTTCCCGCAGCCAGCACCGCGCGCACCTGAAACAGCATGGGCTGATCGAAGTCGGCAACGAGATTGATTCCGCGATGAAGAAGGCCGCGCCGAAGGACAACGGCAATCTGCGCAAGACGCTGATTGATGTCTATCGGTCAATGAAGTCCTAAGAACAAGACACTCACAACAAGCCACCTCGGGGTGGCTTTTTTTATGGGGAAACGGAATGGAAATCCGCGAAGCGCTGCAGAACGCGATTGAGGAACACAAGGAAGCCGAGGTTGTAGAGACGCCGGTAGAGCAGGAAGCGCCAGTCGCCGAAGCGCAGGAAGAAGGCCGCGCGCGCGACGAGAAGGGCCGTTTTGCTCCGAAGGATAAACCCGCCGAGGTGGAGGAAATTCAGCAGGAAGTTCCGGTTGAAGTGAAGCCGCGCCCTGCTGTTCCGTCGTCGTGGAAGCGGGACATCGCAGAGAAATATTGGGGCCAGATCGACCCGGAACTTGCTGAGTACATCACCCAGCGAGAGGGCGATTTCCACAAGGGAATCCAGACGTACAAGGAAGCCGCGAACTTTGGTCGCGAGCTTCACCAGGTATTCACCCCGCACGCTGACTTTCTGCAGGCTGTAGGCGCAACCCCTGCCGGCGCGGTCAATGTGCTCATGAACACTGCGCGCGTTCTGTATCAGGGCACTCCTGAGCAGAAAGCGCGCGAGGTCGCTGACCTGTGCCACCGGCACGGAATTGATGTCGCATCGCTCGCGGAAATCCCGCCTGTCGATCCGACGATCCGCGCTTTGCAGGCAGAAGTTCAGCGGTTGTCTCAATTCGTATCCGGCGCTCAACAGCATCCGGAGCAGCCCGCCGTCGATCCATCACTGGTCGATGAGGTTCAGCAGTTCAAAGCAGCAAATCCCCACTTCGACGCAGTACGCGAGGACATGGCATTCCTTCTGGAATCCGGCCGCGCTTCCGGCATGCAGGACGCCTACGACAAGGCGATCCGCATGAACGACAACCTCTGGAACGAAACGCAGGCTCAACAGCGTGCGCAGGCAGAGGCGAAAGCGAAGCAGGAGGCCGCACAGAGAGCGAAGGCCGCCGCTGTAAGCGTCAGGGGGTCCGCGCCGGGTGCGAGCGTAAAAGCCGCCCCGGCAAGCACTGATCTACGCGCAACGATTGCCGCAAATCTTGCGGGCATGCGCGACCGACTCTAAGGAGTAAATCATGGCTTTCGCCAATACTGCGGTAAGCGACCTGATCGCTACCACCATCGAGCAGCGTTCCAAGACGCTGGCCGACAACCTGACCGACAACAATGCTCTGCTGCTGAAGCTGAAGCAGCGCGGCAACTCGCGCCCGTTCTCGGGCGGTCGGATCATCTACGAAGAGCTGATGTACGAGGACAGCGCGACTGTCAATGCAAACTCGTATTCGGGCTATGAGCTGCTGAACATCGGCGTGAATTCGCCCATCTCGGCCGCTCAGTTCGACATCAAGCAGTACAGCGCAGCGGTCACCATGTCCGGTCTGGAAATGCTGCAGAACGCGGGCGAAGAGGCGTTCATCGATCTGATGGAATCGCGCATCAAGATCGCTGAAGCGAACCTGATGAACCGCATCGCTGCTGACCTGTACGGCGATGGCACTGGCAACGCTGGCAAGAACATCACCGGCCTGCAGGCTGCTATTTCGGCCACCCCGTCCAGTGGCACCTACGGCGGCATTGATCGCGCCACCTGGGCCTTCTGGCGCAACGTGGCGGTTGATGCCTCGACGCTCTCCATTACCCCGTCTTCGACCACGATTCAGGGTCTGATGAACCGCGTCATCGTGCAGCAAGTGCGCGGCACTGATCGCCCGGACCTGATCGTGTTCGACAGCAACTTCTACCGCCACTACCTCGAATCCCTGCAGGCCAATCAGCGCTTCATGGACGAAAAGGGTTCGGCGGGTGCCGGCTTCACCTCGCTCAAGTACTACGGCGCGGGTGGCTCGTGCGATGTGGTGCTTGACGGCGGCATTGGTGGCAACTGCCCGACCGACACCGGCTACTTCATCAACACCAAGTACCTGCACTGGCGCCCGCATTCGGCCCGCAACTTCGTGGCCATCGGCGGTGACCGTCAGTCGGTCAACCAAGACGCGGTCGTCCGTCACATCGGCTGGGCCGGCAATCTGACTTGCTCGGGTGCTCAGTTCCAGGGTGTGCTGACCAACTAATCCAACGGGCGGGCATGTCCCGCCCACAAAGGAGAAAGAAACATGAGTTACGTGATCGGTATCGACCCGTCGGAGGTCTGGACCTCGACGGAAATTCCGCCGTTCCGTCCGGGCCAGCGCGGCAAGGATGACGATGGCAACGAGTACGTTTTCGTCCGCGCCGATTCGGGTGGCGTTACGCAGTACTTCGCTGCTGTCGTGACCACTTCGGCTTACGTGGTCGATATGGTGGATACGACCAACTCCGCTCCGGGCGCTTCGCAAGGCGCTCCGGTTGTCATCCCGCAAGCCACCATCGCGGCTTCTGGCTACGGCTGGGGTCTGGTGTCGGGTCTGGGTTCGGTGCGCGTGCTGGCATCTGCTGCAAAGGGCACTCGCCTGAACAGCACTGCCACATCTGGCGCGCTGGATGACGACGGCACTGCGGGCGCTGAAGAGATCACCGGTATTGCCCTGCTGTCGGCAAACGGTGGTGCAGCGGGTGCGGTGTCTGCGCTGGTGACCTACCCCTACGTCGGTCGCACGCTGTAAGGCTTTCCCCCTTGGCCCGTGGGCTTCGGCTCCGGGCCTTTTTTGGGGGCAATCACGGAGAACAAAACATGGAAATTGGGGAAATCGATCCGCGAGCGGACGAAAAGCTGCACGTGGAATTTCGCATGGAGTCCGTCAAGGACGAAGCGGCGAGCGAACAGGCAGGGCATCCGGTTTTCAAGGATGTGCCGTTCGTGAAGATTCAGGTTCCGGGTGACCCGACTACGGTTATCGACACCGTGGCCAAGGAGCACCACAAGCGGCGCTTCCCGCGTCACTGGATGCACTTTGAGCAGTACCAGAACCAAGCGCCCGTAGTGGGCACCCCGCTGACGGAATGGGCGGCTGTGACGCGCTCTCAGGCCGACACGCTGAAGTCCCTGGGCGTGCTGACGGTCGAGCAGCTTGCGGATCTTCCTGATACCGCCGTTCAGCGCATCGGCATGGGTGGAGAACAACTGCGCGTGAAAGCGCGTGCATGGCTCAAGCAGGCAAGCGGTGCAGCGCCCTCTATGGCGGAGGCTGCCCGAATGGCCGAGCTTGAGGAATCGAACAGACAGATGCAGGCGCAGATTGCGGAACTGATGGGAAAGCTGAACGACGTTCCGCGCCGTGGTCGCCCGCCCAAGGAAGGCTAAATGAACGCGCTCGAAATCGTACAGGAAGCGTGCCGTCGTGTTGGGTTTCCGGTGTCCAACACGGCAGCTAATTCGACAGACCCGCAGATCACTCAAATGCTGTCGCTGCTGAACGAGGAAGGGCGCGATCTATCCAGCCGCCATGACTGGACAAACCTGCAAACCGAAGCGACTTTTACCAGTGTGGCGGCGAACACTCAGGGCGCGCTTTCGACCCTCGCGCCCGGCTTCCGCAGGTTCATTTCAGAGACGCTGTGGAATCGCTCGCAACAGCGTGAAGCCCCCGGCCCGATCACGCCGCGCCAGTACCAGCGACTGAAATCCGGACTGGCTTCGCTGATTGATCCGGCGTGGTACGTGCGAGGCGGGAATCTTGTTCTTGAGCCTGCCCCGGCTGCAGGCCAAAGCTACTCGTTTGAGTACATCGACAAGCGGTGGGCCGTCGCTAATGACGGCACGCGCAAACAGCAATTCACGCGCGACGACGACACGCACTTGCTTGATGACGACGCGCTGCTGCTTGGCCTCATCTGGCGATGGAGACAAGCTAAGGGTCTTGAGTACGCAGAGGACTTCACCAAGGCAGAGCGAAAAGTCGCCGCTTTGATGGGTGAGGACGGCTCCGCGCCTGACCTGTTCCTGCATGCAGGTACTTACATGCCCGACGCTGGCTATCCGACCGTTCCCGATGGGAACTGGATGGTATGAGAAAGCCCATCAAATCGTCTCGCGGCTCTCGTGTGTCACGCACCGCGACTGTGCCCGCTCCGGTTCGCGGCATCAATGCAAAGGACTCGCTCGCGGCGATGCACGAAGAGGACGCGGTGTATATGGTCAATTGGTGGCCGACGCCGTACTACGTCGGAAACCGTCGCGGATACCGCCAGCATGTGACCGGGTTTTCTGATCCGGTGGAAAGCCTCTGCACTTACACAAGTGGCACGGCAACGCGCATGTTTGCGGTGGCCGGCGATTCAGTATTTGATGCGTCTTCTGCCGGCGCTGTTGGGACGGCTGTGGTGACTGGCCTTACGTCCGCTTACTGCCAGCACGTCAATTTCAGCACATCTGGCGGTTCGTTCATGTACCTCGTGAATGGGCTAGACAAGCCACAGTTGTACAACGGCACTACATGGACGGCCATTGACGGCGTATCGACCCCGGCGATTACGGGTGTCACGACCACAGACATTGTGCACGTCACCGCGCACAAGGATCGGCTGTGGTTCATCCTGAAAGACGGGTTGCGCGCTGCATATCTGCCGACGCAGTCAATTGGCGGTGCCGCATCGGTGTTCGATCTGCGCAGCCTCTGCAAGCTTGGCGGGTATCTCGTCGCAGCCACGACTTGGACGGTTGATGCCGGCGAGGGGATGGACGACCACCTTGTATTCATCACCTCTCGCGGCGAGTGCCTTGTCTATAAGGGTACCGACCCGAGTTCTGCATCGACATGGGCGCTTGTTGGCGTTTGGAGGCTTGCAGAGCCGCTAGGAAGGCGCTGTTTTGACAATATGGGCGGTGACGTTGCCTACCTATCGAAGTCTGGCGTTCAGCAGCTCTCAAAGGCTCTGGTGTCGTCTGGCGTCAATTCGCAGAACACGCTGACGGACAAGATTCAGCCTCTGATTTCGCGCGACGCTGAAACGCTGTCCAGCAATACCGGATGGCAGGTGTTCTTGCATCCGTCCATCAACATGCTGATGGTCAATGTCCCCGACAGTTCGACCATGCAACATCAGTGGGCAATGAACACGATCAGCGGGGCATGGACACGCTTTGAAGGTCAAAACGCGCTGTGCTGGGAACTGTTCTCTGACTCGCAGTATTTCGGAGGTCAGAACGCCGTATATAAGGCTTGGACCGGGTACAGCGACAACGCAACCTCGTCTGGGGCGGACGGTATCAACATCACTGTTGAGTGCCTGCAGTCCTATCACTACTTCGGCAGCAAGCTTGAAAAGCACTTCAAGCTGGTGCGCCCGATGCTGCAGTCAGATGGCGAGCCGACGTTCTACATCGGCATCAACTACGAGTTCGAGAACCGCGAGCCGACGAGCGTAGTTTCATACGGCGCAGGCGGATCTACTCCGCTGTGGGGTTCGGCAACATGGGGTGCGTTCCTATGGGCTGGCGGACTCAGGCAGCTTACGAGCTGGCAGCACGCATCCGGCATCGGCTACTGCGCTGCGCTGTTCCTCAAGTGCGAATACAAGGACATTGAAATTCGCTGGAACGCGACCGACTACGTTTTTGAGGCTGGCGGGATTATCTGATGCTGGTCATTGGTCCGGGCGTTGCTCAGTGGGTTTATGAGCGCGTCGGAGGGGCTATCTGCGACCACACGCAGGGCATTGGATGGCAGCGTGACGGCGAGTTGATTGCCGGTGTCGCATATGAAGGATTCAACGGTTCGAATGTCTTTGTTCATCAGAGGGTAGATAGTGCGCCGCCGCGCCGTTTCTGGTGGGCGGTTACTGACTATCCATTCAACCAGTTGGGCTGTTGCCGCATGACGGGGCTTGTCGAGTCCCAGAACGAAAAGGCGCTTCGGCTCAACACACACATAGGCTTCCGAGTAGAGGCAACCCTCGAAAAAGCAGGCCGGAATAACTCCGATCTTGTCGTCATGGTTCTCTGGAAAGAGGACTGTCGCTTTTTGAGGTGGGTCAATGCACCATCATCTTGATATCCCCGATCTTCCGCACCGCGCGTTCAGCGCACTTGGCGGGCGCCTGTTGACCCTTGAAGGCGGCAAAGGTGACGCCCCAGAGGCTCCGGACTATGCAGCCGCTGCCAAAGAAACAGCGAAAGGCAATGCCGAAGCTGCGCGTGTTGCCGCAAAGGCAAATCGCGTCGATCAATACACCCCCTACGGCAATCTGACGTACTACAACCCGACAAGCAACCAGTTCAACGAGTCGGCTTACAACACAGCGCTGGCGACGTATCAAAAGGACTTGGCGAAGTACAACCAAGACATGAAATCGCAGCAAGGGCAGAAGTTCCAGCAGCAACTGACAAAGCCTGTCGCCCCGACGCGCGAAAAGTTCATGACCGGCTATGACCCGGATCGCTGGGCGCTCAAGGTTGAGCTTTCTCCCGACCAGCAGAAGTTGCTGGACGCCCAGAATCAGACATCTCTCGGCCTTGCCGGGCTGCAGAACAAGGGGCTTGAGTACGTCAGCAACATGCTGTCAAAGCCGTTCGATCAAAGCGTGCTGCCCGCTCAAACGGTCAATGCGGGCGAGACTGCGCAAGACGCAATCCTGCGCCGATTGCAGCCGACTATGGACCGTCAGGACGAGGCGCTGCGCTCACGACTGCAGAATCAGGGCATCACCATCGGGTCAGATGCTTATGGCGCGGAGATGTACAACCAGGCGCAGAAGAACAACGACATGCAACTTGCTGCGGCGATCCGTGGCATTGATGTCGGCAACCAGGCCCGCCAGCAGGCGATTCAGGAACAGTCGTTCTTCCGCAACGAGCCACTGAACACGCTGAACGCTGTTCGGACTGGTGCTCAGGTGACGAATCCGAGCTTCACCAACGTTCCGCAGCAGCAGACCACAGCCGGCCCTGACCTGTTGAGCGCTGCAAAAATGCAATACGGCGCAGCGATGAATGCCTATAACGCGGACCAGGCTGCACTCGGCGGAATGATGGGCGGGCTGTTCTCGCTAGGCGGTGCGGCGCTTGGTTCGCCGTGGATGGGTGCTGCAATGGGGTACGGCAAATGAAAACCGTCAGCTTTGGCAACATGACCGACTACGACGCAGAAGCGCAGCAGCTTGAGCAGCGGAAGAAGTACGCCGAAGCGCTCCGCGCACAAGGACAACAGCAACTTCCTGCCGGGCAGATGGTGGGAAATCAGTTCGTTGCAACTCACCCTCTTCAGCACCTCGCAAACGCGCTTCGCCAGTACTCTGGGCAGCGCGAAATAGCGGATGTGCAAGCCGGAGAACGCGCGTTGAATGAGCGCAAGCAGGCTGACCTTGCCGAGTACCTCAAGAGCATGCCGGGTGCAAAGACGGAGACGACCAAGCAGCTTGTCGGCGACCGACCGGGCGCGGGTTCGTTTGAGGATGTCACCACGACCACCATGCCGACTGCAGAGGATTACATGCAGTGGTCGATGCGCGGTCTGCAGTTCGGCCCGCAAGTTGCACAGCTTGGCGGGAACATGGCGAACCAGGCTCAGATGCGGGACTTCGAGAACAAGCAACTGGAAGCGCAGACGCTGGAGCGCCAAGCCGCACGCGAGCAGAGGGCGCAAGAGCTGATCATGCGCCTTGAGGATAGCCGCCTTGCCCGCGAGGAGCGCGCCGCGCTTCAGCGTGAGCTTACGCAGATGCAAATGGATGGGCGCAAAGAACTTGCTCAGTTGACAGCAAGCATCGCGGCGGCAAACAGACAGCCGCCCGCGCCAACGTTGGCAACCGTCATGCGTGATGGAAAGCCTGTAGTTATTGACGCACGGACAGATAGGGTGATCGGAGACGCGCCGCCAAAAGGTTCTGGAGAGGGGCCGAACGGAAAGTCTTTGCCCCCGAACGTCATCACAAAGATTGCTGAAACGTCGAACACTTATGACGAGTTCAGCGGGCTTTTGGACGGCTTCAAGGACACATACGGCGGATACAAGGTGCGCGCCGCTGGTGACATTGCAAATGCATGGAAACGAAATGTAGGCGGCGACGACGGACAAGCCGACTGGTGGCAGCGCTATCAGATGCAGCAGAACGAAGTTAGAAACCGCCTGTTTGGGTCTGCGCTGACCGCGACGGAAAAGTCTGAGTTCGACAAGGCAATGATTAATCCGGGTATGACACCCGAGTCAATAAAAACTAACCTTGGGCGCCAACTTGAAACAATGAAGAAGGCGGAAGCAAAGATTTATAAGGCATATCTGTCAGGCGGGTTCAGCAGAGATCAACTGAACGATCTAACTGGCGGTCGCCACGGTCAGCCCGATGTTTCCGCTGCGCCGGCCGCACCGGCTGCCGACACTGGGGCGCCCCCTCCCGGTGCTGTTCGCATCAAAAAGGAGCCGAAGTAATGCCCACTTACGAAGTCGATATCGGAGGGGTGACCTATGAAGTCGATGCCCCAGACGAGAACACCGCATGGAAATGGGCAAACTCTACTGCTACCGCTCCGACAGGTCCGGACCCGAAGGCAAAGCCCGCAAAAATTGGGAAGGATGCGTGGGCCGACACTTTGCGGAAGGAGCTGAGTGACAACCCAGCGCAGGCCAAGATTGCTGCCGCTGGAACTGCGCTGTCTAACCTATGGGAGGGTGGGAAACAGCTTTTCGGATTTGGCGACCCGCAGGCGATTGCAAACAACAACATCATCGCGTCAGAGAATCCGGGGTCTGCTCTGATTGGCAATATCGCTCTAGGGGCCGCTACTGGCGCAGCAGCACCAGTGCTGAACACGGCTCGCGGCGCTGCGGCGGGCGGCGCGGTGATGGGCGCGCTGCAGCCGACTGAAATGGAGAACGTAGCGGCCGGAAAACTGCTCAACACTGCACTGGGCGCGGGCGCAGGTGTGGCCGGCAACAAGCTTGCAAGCTATGTCGGGAACAAGGTTGATCAATCTCGTCTTGCCCAAGCGCTGCGCCAGTCGCAGAACGCGCCTAGGGACGCGACAATTGCCGCCGCCAGGGACGCGGGATACACGGTTCCGCCTACTGCAGCAAATCCGACGTGGATAAACAGGACGCTGGAAAGCCTCGCCGGCAAGGAAGCAACTCGTCAATCTGCATCTGTCAGCAATCAGAACGTTACTAACGCGCTTGCACGCAAAGCGCTTGGGATGGCAGACGATGCGGCGCTTACGGATGATGCTCTTTCTGCGTTCCGCAGTACGGCGGCGCAGCCTTACCGTGAAGTAAGCGCGCTCGGGCCGCAAGCCGCCGATGCGCTTGAACAATTGAAACAGTCCCGACATGACGCAACGGCGTACTTCAAGCATTACGACAGGTCTGCCGACCCCGCATCACTGAAGCAAGCGCAGGCAATGCAGCAGACGGCGGAGGCTCTTGAACAACAGCTTGAGCAGTTTGCGCAGGCTGCTGGCCGGAACGATCTGATCCCGGCGCTTCGTGATGCGCGCAGGCAGATAGCGAAAAGCTACACGGTTGGTCGTGCGCTCAACGACACAACGGGCAACGTGGATGCGAGAGCGCTGGCTTCCGCACTACGCAGGGGCGCCCCCCTGTCGGATGAGCTTGAGACTGTTGCGCGCTTTGCGTCTGCATTCCCCGGCGCAAACAGGACGCCGGAGGCCATTGGCGGAGATGGAGTCAGCAAACTGAAGTTCGCTCTTTCTGCGCTGATGGGTACAGGCGGCGCAGCAACAGGCGGGCCTATGGGTGCTGCAGCAGGCGCACTTCCTTTTGTCGCCCCCGATATAACCAGAAAAGTAATCCTGTCTGGTCCGTATCAGGCAGCAATGGCTACTCCTCAATATGGAGTCGGTGCCGGCAAGCGACTAGCGGAAGCTATCTTGGCCTCCCGTTATTCGCCTATGGGTATCGCTGGCGGCGCTGTGCCAGCGCTCTCGCAATAACTGGTCTTTCAGCCAGCCGTTTTTCATGTGACGCAGGATCAATACCTTGATCTGCGCTCCTAGCCATACAAAGCCCACAACGCCAAACGGTGCCAGGGCGTAACCAACAAATGTCCACCATTGCATAAGACCCGCCTCCGTGCGGGTTTTTCATTTCAGGAGTAGCGCATGTCACGCGACGGCAGCGGGAATTACACCCGCGTACCTGGATCGGCTTACACCAACGGCACGACAGCCGATGGGGCGGAACTTGATGCGGAAATCAACGATATCGCAACCGCACTCACTCAGTCGCTGGCAAAAGACGGACAGACGGTGCCGACCGCCAATCTTCCCATGGGCGGGTTCAAGCACACGAACGTCAATACTGCATCCGCTCGCACTGAATATGCAAGAGCCTCGCAGGTGCAGGACGGGACTTTTACCTACCTCTCCAGCGTTTCGGGCGTTGACACGATTACGGCCTCGGCCCCGATTGGGTTGTCGGCTTACGCGGCGGGACAGGAGTTCAGGTTTGTATCCATTGGCGCGAATACTGGCGCGGTAACGCTGAACATTAACTCGATTGGCGCGAAATCTGTGACCAAGGACGGCGCGACGGCTTTGGCTGCTGGAGATATCGCATCAGGCGCTGTGTGTGTTGTCGTGTATGACGGCACACAGTTTCAGCTAGTTAGCGCGCGGGTTGTATCTGCCGCCTCCGACACCGTTGCCGGCATTGTCGAACTGGCGACCAACGCCGAAGCGCAGACGGGCACGGACACGGCCCGAGCGGTCACCCCTGCCGCGCTGGCATCTGTCACTGCAACCGAAACGCGCGCGGGCTTTGTGGAGCTTGCGACTACTGCAGAAGCGCAGGCGGGCACTGATACAGCGCGCGCCGTCACTCCGGCTGGAATAGCCGCAACCAAGTCGCTTCAAACCGCTCAGGCGACAACCTCTGGTTCGTCTATCGACTTCACGTCGATTCCGTCATGGGTCCGCCGAATCACTGTCATGTTCAACGGTGTGAGCACAACCGGAAGCGCCTTCCCGGCGATTCAGATCGGCGATTCGGGTGGGCTTGAGACGATTGGATACACCGGGTGCGCGCAGCGCGGGACGTCCTTTACTGCGCTGTCAAGCGGGTTTGCAATTGACAACGGGGCAGGCGCTGGGAATTCGATTAGCGGCGCAATGACGCTTACTCACATGGGTTCAAACGTATGGGTTTGTTCGGGCGTATTTGGCCTGACTGGCGTCACGTTTTCATCGAATGTGGGCGGCGTCAAAACACTGAGCGCGACGCTTGATCGCTTTTCTCTTGTCACCACAGATGCTTTTGATGGTGGCTCGATCAACGCGCTATACGAGTAAGCCATGACGCCCGCAGACCACGCTGAAAAACTTGCCCATGTCACGCAAACGACCGCCTACACCAGCGCGGCCGGCGGCGTGATTTTCGGGCTTACCGCATCCGAGTGGGGCGCGATTGCCGCAATCATTTCCGGCATCGTCGCGATCCTCTCTTTCATTGCTAACCAGTTCTGGAAGTGGCAGCACTTCAAGCTTGCGAAGGATGGAAAAGGTGGCAGACAAACTGACTGACATGCTGGTCGAACACGAGGGTATGCGCCGCAAGCCCTACCGCTGCACAGCCGGCAAGCTGACCATCGGCGTAGGCCGAAACCTCGATGACCGGGGCATCAGCCCGGACGAGGCGATGTACATGCTAGCGAACGACATCAGGGACGCGCGACGCGAACTGTCTGCCGCGTTCCCTTGGTTCGACAAGCTAGACGATGTGCGCCAGTCTGTGCTGATCGACATGCACGTGAATCTTGGCCTGTCGCGGCTTCAGGGCTTCCGCAACACGCTGGCGCTGATCGGTGTGGGTAAGTACGAAGCGGCGGCGCAGGAAATGCTGAACAGCAAGTGGGCCGAGCAGGTGGGCCGGAGGGCACAGCGGCTGTCTCGGATGATGGCTACGGGGAGGTGGTGATATGTGGGGCGCTCTTGCTGCAATGCTTCCCGGCCTGCTGGACAAAATCATTCCAGACCCCGCCGCCGCCGCTGACGCCAAGCTGAAGGCGCTGGAACTGGCACAGCGCGGAGAGCTTGCCGCACTCGACGCCGATCTTCGCTTGATGCTCGCGCAGGCCGAAATCAACAAGGTTGAAGCGGCGGCAGACAACTACAAAGGTGGCTGGCGCCCCGGAGCAGGCTGGGTCTGCGTGTTCGGACTAGGCTACAACTTCTTTCTTCGCCCGCTGCTGCCTTGGGTTGTGCAGTTGTTCGGCGTCGATGTCCCTCCCCTCCCGTCCATTGACGTAGAGGAACTGATGGTCCTGCTCGGTGGGTTGCTTGGCCTTGGAAGCCTGCGGTCTTACGAGCGAGTAAAGGGCAAGGCATGAAAGCCCCCGACCTCTCATCGCTTCGCGCGACATGCGGCGCATGCGACCACTGGCGGCTGCTTGAGGACGACAGCGGCGAATGCTGCGCCATGCCTGCACAGGCAATTGTTGCTGACGACGACGGGCAGGCGTGTCTCACCTTCATTCGCCCGAGCATGCAGGCTGACGAATGGGCGTGCATCCACTTCCGAGGTAAGAACTGATGCCTACCCCGCCGCTTCCTGATGCAGTGTTGATGGAGGCGGTGGAAGCCGTCTCTAAGCATGGGTCGATCAGCGCTGCCGCAGCGTCGTTGAACATCGCGCGATCTACTCTGCAGAACCGGATTGCACGCGCAGCGATGGCCGGGCATTCCCCGGAACACGGCATGACCAAGACGGCGCCGGCTCCGTACCTCGTCAAGGGCGTTTCGAGCTACTACAACAAAGATGGCGTGTTGTCTGGGCAGTGGGTGAAGACCTCTCTCGACATGCGCCGAGCAGAAGAAGTAACGCGCGCTTTCGTTGAAAGCATGTCCGAAGAAGTGCGCGGGCTGTCGCCTGTAGAGCCTGGGCCAAAGTTCTCCGATATCGACCTGCTGACCGTATATCCGATGGGAGACCCGCACTTCGGTATGTACGCATGGGCGAAAGAGGCCGGCGACGACTTCGACCTGAAGAAAGCCGAGTCTCTGACGACGCAAGCGATAGACAGGCTTGTTGCATCCAGCCCTGACAGCAAGACAGCGCTTCTGCTGAATCTGGGTGACTTTTTTCACGCAGACGACAGCAGCAACATGACGCCCACTAACGGGCATCCGCTTGACGTTGATACGCGCTATGCGCAAGTGCTGCAAGTCGGCCTGCGTGCGCTAGTGCATTGCATCCGCCGTCTGCTTCGGAAACACGAGCAAGTCATCGTGTGGATGATGCCGGGCAACCATGACCCGCATTCATCGTTTGCGCTGGCCTTGTGCCTGTCTGCGTACTTTGAGAACAACAAGCGCGTAACGGTCGATCTGTCTCCGAGCCTGTACAAGTATTTCCGCTTCGGACAAGTGCTGATCGGAGCGCACCACGGCCACGGAGCCAAGATGCAGGAACTGCCTCTGCTGATGGCGTCCGACCGGGCGGAAGACTGGGGAAAGACCAAACATCGGTACTGGTACTGCGGACACATCCACCACATGACGCGGGACAAAGAGCACCCAGGATGCGTTGTCGAGACGTTCCGCACCATTGCGCCTCGTGATGCATGGCATGCCGGCAAGGGCTACAGGGCAGGGCGGGACATGTACGCCATCACTCATCATCGCGCGCACGGCGAGTTCCTGCGCACTCGGTGCGATGTCTCAATGCTCTCGGTGTGAGCAGTGCGGAAAGCTGCGCGCGAAAATTGCCGCACTGCGCGCTGACCGCAACATCTGGCGTCAGATGTGCATTGAGCTATTCGGTGTGGTCAGGACGCTGCGGGATGTGATACTGGGGAAATAGCGGCACCTTACGGGTGCCAGTTGTTGGGCTGCAATACTCCGCAACTCGCCTCAGAAAGGGTGGTGGCGAGGTTGCCCCCTCGCCACCTGAGCTGCAGTAAAGCAACTCGACACTAATCGAGTGGGGCCGGAGGCGATCCCGGCTCGGTTACCTCTACCTTGGGTAGAGTACGCCAATCATGCCGGTGCTTTGCCACCGGAATAGGCGCATCGCCACTGCGCATTACCCACAGGGAAGGCGACTCAGGTTAAGGGCCGGCCATGACAACCATGGCCCGAATTCGCCCGTTTGAATCGACTTGCCTGTAGGCGCAGTTGAAGACCTACCCACTCAGTATAGCCGAACCCCGATATCGTGATTCCGATATCGGCTTTGATTCACCGCAGGCGCGGCATCATAGCCGCGCACTATTCGGGCATCCGCAGCCCGGAAACCCGCATGCAGCCGTGGCCGGTTTCCGTGAGATAGTGCGCTGCATGTTCGCGCATCATGATGATTTGACGTGACAACCGGATCGGATTCAAAATCCGCCGCCGCAAGGTGTGGGGGTTCGAGTCCCCCTCCCGGCACCAGAACCAGCGCGGGTTTCAGCGATGCCCGTGTAAATCACCCGCTCACTACGCGCACTATCAGCGCACTATTTTGCGGGGTCGACCAGCTTGCCGCGCCGGATGTAGTGCCGCTGAGTGGTGGCGATCTGCTTGTGTCCGAGCGTGGCCTGTGCACGCTCGATGTCGTCAAGATCGGTCGCCACCTTCGGACGGATGTCCCGAAACTGATAGCGCGCTTCGACGCCTGCCGCAGCCCGCGCCCGGGCGAAGCGCTTGACGAAGGTGTTGTAGGGCACTGCCTGCCCGGTTTCGTCCTGCACGAGATAGATCGACGTGGCTATGCGCCGGCGCGTGCGGATCTCTTCCAGCAGCAGGCCCAGTTCGTTGAGCGCCCCCACCTCGTCGCGCAGCCGGAAGCGGACGGCCGATCCGGTCTTCGTGCGCTGCATGCGCAGGGCGTCGCCTTCGATCTGCCGCGTCGTGGCCTTCAGGATCACGCCGATGTCGGCGCCGGTGAGGCGGCCGATGCGCATTGCGTCTTTCACCGACTGATCGCCGGCCAGCAGGATCGCCGAATAGACCGCGTCCGACATGTACACGTCGCGGCCTCGCTCCCGGTTGCGGCTGACGCCCTGGCACGGATTCGGCTGCGTCGTGTAGCCGTGCTCGCGCGCCCAGTTCCACAGCTTCGAGAGCAGGGCCAGTTCTCGGTTTGCCTGCGTCGCGGCTTTCGCCGACCGGATGCGCCGGTATTCGGCCACGTCGGCCGGCGTCACGCTGTCCAGCGCGGAGGCGCCGAACACGCCTATCAGATTGTCGAGCTGACGCAGGTAGTCGCGCTGGGTCTTGAGCGCCTTCGTCGGGATGTACTGCTCGCGGAACTTGTCGGCCACGGCCGCGAACGTCACAGCGTCCGGGTTCAGGCGCACGCCCTCGCGCTGCGCCCACTCGATCAGGGCCTTCGGCAGATCGTCAGGCGGGGCCACCTTCGTCTCGCGGCGGTTGAGGTCGCGGTAGTAGTAGCCGTCGCGCTTGAGATACAGGCGCGCGGGAAGATCGCGGTTGACGGTGCGGCGGCGTCCCATGTCGGGTGATCAGGCAGCGATGGCCGAAAAGTTGTGCTTCGTCCCGGCATGCACGGTCGGGGCGGTCGATTTTGCGCCGGTCAGGCGGTCCAGCCAATACTGCCGCAGCACGCGGATGTGGCCGGTCTCCGCGATGGCGTAGGGCCAGCGGTTGCGGTCCAGCCACGCTTTCTGACGCGCCCGGTGCGCGCAGCCGGTCAGCTCGCGCAGTTCGCCGGACGAGAGGTAGGTGTCGGTCATTCCTTCTCCCTCAGCGCGCGGATGGCTTCCCGTAGTTCCACGGCGATTTCCTCACGCAATCCGTATTCGTAGTCGTCCGTTGGATCGGTGCGATCTACTCCATGTCGGAGTTCCATGTATTTGTGGTGGCAAACGCGCGCAGCCTCTTCCAGCGCGGCGGCTCGGGCGGCTTGCCACGCACTCCAACTCGTGTTCGCGTGCTGCAGCAAGTAGCCGCCGTCGCGGCCCTTTTCGCACGCCCGTGGGAATCGACCTTGGTCGCTGAACCACGCCTCAAACGCTTCCCTGCTCATGCTTGCTCCTTGATCATCTGGTGCGGGTTCGGCCACGTCACGCAGCCGTGCTTGATCAGCGCGCGGGTTCCATCTGGCTTTTCCATCAGCAGACCGACAACGGCGGCGCCGGGATGAAACTCCTTCAGTTGGCGCGCCTTCTTCCATGTCGCCTGCATCCATACGTCAGTCTCGTACTCGTCGCGCACCGCCTCGAACATCGCCAGAATCTCCCGCTCGCTGCTCGCCGGGTCATGTGCTGTCCGGTGCTCGAACAGCAGCCGTTGCAGTCGGTCGCGCGGTGTCATGATTTCTGCCTCCAGTTTTTCGGCATCTTCCCAACTCGGACGACGCATGTCCCGCACCGAATGATCCGGTCCAAGGTGTTTTTGTGGCTGGCGTTACAGCTTGCGCACGGGCTCATCCCTGCGCTCCTTCAGCGAGTGCGGCGCGGGCTTCGCTCACCTCGGCGCAAACGTCCTCGTCATCTGCCCCGCGCTGGTGGTCAACGTCGAGGGCGAGTAGATTTCTCAGCGCGCCCCGCATCCGCGCCTCGCGCTCACGGCTGGCGGTGAGTTCCCGCACCGCGCACTCATAGTGTGCTGGCCCCCACGTCTCGCACCCCGGACCATGCGTTCCGATGCGCTCTGCGCGATGCTGCTCGTAGCGGATGCTGGAGTTAAGGCGTTCAAGCTCCAGTTCCGCCTCACGCATCGTTGACCGCGCGAACGCGGTGTTCCGCTCGTCCTTCGAGTGGTGTCGAAGGCGTTGAAAAAGGCTGTCGCTCACGGCTTCACCTCCCCGCGCAGGGCGGCCCGGTCGAGGCGCTCAATCTCGGCGAGCAGCAGCGCTGCGGCTTTCACGCAATTGCGGCGCCGCGTTGTCGGCTTCCACCACGAGATATCCCAAGGCCACACGGAAGGCGGCGCTTCGTCCTCGTCGGCGGTGCAGTAGCACGCCGCCGCAAAGGCCAGCTCCTCTGTGCCGTACCCGTCATCATGCTCCGGTGTCCAGCCCTCGGCGCTGATCTGTCGCTGGCGCTCAGCTAGAACATCATGTTCTGCCGGCGTCAGGCCGGTGCGTGCGGCACCTTCCGCCAGCCCCCGCGCGTATCCCGCAGCCTCACCAGCAGCACGGCATTGCTCCCCGAATTGCTGCATCTGGTTTGCGGTATAAGCTAGAAAAACCGAGCATGCTTCGTGAAAGAACTTGTGCGCCGGCTCCGGCATCGGCACCTCTGCCGGGGCGAGCGCAGTGTCCCGCGCGTAGCCGTCGGCGATGGACTGATAGACCACCATGTCGGCGTCAGATGCTGGGCCAATCTGGCGCTCAGGCTCTGCCGGGGCGGGCGCAGTGCAAGTCATGCACGCAGGTTGGACGGCCATCATCTTCGCGGCGGTACGAAATTGATCGGCCGAGGCGGCGTAGAGCACGAATCCATCTGCATTGGGGATCGGTTCTGATGTGTGCTCATAGACGATCCGGCCTTCGTGCTCTGTCGGTGTGCAATACACGGGCACCGCTCCGCGCTGGATGTGCGCGAGCAGGGCGGCGCGGGCCTGATCGACTGACATGTCAATCACAGCCACATAAGCGTTTTCGTATTGAATCAACAGCCGCTCCACTTCCTTCATGTAGTCGCTCATTTCGATTCCTCCCACTTGGCGAGGGCTGCTCGCACTTCTGTGCGGGTTGATCCGGTGATGAACATTCCGTGTTGGGTGTCGTCATCAACGGACTCCAACGCCTCGCCCATTTCCTCGCACAGCGCGTGCAGGCGGCGGAGTTCGGCGGCGGCTGCGGTGTAGTCGTCCCACATACGCTGTTCGTCCGGGTCGGATTCATCGCGCCATGGGTCCAAATGGCTACGTAAAGCCAGAACTTGATCCGCCAGCCGCAGCGCTTCCTTCATGTGGTCGTTCATTCCATCACCTCCAATTCCCTCGTAAGCCTCACCTGGTACTGCCTGCCGATCCGCCTACGTTCTGCACCCATCTTGCGCAACATGTGGTCAATCGTTGAGCGGCAAGCGGGAACGGATTCGTTAATCAGCGATGTGTCATACCAGACGCCGACTACCATGCGCTTTGCAATCTCTATCGCTGTCATGTTGTCCCAGCGGATCACGAAAGCTGTCTCCACTCGTTGCCAATGCCGCCCATGCCCACATACGGGCCATCACTCACGTCCGGTGCGATGCGGCCACGGCTGCGCACAGGAATGACGGTCGGCTGCGGCGCGACGTACTCACGCCACTCATACGTGCGGCTGTTTGCGACAGAGCGCACGAGTTCATAGACCCTTGCCCCGCCCTGACCTTTCACGCTTGAAACCATGCCGTGAGTGGAGAGATAGGCCAGCATTGAGCGCAGAGTCGCCAGCGCGTACTGCGGCAGTCGGTGATGCAGTTGCACGGACGTAATCGGCTTGTCGCTGCGCTCAAGCGCTTTCAGCGCGTCTTCGATCAGTTTCGGATTCGGCTTGCTCATTCACTTCCCCATGCCGTAGGTTTCAGTTCAGACAGTTGCTTGCAGATGCGCTCAACCTCTGCTGCCTGGTCTCGCATTGACTGGATGCGCTCGCACGCTTCATCCATCTTTGCGAGCGGCCTGCACTCGCTGATATCAGCCCGGTACGAAAGCGCGTCTCGTATGTCGCTGCTGCATGCATTCCACTGGCTTGCAAGCGCCTTCAGCCGTTGATCCGCCTCGCGGCGCAGCGTGCTGTACTGGCCGCGAGCGATCATCAGGGCGTCGTCAGTGAGGTCAGAAAGGCACATCGGAATCCATATCCGAGAAGCCAGACTGCGGCGCGTAACCGTCCTGCTTCGCCTTTGCGTGTTCCCGCGCCGGATCGCCTTCAGGCTTGCTGCCGAGCATCTGCATCTGGTCCAGGTTGATTTCGGTCGAGTAGCGTTCCTGCCCGTCCTTGTCAGTCCATTTGCGCGTAGCCATGCGGCCCGACACATAGACCTGCGATCCTTTCGTCAGGTACTTGCCGCATATTTCAGCAAGCTGCTTGTACGCATTGACGCGTACCCATTCCGTGCCTTCCTTGTCTTTCGACTTCCAGCCGACCGCAACACTGAAGTTGCACACGGCATCGCCGTTCGGCATGAACCGGGTTTCCGGGTCGCGGCCAAGACGGCCGATGAATTCGCAGCGGTTCAGATCGTTTGCCATTACGCGGCCTTCCGTTTCTTGTTGAGAGCAGATACACAGTCATCGAACGAAGTAGCCGGAATGTCGGACCACTTCTTGATATCGGTGCGCAGTTGAGTCGAGACGTAGCCGAGGAATGCGGCCACATCCGCGCCGACTTCATCAGCCAACGCCTGCAGGTCGGCGGCTTGTTTTGCGGTTACCTTGGCAATCTGTGCGGGCTTCGTATTGCTCGCTGCGTTGCCGTCGTCGTCGTCTTGATACAGACCGGTGATCGCGGCCAGGCTGTAGCGGCGTGCGTAGGTCGCGGCCGATCCGTAGCCCTGCGGGTCAGACTTCGGAAGCGGAACGGTCGCGGTGTCCTCGATCCATTCGCCCGTTTCGTGCATCAGCCGCGTGGTGACCGCGATGAATCCGGCTTCTGACGGGCTGAACGTTTGCAGGAACGCGATACCAGCGTCGTTAAGCGCGGGCTTGATCGCATCGATTACTGCAGGAAGGTCCGCATACGTCGATTTGAAGTGCGGGTTCTTCGCATCCTTCGACGCAAACGTGATGGACCGTTGCGCCTTCAACAGCGCAGCACTCAGTTGCTTGATTGATTCGCTCGTTTTCATGTTCCTGTTCCTCTTGTGCGCCTACCGTCTGCCAGTATTGGAGGTCATCCATTGTGGTTTTTCCTTTTCCATCAATATGGCCAGATGCATAACTATTGGCTGCACCGGACCGACAAGATTTCCTAAAGACCACAAAAGCGCTTGTTCTCTGATTTTCATGTGGTTTTCGAGAGAGCTAAACATCACATCACCCCCGCTGCTTTTGCCACTTCAAGCCCGGCGAATGCCAGGCCAAGAATCGTTAGCGTCCATTTGAATGCGGGCGGGTCGCGCACGTCGTCACGCGGGAATTGCCAGCTATACGCACGCTCGCCGAATGCTTCGCGGGATGTGCGAGGAAAGCGGTAGTCGTGTCTCATGGCATTTCCTTTCCGATCTCGGCGGCAGCGCGGACGATGGCGCGGCGGCTAGCGGCGTAGGGGTATTGCGCGGTGCTTTCACTGAAGAAGTGCTTATCGCTGAAAACACGAACGACGCATTCTTCTTCGTAAGCGAGATCAACATTTAGCTTCAGCTTCACTGCCAGCTGGAACGCCTGCGCACTATCCGCAAGTGGATTCCATCGTTCTTCGTAGGGCATTGTCCCCATTGCGCCGCCAGCACTAAAAACTAACACCGGTCGATTCTGTATCGTCCCATCAGTGCTTTCGTAAACATCAATACCTGCCGCCTTCGCTGCCAGTTCCAGCAATTCACGGTCGTTCATCGCTCACCCCACGCAATGAATCGCCCCAGGATCGGGCTGATAATTACGCTTGCCAGCAGCCACAGGATTAGCAGGCTCATCACAATCCCTCGCTTGCACAATCAGTAACCCGCGCTGTGCGGTCTGTAAATTCGTATGCGTCCAGAAACCGAAACGCGATTGCGGTAACAGGCGCTTCGTACTGTTTGTCGCCGTAGTAAATCTTTGACGTCGATCCGGCGGCGATACAGTCGTTTGCATCCAGCGATCCGCATTCAAAGCGGTCAAATTCGGGGCGGATTTCCCACGGATAGACATATCCGGTCAGGATGCCTAGCGGGTTGTGCTTCATTGCTTTCCCTCCGCTTTAGCGATGGCGGCGCGGATTTTTTTGATAGCGACGTCGAACAGCGCAAGGCGCGTATGTAAATTAACGTTCCCATCTCCCCACTGGCTCATCGCAATGCACGCCTCCAGCAATTCCGGCGCAGCAGACAGAAGCGGGCCGTTATTCACGCCGTCCAGAGCCGCTACGGCGCAGACCTCTACCGGGTAGTGATCCGGCCCCCAGTAGCCCGTCCGGTCTGTTGTATGGACGGCGCCTGATTCGGCGTCGTATCTCCAAGGGCCTTTGCTATGGCTCATTCCTCGCGCTCCATCGTGATTTCAGCAAGCCGTTCCGCTTCTTTGGCAACAGACTGCGTTACTATCGAAACGGCCAGCGTGCCGACTGCAATCAGTCCGTCGTCCGTCGAAAGCGTGCGTTCAGCTTTCAGGCGGGCAATGAACTGGCACAGCGTGTTGATGGCTTCCGGCGTTCCGCCGACGTGGTGCGATTCGATCAGCTCGTAACCGGCGTCCTCGACGGTCAGCAGCTCATTCCACACTTGCGGCTCATGGAAGCTCACCCAGCCTTCGCGGATCGATTCCAGCCGATCCCGGTGCGCCTGCAGTGCGCTGAACTGACGTTCTTCTGCGCGCAGTGCTGATTCGGATGCGTACATGTCAGCGGCCCTCTGCTTTGGCGATGGCGGCGCGGGCTTTTAGTAACGCGGCGTCGCATAGCGCCATACGCGCATGGAAATTGACGGCATGGTCTTTTTCCCGCTCGTCCCATTCGATCAGCACAACGCACGCCTCCAGCAATTCCGGTGCGGTGACGATGAGGCGGGCATCAGCCGAGTTGATGTTTTGCGGGCTGTTGGCCTCTCCGTCGCATGACAAGATTCCGAAGCCTTCCGCGCCAAGCAGCGAAAAGGTTGGACGGCCGTCGCTTGTTTGAAACCGATCCGACCAGCGCCACGGACCCTTCGTGTGCTTCGTTTCCATTCCCATTCCCCTCACATCAGCGCCGGTTCGGCGTCACGCAGCGTCTGTGCTGCTTCCTCGCGGTCACGCTTTGCCATCTGCTCAGGCGTCAGGCGACCGAACGGCCAGTTAGCCGGCGCGTCTGCTGTCTTGAATCCGTGTTCGTCGGTGTACATGTCGATTCCCCCGTAGATGACAGCGGTGGTGGTTAGCCGTAGCCGTCGCCGTAGCCGTCGCCGTAGCCGTCGCCGTCGCCGTCGCCGTAGCCGTAGCCGTAGCCGTAGCCGTAGCCGTAGCCGTAGCCGTAGCCGTAGCCGTCGCCGTAGCCGTCGCCGTAGCCGTCGCCGTAG
>ERZ869925.271-NODE-271-length-38630-cov-20.159248_pt1 | contig 38630 bp, 42 predicted proteins | sample MGYA00579311_ERZ869925 | MGnify/ENA primary metagenome ERZ869925 (study PRJEB32216, sample SAMN09231817) | wastewater metagenome | place: USA: Maryland | collected 2016-07-30 | study: EMG produced TPA metagenomics assembly of the PRJNA472060 data set (Reclaimed...
CAAAGCAAATGCTGGCTTCTGGAACTGGAACCAACCGCCCTGTTCAGGGCCGGACACCGGTACCCGCTCGCAATAACCAACGGAACGTCTAGGATCTCCCGGAAGATTTCCAGAAGCGACGCGACCCAAATCAGCTTTTCAATCTGATCTTCGTCAACGTCTCTGTTCATCTCCTGAAACTGTGCGTGATCCGTCCTTGTCAATTCGTAAAGCCTGAAATGTTCTGACAGTTGGCGGTCTTCGATCATGCGCTGGCCCTCCTCCAAATCTCCACAGGATAAGCGGGATCAGGAACTCTTTAAAATTGAATCGTGTGATAATGTCCGTCAAGACACGCATACACGCGCCCGAGCGGCCAATCTTCTACCACAAAAAGACGCAAACCGCAAAGACAGCAAAATTTACGCGCTACGTCTTTCGGGCATGAACACTGAATGAGGATGGGCATTTCTTCGTTCACCTCCGACGCGCATCAAGCCAAGCTGTCGCATCACGCTTTCAGCGGCTTCAGATTTTGCGTCGATTGCCTTCAATTTTGTGTCCACTCCACCTAAACGCTGTACGCTCTTTTTGTGCTTTTTAATCCAATTAAACATGGTCGTTCCTCCGAGGTATTCTTTCGTCGACGATGACTTTTAGTTGCGAAAGCTGGGTACCAACCTCGCGCAACCCTTCTGCGACTGCCATGTCTGAGGCGGCTTCTTTGGTTCGCATTTCTTCGACCTTTTTATCGTACTGGCGATGCTGTCGAGTAACGAAAACGATGTACCCGATCAATAACAGACACATGAAAGCCCAGATGGCTACAGGCTCCATTGTTGCCATAAGTTTTGCGGATTCCACAACGCGGACGACGGTATCGTAAGCGGGGGGACTTGCGGGGCCGATCTGCTGGCACGCGTTGACTGGCGTCATAAAAAAGGGCTCCTTATCTGAAAACGAATGATCGACCACCCCGGAACCTGAAACTTCGTCCGCCTCTCATATAGAAGCGTAAAGGAACCCCGGGGCTTGCGTTTGATTCTAAAGACCACGCGTTTATCATTGAAAACTTTGTCGGATCTGGAAAGCGGACGGCGGCATAAAAAGTGTTGTCAACAACAGTCACGGAAAACGTGGCTTTCAGCGTGTTGTAGTTGGATGATCCTCTGAACGTGATCCACGCGGCCGACGACATAAGAACCTGATTTTGCGATTCAAGGGACTGAACAACGGTGTTGGTGTTCGCATCTCGGGCAAAGTAGACACTGAGCAAATAGGTACCGTTTGGAACCATTGCCGCGGCGAAGGCCCCGTCAGATGTGCCGTGGCGGGCGGTGTACCATAGCCCCACGTCTGTTGTCCCGGGCCATGATGCCTGTGGTGAACTCATGTCGTCCAGCGAGTACCACGGGACGATATTACCGACTGGATCGGCCCACCAATACTTTCCGTTTGCATCAGGGCCGTAATTCCCGGCGGCGTCGTAAGGGATTGCTGGGCTGGATATTGACCCTGCTTTTCCTCCAACATCAACACGAATTCCGTCGCTGGGAAAAACAGTAAGCGGGAAAGTGATTGTTCCGGTTGAATCGGCTGTTGGCGTGATGGTCACAATTGCCGATGAAATGCCGACCTGCGTCGCTGGTGGCGTGTAAAGACACCCGGAAGTAAGCGTTCCGATCGTGGGCGACATTGTGCAGGTCGCCGTTGTTGTGGTGGCACCTTTTACCCAGTACGGGATTTGAAATTGAGGTGTTCCCGCCATCACTGAAAGCGTCCCGGAGTTTGGCGGGAATGGCAGGTTTTTGGTTCCAGCCGCAACGCCCTGAACCGCGACCCATACCGTGGTGCTTGACCCGTCAACGTTATTGACTGCCACCACAATCGCGTAATTGTTGGGAACAACATTGTAAGAATTCGGAACTCTCACGCGGCCGGTGGCGGATGAAATCATCAGGCTGGATTCGTCCACCTGCTCAAAGTCTGTGAAATCCAGAGAACTGTTCGGTATTTCCGTCATCAGGGCTTGAAACGTAACGCTGTCCGATACAACGTCCGTGGCCGTTTGCAGGTGGCCCGAAATGCCCCCGTCTGCCAGAATGATTCCTTTGGTTTTCATCGTTCGCAAAATTACTTTTGCAGTGGGTGAAAATCCAGTTTCGTTGAATGAAGCTTTGAGGCGCAATCGGGAACCATAGGGGAAACACGTTGTAAACGTTCCGCACTGATTGGAAAAGTTTGTTCCGGGCCAGACAAACCCGGCGTAATTGCGACCGTTGGAAAGCGTGAACCTAAGCGCGTGATTGACCTGTCCGCGTTTCAATTCATCGTATCGAAGCATCAACGGTTGAATGTACAACCCTGCGGCGTCTGTCGATCCATCGTAAGCGGCAAGCTGGTAACTCATCGGGCCATACTTGACCCCGCTTTGAGCGTTGCAATTGAGACATTCCGCAACGTTTGTGCCTCTTGGGTATGGATTATAAATTTCCTGATATTCGCACGTGTCAGAGTTTACGCCCAGAGTGTGTCTGTCCTGCGCAAAATAATCATCTGGATACAGATTTGTTTCGACTCCTCGATACGGTGCTGGAAGCAGATAATACGTCGAACCGTTTTGAGTTGTGGTGTAGACAAACGTCATTGTAGAAGCAACCGTGTTTGAATTGGTCATTGCATTGCGCGGGAATGACAATTCAAACACCATGTTGACCGCTCCAACGGCCGCCACGCGTGTTGCCGAGTTGGCGTCGACCGGAAGGCTGTCAATGGAAACGTTGTAAATGTGATCGTCCGGGATTGCACAACCGTCGATCACGTTCAAATTCTGGATTGAGTCGGGGGCGGTGTAGAGACCGTTTGAATCAATTGACCCGATGCTACCCGGGACTAAAGACCATGTGACGCTTCCAGAGGACGTAAACTGGACGCTATTTTTGACAAATACCGTGGCAGTCGAAGGCGACACGACCGGGGCCCCGCCGATGCCGGTGATGGCTGGCATTGCGCCGATCGTGCCGCCATCATGCGCCGCTGTGCTGAATGCCACGCCCTGCGGCCTGTACCCATACTGAACCCACCGCACAAGGGTTTCGTTTACGTCTGCGCTCGCCGCTCCGATTGTGGCGTCTGTGAATGTCAGACCGTTTGCAATGGCGTCTTTGATCGTCTGGTACGTGGCAAACTCCCAACAATTTGACCAACTGGACAACCCGGGGATTCCCGGTTCCGGGTTTGCCCCACTGCAACCGGATTTATTCACATAGCGGAAATTTATCGAATCGCCCCAATAATAGGTGCTTGATGAGTGACGGACTACCGTTCCGATCGTATACGTGTTTGTGCTGAACCAAAGCGTTGCGGTCGGAAGTCCCATGTATGGCCGGTAATAGTCGCCGTCGAATTTTTCGGCGTTTCTCTTATAATCCACGAAGTTCGGATTCGCACCATCAACGTCATTCGCTCCGGGCGTCGCCGTGTAGTTCGCAACGTATCCACGGCCCTGATTCAGATATTTAGAAGTGTTTGTGTTTGTGATGCTACTTTGGAGCATTCCATAACTGCCGTTGTAATTACAGGTTGCCGCGGTGCAAATGTTTGACGTTGGGCCGACTCCATATCCTGCGGTCTGATCGCTTTGAAGATTTCCAACGTCCAGAACTTTAACGAATGATTTGCTCTTGCCGGGAAGTTGTGGATTGAACATCAAATTTGATTTGAAGACTGCAAGTCGCCCGGGCGCAATGTTCGCTGTTTCTGAAACATCAACGGCACCAAACGGATCGCCGGAAAAGATACACCCTCCAAAATACGTGTTGTGGCGGAAGTCGTAGTAATAATTCAGCCATGAATTTGAATCGCCAGCGGTAGCAATCATCGAAGTCATTTCACCAGACTGGTATCCGTCAGAGTTTGGCGGATAAATATTCCGGGTTAGCGTAAAAGTTGAAGGGATGGTTTCGGCTCCCCCAATAATCCACTCGCCACACTCGCCAGTATTCCGTCCAGAATTACCAAAAATGTTCCCATCGTAATAGTCGGTAGGTGTCACGACATTGATTAGATGCTCATTGCCCATGTCCACATCAAGCAGGAAATAAGATGTGGTAACGTTTCCTATGCTGATATTATCGGCTGTTGTACGGAAAAAGTTTTTAGACCATGTGGCGGATGAATACAAAGCATTGAATCTATCCGTTAAGAAGTTCCCGTTCATGGTGAAATCTTTCAGCCCCAGATTGTCGCCGATGGAAGAATCGAAAGTTGTGCTTGAAATGATGCGACGACCTGAAGATGATTTTGCATATCCGATTCTAAAATCAAACACGTTTGAACTTGTTGTGTTGATGTGAGTATTGTGTTCGTGCCTGAACACAGCATCAGGATGAAGGCCGCCGGAGTTTGTGATCTGTCCGCATCCGGTGAAAGTCGAGTTCGTGACAATCCACTGCGTAGGGTCTGCTGTCCCGTTGTCGTCGCGGTAGTACATTGAGAAAGAGAGGTTACGAAGGACGGCATAATTGAACGTATAGCCTCCGACGTACGCGAATCCTCCGGTCTTCAGAGAAGCATTCGACGCCACATTTCCGACAACCTGCGCCGGAGCTGTGGACGTACCGATAGCCGTGAACTTGCGCCAGCCGAAATTGTTGTCTGGGTAAAACGAATAATGTGCAAGGTTGAGAGTCCCTCCAGCGGTCACGCGTACCGCGTCCGTCGTGTTGCTTGTCCCGGCGGTGTAGGTCAAATCCCCGTTGACCGTAACAGATGAACCGGCCAGAATGACGAGCGTTCCAGTGGAATTGAAATTTCCGACGACTGTTCCTTCTGCCGGTGATGTTCCAAACACGCGCGTGTCCGTAGCATAGACGATGTGAAAGAAATTGATGGTGTCGCCTGAACCGGGGATGTTCCCGCCCTGCCACGTGGACGCTGAGCCCCATTGTCCATCCTGTGCCGTTGTGCGAAGGGCCGCGCTGGCCCCGGTCGAAACAAGGGCCGCCAGCATCAATGCTTTGAGTTTATTCATTCAAAAGTGAGCATGGTTCCGTTGGTTGGAGTTGCGGAACCGGTGGCCGTGAAAGCGGCGACGTATAGACCATATGTTGACATTGAGGTTGAAACATCCCATCCAGATTGAATGCTGGTCTGTGCGGACGCGTTCAACCATACTGCATCCCCGTCCACGTGGCTGTTATCCCATTGCTGTTCGACAAACCCGGCTGGAGAAGTTGTGTGCGTGGCTTGCGTATTATTTTCGTCTGCATAGGACATAAAAATAACGTCGTTTGATCCAGACGTTGACCACGCATTTGTTCGCGGGCTTGTGGTGGCTCCTGTTGTAGATCCATCAAATGAACTCCCATTTGTCAGTGAAGCGTCCACCTGCCATGTTGAACCAGCTTCACAGTATTCAGCTATTGTGATGCCTTGATCGGAACCACCAAACACACTCACCGTGTTTGCTCCGGCATTCGCGCTCAAAACGTAGAACAAACGCATTGCGTCTGTGTTGGATTGGAAATTGAGTTGAGGCAGTGCCACCCATGTATTTCCGTTTGTGTCACTGATTGTGATGTTTGTGTTTCCGCTTTGAGATGTTTTGGCGATCAGTAGACACCCGGCTGTATTTGCTGATCCATACGCCAAAGAGTTTCCCGCGTACAGGTGTTGAAATTGCGTCTGGGAAATAGCGGCAAACGCTGGCGATGCAAACGCCATCAAAAGAAGAAAGCATATTCTCACTAGTAGCCCCTAAGCGATCCAGAAACCACGTGACATTTTGCCGCCGCCGCTGAGTAAATGCACCCCAGATAGTCTGTTTTGTTTGCCGCCGTTGACGCTGACCACGATGTGACGTCGGCCCCAAAAGCAAACCCAGAACCCAATATGACGGTTCTATTACCTGCGGCGTCCTGCTTAATTCTGTACCGATAAAGCTGAAAATCTTCCGGGTTTGTCGGAATGTTTATCGTCACAGAGCTGGTTAACACCACATCAACGTTATTCCCAAACAGTGCGTTGGGCGTCAATGTGCTGGAACTGGCAAAGTTTGCGTAATAACTCGTCCCGGTTATCAGGCTCTTTACGTGAGCTTTTTGGGTGTCGAGAATGCCGCCTTGATATGTGGTTGTCCCGTTTGACAAATACGTGTTTGAAGAGATTGTCATCGACGATGCAATGATGCTATTCACCACACGCAACCCAGCACCCGCCACCGTTTGGCTGGAAGTCCACGTCACAACCGGCGTTTGAATGACTGCGAGCGATGTTGCCACCGCCCCGGCTGAGGTTGTGACTGCGCCGGTCAATGCTGGCATTCTGGCCGCCGCCATTGTCCCAGTGGCTTCCGCTCCGCTCAAATCAATGCTAGGCCCAAGCGCGGTGATGCTGGACGTATTGACCTGAAAGAAGAACGTATTGCCAGAAAGCAGACGGCCTGTGAATTGTGTGCTGTCCGCAAGAATAACAAGCGTCGGGCTTGATGTGATTGCGCCAGTCCAGCCCGTAACCGTTCCTGTTCCGATCGCAAGGGAACTGCTCCCGCCGCCAACCGGTGCAGACCATGTTCCATCGCCACGCCAGAAAGTTGAAGAGTTCGCACCGGTTCCGCTTCCAAGATTTGTAACCGGAAGATTTCCTGTGACCGCTGTTGAAAGACTGATTTTTGAAGAAATCAGTTTGTTGTTTGAATCGGTTTGAACTGGGAAAGAAGCCGTCAAATCAGAAATCGTCAATGAAGCGGCAGTAACAGAGGATTGATTTATTTTCAAAGACCCTGTGCCAGTTCCAATTCCTAGGTGGATTGCGTTCCGAGATCCCTCCCCGCGAATAATTGCATCACCGGCTACAGTTCCGCTGATAAATTGACCAGCCCCGGCTGACACTCCAAAAGTGAAGTCTGCCGCCGTCCTCCCGATCTGGTTAAAAATATAACTGGTCGCGGATCCGGTAAGCATATACAAGCCCTGTAACGCGTTTCCGTTTGTGTTGATGTAGAGATTTTGGGATGGGTTGTCAGTTCCCTGACCGATACCAACATTTCCACCCGCGAAGTAGGACGGATATGGTGACGCGGAATAAATGGCGCGTGTTTGACCTGCGGCACCGCTTCCAACCGGAGCCAGAATATAAAGTCCGTAAACTGTTCCTGTGCTTGTTGGCGTCACCTGATCGGCGGCATACGTTTCGGTTCGTGCTTGTAATCCTGCCGTAATTCCATTGTGAGGCCCTGCGTGTGTTGCAAGTCCAAGTCCGCCAATGTTTAAAGCTGTGTTGAGTCCCAAATCAAGTGTGCGCCCTTCGTTTCCGTACAGTGGGTGAAGCGCGGCTGTCGATGTGTTTGTCGCATACGCAAAATGCCCGACTTCGTGTCCGGCAACCACCGTGCTTGTCCCAGTGTTTGAAACATAGCTGTATCCACCGAACGCAACCATGTTGGGCCCAAATGCCCCCGCTCGCTGGGACGTGATTGCCCCGGTTGCGGTGTTGTTTGAAAGACTTAAAACCGTCAATTCATTTGTCTGCGCGTTCCAGTTCATTAATCCTGAAACAATGTTTCCGTTCTGGTAAAAAGTAGTACCGGGAAGGTACGTATTTGACGAAACGGTCATGCTGGATATGGTTGCGCTTTGTGCCAGATTAAAAGCAACCGTGGCGGGCTGGACTGCATAGCCGCCGCTACCGCCGCCCGCGCCTGAAGCTGTAATTGTGATCGAACTCCCAGACTGACTGAGGCTGATATTCGATCCAGACACCAGAGTGACATTACCCGTAATGTTTGGGTTTCCGCTCGCGGCAATTGATTTGACGATTGCACCACCACTGCCAATTGTCCAGCTTGACGTTGCGATCAGATAATCGCCGGTCGTAATGTTGATGCTTGACCCAACAAATTTAAAAAACGTTGTTCCGCCATCGTTTGTGAAATCGCCAGTCCCAACGGTTGGATCATTGAAGATGACGTTTTTTACTGTCAAAGTTCCTACCGTCAACCCATAGGTAAACGTACTTTGAGCTGGCGTTACCCATAGGTTTTGACCTGTCCATGTCTGGGTTGCCGCGAGAACTGCATCACCAGCCCCGGCCGGAGTGGCCCACGTACCGTCACCGCGCCAGAAAGTCAAAGAGGATGCGCTTGTCCCGGAATTGAGGTTTGTAACCGGCAGATTCCCGACGACACCTGTACTCAAACTGATCTTGTTTGCAAACGTGATGAACGTTCCGGTTGTGGCGGCCACTGCGTTGATGTTTGTTTGTAGGGTGGTTGTGGCGATTGCCACGTTGTCTAAACGTGTTTGCAGTCCTGCGATGCTGATTGAGTTCCCCTGCAATGTCACAGAAGACGCCCGGAGCGTAAGGTATGCCGTTGCGCTTCCAAGCAATGCAATGTTCATAGTCGTGCTGTCCACCAGAATGATTGCCGTCGGGCTTGAAACCAAAGTCACAACGCCTGACGCATTCCCGAGTCCAGTCGCCAAAGTGGAAGACCCACCGCCTCCGCCGCCTACCGGCGTTCCCCACGTCCCGTCACCGCGCCAAAAAGTGAGACTGGACGCGCCAACGCCGCCAGCCAAATTGGTCACTGGAAGGTTACCGGCGACTTGCGTTGAAAGACTGACTCCGCCAACGTTCAGGGTGACACTGCCGGAAGATCCTCCGCCGCTGAGCCCGTTTCCAGCCGTGACGCCGGTAATTGTTCCGACTCCCTTGGCGTTAAAAGTATTCCAGTCCTGCGCTTTCAAAATGCCTGTGCTGGTTTGTGAAGCATAAACGTTGTTGAAAGCGTAGGTCAGTGGGGCACTGGATAACGTCAAATACGTTGAAGCCGCGCTTGCTTGCGAAAGGTAGGAACTCGCCGCCGTCGCGATGTTCAGGTACGTTGCGGTAGCTGACGAGTTTTGCAGGTAGGTTGCAGTGGCAGAACTAAGGCTTAAAGTTGATGTGCTGATTGCCGTCAGTTGAGTTTGAAGGCTTCCTGTAGATGTCCCAATAGATGAAAGCGCGGACTGCAAATCGGATTGGTTGCTGAGTGTCCCAGTGATTCCGCCCCATGCGACGCCGCCACTCCCGGATAGGAACTGCATGGAAATTGTGTTTCCGGCAACGGATTGAACGGATAAAAATTGGCCTGTTGTTCCGGGATTCAATGGAACTTTCATTTTCCACGTCTGCCCCAGAGCTGGCGGCGTCCGCATCTGGAAATAATTGGTCGTCGAATCGTAGAGAGTCAGTGCGGTGTCTGCAAAAACGGGGGAAACGCAAAGCATCGCCGCCAAAGAAAAGAGTAGTTTTTTCATGATGTTTGCAAAACTCCCTCGGTTGAAATCGTCAAAACCCAGCTTCTTCCGTTTGTGTCTTTCAAAACGATCTGCTGAACAGACTCTTGAAATGTTCCGTTTATTTCCGTCTGATATTCTCCATCTGTATTTATTGTGACTGTCCAATAGACACCATCAGAATCCTGCAATACCAGCGGGTCAAGGTACACAAACCCGTAAGGCCCAGTCTTTTTTGCGGCGATTTGCAGGTCGCCATTTGTGTCGACGGTCATCGCCCATCGCACATTGTCGGTGTCGTAGAAAACCAATCCGGTCGTTCCAGAAATCACGGGTTCGACTCCTGTGTTATTCGGCAACACGTAGAAATCCGATCGCTCGCTGGGTGGAAGTGGGACACCCCCGATGGTTGCGTATCCTTGAATTGAGTACAGACCTGCTTTGGATAAATCAACATTCGAGCCCCCATCATTCTGCGTCGTGTAGGCAATTCGACCATCAGACCCGTCCGTGTACAGTTCTGCGTTGAATCGCTGATAAGTCACGCCGTCTGGGTACAAAATCGATATTTCCAAGTCCCCGGCGGCCTGTAGCGGCACCGGTTCGCCTGTCGTGATGTCGATGATCTCGACAACCAATTGCGTGATGGCCCCGACCTGAAAATAAATCCCCGATTGCGGGACGTTGGTAATATTCAATCGATGCCCACCTGAAAGAGTGCTTTTGCTCTTGTCTTAACAGAGAAAAACGCGCTGACCACATAGGGTTTAATTTTCCAGACAATTGCTGGGACTCCGAAACCCAACCGCGTGATCTGCCCGGGCCACGCACGCATTAAATAATCAGGAACGTGTCGCCAACGGACGGCGCGACCGTGATCGGCAGATTGTTGTATCCCAGAAACGTCAGTTTGGCTCCTGTGACAGAATACGCCGTAATCAGTGCCGCTCGACCAGCGTTTCCGCCGCTGGTGAAGTAAATCACGCGACCGGCGTACACGTTGGCAATGGTGCTTGAAAGATTGGTTGTCATCTGTGATGTGGTCAGTGTTCCGGCTGTTGCCGCCCCGTTTACAGACGCCAGAGCATTCAGTGACAGGTTTACCGCGGCGGGCGCGGATCCATTGATCTGACCGACGTTCAAAGAAGAACCAAAGCCCAACACGTTTCCGTCTCGCCAGTCAAAAAAGATGATGTCGAGCGGGGTATCACCGGCCGCTGGCGATCCACCCAACTGCAAATAAGGGATGACAAAGTACCGTCCGTTTGGAAGGTAGCCGGGAACGGTCAGAATGTACCGGCCAGAGCCCGCCTGTTCCGGCATAGAATTGACGTAATCCGTCCAGTTGCTTTGACTGTAGGTTACAAGCACGGAACCGTTGGCGATTTTGGCGTCATCCGCGCTGAGGATGTTTCCGTAAAGTGTGTTTCCAGTTCCGGCCCCTGCTGGTATCACTCCGCCCATTAAATTCTCCTCACTGGATTGCCGTCGTTTTGGATGTAATGCGCGACCACGCTCCGCGCCCGGTTCCCGTAGACTGGACAACACCATCCGTTGTACAAGTCGTGCAATAAAACATTTGACCGACCGATGTCGGAGTCATTGCGCTGAGTTGCGCAAGTGTGCGGGAAGACATACCAGCATTCCCACTGAATGTCATTGTTGATACGCGGACTTCGATCGGGGATGAATCTGCGCCAATCACCATTGTGTTTGATGTGCTGACAGAAGCATTTACACCGATCGCAATAGCGTTTGAAAGCGTTGAAATTGAAGAGGGGCCAGCGTTTGTTCCAATGTAAATGTTATTGCTCCCATATTCAGAAACACCGGCTTGTTCACCAATTCCTATGTTTCCAGTCCCTCCGATCAATGAACCAAAAGTCGTTTGCCCAATAGCAATGTTGCTGTACCCTGTGGTCACATTTTGAAGAGCCTGTAAGCCAATCGCGTTGTTGTAGTACCCAGACGTTATCCCAATCCCTGCACGATATCCAACCGCAACGTTTCCACCAATGCCAGTTGTAGCCGATTGCAAAGCCCCGGCCCCAACTGCTGTGTTTGCTGTTGTGCTTGTTGCATTCTGCAAAGACTGAGAACCAACCGCCGTGTTTACATTCCCAGTTGTAAGAAAATTTCCAGACTCATAACCAACAACCGTATTGGCGGCTCCATAGCTGAGCTGGAAAAGGCTGGCATAACCAATGCCAACGTTTGCATACCCGGTTGTTATCTGGCTCAGAGATCCACCACCAATTCCAATGTTCCACGATCCACCCTGATTTGTTCCGTCGCCCATCGTAAAATTCCCGGCATTTTCACCGAGGAACACATTTTGACCGTCCGCCCCAGTGCCTTTATAATTGTGTTCCCATCGGCTTGCATTTCTGAACTGTGCGCCGTTCTTTGTGCTGAATCCAACTGACCAGCCAAGTGCGTTAAAAGAAGATGAAATTAAAATTCCGTAGGTGTTATTTGTGTTTGTGACAATATGAAGATTTGCGGGTGTTGCAGACTGCGTTCCGGTTCCAATCAAAACGTTTCCTTCGATTGCGGCTCCGTCCTGCGGCGCGGTAATTCCGATTGGAAGTATTCCAATTCTCAATGCGCCAGTTGTGGTGAAGTTTCTTCCAACGGCTAGCCCATTGTAAGCGTCTATAGAGTTCATCCCTCTTGATGTCCCAGCATGAATCCCAAACGAATTTATATTTGCGATTGCCGCACCAGTGCTTGACGTAAAGTAATATCCGCCGTTGTTGCTCCCTGAATTTGATTCGGGTTGCAAATACATTCCAAACGTTCCATATGTACTTGGGTTTGATCCAAAATATGCGCCAAATTTCATGCCGGTCAAGATTGACCCAACAACTGAGTTGCCCATAATTGTCAAACCATTGCTTTCTTCGGCAGACCATCCGTTAGGCGTCCACGTTGTGTTGTCGTATTGGATCGTAGTTTTTGCCAGAAGTGCCCCAACGCGCAACGTCATACTTGTGCCATTGAATTGAAAATTATCTGAACCGATTAAACCGGATGCAAACCCTGCGGAGTAAGGAACCTGATTCCCGTTAATGCCAACAAGCGAATTCGTGTTCAGGTTTGTGATTAAGTTCCCATCAATTGCCGGATATTGGCCGCCAGCGGATAATTTGACCAACTGATTTGCCGCGTTAAATGTGTTGCCCTGCGCGGTGATGGAAGACGTGTTGATTGAAATAAAGATTGTCGAACCACCAGTAAGCTGAAGCGAAAACTGATCCCGGTTAAAATTCTCTCCGGTTGTAGGGGATGAGATTTTGACAAACGTTGTCACGGTTCCCGTTCCAACCGCCAAAGAACTACCGCCGGAGGTTGTAGCCGGTGCCGCCCAAGTACCGTCACCACGCCAGAAAGTCGATGAAGTTGCCCCTGTCCCACTCGCCAAATTGGTGACTGGAAGATTCCCAGAAACCTGAGACGCAAGAGAAACCGTGCTGGTGCTTCTGACAATACCAAGTCCGTCAGTTGTCAAAATGGCGTTCAAAACGTTTGTGATTTGAAGTCCCTTCAATGAAATCGTGGAATTGAAAACATAGGGCCCCGCGCCGTTGAACGTGTGTGTGCCTGTCCATGTCGGGCTTGAATTGTAGAGGTCAACGCTGGAAAGCTTTTTTGCTCCGTTTGTGGTAACGAATTGAGACGCCGTTAAATCCCGGATGGTCATGCTTCCAACATCGACACCATTTGTAAACGTGCTGACAGCCGGGCCAGTCCATGCGTTTGTTCCGGTGAAAGTCTGGTTAGCGGTTGTGAATGAAACAGTCGAAACCATGTTTGCCGTTGGAAGAATACCCGTGACACCCGTGGAAAGACTGACCGGACGGCCCTGATTGATCTGAGTCTGAAGGGATGCCGTGGATGTGCCGATGGTTGCCAGAGTAACGCCCTGCGCTGTGATCTGCGTCTGAAGCGACCCTGTGGTTACTCCGATGGCATAAATGGATGTCTGAAGCGTCCCTGTTGCGACTCCGATGGAATTGATGGATGTGCGAAGCGCGGCGGTTGAAAGTGACAACGTTGTCACCTGCGATTGAAGCGACGCGGTGGATGTCCCGATTAAATTCAGCCGGGTGTTTAAATCAGACTGATTTGAGAGTGTCCCGGTAATAGACCCCCACGCGGCCGATGCTGAAATGCCACTGGTTGATGTCAACACCGACCCGTCATTGAACGTGATTGAAGGGGATTTAATGCCTTGCTTTGCCCAGAATCGGTGTGTGGCGGTATCAATCACAACGTCCGATGTGCTGGTCAATGATTTTTGAGCCGACCCATACGTTACCTGCCCGGTCGGAACAATCGGCTGAACCCCGTCGGCTATGACAGCCGACGAGGCACAGAAAAAAATTGCAACCGCGCGAAGTGCGTATTTCACAATCAGTCCTTAGAGTTCAGAAGAACTTTCAAGTTCACGCCGCCCTGTGTCGGGCCGACAATGTTGTAACGCATCCATCCGTAATCTACATATCCAAAGTCCTGAACAACCGTCGAAGACGGATATACGGCCGTAAACGTGTTCGATGAAACGTTCAGCCCAAGCGCGGTACGGGTGTAATCCGCCCAGTTCACGCCGTCGTTGGATACTTCCCATTTACCGGATGCCGTCCCGGCGGAAAACGCCAGAGGTGCCAGCGTGTACGTGTTTGCCGACGTGAGCGTCTGGGAACTGGTAATCACAATCCCGTTCCCTGTCTGAGCAACCGCACTGGTGGATGACAATTTGATGACGTTTGCACTGACCACAACCGCGAAATACGTGGTTCCCGTTGTCAGACCGCCAATGGCTGGCGTTCCGCTGTAAAGAACAGGCAAGGCGGTAGTGAACCCATGGGCTGTTACCGTGATGTTTGCGGAGTTGTTTGTGATCCCGGAGTCAGACCCGCCCGTCATTGTTCCTGTCGCGGTTCCGCCTGAAGCGGTAAACGGTGCCGACAATACCAGAGCGGCCTGTGTCGAACTGAATACCGTGTAATTTGCGGCGGATCCGACGATTGTGGAAGTCGTTCTGACAACGCTACTTTGCGCGGCGGCAGTGACGCCATAAGTCGCGCTTGTGGCATTGATAGCGGCCGCCAGCGATGTTGCCGTTGCGGCAGTCGTTCCCGTGCTGAAATCGACACCGGCGGTGTAGGTTCGACCGTTGACGGTCACGTATCCGCTATTCTGTCCGCCTGTGAATGCGGCAGACAACACAGTTAGATTCGTTGTGGATGCCGACAACGTGAACGCATTCCCGGCCGCTCCGGCGACTGTGGCGGTGGCAAACACAACGCTGTTTGCGGCGGCCGCGCGAATCACTCCAAAACTGTTCAGCCATGACGCAATCGAAGCGGCGGTTCCGGTTGAAGTGCCAGACGCGTCAGTCCAGCCATACCCGTTGTAAACCTTCGTTCCGTTGAAGCTGATCCATTGATCGTAAAGGGCTGGATTGCGACCACCCCGGAACGTTGTGACAGTGATCCCGGTTGTGGATGAAGTCAACGTGTATGTGTTGGTGATTTGTCCGGTTGCGGTTGATGTGGCATAAACCACATTGTAGGTGTGTGTCGATCGAAACGCGCCCATGTACGTATTGATCGCGGCCGAAAGACTTCGCGCGGCGGTCGTCGAGCTGGTGCCCCGGTTCCATTTGTCGCCTTCGATGAGCTGATACCCGTTGACCGTTACAATAGCCCCGGCGATTGCCGAGCTGATTGTGATTTGTGCGGTTGAAGCAGACGCCAAAATCAAAGAAGTTGCCGGGACGGTGATGCGATCCGTTGCGCTGGATTTCAAAATGTTTGCGCTGGCGACGGTGATGCTACCGGTCGACACCTGACCGCCGGTAAATGTTTTGCTTGCCAGAGTGGCGGAAGAATACGTCACCTGAGCCGCAAGCTTTCCAGCGTTTGTTTGGGGGTTTACGTAGGACTGAAGGTTGACAGCGGCCACGGTGCTGAATGCGACCGCAGACGAATTAAAGACCGTAACAGGGCCAGAGGCGCAAAAACCAATTGTAGGCAAAAACGCAAGCCCCAGAAATGACAGAATTTTTTTCATCGATGTGTCTCCTTAATTCGCATCATGTTTTGATGATCTTCGTCAGACCAATCCACGGCGTCATGTTTGAAAATGCGCCGCCCCCGCCCGTGTTTGATGTGGCAACGTCCAAAATCTGAGCCGCGCCAGCCGGGAGATAATTTCCGGGTGATGCACCGGAAATAGTTGCCGTACCGGTTCCGACTGTTGCGCCCACGGGCAAAATGCTGACCGGATGGTTATGCGGCGGCAATTCGGCGGTTGTCAAAACGTTTGATTCGAGTCCGCCACGATCGCCAAGGTTTCGGACGCTGAGTCCTGCCCCTGCACCGGCACCCAGCGAAACGCGTCCGCTGTGATCTGGAAGTCTGAAATTCCCAACCCCTTCGCCGCCGGTGTTAAATGTTGAACCAATCACGGAATAAAGATCGGGATACGATGCCTGAGCAACAACAGACGCGTCGCATTTCAGCCAACCCAGCGGCGGCGTCGCGGCTCCGTAGTCCATGATGGCACCCGGCGGAAAGCTGGATGGGTTTAGATAGCTCCAATACGCGTTGTTCGCGCGCGAAGGTAAAGCGTTGCCGATGTTGGCGTCACTGAGCGACCCATACAATTCGGTTGTTCCGGGTTTTCTGACAATGCTTCCAGTGTAATAGGCGGTCGCTGTTTCCCATTCCGGTATTCCATCCTGCAAAACGTAGGCAATCTGTCGAAACGCCAAAAGAAAAAGACCGTTCAGGTCTTCGAGGAAAGCGGCTTTATTGCTGGAATTGATTGCATCGTAAATTCCATTTCCAGTGAATGCGGACAATGCCTGAATGGAATTCGGATCTTTTGTTTTGAATCCCGGAGGGGATGCCACGCGAGAACCAAATTGACCAAAATGGCTTTGGTCGCCGGTTTCACCAAACAAATTTTGGAAAATTCGCGTAATTTTCGACATTCTCTAAACCTCCACGACGGTGTATGACACTCCGGCGTTACTCGGTAATATCCCTGCGGTGACTGCCATCAGCCATATTTGATTCGGATCTGGGTCTGCGCTTTGGTGGTTGAAAACAATCGTCATGTCTTCGTTATCGACGACGTTCACATACGTTCCGAAAAAAGAGTACAGAATAAAATCTAATTTGCCAAGTGTCCCATCCCAAGAATCGAATTGTGCTTTAAGTTTTATGAGTGTCCTCATCTGGTAATCCGTCAGTGTGTAGCCCACATTGTTGAGGTCGTCATACTGCAAAGTCATCCATGTTGGATCTGCGTCGTCGTATTCAGCCAAACCAAAATAAGACCCCGGCGATACGTCGTCATATGGCACAACCGACCAATACGCTCCGCTTGTTAATCCATACACAACCCGTGTAATGCCTCGATAAGAACCAAGCAATTCGAGCTGTGCCCCTATGGCTGTTTCAATGTCAAAAGCCGTCGATACTTTTTCTGTGATTTGATCTTGAAGAAAAATTGCCGCCCATGCGCCAACATGATCGAGCGCATTCGGCAAAGACCTGTACTGCATGATTATCAGGCTTTTGTAATAGTCGATGATTTCCTGAGTGGTCATCAGCTTATGGTGATGTCCGCCGCATCGAGCGTGAAGTAATACTGTGCGGTCTGAGGCTGAACAACGCTTGACCAGATAGAGTCATCGTCTGACATTCCCTGTGTTGCGCTATTGATGGAAACGATTGCGCTGGGGGCAATGGTGTTCATTGCTATCAACAAATCCCGGATGCTGGGGTTTTGTCCAAGTCGATAAACCAACGCCGCCGCCAATGCTGTTTTGATGTCGTCGTTGGCAAGCGTTGGAGTTCCTGACCAGATGATTGAAAATTTGATGTAAAGCGGCTGGGATAGTGCATAGTCCCAGTTCGCCGTAAAGGCTTGTCCGTTTGGCCGCGTGACGATGTATGACTCACTCCCAGCCATTCCACACCCAACGCCTTTTTTGGAATAGATGGCCTCGCCGATTTCCGCGTCAGTTCCTCCTCGCACGATTGCCCAGAAACTCCGCGCGGGCACAGAATTCACCGTTGACCCCGTATTGTTTTCTACAACGTAAGCATCAATCACGCCGTCGATATTTCGCAAAGCTGATTCCACTGAATCCGACGGGCCAGTCGATGCCAGTTTCAAACTCTGAGCGTGTCGGACTTTTATTTGCGCGTCTGTTTCTTCGTTGACGCCGATGGAGTCTCCCGAAATCGTCGGGTTATTCACTGAGGTGATTCCGAGGGTCGCGGTAACGATGTTGGTGATGGTGTTGGGAACTGTTTCAACCATGCCGATCGTCTCGGCTTCAAATTCAAGCGTTGTAGTTGCGGCTCCCGAAAACACGTAAGACGTGACGAGAAAATACTGATTGCCGGAATTATCCGAAACGGTAAATGGCGTCTCGGTTGTTTGATCGAGTCCGGGAAGTGTCAACGCCTGTGAAGCTGTGACAGAGACTTGCGCCAGCGTTTTTGTTCCGGCCTGTCTCTGGATCCCATTCAGCGCAACCAACTGATCCAGCCGTTCGCCATACGCTGATTCGACGGCAAAATTGTTGTAGGTGTTCAGAAGCAGTTCGAGGTAGTCTTCAATCATCTGCGCCTGAATGTTGATGAGTTGACCGTCGGGCGAATTTGAATCGACGTTGATGTCAGACCCGTAAATCGTCTGATACGCCGACACCAAATCAGCGACAAGCTGTGATTTTGAGTCGATTGTCAATCCAGACTGCGTGATTTGACTCGTCACAAATTACCCCCCGGCACTGCACCAATGCTCAGTTCGAGCGTGTTTTTAAAATTCGTCCCGTAGATCGTGTCAATGTTGTAAGTGACTGTAAAATTTCGAGAATCTCTGTCGAGCGTGCCTTCAATGCTGTTGACTGCGACAACTCCAAACGATTGCAGGATGACATTTTTTAATTCATTTTTCAGGTTTGCCTCCTGTCCTTTGTCCAGACGCCCCAGCCAATCCACCCAATCATCAGCGGCGAAAAAACAATCACCCTTCCAACTGAGCAACCGTGTTTTGATGTTCAACTCCACGGCTTTTTCTTCCGTGGAATACCCGTAAACGCCACTTCCAAACGTCCAATCACCTTGCGTTGTCAGAGTCCTGAAAATCATTTCAATTCCTCCGGGCATGAAACATCAAATCCGGCCGCTTTCATTTCTCGCGCCTGTTTTCTGGACAAATGTTCTGTTCCGTAATTGCATGGGAAAAGACCAGAACTGCAACCCGAAAGGCAGAAAAGCATCAAAACAACCGCCAACCCCTGAAAATAGGCGATCAGCTTTTTAAACACTGACGGTCTGTCTTTCATCTCTTTTGAACTAAAACGTATGACGTTAAAGCCTTTTGACTCAATTTTCGACTGTCGAATGCGGTCTTTCTCCAATTGTTCCCCGTGAAACGTTCCATCGGTTTCAATTACTGTTTGGAAGGTTGGAACGTAAAAATCGACGATGTAAGGCTCGATGATGTACTGCTGGCAGAAGTCAACGCCAAGCTTTCTGAGAACTACGGCCATTTCAGATTCAATTGCTGTCGGTCGTTTTCTCATGCGTACAGCGTTATTTTTTGTGAAGTAGAAGTTCATTCTGCCCCCGAGTTGGGACGTAGAGGGACACCAGACGTTGATCCGTGAAGTGTTCTCAATGACTGAAGGATGATTGCTTTACTTTCGCCCTTGGGCCAAGCAAGAGGGTACGCCAAGCAATAGGCATAGGTTCTCACTGCCCCGTCGTCGGATAGTGTCGGAACCCAGTCCGGCGGAACCGGTTGATTAGCCCGGAAGTTTGTCCGCCAGTCGGGGGGACGGCTTAAAGCCGAATGCCCGCGTTGTTTTGAATCAAGCGGACGGCTCAAGGCAATAAAAAACCCCTGTTTGCCATCACGCCGCTCGGGAAAATATCTCCACAAAAAATTCCCACCCATTCGGGTAACGTGTGGCAAACAAGGGTTCTTCGTGGAGATTTTACTTCGAGCGCGGCGATTTAAGCAAGAGTTTGCATTCATGTCAAGTTATCCCAAAAGCGTCGCCATTTGAAGCTTGACCGCTTCCAAAGCCGCCACGCTGGCCGGTGTCAAAGAAAGCGGGCCGGTCACTTGAATTGCTTCGATCGCGCTGATTAAAGTCTGCATTTGGGTCAAAAGCGTTGTTGTTCCGTTTCGGATGGTCACAATGGCACCCGCAAGGTCTATTTCAGCCCCCGCCACGCCCACAAGCTTCACGCTGGACGCGTCTATTTCAATCGTGCCGCCTGTGTACCCTATCCGTACTTTATTCGTTGGCGTAGCGGGCAATGTGCTGTTTAAGGCGTTGATTCCCACAAGGGCAATGCCATCGCTCAAGTCGTGCATTCGGGGATCTCCCGGCGCGGACTGCTGACCGGCTCCGTTTACAAACCATTCATCGATTCGCCTGTCGCTGAACAACAAAAGACATTCATCACCAGCGGAAACGGGAACCTGAACATACCCACCGCCGCCCTGCAACGTGAAAACAGGAACATCAATCAGGAGGGGGTACGAAAGCAATGTGCTATCCGGTAAAACGCGCTTGAAACAAATCTGAACCTGAGCCGTCTTTTTCGTTGCGTCGTACTGCTTGACCGACCCAATCTTCACACAGTTCAAAGTCGAAAAAATATCCTGCTTCAGATTCGTCAAAACATCAGACAAGTCCGGGCTGATAACGGATTTCGTTTGAAGTGTTGAACTCATTACCGGGACACTCCTATCAATTCGCGATCAGGCTGAAAAAGCGTCACTGTGGTTTCAAGGTTTTCACAGACCGCGCCGCTGATTGTTCCAGAATGGGCAATCGACAAAATTTTATATGGGCCGTTCATCCGGCTTTCCTGCGTTTTGAGTTCAACCAATTGCGCCACTTGCAAACGCGGTTCAAATACCATCGTGGCAACCACAACCTGTTCCTGAAGTTTTGGCGTTCCGATCAGGCCAGTGTTGGCGGATATCTCATCAAGACCGCCGACCAATTCAATGTATTCGTACTGCTGGATGACGTTTACACGCTCCTGATCGATAAACGCTTCAGCGTGAAGAGGCATTAACCGTTGGGTTAGAATGTCCCATGAATTGCCGCTAAAGGTGACTCCCCGGGTGTTTGAATTCTGGAAGTTTCCGATCACTCCGAGGTTGACGTTATACGGCAACATACTCCCAACAATCTGTTTGATGGCGTCTTCAAAGTTCCACGGTGATGGTTTGGTTAGGCTGATACTTGATCGCTCAACCGCGTTTCCGCCATCTCTGCAATCCAACTCCGTGATCCAGTCCGGGCCCTGCCGGTAGCTGTACGCCTGATAAACGTTCCCCTGATAAATGATGGGCCGCGCCGGCTCTTTCTCATACCCTGCCGAAAAGACAACCTGTTTATATTCGGAGAACTGGTAGGCGTCTCGGTAAATGTCGTGTCGTACGTCCTGCGTGAGGTTGTAAAACTGAAACGATGCTGGGCCGCAACTGAACAAACTGTTTCGCGTAACATGAAACCGGCACGTAAGCGGCGATTGAATCAAATGGTTGAAATACTTTCCCTGAACTTTTGCCGCATAAGCCCTTCCAAATTTCACGGATTGACCAACGCAATCGGCGCAAGGATGTCTGTCTCGACTTGCTGAACTTCATCCGCGCTGAGCATATTCACCGTAACAGTTCCGTCAATAAAATCTGTGATTTGAAACGGGTCAAGTCCATTGTTTGAAAGAATGGCAATCCCAAAAGGAATGATATTTTTCCACTGTCTGAGCATATTAGGTGACAGGCAGACATTCACGCCATACAGGGTAACTTCAGAATGCGAAACGTCAACCGTCCATCGTCCAATAGCAGGACGAAAAACGAATGTCATCTGAACGGTTGACCCGTCGTCAAGGACATACGTCACCAACTGATTTGCGTCATCTGACAGGTTGTTAAGCTGTTGCATTGAATTGACTCGTCATGCCCGCAAATGGTTGCGTGACGCCTTTCGTCTGGCCTTTGTTGACCTGAGCCTGTGCCTGATATTGAGATCTCCCAAGCTGGGTCTGTGCGGCAAGCTGTGCGCTCATGCCCGGGCCCTGCACAACCGTCCCGGTGAATCGAACCTCTTTGACAGTGACAATAATTTCAGACCACTGCTTTGTCATTTCGTCCTGAACGAAAGACATTGACTCAATCATCACGGATCGAAAATAGTTGAAAGGCGTTTCAAGTGTGAAAACCACATTGTTTGACCACAACGCGTAAAGCTGTTGGTAGGCTTTTTCCTGTTTGGTTGGGGCCGGTGCCGACCCGATAAAAAGACCAACAAGATTTTGGGCCCTGCTGATCGCGTTGTCGATCTTCTTCACTGTGTTGTTCACGTTCTGCGTGACTTTGGCAATCTTCTGAACTGCGGAAGGCGTGTATTTCCCGAGGATCGCCGGGAGTGAAGACAATTTGTTTTGCAGGTTGTTAAGAACTCCTAGAATACCAACGTTTGGATTGGCGACCAATTCGCCAACGTATCCGCGCATGGTCACGCGCTGTGGCCTCTGCGCGGCCTGATCGTTAAAAAAGGTGTTCTGCTCGCTGTAATGGTCAGTGATCTCCGCCTGTACGTAGATTTCTGTCTCGCCTTCATAATCGAACACAAACCCCGCAAGCCCTTTTGCGCTGGCGGGTTTCAGAATGTATTTGTTCGCCAGCGTGTCGAGGTATCCCCGACCGTTGGCGATCATGTTCAAAGGGTTGTACTTCTGCGCGGTGGTGGCTACGTTTGCACCACCGGGCACAACGTCAGTCAGTGCCATCAATAGCCCCCGTTGTTGAACTGTTTGTTTGCATTGTTCTTTTCTTTCTTGAATTGTTCGGCCGCGATACGGGCAACCTCACGCGCATCAGCGGTGCTGTGAATGTTTTGATTGACGGTAATGTCACCCGATCTGGCTGTTTCTTTTTTCCATTCTTCAAAAGATTTGTTGCTCGGGCTTTTGATCCACTCTTCATATTTTGGATCTTCGCCCAAAATGTTTTTCCAAAACGAAAGCCCTTTGATTGTTGTTTTTGCGAGAACCTGCACAAGCAACCCGATTGCTTTGGCAAGGTCGCCCATGTACGGCGTGATCTCTGTCAAAACAGGGATGAACGCTTTCGAAACAATCACGTTGAACCGGGCAAGCTCGACCTGTAAATCCTGCATCGCGCGGCTGTCTTGTGCAGACATTCTTGGAAGATTTGCCGCCATGCTGTTGAAACGTGAACCTGTGTCAAAAATTCGCATCATGTCGGCCTTAACGCCCAAATCTCCCATTGTCGCGATCATTTGGGCGCGGCTCAATTTGTTTTTGTTCTGCCCGATCTCTTTCAGGATATCGAAAGCGTCTCTATCAGGGCTTAAATCTTTGATTCCAAGTCTTCCAAATGGTTGTAAAGCCCCTCCCCCCTGCCCCATACTTAATTGCGCGATGGCATTTTGAATGCCCATGATGGACGAGGCAACCGCATCGCCTGAAACGCCGACCTGTTGGGCAACTGCTGACCATCGCTGAAGTTCATCCGTTGAAAGCCCCGTCTGTGAACGGAACATTTCAAGGTTGTTGGATAGCTCAAGGCTGTTGGTGGTGAATTTGATGATTGCGCTTGTGATGGCGGTGATGGCCGCAATCGCCGCAACGGCCTTGACGGGGATGGCCCCCACGGCAGATGAGAAGTCGCGGACTTTGTAGGTGTCGGCTTTGACGCCGAGCCGGACTGTTAAATCGCCGATGTTCACGGTTGCCGCTCCCTGTTCAAATCAAAAATGGCGCGTTCGTAATTCGATACAAACTCATCGTATGCCGCCGCTTGCATGACTTCATCAGCGGGTGCTTTTAAAATCTTTCCCGGGTCGCCTCCCCACCATCCACCCTTTGCCAGCCGGAGAGCGGTAAGCCGTGCCCTGCCGAGCGAAAGCGTTACTTTTGGCCGGATTCCGCCACTGGCAGATTTGTGGTGGACTTTGAAGAGGCTTTCGGAAAAAAACTTTCTGTGTTGGCCTCAATCACGTGGGCACAGATTTCGTAGTAATCCGCCCGGATTTTCGGCCCATAATTGAGATCATCAAAAAGTGCTTGTGTGATTCTAATGTCGTTGTACAGGCACGTATCGAAAACCTTGAAAAGGGCTTTCCGCACATCTGGACTCATGAACGCGATTCGGCCGATGTCCATTGTCGGATCGGCATTTACCGCCGCTCGCTGAACCGCTTCCATTAACTCAACCGACGGCTCAAATGGTGCAACCTGAACCTTGAGACGTGACCCGCTTTGCAACGTGAACTCTTTAAGCATGAATGCCCCCTGTGTTTACTGGACGGATACCTGACAGCTTCCAAACGTGATTTCGTACACTGCCACGCTCTGCTCTGAATCACCTTCTGAAGATGTTTTTGCCGGAACCTGTTTTTTGAAGAATCCGCCGGTGCAGTCATAAACCTTGCTCTGAATGCCACCGTTACCATCTCCGACCATCTTCACAAACAATCCTGTGATGAGTGTGAAAGCCGACGGGTCTGCATTCCACTGGGCCATCCGACCGTTCAAATACTGGTCATCAGACCCACCCAGAAGGACGCGAATGGTCACGTCTGCAATCCGGCCCTGTTCATTCTTTGCAAAGATCGCGTTCCCGTTCTTCCCGACTTTCACCGATCCGAGTTCATTCGGGAACTGAATATCGAACGGGTTGCCATCCGCAAGGGTTTGGAGAATCCGAGAATCAATTTGCGCTGTGTCCTGTCCTGTAAGTGAAACCGCTCCCAATGTCATATAAAAACCCTCCTTACGGGTTGACTTCGACGATCACACTGCTGGAATGAATTGCGCCGGCCTCTTTTGCCGCAATCTGTACAAGCGGGGCTTTGCGGTCTGTTCTGTCTGCCTGTGACTGCTGAGACACCGGCAGACTGTAAACGTAGTAACCGATCTGAGCAACCGACGCGGTGAGGCTGGCGACGTTACCGAAAACAGTTGAAGAGTTCCACGAACCCGGTGCCAGCACGCCATTCGTCACGGCCTGTTGCAGAACGCGCCGGTATGAGTTTTTGAGCCCCGTCATGCCCTGTTCCGTCTGTGGGATCTTGGTTGTGGTCTGGGCCAGATAATTGAACCCGGCAACCTGAAGCTGAAACTTCATCCAGTAACGATTGTAAACCTGATCGAAGAATTGATTTCGTCCGCTGGTGTACAGGTTGCCAGTCGCGACAAGACCCTGAAATCCAAACGCCGGGTAAATGTCAATTCCGTTCGCCAGCGCGGTGTTTGAATCCGTCTGTGTCAAAGACGTGTCCGGCAATACGCCAACCAATTGTTTCAAGTGCATACTGATCGCGGTCAGTGATCCAGTGAAATCAACCGAGAATCCGCGACCGGCATACGCCGCCGCAAATGTGATGGTGTCATTTGTAACGCCATCGTTGTAATAGAGTGCCCGGGTGTTGTTGAAGTTCGACAACGCCAAAGCCCCCAGAATTCCAGAGGTCTGCATGTCGCCTTTGACGTTCGAGGCAACCACCAGCATTTTGTCTGCGCCCTGCACATAGGCTGGAAGTGAGGTGAACGGTGCCGTGGGAATGTAATCAATGAGCGTTCCAAAGTAATAAACGTCATTGATGGTACGGATCATAGCGTCCTGAACCGGTTCCGTTGCGCTGGCAGAACCGCCCGCCAGATTGGTTGCCAGTACCGGGGCGGTCTCTTTTTCGGTTGCACTCCCGAAAATCGTGGCAACAACCAACGCCGAGGCGTCAACGTCAGCGTTGACAGCATCCGCAATATCCTGAGCCGTAGAAACGCCGCTGGCAATCTGTACGGTGATCGCATTTCCGACAACGGTCACATCTTCGGCCCCAGCCGTTCCGCCGGTCGTGTAAGCAATCGTGATGTTGTTTCCGCTGACGCCAGAGGAAACCGCCTGATAGTTGATTGCCTGAATCTGAACGTTTGCTTTGACTGCAACCGACTGCTGACGCGGGATGATCGCCAGATATCCGCCCGTGCTTATCGGATTCGGCACTTGGCTGAAAATGGCGTTTGCAATCGCGTAGGCTTTTGAACTGGATCCAAAATCCTGAGCGACGGAAGTCGGGTCTTTATAGATCGCGTATGTCTGGCTTCCGTACCATGCCGGTTGCTCGGAAGAGATCAATGCCAGCGCGTTGACGTTGGGCACCGCGAGGCCCTGCGGCGTTCCCTGTAGCGAGACGGTGACGATGTTGGAAGGGCTCAAGTTGTTGCTCATAGTGTTTTCTCCTTATTCATTCACCGTCAATAACGGTGGCACGGCTCGATCAAAGTTCGTGTAGATGTCGTCAATCGCTTTCTGTTTGATCTTCATGGACTGCACTCTAACTGAGGTCGTGAATCGGGTAATCATCTTCGTGTCCTGCAAAAACGATGTGTCAATCATCCCGCCAACGTGCCGCGCAATCTGCATGAAATACTTTTCCTGCATCTGCTGGGAGTACACAGAGCGCAACGCCATCCCGATTTCTTCTTTGCGTTCACGTGGCTCGTTGCTGTACCCCATGATGTCGATGTTGATGGTATTCAATATGGACACGCTTTGCACTTCATCCAATCCGCCGAGCCCATTGTCGATGTAATCGTTGGCGGAACTCACCAACTGCCCCGGGCCAAGGTACGAAACAGGGATGAAGATTCCAACCGTCGGGATTAAAAACTTCTGATTGGTGAAAAGTACCTGCTGATCTTCAAGGTCAAGTTCATGCCTCAGAATCTCTATGATGACAAGCCCGGGCTCTTTGTAAAGGAATTCACTCATACGCGGGGCCTTCCGTCAAATCATAGGCCACGTATCCGCTGATTCCCCAATCGCTGGATGTCATGACGCGGTATTTTGTGCCTTTGGCGTCTTTGATGATCCAGTCGTTTTGCAACTTCATGTCCGTAATCAGACGCCACCACTTGAAATTTCTTTCGCCTTCAGGCTTCACAAGCAGTTCTTTGGGGTGGATCGGCTGAAAGATCCCCTGAAAGTACAAAGGCGGCCTGACCTTCGATGATTCCACCACATCGCCGCCGGAAACCGTTTTGACGACAATTTCAAAGATCGCGTTCTGCTCAAACCCGTGAAGGGTCGTTTTCATGTCTGGCATCATGAATTGACCACCGCCGACGCGATCGACCGCCGCAGTTGTCCTGTGTCAATAAGGGGCGCGGATGAGCCCTTCTTTTCGATTGTGAATGGCCTGTTGGGCTTCCAGTCGCCCCAGCCGCCAGACGCAAACGCATTTTGAATGGCAATCTCACACGCGATACCCAAGTCGGCCAGAACTTGAATCATCTTTCCGTCTGCAAGCTTTTTTAAAGCCCCGGCCTTTTTGACCTGTGACAAAATGATGTCAACGGACTGATAGATCGGCATTCGCAAGAAAGACCGGCGCGGGATATGCGGCGGCTGGCCGAACTCATGAATGAATCCAACTTCTGCGTTGGTCATGCCATCAGAGTCTTTTCGGTCGTTCTTTTTACCGAAAATGCCGACCTGCACAACCATATCCGTCGATAGGCATTTCACGAATTTGTTCAGTTTTTTGAAATCGAATTCGAGATCCTTATCCATTATTCAGCGTTCCATTGATCGGGGGTCGGCCCATCTACCACCACCGCGGGGCCCGCTGTCATCGGGTAAATGATCTGCATATACCGTTGACCAAAATCTGTACGGAAGAAGTATAGGAGGATCGCGCTTTTGGCAACGTTTGGCGGCGGCACCTGATAGGTCACGTTGACCTGACCAACGCCCTTAGAAACAATTACGCCCTCGCCGACGTTTCGAGTGCCCTGACCAAGGTTCACGGCCGACAAACCACCGGCTGTCTGGATGTTTAAAACCATGATGTGTGCAGAGAGGTACAACCACGCTATTTTCTGCAATGCCTCTGTTGGCAGGAGCGATTGGTTGAAATAGACGACGGCTTCATCGTATGCGATTTGAATGTCTTCGTCGCGCACCATGTCGCCGCCGGTTCCATAAACGAATTCGCGGGTGAATTTATCCTTGAAATCCTGTATGGACGGCGGCCACGCCATGATGAACCCCTCTATTTCTTGCGGTTATATTTGCGTTTTTCCTGTTTGACAGGCTCCGCAATCGCTGGAACCTGCTCAACGGGCGTTTCAACTGGCGCGGCTTGTGCGGCTTTAAGACGCGCATTCTCCGCGCGGGCCTCTGCCAGCTCTTTATTCAGGCTTTCAATGGCTGTGGCGATCTGCGGCGTCTCTTTGTTGATGTCAACAAATTCAAACATCCGCGTGAGCATTGCTTCTTCTTCGGCGTCAATTGCCTGAACGGTCTGACCGGGGCCTACCGCAAAAGTCTTTTCAGACGTTTGCTGGTGCGGACGCGCCTTCAAATAATAAATGCGACGGCCTGAGTTTCTGAAAATCCCAAACTGCTTTTCCGCAACTTTGTTTTCTGCGTTTTCCACGATGAATCCTCCTCTTTAATGGTGTGTCTATTGCCCCTCGCCGCCCGGGCGCGTGGCCCGGTGCGGCTCTACATCAGAGGCTTGATCTTAGGTGTGATCGAAATACAGGAATTCAGCCGGTCGGAACACGACTACCCCGGTGAATTGACCGTATCCAACACCTTCAAACGTGACTGATCCGGTAGGTACCGGTGCGGCCAGAATGAAGTCCATCGGGAGATCCATTCGGAACGTGTCTGGATCTTTCCGATAGAGACAATATCGCTGGGTTCCGGACGGATCCCAATACCCCGCGTTGTTCGCGATCTGAGCGTATGCCACGCCATAAATCGTGAAGCTGGGGCCGCAGAACAATTTGAATGCCTTTTCCAGAACCGTCAACATGATCGCATCAGCCGTAGGATACTGGGGGTTGATGAACACAGACAGACCCAGATAATCATCCTGCGGGATGGCGAAGTGCGTCGGCAACGCGGTGCTGTTGGAATTCGAGAAGTATGCCGCCATGATGACGGAAACAAAGGTCTGGAATTCCGTATAAGAGAACGCGCTGATATTCTTCGTGATCGCGGTCAGATTGACGTTCACGGACGACTGAGACAGAAGTCCCGGGAAGTTGGTCAAGTCTTTTCGCAATCCGAGGAAGGACGTTTTCTGGATACCGAGATCCCATTCTTTTTTCATCGCGTACATCTTGGAAGAAATCACGTCCCAGTTATTCAAAGCCAAGGCTTTGTTCACTTCAAACGTATTGTAGTTGTAGGATTTTGCCCAAAGCGCAACGCTCTGAGAAACAGCGGTTGTGCCGGTGTTCAACTGAGCGAATTTCTGCTCATTCGCTCCGTTGATTACAATGCCCTGATCGAACGATCCGCCGATGCTGTACACGACGTTCGTTTTGATGGATTCCATCCACGCCGCTTCACCCGGAATGACCGGGATGTAAGACGCAAACGGGATTTCGTAGAACTTCTGGGCAACGGTTTTGGCGCGGATCAGCGTTGTGGTCTGGATGGCGTAGTCGTAGCCGAGTGTCGAGCTATCAACCGCACCGTTGGACGCGTTGCGAAGTTCGCGCATTCCAAAAGCATCGTTGGGAATGGCCATGGGGCCTTTCCATTCAATCATCGGTTTGCCGGAGTTTTTCAACTCTTCAAGAATCAACTTTTCTGGGGTCATTTAAATAATTCTCCTTTAGTTTGGCTTATGCCGATTGCAGAACGCCAAGCTGAATAATACGGCCCATGCCCGACGCCGGGAAGTAGTCGAGCGCGATACCGCGCACTTTGTTTGACGTATACGCCTGAACCAATAGGCCAGTCGCATCGCTTTCGACCTGAGTGCCGGGCGTGATCGCAACGGCAGTAGCCTGAACCCATATGATGAGTCCACCAAAAAACGCAATGTCTACATTGTCACCGGCCACATAGGTCGTGTCCTTCACGTTGTAAACAACCATTCCGTTGGCCTGATCGCTGACGCCAGCGGCCACGACTTTCGGATAGGTGCCGGTGTTGGACGCGTAGAACTTCACAAACTGACCATTCTTTAAAGCGGTTGCCTGAGTCGCATCGACCTGACACGTAATGATTCGCGTGTTGAATTCGATTAACCCCGGAACTGGAAGAACATCAAACTGGTTGACGTTAAGAGTCTGCCCCATAATTTTCTCCTTTTAGATTTCTGTTATTTAGAAGCCGCCGGGATGACCCCGTAACGTGCTTCGCCTTCTGCGACAAGATCCTGCACCGTCTTGATCTCTGGCAGTACGACTTCTTTGCCCTTGTTTCGCAACTCATCAAGGCGAGCGGCACGGGCGGCGGCTTCCTCTTTCTCTTTTGCTTCGGCGGCGGCCAAAGCAGAATTTTTGAGTTCTTCTTCTTTACGCTTTTTCTCTTCTGCTTCCGCCGCATTTTTCAACTCTTCAGATTCTTTCAGCTTTTTGGCTTCAGATTCAGCGGTGGCACACATCGAACAATCGGCCGAGATGGTTTTATGATCTCCGGCTTTGTGCGCGTTTTCAAGAGTGATCTTCTTTTCGGCTTCGATCATGGAAATGTGCGCGTTCTTCAGCTCTTTCATCGAAACGCGTTTGCCATTGACTTCGACCATATCTTCGTCGGAAAAGGATTCGGACGACTTGGCGGCGTCCAAAGCCTTGAAAGAATTTACAAGCTGTTCAAGAGACACTTCACCAAGCCCATCAATGGCAACCTTGGATTTTGAAATGTCAATTTCGACTTTCTCGTCTGCCTTGTCTTTGCGGAAAATGTTCAACAAGCCCATAATTACGCCTCCTTTTGAATTCAGCATCTCAATCCGCGCGCCTTCATACCGAGGCGATGGCACAACTGCAATATGCGTGTAACTTCCGTTTTTTACTTCGCGCTCATACGGAACCTGATTGTGCCGCCCGGGCCCGTCGCCCCATTCCTCGACAACGTAGGCACATGAAATGGAATATCCGTTTTCGATGTTCTTCCGGGTTTCTTCGTCCCAGACAAGGCCCTTTGCGTGATACCAGCCATCATTTGCCGGAACCCATGTTTTCGTTTCAGCGTTCCAGCGTTCGTTGAATCGGGCTTCGCTGGAAATGACGCCCTGCGCGCGGCCTTTGGAAAAGTCTTTCTGGTCAACCTTCCGGTGATCCCAGTTGATGATCGGGCGGCCTTCAAGCGTCGGGGCCATGCGATCGAGCGTTTCTTTTGTGACCAGAACATTACCGCCGGTCGGCTTACCGTTTGAATTTAAAAGGTCTTCGTAATGAACCAATCCGGGGACGATAACTTTCATGTCGACCAGTACCGGCCAGCCGTCCTTTGAACTGTTTTCAAACGACAAATTGTCTGGAAATGGTTTCATCTGTCGGCTGTCATATTCATTTTAATTTCAAAATGCAAATCTTCTCACTCGATGCTTTCCAAAATGGGGATGGCAACGCATCGGCAATTGAAGTCTTCACCCGGGTTGTTCTTTCGGATGGCTTCACCCGGCCCGGCGGTGTTTGGCGGGGAGTCAAAGCGGAAAATCTTTCCGTCCAAGGACGCATGGCTGTGGCGGACTCTTTCGTCATGCGATGTCGACCACTGGTATTTGACCACGCCAGCGTCCTGATATCGTCTCTGCTGGTACTTGGACATAAAAAGGCTGGTTTCCTGCCGCGCCAGAAACCGTGCTTTGTTGGCTGTGACGCCGTAGCGGTGTCGGATCTGCTCAATCAGTTTGTCGAATCGGTACCCCTGCATTGCGTTTTCTTCCACAACCGCGCGAAGGCTTTTCACAGAATCCTGACTGAACCGGCGGATATAAAGCTTCAGGTTTTCGTTGTAGGACTTCTGTAGCTCCTCGGTGGCCTGTTTCGATAGACGAGGGGAAACTTCCAGAATCTTTGCGTTGCTTTTCCAGCCCTTTTCTATCGAGTGGATGGCATAGCTGGAATCGATCTCGACCGACTCCATCTGAAGATCAAGGTTTCGCTGAACGTCGTCCAGCTTTGAAAGCAGGGTTTTGTGAGTCGACTCTGTAACGGTTAAATAGGCGGCGGATTCGGCCCGCAAAATCCCGGGAACCTGTGACACGTCGAGCCGGTAAACGCTTGATCGTGAATCCCAAACGGCTCCAATCCCTTTGAGTTGCCGGGAAATGGCGGCATTGAATTCACCGGAGAAGACCCCGGCGGCGTACTGGATACGCCCCGATCGAATGGCGGCGGCAATGAGGGACACATCACCTTTGGCGTTTTTAAACTCCCGGCGTTCCGGGGCCTGAACGGTGGCAGTCCTTAGAACGTCCATCACTGGTTTGAATACGATCCGGTAAAAGATTTCCTTCAACTGAGATTCGATGTCCGACCAGTACGAATCCCGCATATGTTGCGGGGGTAGTGTCTTCAATTTAAGATGTTCCGTTTTCCGGTTTCTACTGAATTTGTCTGTTGGTCAATGCGTGCAACGCTTCGATCATGATCTGCATGGAAAGCAACTTATCCGCCAGAACGTTTCCTGCGATGTTCACGTTCCCTGTTTTGAGATTCATCGTGATGACAATTGTCGCCATCGGGTCATTGATGTCCTGCATCGGTGCTTTGTCTTCCATGTCATTTGTCCTTTTTACTCTTTGATGGTTTGGCTTTTGCTTCCGGTTTCGGATCTTCAGGTGCGTTGAGAGTGGCCGGGTCAACCGGGAAATCTTCAATCTCGCCTTTTTCTGCCGCCGTTTCAACATCGATCAGGTTTCCTTTGTGGCAAGCCATACCGACTTCGTGGCTCGTCATCAATCCCTTTTCGTACATCCACGTGATCCGTGCAAATTTCTTTGTTTTGATTTCCTCCTCGTCTTTGGCGCTCATGACGCGCAAAGGCTTGAAGGATATTTCCAAATCATCCGGCGCGGAACCCCAGAGATGGCGGGTGATGAGATTCAAAACCTGTTTGATAGGCCGCCGCAGTTTGGCGCGTACCGTTGACTGAACCATCGAGTTGTAATTTTCAAGGTCGTCTTCACCAGAACTGAAGCCGGTGGCGCCCACTCCAAAAATCTTGCTGATTGGCATATTGACGGCTGAGGCAATGCCCATGCGGATTTCTTTCTTCATCTCCGCAAGCCCTGCAAAGCTCATTTGCTTCTGGCTGTACTCGTCCATTTTGTCCAGAATCAAAGCGTTGTTCATGTTCTTTGCTTTCTGGACTGTCGAAATACGTTCGAGAATCTTCTGGTTTCCGCCGTCGCTCATCATCAAATCGCGGAATCCGTCGATTGAAAAAACGTCAACCTTTGCCTCATTCAGAAGGTCATAAATCACATTGTTCATCCGCAGATACATATTGAAATCTTCAACCATGCGCTCGACTTCTGACATTCCCCAGCCCTGCAACTGCCAGCGGATCATCCACGGCGCTTCTTGACCGACCAGAGTGATGACACGCGACCGGTGCAGTTTTGTCCCGTAATAGTCGTAAAACTCTGATTCCACCGATGCTTTGTCCTGCCAAGGGTTGTTTGTGTCAACGATGTTGTTCGTGTCCGCGATTTTATAGGGCGATCCCAATTCCCACCGGCTCGCGGAATAGAGTTTCAGGAACGGCAAAGGGGTATCAGGATTCAAAGGCGTGGAGTAATCTTTCGCCCCGTCATTGATGACAATGGCCGCACCGCCAAAGAGGCGCGCCCAAATTCCAGTATTCGTGATGACGCTCCACACGTCATTGTCTTCCATGTACGTTTGAAGCTCGCGGATGTCTTCCTCGTCCAAAGTCTTTGAGGTGATGACGACACCGCTTCCGGTCTGATCGCCTGAACTCATGGCGTCAAGTACCGGCTGTTTAATCGCCGTCTGAATGATTCCGTGCGTTTTGTAGAAGTAATTCAGGAAAGACTGATTCTGTGTCAGTGGGGCGGTGATGTTGGACTGGAAAAGAGGGTTAAAGCTGGTGAGATTGAATTGATTCTGAGCCGCCTGTAACAGGCCGGTCATACCGTTGAAAAGCTCCATCTTCCGCAATGAGTTGGAATTCTTCAGCTCATTGTTTTGTTCTTTCAAAAGCTCAATTTCGCTTTGTGTTCTGACCTGCGTTCCGAAATCAATAATGTGCCCGCCCATCGGTGCCCCCTCTAATCCATGTACGCCAGAGCGTCAGATTTCGGCATCTCCAGCGGCAAAAGCGTTGCATCTCGCATATCGTCGTATCGTGGCCGGTTGTTGCACATCTGATAAATCCAGTTTTCTTTCAGCTTCGAGTCGATGTTTTTGTTGATCGACACCCGGCCATTCTCAAACAGCCATGCTTTGACTTCCAGATTCGCCAGTTTGTCCATGATCTTTTTTCCCGGCTCTGGAACCTGCCGGACTGGTAACGTTGTCCGGCGTCTGACCTCTGCAACAAAATCCTTGAAGCCCGCGATTCCTTCGATGAAAGCAAGGGTGATTTTGCGGTTTTGGGGCTGTCTGTCCTGAATATCCTGTAAAAGTTTAACGCGCTTGTCCAATGTCAGATGCTCATTCCATAGCTGGTCAATGAAATAGAAGTACCCTTTGCCGTCCGTGTAGCGGTAGACGTAGATCAGCGCAATGGCTGTGAAATCGTTTTCCTCTTTGTCGCCGATGCTGGGGTCAACACCCAGATAGCACCCCACGTATTGAAACGTTCCGGCTGGGTACAGGTTTGCCGGGTCATACTCTTTGATCCATGCGCGTTTTACAAGACTGCTCAATTCGTCAAAGATTTCGTTCTGCATTTCCCGCATGAAAATGGTGGATGTCATTGCCGCCATGTCCTGCATCAGGGATTCAAACGTGTTTTTCTCCGGCCACAACACCGTTTTCTTTTCCCAATCAGTGATGGCTTTAAACGTTCGGAACTTCCAATCTGGCAGTTTCGATATCCGGTTCATGATATCGGCTTCGTTTGTGGCCGTTCCGGTCAAATGGATGGCTGTGCGGCGGCCCTGAGCCCGGGCCGGGTACAGGGTTGACCAGAACCAATCATTGATTTTCTCGGTTTGCTCGATGTTGTGGATGTGATCTTCGTTGTACAGGTCGTCCGGCATGATGAAGTCGGGCCGGTTGTTTCGGTAGTTGATCCCTCGGATGGACTGCCCTGCGCTGACAGCGGTGTAACAAACGCCGGACTTCAGTACAAATTGCTCGTTTGTCCACCGGGCACCCCGGAGATCGCCCACAAGGTCTTTCAGGTCTTCGTTTTCTTCCAGCTCAATGCGGATGGCATTATTGGCGGCCAGTGCCTTTGTCTCTGTGGCCTGAACCTGTAGATAGTGCCTGAACTTCTCCGGCTCATAGATACCCTGAAATATGGGGATGAGGAATTTATCAACCGTGGTTTTGGAGTGTCCGCGCGGTGCCTGAGTGGCTGTCTTTGGGTCTCCGCGAATAGAAATCAGGTATGGGTGAAGAGGATCACAGAACGGCAAAGGGAATTTGTGGGGGAATAGGCATTTACCCCACAAAAGAACTTCCTGACGCGCCGCGGCGATCCGGGCCATTTCAAGTCTGTAGCGTCGATTGAGGGCAAGTGCTTCCTGAACCGTGAGATCAGGTAGAAGGTCGGGGTTTATCGTCATCCGGTTTGTATTTGCTGACTGCCTTTTTCAGGATCTGCTCTGATAAGGTCATCAGTTCTTCCATACGCTTTGCGGCCTGATCGCTGGTATCTACGTTGCCCGTTGGCACTGCTGTCGGCGGGATAAGCGGGGCACCGTCTTTTCCGGTGTACTCCCGGCGATCCACAAACAGTTTCAGGTAATCGCCCAAAGAACGCAAGGCGCGGTTTGCTCCGGCTGAATCAAATTCCCAGACGCCAACCATTTCCCCAGTCTCGGGGTCTGGCTTCTTCTTCTGGGTCATCTCTTTGTTCACGTAATCGAATTCCATCACCGGATGCCTGACCATGCAACGTTCAAACACATCACGGAACCCTTGTATGACGTACTCCACCGTTACCAGTGCTTCATCCGTGACTTTCTCAAGGTGTTTATCAATGGCCTGTCTTATCAAAGGATTTAAAAGGAGATCTGAGGCTTGTTGCTGTGCTGAATTCTTTGCATACCCGGCCCGGATGGCGGCCTGAGTGCCGTTCTGGTCTTTGAGATATTCGGCGACGAATTTGCGTTGTTTTGGTTTGAGTTCTTTTTGTTTTGGCATAGGGTTAAAAAAATACCCGGCGTGGGGAGAGAGGGAAAACCACGCCGGGTGTGGGGTCATTCAGGGAAACAACAAGGGCTGTTAAATGGTCGTGGCTACGCTTTAATGAAATACACACGATCAATGGTTTACCTATTTTCGCGAATTAAGGCAAACCGCCCTATCCCTGAAACAGGTTTTACTTCTTTTTTTGTTCGCGCCTGATTTTGTCAAAGAAGCGGTCAAGGTTTCTTTCAAGACCGCCATGAATCAAGCGTCGCAATACCTTCACCGTTCGGATAGGCACGAACTTGGGCTTTTTCGGCTTTGGGTCGCCCGTCCTGCGCCGCACTGATTATTTGTCGCGTTTTTCAGTTCGGAGGTCTTCAGCTTTGAGTTCTCCCAAGACGGCTGAAAACTCTTTTGCGGCGTCTTCTGTTTTGAATACCTTTTCGGCTCTGGTGGCGACGAGTTTGGCGCAAACAACGCCTTGCGGTTCAGCGGCAACGCACGGGATGGCCTGATACTGTGTTCCGGTCTGCCAACTGACTACGAACACGGCAAACACGACAAGGGGAATAAGCTTCTTCATTTTTTGATCTCCTCTATTTTTTGGTGTGTTTTGAGATTCGGGGCGGTTTCTGGGCACGTGTAGAAATGGTTGACGTAAGCCATTTCTGTTCTGACCACCACCGTGCTGGTTTGTGCCTGTGCTTTTTCATAGACAATTGCGAAGACCGTAGCCCTGAGATCGAGTGCAACGCGCTTTCCAGCTCCTGAACTGCTGATTGCGAAATGAAGGGGTGCGCCGCATAGGTTACAGTCTCGATCGTAAAGCGGCAGAGCGGATTTTGGCACGTCCTGTTTATTTCGTGGTGTGGTTTCTTTTTTGGCATCAGGGTAACTCGTCATGATTTAAGTGGGTGATGTGGCACGTCCAGAGTTTGCGCTTTCCTGCTTTTCCCCTTTTGGCCCATGAGTGGATTATACCGGGATTCCCGGCGTCCAGCCATATTTTGAGGACTGGATTCGCAATCATTTTTTTAATGTGTGCGGCTTTGTCGCCATTGCCAAGGCAACACTGAACGCCGGTAACGCCTTTTTCTCCGGGTTTGACTGCAACCAAATCCCACAGATTGAAGAGATCCACGCGCACCCCGCGCGTGCCTTTGCGGCTTTTCCGGCCAAAGAAGGACTGCCACTTTTCAGTGATCCCGACTTTCCAGCCTTCTTTTTCCAATTGCTTTTTTGATCGATGAAGCGATTGGTTTTTCATTCCTCGACCTGAACCATTGTCCGGTATCCGGCGTTATAGGGTTTGAACTGGACGTATTTGCATTCCGGGGTTTCGCACGTGGATTTTATGCCGGAGATCACCACGCGACGCCCGGGCACATACTCTTCGTCTATAAAAAATGCCAGAACGTCCTCCTGTGGGTTTACCCAGTGATGCACGTGTAATGCAGAACGGATTTTTTTCAGGATGCTATTCATAAAACTTTGCCGCCTTGAACGCATGAACCAATCCAGCTGGCATCTACTTTTCGTGGTGTTTTAAATTTGTAACCATAATCACTCAAATAATAATTGCAATCGCTCAATGATTTGAATTCCATGAACGTTGTGTTTATTGCTGTCTGGGTGATGATCGTCATTTTACAAACGGTCTTTTCATTTTCTTTGTTTTTTGGATAAGTGCAAAGAATGTTGTGCATAGTAACCGAAACCAAAATTGCCATTAAACCAACCGCTAAAACCAACAACGCGTTGGAACACATATCAGCCCAATAAATCCAATCCATTTTTTCTTTTTTTGTTTTCATGCCTCTCTCCTTGTTATTCCCGGTTTTCTGTAGATGTGATGCTCCCCAAACATAAACGGCATTTCTTCCCAGCCATGCTCCCTGAAATACTTCCGCGTGAATGCGTAATCGCCTTCAATCAGAAGGAACCCGCCAGATGGTATGTCCATCGCCAGTTCGATCAAATCGTAGGCTTGCCATCTCCGGCCGTTGTATCGAACCACTCCATTGCGTTGATGTCCAGCGAATTCATTCAACATCGCAATCATGGATTTCTGCGCTGGCGTCATCTGTGGTTGTGCTGGCCTGAACAAATTCATCCAGAAGAACAAAAGAGGGCACGCAAGCGCGTCCATTATTTGACATTCTTTCGAAGATAGTTCAGGCAATCGCAATCAGAGACTGTGCATGGAAAAACCCTTTTGGGATGTCCTGCCCTGTAATTGTGATCGGACTGTGAATGATCGCACCGACGGCAGGACTTTGTTTTTAGAACGGATCGTCTTTGAATCTTGCTGAACACTTTACGGGCTCCTTTAATTGCCCCGTCACCGTGCATCCTTCACGGCAACGGGAAATTCAGACTAATTGTCTTCGTGCTTTGATGTATTGGCACTGCTCGCACGTTTCTGAAGACGCTGGCAGTTCGCCGGACAAACACACAGAGGCGTCATACAGAAGCTTTTTTGCGCGTTCCGGGTCTGACGAAATCGAAACGGTCAGATAGTCAAAGATCATTTCAGCCCTGCCGGTAGACGCCACCGGAAACGCATACGTGAAGAACTGGACGCCAGCACTGACAAGCTGTTGACCATCAACCGTCTGGCCTTCAAGCAGGAGATGGCACATATCGGCTTGCGTCTGGTAGTATTTTTCACTGTAGCCCATATCCGGGATTTTGCCTTTTGATTTGAAATCCCACGCCGCGACTTTCCCGTCTTTGTACAAAAGCAGATTATCCAGACCGCCCCACGCTTTGATTTCAATTCCACCAACAACCAAAACGCGCTGGAACGTTCGCCAGTTCTGGAATTTACGCACAACGTCTTGTTTGGGGTGGATTTGCAAAACGTTTTCAAATCCTTTGGGAAGATAAAAACAGTCTGATCCAGAAAGCGCGCAATGCTCGGCGTAGGATTTCATGCACGAATCCATCCCGTTTGTGATAGATGGCATGATCCCTTCCGGCGGCGGCAGTTTCTTGACCTTTGACAGCCAGAAACAGCGCGGGCACCTCTGGAATAATTCAAGCGTACTCTTTGATAGTCCGATCATTTGTTGTGGCTCCCCTCTTTTGATTCGTATTTTTTGCAGTGGCAATCTGGAACACAACAATCAGCCAATGGCGGCCGATCGCCGCAGTATGACTTCACGTGGTCTGTTTTTTTGTGGGAACAGTT
>ERZ869925.272-NODE-272-length-38612-cov-17.384988_pt1 | contig 38612 bp, 57 predicted proteins | sample MGYA00579311_ERZ869925 | MGnify/ENA primary metagenome ERZ869925 (study PRJEB32216, sample SAMN09231817) | wastewater metagenome | place: USA: Maryland | collected 2016-07-30 | study: EMG produced TPA metagenomics assembly of the PRJNA472060 data set (Reclaimed...
TGATGGCGGGAATGACCAACCCCATGAATGCCGGACTTAACGAGGAAATGGACATGCCCCACGCTAAAAACCCTAAAGTACATGGAGGTAGGGAGTGAGTGAAAAAAAATGGCTGCCCAAAGAGGGGCTAACCAAACTCGACATGGTGTTTGGCGGCAATATGAAAGAATTACTGCCGCCATACGATTCGATCCCGAAAGAATTCAAGGATTGGAACAACGAACCATGGGGCCGCCTGGCTGCCGATTGGTTTTACTATGGGCTCAAGTCGTTCGAGGCAACGCCAAAAGAGGGCGTTGATAAAGGCAAGGCGCTTACTCACATTGGCGCAATCTTGGCGTCGTTTGATCCAAAGCACGAACACAAAATGGCGGGCGCTGCCTATCTCTTGTCGCAATGGTTTGACGAACCACAGCGGGCCAAGGGCGATCCGAAGGCGGAGCCATGACCAAAGAAACCCGTTACAGCTACGAGAAACGAATCAAAGAGCTCGAGGCCAAGCTTTCGATAGTCCAAGAGCAGCACGACCAATACCGCGACGTTTGCGCCAAGGTTTACGATTGGCTGCACGCGTTTGGAAAGGCGGGGCCCGATTCGCCTAATGCGGCATTCGGCTTAGCGTTGTTCAAGCCGCTGATTTGGCGGATGAGGCCATGAATTCACAAGACCGCCTAGACCTCGCCGCACTTATATTTGCGATCGGGGCGGTCATTGCTTGGGTTTGGGTAAATATTTGAAAGGGAGAAAGATGAGCGAGCATGAAACAACGAAAGCCAAAGACTACGCACTAAGGCGAGCGGAGCTGTATCAGGCGGGCGGCGTGAAAGGCTTTGATTCGTGGCGAGGATTAGAAACGGAACTTGAGGCCGCCTACCGCGCTGGCTACCAGGCCGGCCAAACCGACGCACACCGAAAAGAATGGGTGCAGCCGCAACAGGATCACTTCGAGCGGGGGATGACGTGATTCAAATCGTGAAGTGGTCGGTCATCACGGCTTGGGGAATTTCCCTTTGGTTGATGGTTCACGGTATGTGGGCGGGGCTATGACCTTCCTCCACCGACACAAAGCAAAGCACAAATACGGCGCGCAAAAGATTTCGCACGCGGGGTTCTCGTTTGCGAGCAAAGGCGAGGCGGCGCTTTACGACATGCTGAAACTCTTGGAGCGCGCTGGCGAACTCACCAACATCAAGTGCCAAGACACCATTTACCTGACCGATGCGCGAATCATGTACAAGCCCGATTTCCGCGTAGTTGGCGGAACGTCGGGACAATACGAGTGGCATGAGTTCAAAGGCTTTGAAACTACGGACTGGCGAATCAAGCGCCGTCTTTGGGAGCACTACGGGCCGGGACCGCTGCATATTTGGAAGGGTTCGGCGCGCTCAATGAAAATCGTGGAGACCTTACGACCATGACCGACACCCGCCCGCCGCATCTAGTAAGAAAATTACTCGAAAATAAAAAATGGCACGGCAACAAAATCACGCCCATCAAACGCCGCTGCCTTGGCATCAAGCAAAGCGGAGCAGATTGCACGATTGAGTTTTCTGATCCGGTTTACCGCTTATGCGAAAGCTGTAGGAATGGGGCGAAAGAATTTGCGAGCGGAGAGTATGGGGTGCATGTGTGAGTGCGGGAAATCCAAATCCGGTGCGCAAACCAAAAGAAACCAACTTTCCGCACCACAAAAAACTTTTGCGCGTGTTAGACCAAGAACAAAAGCGGCGCGGAATGAGCCAAAATCAATTCACGGAATTTTTGGGGTTCCCATTGCATAAAAGCGGACACGGGGGACTGAGTAACCCGACGGTTTCGCAGTGGCGCCGGGGGCGAAGCACTCCAAACTTCCGGCTTATTCTCCAAATGTGGCGCATCCTAGGCCGCTCGCTCGATGAGGATTTTTTATGACCTGCAAAAAGAAAACGCCGGATGTGCTGGCTATCGAAAAGCTACTTAAGTCGGGTTGGACGAAAGTCATCATTCTCGGCGTGCGCCCAGACGGCAAGGTAACGATAGCTCATAACGATTTGTCGCCCGTTGTAATTGTTGGACTAATCGAATGCACAAAAATGATGACGGTACGAACGTGGGCTGAAAGTGGCGACCAAATCACCAAAGCACAGGACGTTTAATGACCTTCGAAGTAGATAGCTTTTGGGAAACCATCATTTTGAGGTGTAGCGCATTTGGCATGACCAAACTCGCGCGAGCTAGCGGAGTGGACCGCGTGCATTTGTATGAGCTACTTAGGTGGCGCCGGCGTGAACCGACCATGCCGACGATTCGGAAACTAGAAAAGGCCCTGAGAGAGCTTGAGGGGGATTTGTGACAAGAAAACTAAACGCCTTTGTTTGCGATGGGTGTCGCGTTTGCACGCCAGCCGGTGCCGATGAATACCCAGAAACCAATGGCTGGGAAATTCGCTACTGGCCAGACGGGTCAGTTACCCATTGGTGCCCTAAGTGTGTTGAGCGAAAAGAATCTCACGACGCGGACAAGTGCTTATGAAGCTCAAAGCCGTTTCCGACGCACGCCACGCACTGTCTGCGCTTCAAGCCGAACTCATGGCGCTCTCTATGCACATTGGTTCTACCGTGACCGCACTTAAAACCGCCGAACTCGCTCTTGAAGGCGATAAGCCAACGGATGAGATTCAGGCCACGCTGCAAGAGATTCTAGACAAGTGCCCGAAGTTTGAGCCGGATAATGAAATTGAACCAACGAGAAATGGAGATGAGGAATGAAGTTTAGAAAAAAGCCGGTGGTTATTGAGGCGTTTCGTTTCCTAATTGATGAGGTGCCGCAATGGTGGAGTAATTTACCTAACGTGGGAATAGACGTGCTTCACCATGAGGCTGTTATCGAAACCCTAGAGGGAACCATGCGAGCGTCACTTGGTGATTGGATCATCAAAGGCGTGAAGGGCGAGCTGTACCCCTGCAAGCCCGACATCTTTGATGCTACTTACGAAAAGGTGGAAGAATGAAACTAGTTACCATCGGCCTATTCACCGCAGTCGTTTTGAGTTTTGTTTCGGGATGCGGAAAACCAGTGTGCGAGCAGCGCACCGAAATCATGGGGCAGGCTACGAGCCCGCGCTTGGAAGAATTGCGTTGCCCAGACGGGCAGCATATCCAACCGCCAGTCACGACTAAGCAGTTATTGAATGGGGACATCGTGAGTTTTGGCGCGACGTGTGTGCGTGTGGTGGAGGTGTGTAAGTGAAACGACCGTTTTCTATTTTCACGGCGGAGGATTTTGCGTTAGAGGTTGATGGGCCATACGAACTCACAAAGGCGGAACGGCAAGCTGTAGCCGACCGCGCCAACGCCATCCTCAACGAACGGGGGACGCGGGTGGTTCAGTGTACGCATCCGAGGGGTGGTCGCGGCGCATGGGACACAATCCCTGACGACGTTCTATGCGCGGAATGTAGGCGCGAAGCCCTGCTCTTGGGGCAGAGGGAGATTGAGAAGTGAAACTTTTTATTCTTACGGAAGTCGTAGCCGCGCTTTTTTGTGCAGTCGTCGGAATGCTACTCTTTATTGATGCGGTAGAACGTAGTTTTGACCCGCCGAAGCCGAAACTTTTGGAAGGCACTAAGGGCGTCTACACGCGAAGCGGATGGAGGGTGTTGCCCGAATGAAATCCCTACTCGAACAAATCGAATCACGGCTTGCGGTCTGTGCGAAGGCGACGCCGGGGCCTTGGGGAGAAAATAGCGGCTGCGCCTCCGACACAGGGCTGGAACTTTTTGTTACCTGTGACGAACACCATGAGACGGTGGCAAAGGTTTACACGATGGGCGACCGTGAATTCATCGCCGCATCCCGCAACCAACGCGAAGGGGAGCTGGCGGCATTGAAGGTGGCCCTTGAAAAGCTGAACGAACTGGATCAAACGCTTCGGGTTCCCGCAGCGGAATACGTCCCTGCGATTGCCGACGCATTCACCATAATCGACCAAGCCCTCGCCCAAATTACCAAGCTGATGGGGGAGGGGAAATGAGTGACGAAATCAAAAGCCTGTCTCAGATAAAGCGCATTCAAGTTCAGAACCCGGCGAAACTTCTCGCGCTGCTAAATGAACGCGACACCCTTCGCGAAGAAAACTCGAAATTAAAGATCGAGTTGGACTACGAACGCGGCGGAAGCGAATTGCACTATGCGCCGATGCTTGAGCGGGTAGAGGCACGGCTTGCCGAGGCCCGCGCCGAAAATGAGCGGTTGAAGGCGGAGGTAAAAAAATTAAATAGCGAATGCCCCGGATGCGGTCAGATAGCTGACGGTTGGGGTTTTTGTGATTGCGCTCACGACTTCAAAAAAGAAAAGTCCGGCCAACTTCGGGAGTTGTTTTCCGAGGCGGTGAAGGTTTTGGAGCGGATTGCCAACGATGATGCGTGTGCCGAGCACGACGCCCGCGATTTCTTGGCGAAGGCGAAGACGTGACACTCATCATGAAAGGCGGCCCGGTTCGCCTCATCATTTTCATTGTGCTAATAGGCCTTGCTTGCCTGGACCTTGGGCTTGTGACTTTCGGTGACACTACGCTCAGCATTTCCGCGTGGTTGACCTACGTGGGGCTTCGCGCGCCTTTTGTTTGCATCGTCATCGGCATGATCATTGGCCACTTGTTTCCGATGGGGCTAAAGAAACCAAGTGGGCGCAGGGTGTGGATCCACACTGGCCAGTGGGAATATTACACAATGAAAAACCCAGCGAACGCCTACCCAGAAAAGCCGGGCATTGATGTTTATGATTGGTCGGAATTTGTTGAGGTGGAGAAATGAGATTGGTGTTAGAGCGTGTTTCGTTAGCTGTGTGTGTCGTTGCTGGGCTGGTTGTGTGGTGGGTTCCGTTTTTGGTGACGGCCACGCTGCTCGCGGCTGGGCTATTAATTGCGGCCACGCTGGATTTTACGTGCCCTCACCAGCGGCGACTATACTGGAGCATGAAGAAATGATTTTTGAGCTAACCAACGCTGGCGCCTTTCTGCTACCTTCCAGGCTATGAAACTTTTAAGCCTCTTCCTTGTTCTATTGGCCCAACTCTCTTTTGCCGAAGATCCGGCACCCACATACAAAGCGAGCCCAAAGCGTGAGCAATATTCGTTTGGGTTGCGCAAACCCGAAGTGCCGTCGCGCGCTGCAATAGACAGTTCGTTTCTTGATGCGCCGGGTGATTTGCCCGGAGCGCTGCACCTAAAGCAGTTTGCAGAGTTGGCGCCCGTAAAGAATCAGGGCAATTGCGGAAGTTGTGTGTACTTCGCAACGTCGGCAGCGTTTGAGGACACGCTTCGCATTCGCGGAATGGTCATCGAGAAAACCGCCCCGCAGTTCCTTATGGATTGCGCCGCGCGCGAATGGATGTGTAACGGTTCCTACTTTGAAAAAGTAGCCGCCGGCCTAGTCAACAAAGGCGGCGCGGCCAGAGAGGCTGACTACCCCTATCGCGCATCGAACCAATCGTGCAAAGGCTCGCCTGCGTTAATCGGCCAAATCAAGTCGATGCGGCTTATCGATCCGTCGCCTAAAAGCGTTATCGCAGCGCTCAACCAACGCTACGCCGTAGCGGTCACGGTAGGGGCCGGCGGCGATTTCATGAATTACGACAGCGGCATTATGAATGGCTGCCAAAACATTGGCACCAACCATGAAGTGGAAGTGGTCGGCTACGATTGCGAGGCCGCCAAGGACGCTAGCGGCAATTGTAAGTTTGACGCCCAAGGTAAATTGCCCGCAGGCGTTGGCTATTGGGTGATTAAGAATTCTTGGGGCTTGGGTTGGGGCGACCAAGGCTATATCAAAATCAAAATGACCAACTCCCAAGGCCGCTTGTGCAACAACGTGGTTGAAGAGGCCGGCATTCTAGAAACGGGTGTAGAGCCCGGGCCACCGCCCGTTGATGGCGGTTGGAGCGACTTTAGCGCGTGGTCTGATTGCAAAGACAGTAAGCAATCCCGATCGCGCGTTTGCACAAACCCTTCCCCCGCTAATGGCGGCAAAGACTGCGTTGGTCAGGCCATCGAAGAGCAAGCGTGCGTGATGCCGGAAAAGTCTAGCATCCTGCCGTGGCTACTCGCGGCCATTGCGTCGATTGCGCTCATCGCGGTGTTGGTGTTCAAGAAATAGGTCACGTCACCTACTTCGGAAACATCGCCACATTTGTCATGTCGACCTCGAGTGTCGTTAGGATGAAACAGGGCGGGCTGTCGGGATCCACGACGCAATGAAAAGCTAGGTCGCAGCATGTGGCCCCGCGTAACATGCCGTCCGATTGCCGGTCATTCACCCAATTTAGGATATCGGCACAATTAGGGCATCTGGCGTAGAGGACTTCCCGGGCTGACCAACGATGCTGTGTGCTAGTTATGGTCGGCATCAATAACCACGTATTCTTCAACGTCTGTTTCGGTTGGGATGATTTCGCTGCGACGCGCTTTTGCAATCGCTCGAGCTCCGGCTACGTTGCGGTAATTGCGCAGGTACGCTAAGTGCGAACGGGCGAGCTCGCCAAGTTTACTGTCCCGATTCTTCACCATTTCGGCGTGACTGCTACCGAAAAACCAATTGGTTTTGTTGCCGGGCATCACTCTAAAAACCTGCCCGCATCCGCATAGGCACGTTCGGTTGATGAGGGTCATCGTGGGCCCCAAAAAGGTTTGTTATTGGGCAATGCTATCACGACGAATGTTATGCTAAGTAAAAACTATGGCTCTTAAGATTAACGCAAACAAGATCGAGTTGGTTCCGCTAAAAGACATCAAACTCAATCCAAAGAATCGCAACAAGCATTCGCCGGAGCAGATTGCCCAATTCGTGAAAATCTTGCGCTACCAGGGGAACCGAAACCCCGGCGTGATTTCAAATCGCAGCGGGTTGCTTGTAGCAGGTGAAGGCCGCTACCTCGCCATGAAGGAATCTGGCGAAACCCACATGCCGGTTATGTTTCAAGACTTTGAGGATGAGGAACAAGAATACCTCTACGGCATTTCTGACAACGCCATCGCGTCACAGGCCGCGTTGGACTTAGCCGAAATCCACGTCGATTTAAAAGACATGGGGCCGTTTGATTTGGATTTGCTGGGCATCAAAGACTTTCAGTTTGAGCCCGACCCCGAAACCCAAGGCGATCCCGATGCCGTGCCAGAGCCGCCAAAGGTAGCCAAGACTAAGCGGGGGGAGTTGTGGACGCTGGGCAACCATCGGCTGCTTATTGATGACTGCACGGTTAAAGAGAATGTGGAGCGGCTGATGGGCGGGGAGAAGGCGGATATGGTGGCCACTAGCCCGCCGTACACCGACCAACGAGATTACAAAATCGGTGACTTCGATTGGCTGAAACTAATGAATGGCTGTTTCAGCGCAGCGGTAGCCAGCTCTAAACCGAGCACACACATGCTTATAAATTTGGGGCTAAGCCACAAAGACAGGAAAGTGGATCGTTATTGGGATCCTTGGCTGCTCGAGGCCGAAGTGCTTGGGTGGCCGCTTTTTGGTTGGTATGTTTGGGACAAAGGGAGCGGTGCACCTGGCGGTTGGAATGGCCGCCTTGGCCCTGCTCACGAATTTGTTTTCCATTTCAACCAGAAGTCGGAACAAGCAAACAAGTGGATTGAAACAACCGGCGAATCACTCAAACGGGGCTCGAGTGGCAAGCGGTTTCGGCAAAAAGACGGTTCGTTAAAAGAGTTAAGCAGTCCTGACACTATTGGCCAGCCGTTCAAAATCCCTGACAGCGTCATTCGCATTAATAGAGAAATGAGTCGTGGAATTCACACCGAAAACCATCCTGCGGTTTTCCCGGTGGATTTACCCGAATTCTTTATAAAAACATGGAGTGATGTTGACGGTAGAGTACTCGAGCCTTTCTGTGGCTCCGGCTCAACCCTAATCGCCTGCGAGAAAACCAACCGCCGCTGTTTTGGAATGGAAATAGAACCATTATACGGCGACGTTATCCTCACCCGATGGGCTAAATACACGGGCAAAGATCCGGTGCGCGAGGACGGCGTGAAATGGAGTGAGCTAAATGGCTAAGCCCACCGCAACCCCATTCACGCCAGACGAAGTAAAACAGATTGAGGCTATGGCTGGGCTTGGTATGAGCGGTCAGGATATCGCGCACGTCATGGGGATTCACCGCGCCACGCTGTACAAGCGGCTCAAAGACACGGGCTTGAGTTCCGACACTATAAAAGCACAGCGTAAAAAGGGCATAGCTAAAGTGCGTCAAACCCTTTACCAAATGGCGACTAGCGGTAAAGTGCCAGCCGCCACGTTCTTTTATCTCAAAACCATTGGCGGCCTGCGCGAGAAAGACCGCGTGGAACTAACCGGCAAAGATGGCGGCGCTATTCAAAATAAGCTCGAGGTTGTGATCACTAACCTGAGCAAGAAATGAAATTAGAAATCGGGTTGTCCGATAAACAATTCGAGTTTCAAGATTCACTCCAAAAGTTTGACGTGACGGGTTATGGCGGCGCCAAGGGCGGAGGAAAATCTGCCGGCGCCCGATTGGTTGGCTTGCTCGAGTGCCTAACCACGCCAGGGCTTATTACTGGCCTGTTCCGTCGCAGCTACCCGGAACTTCAAGATAACCACATAGGGCCGCTGTTTAAGCAGTTTCCCGAGCTCCGCCAGTTCTATAACTCAGCCGAAAAGACGGTGCGAATCCCGTCAGTCGAATCGGAATTGCGGTTTCGTTACTGCGAAAACATGGCCGACGTAGACCGCCAGGCGGGCCGCGAATATCACCGTTTGCTCATCGAAGAGGCTGGCGATTGGCTCTATGAAATGTGGATGGGGCTAATCCGCAACACCAACCGCTGCCCCATTCCGGGGATTAGACCAAGTACCGGCCTTTGCTTTAACTGGGGTGGACTAGGCCACGGCCAATTGCGCCGTATATTTTGGAATAAGGAATTGCGGGACAACGAAAAGGATCTGACCTGGAATTTCATTTTGGCCAAGGTTGAGGACAATCCGAAGCTTATGCAGAATGATCCTGGCTACCTGCGCCGCCTTGAATCGGAACCAAACGAGGCCTTGCGCCGAGCTCACCGGCATGGGGATCCCGACATTGTGGCCGGTCAGTACTTCACTGAGTTAAACCGCGCGGTGCATGTCGTTAAGCCTTTTAAGATCCCGGCCCACTGGAAATGGTTTGGCAGTTACGACTACGGATTTAACCACCCGTCAGTATGGCACTTTTGGGCAGCGGATGAGGACGGCAATGCGTACTTGGTAGCCGAAATTTACAAAGCGCAGATGTTTATCGAACACCAAGCTAAAGCGGTCTTTGAAATGGCCAAAACGCTTAGCATCGAACCGCCAATTTTCAGCGCCGGCCACGACTGTTGGGCCACCAAGAAAGCAGGAGATCCAACCATTGCCGAAGACTTTATTGATCGCGGCATTGTGCTTGTTAGGGCAAACATTCAGCGCGTCCTAGGGTGGAAACACGTTAGGGAATATCTGCACCACGAAACGCATGACGGCGGGCGCAAGGGGCCAAGAGTTTTTATGTTTGAAACGTGCCCCCACACTATCAACTGCTTACAAAGAATGGTTCACGACCCGAACAACGCGGAGGACGTGAAGAAAGTGGATAGCAGCAATGGTGATGTGGAAAGTGGCGACGATGGAGCAGACTGCTTCCGCTATGGGCTCATGAGCAGACCGCCTATTGCAAATAAAATTGAAAAGCCTACACTCGACAGATATAAGAAAAAGCTATCACCAACCATTGATTGGAAGCTCGCGTAAATACCTTGGCTAAGCGAACTAAAAAAGACCTCATTAGCCCCGAAGAGGAAGAGCTTAAACGGTTTCGCTACGACTTTTTGTGCGACTACCGCAATGAAGCCAAATGGCGCGAGCAAGCCGACTTAGACGGCGATTTCTACGACGGCAACCAGTGGACCGAAGAGGAAAAGCAAGTTCTTAAAGAACGCGGTCAGCCTGCCGTCACGATTAACCGCATCAAGCCGCGCATGGATGCCATCTTTGGTATTCAGCAAGCGCTCCGCGTAGACACCAAAGCCTATCCTGCCCACGACAAGGAACAAGAGGCCGAAGCGATTTCGGAACGGCTTCGCGAAATCGAGGATGATTGCGATTTCGATGAGCTAGAAACATTGGTGTTTGAGGATCAGGCAATCGCCGGGCGCGGATGGTTTGAGCTAAAAAAAGAATGGGACGGCTTACGCAGTCGCCACAAAATCGCCCACTTAGACTTCCGCGAAGTAGTAAAAGACCGCTACTCCAAAAAGCCGGATCTGAGTGACGCCAAGCGCGTGTCAAAAACGGTGATGACCGAGCTCGAGGATGCAAAAGCGCTCTTCCCTGAGTTCGAGGAACAGATCGAAGCCTGCGTAGATGCCAAGTATTTTGAAAGCTACGGCCAGGGCTCGCCGCACAAAAACATTCTTGGCGACCAATATAAGTCGGGCAGCGTTGATGCCCACTATCAGGACTATAACGACTTCGTAGATCGCGAGCGCAAGCGCCTTCGCTTAGTCACGATGTACTACCGGGGCCAAACCCCGCAAAAATATTTCTACTTCCCCGGTGAAGAGCCAATGGATGTCACCGATATGGATGAAAAATCCATGGAAACGCTAGCGCAAGCAAAGCCAGGTGGAACGGTAGAAACCCAATGGAAAAAGACGCTTAACTGCGTTGTGTTTTGCTGGGGCCAAATCTTAGAGCACAAAAAAGACATCCGCCCGCACGATGTGGACGCAAAGTTCCCGCTCATCCTGACGCCTGGTTACATTGAGCGGAAAACGGGCCGCGAGTATGGCCTAATTCGCCAGATGCGCGATCCTCAGTGCGAAGTGAATAAACGCCGCTCGAAACTCATTCACCTAATCACGGTGAACCGCGTTGAGTACGAAAAAGGTGCGTTTGAAGATCCGGCCAAAGCGCGCGCTGAGTACGTAAAGCCCGATGGTTTCATCGAGCGCCGGCAAGGCTTTCAAGTCACGGTCGCCAACAACCTCGAGCTTTCCCAAACCCACTACATGCTGTTGCAGCAAGCAACGCAAGAAATTGACCAAAGTGCTGCCGGGCGCGAAGTGGAAGGCCGCAGCAATTCGAGTTCGGGCCGTGAATTTCAGTTACGCCAGCAACAGGCCACGCAGCCGATTAGAAAGTTATTTTCTAACTTGCGAGCCGCCCGGCGTCGTGTGGCACTCTATTTACTGGATGAGATTTTGCGGGAATTCCCCGATCTCCAAACCACTAAATACGACATCGTAATTGAAGAGGCGCCCGAAAGCCTCAACCTCAACGCCGAAACGTTTGAAACGCTAGTACAGCTAGCCAACAATTCTAAGGTTCCGGTACCGCTCGATATGCTGATTAAGGTCAGCCCGCTATCGGGGACGATTAAAAAAGAGTTTATTGAGCGCTTGCAACAGCAAGAACAGCAACAGCAAGCGTTGATGGCCCAACAGCAAGAAATGATGATGCAGCAACAGGCTGCAAAGGCTGCGGGGCAGTAAGAAAAATTTATTTTGGATGGCGTGGGAAGTCATGAGCCCATCCCGCTTAGGTTAGCGACAGCTTAGGCGGGCTATCAGCGTCATTCTTATGAGGCCTTATTGATAGGGGCCGATTCGGAGAAATCCGTTTCGGCCCTTTTTCTTTTTGTGCCTCAGAAATTTTAAAAACCCTGCCGCCGAGGGAAATCGGGCGAACACGGCAAACCGTTGGGGCCGTTATCCCAATGAATCGAAAGCGCATCGTTAAAGCGCAAACGCAAAGAGTGACTAAATGAGTGAGCTAAACCAAGTAGTAGAAAATACCCCGAGTGAACCGGCTTATGAATCTCCGTCTATTGGCGACATGCTGCAAAGCGCGCCAAGCGAAGGGGAAACAGAAACCGCGCAACCTACGCCGGAAGAGGCGTTTGATGCGGCTCAAGTTGAAGCTCCGGCCACAGCCGAAGCGCAGTCAGTAACTCCGACCGTTCCAACCCCCGAGGTAGTCCCCCAAGCTCCGGTCATCACGCCTGAGATTCAGGCAATGATTGACCAACGGCTTGCGGAGAAAACCAAAGGGCTAATTGGAGCGGTTCAAAGTGAACGCGCGCGCCGGCAAGAGTTAGAGCAACAGCTAGGCGGGGCAATCCCATCGGAACAGGCTGAATCAGTCACGCAGGCGCTTAGATCCCAAATGCTCACGATGAGTGAGAATTCGGCCAAGCGTTACTACAAAGACTATGACGCCGTTTCGCAAATTTTCTACACCGAGGCCGCCACTAACGAAGCACTCCGCGATTCGGTTCTAAGCTCCCCCGATCCGGGTGAGGCAGCTTACCGCGCAGGTTTAAACCTGAAACTCGCGAGAGATTTAGGCCCCGAAGCCCTTTCTAACCCCTATTCGCTCATCGAAAGAGGCGAAAAGCAGGGCTACGAAAAGGCCCGGGCCGAATTGACCAAAGAGTTCGAGGCAAAGCTAGCCGCCCGCTCCGGGGAAAAACAAAAAACCCCAACGGACATTTCTCAAGCGCGTTCAACCGGCAGCGTTTCGGTTCCTTACCGATCGCCGTCGCTGACCGAGCTTTTGAAACGAGCCACAAAATAATAGGTGATCTATGGCCGCAACCGGCATCACGACTTCAAACAATCTCACGGTAAAACAGTGGAAGGATCAGGCGTTCCAAGAATACCTGTCCCTTCTCGTACTCGCCAAATACATGGGCGGGGACGAAAATTCCATGATCCAGGTCTCCGAAGAGCTGGTTAAAGCGAAGGGCGATAAAATCTGCTTTTCGCTGATTTCCGCCCTGTCGGGCGCGGGCGTCCAGGGCGATAGCGCCTTGGAAGGCAACGAAGAGGAACTACTGTCCTATGACCAATCGGTCACGGTGGACTTGTTCCGTAACGCCGTCCGCTTGAAGGGCAAAATGTCCGCCAAGCGCTACCCTTGGAGCATCTGGGAAAAGGGCAAGCCGGCGCTCAATAACTGGAAATCGCAGTTCGACGAAGATCGCGCCTTTTTGAAAATGGGCTCGATTGACGGCGTGCTGTACTCTGCCGCGTCGGAAACTCAGAAAGACACGTGGCTTGCCAACAACCGCGATCGCGTCATCTTTGGCGCGGTTACGACCAACACGGATAGCGGTAACGACCATTCCGCTTCGCTGCTCAACGTCGATTCGACTACCGACGTTTTGAACACGGCTCACCTAAGCCTGTGCAAACGCATGGCGAAACTGGCGCGTCCGCGCATTCGTCCGCTTAAGGTGCCGAACGGCCCTTCGTCGGAAGTCTACGTGTACTTCGCGCATCCCTACACCGTGCGTGCGCTGAAAGCCGATTCGGCTTGGTCGAACGCTCAGCAAAACGGAATGCCGCGCGGGCTTGATAACCCGCTCTTCACCGGAGCGATTGGCATGTGGGACGGAATCGTGGTTGTCGAAACCGACAAACCCGCCGTTCTTTCGGCGGTCGGTAACGGCAGCATCAACGTAGCTCAGAACTTCATGTGCGGCGCTCAGGCGTTGCTGTGGGCGATGGGCGGAGTGGATGGCGACCGTCTGGGCTTCGTCGAAGAGGACTTCGATTACGGCAATCAGAAAGGCGTCGCGATCGAATCGATGTACGAAGTCGAAAAGGCCCGTTTTGCGACGGGTGCGGCTGGCGTGTCGAAAGATCACGGCATCCTGACCTCTTACGTAGCGTGTGTTGCTGACTAACGCTTACTGACCGCTTTGAAGGGGCGGGGATTGTCTCCGCCCCTTATCTCTTTTTTTGGAGGCTTAGCACACATGCAAGCTAGCAAATACAACGACAACAAATATGAAATCTCGGTATACGATCCGGCGCTAAGCCGGGATGGCGTTTCCGAGGACGGGCTAATCACTTCGGGCTGCTACGTATTCGTTTACGACGCCGGAACGAAAACCTTGTCTACCATCTATTCCGATGGGCTGCGCACGGCTTTGACTAGCCCGATTTCGCGCACTCAGTTTGCGACCGATGGAAAGATCAAGTTCTTCGGCCCGAACAGCTCTTACGATATCGTCATCAACGACGATAAGGGAAATATCGCCACTTACCCCGGCGTTACCCCGCGCGTCCATTCGGTCGCGATGAAGCGTGACGGCGTGGACAAAGTGCTTGTGTTCCCGATGATCTTTAATTCGGGCGGCACGGTAACGGACACCGGGCTTGATTTGCCTTACAAGGCAATCGTGACCGATGCCGGCGTTGAAGTGGTCGCCACCGACGCGGGCGAAACCGTAGACATTGGCCTTTTGGCCAGTGAAACGGCTGGCGATGAGGACGGTTTCTTGGCGGCGGTTTCGGTGGCTAACGCGGGTTATATCTCGCCTATCACCTACACCGTTGGCAGCAACGAAACCTACCTTTCGGCCTGCACTTACGGCGTTCTCTTGGCGAATCGTAGCCTTGGAAACGACGTTGCGACCGACGTAGGATCTTTGGCGCGAATCAGCCACTTTGTGACGGGTTCCAACGCCAAGTCGATCACCTACACGCCGAGCACTTCGGACACGTTCACGGGCTACGGCTTCGTCTACTTCAAAGTCATTCGCTAATTAACTGACTGTGCGCTCCGGCCTTGGGCAATGCCCGGGGCCGGAGCTTTTATCAAAACGAAAAAGGATCATTAGATGCTGCTCCGCTATAAGAACATGCACATTAAGCCGCAAGGCGTTCCGGTTGTTATCCCGTTTGAATCTCGCATGAACCACTCAGCGCGCTTACTCGCCAAAGTCGTAGTGGCCGCGCCGTTTGCCGAAATGCCTGACCGTGACGCGCTTTTGTATGCCAAGGCGGATCCGCACAATTTTGAAGTGGTCAAAGAGGGTGATGCACCCGAAGCGGCGGAAGTAAAAGCCGAAGGTTTGGAGCTCGATCCCGATCCGAAGTCGGCGCCCAAAAAACGCGGCAGAAAGTCTAAAGCCGATCTCGAGGCGATGAGTGTCTAATAGCGATTCGACATTGACGCGAGACAGAATCATCCGCCGCGCGTTTAAGCGCGTTGGCCTTGATTCGCCATCGACTACCGAAATGGCCGATGGCGCGGAAGTCTTAAGCGATGTCATCGCGGAGCTAGATCCCGAAGGCAAATACCTTTGGACGATTTCCAACACCGAAAGCGAGCTGACGCTGGTTTCTGGCCAGCGTTCCTACGCGGTCGGAACCGGCGCGGCGAACATTCCAAATTACATTCAGGCCATTCAGTCGATCGTCATCGAGGACGGCGTGGGCAGCCGGACGCCACTCAGGCTTATCGACAAAAACGAAAGCCTGACTACGTGGGAGCTGCAAAGCAGCTCGAGCGGCGATCCGTACTTGGCTTACCTTGAGATTGCCAGCGATCCGGCTGACCAAAAGCTCCACTTTTTCCCAACGCCGTCTGCCGCACTCACCATCAAGTTCACTTATCAGCGAATGCTCTACGATATGGACGCGGCAAGCGACACGCCGGACTTGCTCCGCAGTATGCGGCTATCGCTAATCAAAATCCTCGCCATGGAGCTAGCGCCCGATTTCGGAATGCCGGACACCTCGAGACAAATCCTTGTGGCCGAAGGCGAGCAGGCCAAACGGAAAATCAAAGAACACAACCATGAGCAAGTCGATCCGGTCTCAGTCGTGGCCAAATACTATTGAAAAGGTGTGACCTATGGCAAAGTTTCTTGAAAACGGTTTAGACTCAACCGGCGATGACGTACTAGACGGGGAAATCATCACGACGGGCGTGGTCATTTGGGTTGATAGCGTTGCCGGTAACGATTCAAACGCGGGAACCAAAGAGGCCCCGCTTGCCACGCTCGCCGCCGCCCACTCTGCCGCAACGGCAGCCAATGGCGATATCATCGTGATTAAGAGCGGCCACACCGAAACGCTCACTTCGTCCATTACGATTTCAAAGGCCGGGACAAAGATTTACGGGCTTGGCTCAGGCTCAAGCGCTCCAAACTTTATTTGCAACGCCGCAATCGACTGCATCGACATCACGGGCGCCAACGTAGAAATCAATAACCTCTACTTCCCCGCCGCAACGACTGCGACCGCAACGGCACTTATCAACGTGGGTGCTGCAAACGCAAGAATCAAAGACTGCACCTTTGTTTGCGGCGCCTACACGCAATACGCCATAACGCTTCCTTCGGCTGGCGATCATGTCCGCTTGATTGATTGCACGTTTAGCGTTTCGGCAGACGGCCCCGACGCTGGCGTGATAGTCGAAAGCGCCAACGTGATTGGCATGTTTGTCCAAGGCTGCACGTTTGATGGCAGCACCTACAATTGGGATGACGGCGCAATTTATTCAGCGGTGGCCCAGACGAGTTTTCACTACGACAGCATTACGCTAAGCAACAACGCAAAAATCAAGCATACCGCCGCCGCTAAGGGCGTGTTGTTTGGAACCGTTTGCGATGAATCAAGCGAGGTAAGCCTAGCATGAGGCGCTTAATTGAAGTTTTGGCCGTTGGGGTTACTGACGATTCAGGGTTGCCAGTAGAAAACGGCACCGTCACTTTTTACGACGCCGGCACGTCTAACCTTCGCACGGTCTACCAGGACTTTGCCGAGACATCGACGCTAGCCCACGCAAACCCGGCAACGCTCGATGCGGCGGGCAGGATCATCGCTTACAGCTCTTACCGCGTGAAGCTAGTTATTCGCACGTCAGCCGGAGCAACCGTTCGGACTATCGATAACGTGGGAACGGCGGATAGCGATTTGTCATCGGCTTCGGCAAGTACGTTTGCCGGCAGCGGTCTAACCGCCCCGGGCGATGGATCGATCGCCGTCAACGTAGATGGCACCACACTTGAGATTAACTCCGACACTGTTCGCGTTAAAGATTCAGGCATTTCATCGGCCAAACTTGGCGCTAATGCTGTCACCGAGGCCAAGGCCAATTTCGTCATGGGCGCTGACGAACTAGATAACTGCATTGTGTCGTGCAGTGTCGCCACAAGCGCGCTCACCATTGCGCTGAAAACAAAAGCGGCTGCCGATGCGTCAGCGACCGATCCCATCACGATTGGGTTTCGCTCAGCCACGCTAACGAGCGGCGCGTACTCTTACGGCAGCGTTGTTGCGGCGCTAAGCACGGTGATTAGCTCAGGTTCGACCGCTGGCCACACGTCAGCTAGCGAATGGCCGCTCTACGTTTACGCACTACTCACCGGAAGCACGGTTGAACTGTGTTGGTCTAGCTCGCCGGTTGACGAACGGTATTTGCAAACGACCACAGCGGAAGGTGGCGCGGGCGCAGCGGATAGTGTCGCAACGCTTTATTCGACCACGGCGCGGACTAGCGTTCCCGTAAGGCTCTTGGCCGTGCTTAAGAGCACACAGACCACGGCTGGCACTTGGGCTGCGGTTCCGACCGCCATTAGCTCACCGGGGCGCGGGCCGCTTGAACAGCTCCCATATCGTAAATCGCATACGACGGTTGGTGTTGGTGGGGTGGCGCTAAGTGCTAGCTGTAGCAATTATGCCGGGAACGCAACGGCAGCCTTTGTTGCCGTCACCAACCTTTCGGTAACGTTAACGACATCGGGAAGGCCTGTTTTTGTCGGGTTGGTGTCAGACGGTTCGACAAGTAATGCCATTGTCGGCGCAACCGTTACTTCGGGCGCAGAGCCGAGCGCAAAATTTCAGTTCAAACGCGATTCAACGTCGTTGGGTGTGGTCAATTTAGATTCTTTGACCAACGGATCTAGCGGGGTGTGTACCTATTACATGCCGCCAACGGTCATGTATGCCGTGGATTTGGTAGCCGCAGGAACGTACACCTACACCTTTGAAACGCATTGCGTGAGCGCGGCGGTTGGTAGAACTGCCCAATGCCAGTACGCAAAACTAATCGCCTACGAGATCTAATGCCACTCCAACCGCTACCGATGACTAAGGGCCTAGTGAGCGTCGATCGCCAAGAGATCGGCACGCCCGAGGCGGCGACTTACTACCGCAATCTTATTCGCGGTCAGTCAGGTGCGATGACCGATAGGCCCGGGCTTTTGGATTTCGCCAATATCGGCTCATATGCCGTGCTTGGCCTTTCCTACTTCAAAAAGTCGAACACGGTAGTAGCTGTCACAAACGAAGGAACCGACGCAAGAAAACTTTGGTCTATCACCCAAGCCGGCGTTGTGACCGACATCACCGGAACCGTTTTGGCCGGCAGCTCGCGGCCCGTCTTTGCAAACGACGGGGATTTTTTGGCCATTGCAGGCGGCGGCGCTCCACTTACGTGGGCCGGAACCGGAACCACTACGGCCATGACTGGCAGCCCGCCTAGCTGCACGCACATTGCTTACCTAGATGGTTACTGGCTACTCCACTTGCTAGCCGATCAAGAGATTCGTTGGGCCGGGCCTACTTCCGCAGCGAGATTGACGTGGAGTTCGAGCAATTTCTTTTCTGCCGAGCGACTGCCTGACGATATCGTTACCCAAGCCGTACTACAGCGCGAGTTCTACGCTTTTGGTCGCGAAAGCACCGAGATTTTCCAAAACTTTGGCGCAAGCGTTACGGCACCATTTAGCCCCACGTTCTTTTTGGAAAGCGGCACGTTGTCGCCCTACTCCCTCATCAAAGCGGACAATACGCTTTTTTGGTTAGATCAAAACGGCGATTTCGTCCGCATGGAAGGAAGAACGCCGGTCATTATTTCCGAGGACGTGGCAAAGGACATCAAGTCCTTTACGAAAACCGATTGCTTTGCCTCCCACTTCAAACTTGGTGAAGGTCGCCACATGATCGGGTGGACGTTTCCAACCGATGAGCGGACCTTTGTTTACGACTACAAAAACAAAGAGTGGTCGGAGTGGGACACGCAAATCAATGGCCTGCCCGACCGCCTAAACATCAACGCGCATTGCTATGTACCAGAATGGGGCACCCACTTGGTTGGTGATCCTGCGATCGGCAAAGTCTACACGCTAAGCCCGACCACAAAGGTCGATGGTAGTTACCCGCTTAGGCGCATTCGCCGGATGACCATTGATTGGGGCACCAACGCTAGGAAGCGCTCGAACTACTACATGTTTAGTGTGAAGCGCGGCGTTGCTACTTCGACCGTCACAAACCCCGTTTTCCAGGTGCGGGTTAACGACGATAACAAAGGGTGGAGTGAACCAAAGCTAATCCCGCTTGGCGCTACGGGCTCAGACACCGGCAGCATTCGCGTTCGCATGGGCGGAATTTACCGCAAGCGCGAGCTCGAGGTTTCTGTGACGGATGCGTGCGAATTTAATTGGAGCGGGTGCTCCGAAGATGTCGACGTGATGAATAGCTAAGATGAGTAAAACCGCTAAAATAAAGCTGACAAAGGGTTTCGAGGCGATCGTTGATGCTGAAGATTTGCCTTTGGTGGCTTTGTATAAATGGCAGTTCAGGCCGATCTCAAGCAAGAGGGACCTTGGAACCGGCTATGCTACCGCCGTCGCCCACGACGCTAATGGGGTTAGATTTGTTCAGAGGATGCACCGGCTTGTGATGATGGTCCCAAAGGGACTTGAGGTCGACCACATCAACGGAAACGGCCTAGACAACAGGAAGTGTAACCTGCGATTTTGCACCCGCTCGCAAAATCAGTTCAATAAGGCCAAAACCAAGCGCTTCAACAACCCGTTCAAGGGCGTTTCGCTGCACCTCCTAACCGGAAAATATCAGGCATACATAAGCGCGCACGGTACACGACACCACTTAGGTCTCTTTAAAACGCCAGAAGATGCTTTAGCGGCGCGGTTGATTGCCGCTGGCAGGCTACATGGTGAATTCGCGAGGGTCGGATGAGCATCACACTAGAGCCACCGCCGCGCGAGCAAGCAAGCCAAGTGCAGATCCAGCAATGGATGGAAAAGCTGTGGCGGAAACTAAGCGAAGCGGCTGACATTGTGTCGGCGGGCGGCGCAATCGGAGATCACAAACTTTGGTTTAGCGAAACCCTACCAACCGTAGGCACTTGGGCTTGGTGCGACGGGACAAGCTACTTGCGCGCAACCTACCCTGATTGGTTTGCTATTCACGGCTCAAACTTTGGCGCAGCGGACAGCACGCACTTTAACGTGTTGGATGCGCGGGGCCGGTTTATGCGCATGTGGGACAACGCCGCAAGCAACGATCCCGACCATGCTACCCGAACCGCCAACGCATCGGGGGGCCAAACCGGGAACCATATCGGCACCCTTCAAGGCGAACAGTTTAAAGCGCACGTCCACAATATCGACGATAACGCCGCTGCCGGAAACCCTCTTAGCAACTACGCGGGCGGGCCGTATGCGATCCCTGCCAATTCAGGCTTTGGCGGAAGCACGGTCGATTGGTCTAGCGGCGGCACAGAAACCAGGCCGGTAAACTTTTACGCAGCCTTAATAACGAGGCTCGCATGACCATTCGCCCGTTCCAACCGAGCGACTACGAGGACGTGAGCCGATGGTGGCTTGCGCGTCCGCCGTGGCAACCTCTCCCACAGGACTTTTTGTCCCCTCTTGGTTTTGTGGCGGAAACGGGCGGCATCAAACTTTGTGCGATTTGGCTTTGGCTAACTGGAACTTCGTTTTGCGTCATCGACTACTTGGTTTCTAACCCCGATGCGCCGCTTAGAGCTCGCTACAAAGGCATGGGCGCTGTGATTGATGCGGCTAAAGCAGCGGCCAAGCGAGCGGGCGCAAAGGCAGCATTTGCGAGCCTTCAAAACGAAGGCCTCGAGCGTTTTTTTGAAAAACACGGCTTTGAAATCACTGACCGAAAAATGGTCAACTTACTGGCGAGGCTCTAAATGAGATTCGGACCTTTCTACATTCCTATCGCGATGCCTTTTTTCTCTTTTATCGGCACCACGGCGGCAATCATTGGTGGCGGGCTACTCGCTGCGGGCGGAAGTGTTGCCGGAGCTGCGATTAACTCGAGCGCGCAGGATGACGCGGCAAATGCGGCGGCTCAGGGCCAGAAAGAGGCGCTAGCATCGCAAGAGCGCTTGGCGCGTGAAGGCATCGCCTACCAGGAACGTCAGGCCAGCACTTCGCTCGACTTTCTTAAACAGCAATATGCTGACGCGCAAAAGCAGCTACAGCCCTATGGCGACATCCAATTGGATGCGACTAAGCAGCTCGCGGGTTTTCAGGATGCTAGCAACCCAATCTACCAGGCGCAACGCGAGAGGATGACGCAAGCGATTCAGCAACAGCTCGCAGCCCAAGGGTTACTCCGCAGCGGACGGCAAACCGAATCTTTGACGGATCTCGAGCTGGGCCTAAACCAACAGCGGCTTGGCGTTTCTCAAGGGCTTGCCGGACTTGGCGCTTCGCAAGGATTGGCCGGGCTTTCGCAGCAATACGGGGCCAATGTCGCAGGCGTCCAAAACGGACTTGGCCAATCGGTCGGAAGCTCTTTGTCTGGCATCGGTGGCGCACAAGCGCAGTCGGCTACCAACTTGGCTCAACTAAACGCGCAACGCATTCAGGCCGGCGCGCAAAACACGTCGAGCCTAATCAGCGGGCTAACCAATATCGGCAGCAATGCGATCGGCGCCTTTGGGCAGCAAGGGCAAAACGGCTTGATGAATGCCTTGCTAGCCAAGTCCTTGGGCATCAAGGACGCGGCGGGACTAGCGGCACTTCAAAAACAATGGGGCGGGTGATAGATGCCTGACAATCTAAAAGACGTTGGGAACGGCGTTAAACAGTACGTTCCCGAGCAGCAAAATCTACAGCAAAGCCCGGCGTTTCAAACCCTGTCGCTTATCAACTTGGCGAACACGGTCGGCAATGCGGACGCCGAAAAGCAAAAGCTAGAAACCCAAACCAAAACGGGCGGGCTCGAGGGTTCCCAAAAGTTTTGGCAGATTGTGCCCGAACTTGCCCAAAAAAACATTCAGGCCGCCGATATGGCGGCAAAGGGATATCTAGGCCAGGATGCGTCAGTCACTCAAACTGTGGATCTAAAGACCGGCAAGCGCGGCGTTTTTGCGCTGAAAGTTCCGGGCCAGGAAAACCCAATCTACTTCGGCCCGCAGGACGCTTTCACGCCGCAACAAAAATTTGAAAATACGAATCGCGCATTTCAGGACTTTATAAAAACGCCGGAAAACGCAACGGTCATCGAAAAGAGAAACGCGCTTCGCGACATCCTAAACAACGCAGCTTTGGCGCTTAAAGCGGTGAAGGAAGGCAAAAACCCCGATCCGTACCATCAACTTATCGCCTCTTCGTTTGTTCGCTTCCAAGGCCCGGGCACGATCCAAAACGCTGAATTTAACCGCTCGATTGGCGTGGATAGCGTCATTGAACAATTCAAGGCTGGCATTGGGCGGCTGACCGATGGGAACACTGGCCGTCTAACCCCGAAAGGCGTGCAAGCCTTCATTGATTTTTCCAAAAACAATATACAGCTCTTTGATGAATCAATTCAGCGAGGCGCGCAGCCGTACCTTGGGTTTGGCAGTCAATACGGCCTAGACATCGGTTTGTTCCGAAATTTTTTGGACGGCTACAAAATGGAAACGCAACAGGCTGGCGATCGCGCCAACAAAGCCAGCGGCGAAGTAGCCCCGCGCCCCGCCAATCAAAAGCCAAGCGAGCGGATGCAGAACATTATTCAACAGGGCATTTTTAAGCCGGTTAAAAAGCAGTGAGCAAGAAACCCATCAAAAAATTAGCCGACCTCGCCAAAGAGGCTTTGGATATGTCCAAAGAGGCGAGAATGGCGCGTGCTGAAAAGCAGGGTTTCGACACGGCCACGACTTATTACCATGGGACGCGCGGCGATATCTCGCAATTCGCCAAAGAGGCGATGGGAGAAACAACCGGGGCGCAATCGGCTCGCAAGGGGTTTTTCTTCGCTAGCGAGCCAGAAACCGCCGCGCAGTACGCCGAAATAAGTTCGTCTAGGCCCGCTTTGCGCGGGGCAACCGGCGCTGAGGATAAGTATTACGCGGAAGGAACCGCCGCGCTCGAATTCAAACGCTACATGGCGGAGCAAGATCTAAAGCATCTTAAAGATAGCAACCGCCACATGGAAAAGTATTTGGCGGAAATGCCAAAGAATCGCCAATACTGGCTTGATTCGATTGAAAAGGCTAAGGGGCCGCCTGAGATCGGCGTGAGGTCGGATGGCTCGACTTATGAAAAATACCGCACTCCCGAAGAGGCGGGGCTAGCCAACCTAGCGAAAATGGAAGCGCGAGCCGCCGAGTACAAAAAGGCCTTGTCCAAAACCGGACAGAAAAAACTCAACGCAGAGATCGCGGATCAACAAGCCAAACTTGATGAGATCACCAACTACATTCAAGATTCGCAAGGCGGTCAAAACGTAGTCCCGGTTCACCTAAAGCTGAAAAATCCGCTAGTTCACGATTTCAAAGGCGAGCACTATCGCGAGGTTTCTTACAACGAGCTAATGGAAAAGGCCAAAAAAGATGGCCACGACGGGGTGATCTTCAAAAACACCTACGATCCAGGTCACAAGTGGGGCAACCCCGAGGACGAACGCCCGCAAGACATCGTTGCCGTGTTCAAGCCCGAGCAAATCCGCTCGGTAAACGCCGCATTCGATCCCAAGAAAAAGAAAAGCGGCAATATCTTGGCGGGCGGGGCTGTTGCGGCCCTAGTCGCCGCTGGCATGTCGCCCGAGGAAGCGGAAGCCGTAATCATCAAGGTTAACCCCAACGCCAAAACGGTAAAGACCGTAGAGGAATTACTTAAGGTCGCTCAAGAGCAAAAGCTTTTACACCATGCGACTACGAAAAAGGCGATTGAAAGTATTGCTGAGATTGGCTTAGTCCCGCAGCGGGGCAAGATAGTCGATGAGGCTTACAGCGAAACGGTAGAAATTCTTAAAGAGTATGGTGATAGCGGCCACAACCTGCCCGATGACGTGTCTTTTTTAAGCGAAACGCCCGCTGGTTATTTCTCGAAATGGCAGATCGAAGCCAAGGGCCGGTCCGGCAAAAAAGCAGGCATAAAAGAGATTCAAAAGGACGGCGGCGTTGGCTTGTTTCAACGCAACGAGGGCATTTATCGCGTCGATCCCGATTCGCCTGGCGGCGGCGAGGATGCTTTCGTTAAATCTGGCGTGGATCCCACAAAAGACGCATCTTACCCAGGTGAAATTCCGCCGTGGGTAGAGCGCGGCGATTACTTCACGCCCAACGTTCAAATGCCCGACTACATCGTTACCGGCAAAGAACTGAAACAGTATTTGCAGAAAGCCGATCCGCATTACGACGTTTATGGCGCTTACGAGAACCTTCCGACCGTTCAAGAGCGGTTCAAGGGCGCCACGGTGCCGACCAAAGCAAGCAAAGGTAAAAAAATCGCAGGCGGCGCCGCAGCCGCAACCCTCGCCGCATCTAACGACGCCCTAGCCGCCGATCTGAATTCCCCGGTAGCAAGCGGCATGGGTGAGGTAGTGAGCCAAGCGGGCCACGCAATGGAACGCTTTGACGCCTACACGGCTAACCCGTTCCGCAAGTTTTTGAACTCTGCGCTCGAGGGCAAAGGCATTATTCAAAGCGCTCGCGAAGGCGTTCAAGCCTTTGGCGCGGAAAAGCCGACTACGGGTGAAGAGGTTGCAAAAAACTTTCTGTCTTTAAGCCCCAACCAAAACTTGGGCTTCCCCACAGCCGATGGCGGCAAAGACTACCCGCTTGCCGGCCCTTTGGGTGTGGCGGTCGATTTCGCGGTGGATCCAACAAACATCCCAATGGCGAAAGCGGTTGGGCCAAGTATGGATGCCGCATCAAGCATTTCTCGAATTATTGAGCAGTCGCTTTTAAAGCGCGGGCTAGTCCTACCTTAAGGGGTGAATCGTGGCTGAGAACTTAGTCGAACTACAACAACAGCAAGGCCAAGGCGAAAAATTCCAAGGCGTTGTGAACGTGTTTAAGCCAGCCGGAGCTAATGCCCCAAGACAGCCGCAAGCTGACGTGGCGCCGGTTAGAGGCGATGACCTCATCAAGCAAACCGCGCAATCCCTTTCGGTTGGCGGGCTTGAGAAAAAGGAAATGCAGCTATTTCAGGACAGCCAAAACCTGTTGATGCAGGTGGCGGACGCCGATCCCGAACTCTACGACACTAAAATTGAGCCCGAGCTTAGAAAGCGCCAAGGCTGGGAGCAAGCCAAGTACGTCATCGACACTGCCGACAAGTTTAAAATCGACCAACTAAAGCAGACGCACCCGGAGCTATTTTCTAGCCCCGCCGCAGCACTACAAGCGTTTGGAAACTCTGCCACGTTTCAACAGCTAACCCGCCTTCAAGCGGCCGGCATGGCCGCCAATGGTTCGCCCACGATGACCGGCGAGGCGCCAAGCTACGAACAGCACTTAGGCGAGCTTTCGGAGTGGGCGCGGTTGCTCGCAAAGGCGCACCCGACAGCAAACATCGTTGGCGAGATTGCGGGCTTTCTGACGCCCGGACCTCAAAAGCTGTTCAAGCAATGGGCAAGCCTTGGTGGCGACGGCGCAAAGATGCTGCTCGAAAAGGTTTCGAGTAACCCGAACATCCTAAAAACGATGGCCGGAAAGATGGCGGTCGGAGCGGCTGAAAACGGCGCTGGCCTAGCTGCCGTGGGCGCTGTCGAAGGCGCTTTAGGAACCAACGACGATCAAGCCTTTTCATTTGACCGCATGGCATCAAAGGCCGCCGAGCTTGGCGCGGCTGGCACGGTTGCCGGCGCCGTCCTTCCGCCACTAATGAAATACGCCCCGTTTGAAACGATCGGCGGAATTATTGGAGCTACGGCGGGAGCTCCCTACGCGGCACCCGGAACCGGGGCGGCGGTCGGTGCCGGCGCAGGAGCGCTTGTGCGAAGTGCGGTGGCCGCCAATAAATGGGCGCCTTCGGTTTTGGCCAAACTTTCGGGTGGCGATCTCCGCGCCATGCGGATGTCCAACAAAATGGGCGCCGCCCTAAACGAATACGCGGGCGCCAGATCAAAGTACGAAGGCGATTTCTTGGATTTCGTTTTTAGTGATGCGGTCAAGCAATTGCCCGAGCGCGCCCAAGCCGACAAGTTATTGCCCATGCTCCCGCCCGTAGATGCGCGCCCCTTGCTCGACTTTATGGAGAAAAAGGTAGCCAACCCCACTAAAGAGCAAGCGGCGGTGATGGCGGAGCTCGCCGATCGGGCCAAGTGGGTGCGCGGGCAAATCAAGCTCTACAAGGGCAAGCCGGAAAGCGTTTCGGCCGAAGGAATGCGCTCAATCACTGACGGGCTGCAAGAGATTGCGCGCGGCTACTACCAGAAAACAACCGAAGCAATTCCCGACTGGGCGCCGATGCTAAAAGACGCAGCTCGAATCGGCAGGCTTGGCATTGTCGATCAAGCCAAGGCTTTCGGCGGCCAAAACGGCGCTAACTACGTGGGCCTAATGGAAAAGGCCGCCGAGAAAATGCAGACGCTTAAGATCGTGACCGACAAGTTTGGCCGCGACACGCGCTATTACCCGGAGAAAATCAAAGGCTACGTGAACCAGATGTTCGGCAAAAATGGCGAGGTTCAACGTACTCGCATGCAATCGCTCGACGAGGCTTGGGGCACCAACTTCACCGAGAATTTTGAAAAGTCTGTCAACGCGGACAAAATGGCGGCGATGGGGCCGGGGATCATTAACGAGGTTCCTACCGGCGCTTATACGAAAGGCCGAAACCTTGGCGCCGGCATGGGCGCAACGATGGGTGGCGCTGCGGCTGGCCTTGTAGCCAAAGCGACGGGGTTGCCGTTGGCCGAGAGTGTCGCGGCGGGCTCAGCGGCGGGCGGCGCAATCGGCGGCGCGATCGGATCGGCGGTGTCCTCGCCAAAGGGCGCGGCCATGCTAATCGGCGTGAGTGACAAGATCTCCGGCGTGTTGGCGGGACTATCCCAAAACCCGGAAATTCTCACCCGCGTACAAAATAACCGAAGCACGCCAATCGAGATTAAGCGGATGGCTAAAAGCCTGAAAGCCACGCTCGATAAAGATGGCCCGATGAGTATGGGAAGCACGATGCGCGTCATGGCAGACACGCCGTTATTCATGGGGCTAGTGAACTACATGGACTTAAACACGACGGCCAAAGAGAAACAGGCGTTGCAAGCGGGGCTACAACAACAACGGCAAGCGGAGCAGCAACAGCAAACGGCTCGAGCCCCGCAAGGCGCTCCACAGCAAGGGCAACAGCAACGACCGCCCGTTGGACAGGGGAAGTTTTACTAGATTGACGCACTGAAAAACGCCCACACTAAGGGAGCAAATGGGACCGGCAAAACATAACTGGCTGACCAAAGATAAGTTGATCGGCTTCCTATCGGCTGGCGTTTTTTATCTAGGGTGCATGTTTATCGGGGACGTTCGCGCGAGCATGGCGACAACCTCAACTAACGACAAAGCCATTGCGGTTCACGATATGGAAATCAAATTGCTGTCGGCAATGAGGCCGCAGGTGTTCGAGATTCATAACAAGGTCGATTCAATCGAAAAAGGTTTTCAAGAAATGCGCGCTGGCCAGTGTGGCAAGCGCCAAACCGGAGAAAAGTAAAATGGCAGTTCAAACCAAAAACGTAGAGTACAGCAAAGAGATCGATGACGTAGCATACCTGCTAGTCAAAATCGTGGCGGACATCCGCCAGGGCAAGCAACTTTCCGAAGTTGTTTCGGGTGCCGTCGCTCCTTTGGTTGATGCCTTGGCCGGCGTAGACCAAATGGGCGCTGAGGTTTCGGCTAACCGCAAGGTAGCGCTGCAAACCATCGGCTATCGCACGGGCGAGCTGACGGACGCCATTTTGGGAAAGTCGTAATGCAGTTAGACGCGGAGAAATCGAAAGCGTTCTTTGCGTCTAGGACAGCGCTTTGGAACATTTTGGGGATCGTCACGGCATGGTTTGTGTCGTGGCGATTTCCCAAATTCCGAGAATCGGTCTGCAATAACCAGGAAATCTCAGTGACGTTAGGACTACTGCTTTTCACGGCGTTTTGTTCGGTAAACCTATTTCTTAGGAAAATCACTAGCTGTCGAATCGGCGCGGCGTTGCTGGTTTTGCTGCTCGCAAGCGGATGTGGAAGTTTTCCCCAAAAGCTGAACCCAGATGTCCGATATCGAAACGATCTGCCATTCTGCGTGGAGGGGTTTGCCTGCTTCGAGGGCGTTACCGTTTTGCCTCGCATGGCGCAATACAAGTTTGAAATTAGCCCCAAAGGGGACGCCGAAGTAGATTTGCTAGTGGTCACAACCTGCAATCGTAACAAGACATTTGAAAGGGGTGAGCCCGGGGCTGGATGGGGCTTTCTGAGTTACTTCGGAAAGTTCTTTGGGAAAAAGAAAGAGGGCTTCACTTACCTGTACGTTCCCATTCCGGGCAAAGAGGACACGGGCGATTGCCCATTGATGCTACAAACCTACGAAAAAAGGAAGGGCCGGCACGCCTGGAGTTTAATCAAGTTTGAGCATCCAAAATACACACTCCCCGCAACGCTATATTGTGACGGCGAGATTAAGCAATCGACAGGCTCAAGCATTTGCCAGGGGAAAACTGGATTAACTCAATGGGTGAAGTTCCGAGAGCGCGTGATGATTGAGCCCGGCATTACGGAGCGGGACACCATGTGTTCAATGCCTAAGCGCGATTCGACTGGCGACTACGCGTGGCAAATCACCAACGAGGAATGCGGTTACACCGTTCGCGGAGAATCAGGGCGGCTGCACGATCTAACTGCGACGGGCTACACGGGCGAATTAATCAGAGAGGTGAAGTGATGTGGACCACGATCTTAACGGTTGGCCTACAGCTATTGGGCTACATCTTGAGCAAGAATGCACAGGATGCCCAAATGATGGATCTCTTTTACAAGTTCGTTGAAAAAATCCAGGGGCTTTATTTGAAGTCGGCTCACTTGCAACAGGATGCCGAGCGAAGACTTAAAGCTATTATGGAAAAACCGTTTGTGGAGAGCCCTTGATCTTTCCGCGAGAAATCTTGCGAACCATTGGCGGCTGCAATGGAATAAAGATCGCATCCTCATGCGACCAACCCCGTTTTAAGCGCCTGCCAATCACACCCTGTTTGATGCCAGTTATGCTCGCCCATTCTGATAGCGACCTCCGCTCGCCTCGCGCCACAAGCCAACGCGTAGTGCGCTTGTTCCGGCTCTGTTCAGCATGGCTTGCCCAGCGGCAATTGCTTGGCTCGTATGGACCGTCGTTGTCTATCCGCTCTAGCGAATGCCCCGGAGGGGCCACCCCCATATCAGCAAAAAAGTTTTCAAACGAGTGGCGCCAGCGGTCACAGACAAATATCCCGCGCGCGCCATACCATTTCCAGTGGTTGTTTGTTTTGGTGTGGCATCGGATCTTCATGCCAGCCCAAATGTCGTGCGTTCGAGATTTGGTCATCCCGTGCTTAAGTCGCATTTTTCGCGTTGTCGTCGCGCGCAAGCACCCGCACGATTTAGTGTGCCCACCAGTGAGGCGCGCTGTTTTTAGCGTTGATGTTTTCCCGCAATCGCATTTGCAAAGCCAATTTGAGCCAAGCCGACTAATCGCGGTTAACATCCCAAAACGCATACCCTCTAAGGCTTTCCGGGCTGACATGCGTTTAGAAATACCCCGAGGGGCCGCGTGACGCTACTTGAAAAGCAACAGCTCTTCCCAAGGTTGTTTGCCACGCTAGTGGACTACTGTATGGATCGTGGCTACCAGCTAACGCTTGGCGAAACCTACCGCCCAAACGAAACGGCGGAGCTATATGCAAAGCAGGGAAAAGGAATTGCTAACAGCCTGCATCGTATACGTCTTGCTGTTGATATTAACCTGTTTAAGGACGGTGTCTTTTTAACCAAGTCAGAGGACTACGCTGTGGTTGGAAGTTTCTGGAAGGGGCTGTCTGTTCCGGGCGAATATGAATGCGCGTGGGGCGGAGATTTCGTAAGGCCAGACGGCAACCATCTGTCTATTGAACACAGCGGCGTGCGCTGATTTTTTAACAAGTTTTCAAACCAAAGTTACGTTGACGACGTACTGAGAATTAGAAAAGAATCGACGATAAAATAACAGGGAGAACAAATGGCCGGGACTTTAACTCTTTATAGCGATGAGCCTCTTTTGGACATTGATCGTAAGATCATCGGTAAGCGCGTTGTCGTAAACGGCGTAGCTGACGCAAGCGATGGTAGTTTTCCTGCGCTCACGCTGAAAAAACTAAACGGCTACTTGCAGCCCGTCATCACTAACCCCGGCAGCACGGCGCCTACCGACAACTACGACATTAAGCTTTATCACCCGTCCGATTCGACCGCTGACATCACGGGCAACACGCTGGCAGACCGAGACACGGCAAACACCGAGGTTGGCGCAGTCACTATTTCGGGAAGCGCCACACCTACTTTCTTAAATGGTAACTACTCGCTCGCCATCACTGGCAACTCAGCGAACAGCGCCACGCTCCAAATCATCATGGAGATTTTGGCGGTCACTCGCTAAATGCGCGTTTCCAAGCTAATGAGGCTCGCCGGAAGGCCGCCGAGCGCAAGCGCGCCTTTTTCCCCGTTGGACTATGCCGGCCTACAGCTTTGGTTGGATGCTCGAGACATCACGACGCTCTACCAAAACGACACGCTCACCACTCCCGTTGCGGCCAATGGTGATTTGGTCAGCGGGTGGAAGGACAAGAGCGGGAACGGCAACCACACGCGAATAGAGGGCGGGTTTCTTGGGTTTCGCGGCGAGTACAACACCGGGGTTTTGAACGGCTTCCCCGGCGTGAATACGCGTAACTTTGCGGGTAACGTGTTGTGCTTGGACACCGACAACGACGTAACGCTTAATAGCTTCACGGTGTTTTGCGTCGTAAAAGCTACGGGCGGCCTGTTTTTCTACGAACACGGCCCGAACTTGAACGGAAACCCCGGATCGTACTTTGGCCCAACCGCCGAGCCGATGGCGCGAGTTCGCCACGCAACAACTACCGACGCTGGCACGACATCCGATCGCTACGCAACGACTAGTTGGGGCACGGGGGGGACGCCTTTGGTTGGCTGCCAAACCTTCACCTACCCGATCCAAAACTGCTACAAAAACGGGACTGAGATTTCTTACGCCACGTCGAACAACCCGACCGAGCCTAACGCGGCAGTCACGGCAAAATTATTCATCGGCGCGCGGTCAAGCGGAGCGTTCGGAGTTGAAGGCTACATCGGAGAAATGCTTTTCTACTCGCCAGCGCTGACCGCGCCGCAAAGAACAGCCGTGACTGACTACCTAACGGAAAGGTGGAGCGTTTCGGCAATGATGATGGCTCGAGCGCCCGAGGTTCCGAGCGTTCCCGAGCCCACGCCCGCGCCCGAACCGTTGCCGGTAGAGCCCGCAATTATTGTGAACACAGAGGAAAAGCCGAAAAAGCCTTTCCCTAAATGGATTGTTGCAGCGGCGGCCCTTGCTGCGATTTTGGCAATTCGATTTCTTTGGACCTAGAAAGGTGCGGACGGTATGAGGTTAATTAATTTGCTGCGAATTTCTGGCGGCGTGCCAACCGAACAATGGACGCCCGCCGCAAAGTCGGGGGCGATCCTTGGGATCGATGTTTTATCCCCTGCCCAATTCGGGAGCCCAGCCGACAACGGATCGATCTCTACCTGGACCGATAGCGTTTCCGGTCTGGCATTCGCGCTTGGCCACGCAGCCACGTACAAGGCTGACGCTGGCGACGGCTATCCAGGCGCTAAGTGCCTGAACACCAACTTAATGAATACGGTTGCCGAACTCATCAACGCGGGAACGGCGTTTTCGGTGTTCGTTGTCTATCGTCAGCTTGCTTGGTCGGCAGGCACCTACGCGGGACTGTTTGCGTTCAAAACGCCGAGCGGCAGCGATTCGCCCTACATCGGTCTATACGACGGCAAGTTTGGTTTCAATAGCACCGGAACCGCGTTTAAGTCATGGACCACGACCGCCGCCGCGCCTTCCACCGGCACCACTAACTACAGCATTTTGAGCTACGACGGCGCGGGCGCAACGACGATCGGGAATTACGCGTATTACTTGAACGGTGCGCAAGAGGCGATCTCTACCTTCAACTTTGCGCCGTCGTACAACTACAACAATATCGGCGCGTACGCCGAGGATGGTTCGTTTGGGTTAGACGGCTACATCAAAGAGTTGTGGGTTTTTACGACGGCAATGACGCCCGAGGATTTGGTAAACATTGCGGCCTACGTGGCGCGATGGGGGTTGTAGTCTACGGCGATCAAAACGTGCAAACGCGGCCACCCGCAGGAAGAAAAGAATACTTACGTGGGGACGGGCGGGCACGCGCGCTGTCGCATCTGCCAGCGGATAGCGTCGGAGTTTTTGGTCTCAGCCCTTACGCTTTGGGCGATATCGAAGCTCAGCGGGCCTAAACCTCTTTGAAGGTCGGTAAATCCATTTTGAAGAACTCCGGCGCTTGAGTGCCCGGTGGCTTTGGTCCGGGAATACGTGGGAGCGGCGTGATGCGGCCATCAATTTTGCCGCAGGCGGAGAGTAGCAGGGCGAGGACGAGCAAGCGGATCACTGGCCGGCCTCACGCTTATTAACGTAACGGTAGCCCTGTTCGACCGATCGGCAATCCCGGCAAACCGTCCAACCCTCATCCCCACAAGAAACCTCGCCAATGTCCGGCGAATCGCATTCAGCGCACAGCGGGTAAATTTCAGCCGTCCAATCATCAATCACGCAGCTAAACCGCCACCACACAAAATGCCACCCGGCATCGCGACGATGCCGCCGCATGTGGGTGAACTCGCAAAGCGCGCTAGCAGAAATCTCGATGTCCCATTGTCCAATCGTGATCTGAAATCCGCGCTTCCAAAGTGTCAGGGGGCCTACATAGAGCATAAAACCTACTTTGTTTTTGAAACCAATTTAGCCAATTCCGTTTTGGGTTTGCACACGATGCAGATATCAGGGGCCACCTTCCACTTGCCGTAGTCGGGAATGCAGGGGTGATCACAGAGTTTGCAACGCTTCCAACGCATTAGCGGCGGCTCGCAACAACACGCGCCCTTAGCTCATCCCATGCGGCGCGATAGTTTTTCGGAAAATCTTTTTTGGCCAGCCACCAAAGGCGCCCGCATTCCGCGCATACGTCCTGTTCCATTCCGTCGCAGCGGCTACAGCGGCATTTGATCATCACGCTATCGTCATCGGCTCTACAGTAATGGCACATGGCTATTTCTCCCAACGGAACGCTTGGCGCTCATACGAAAACCACAAGGGACGAACCAAGCAATTTTTTCCAACGGGATCGGCTTCAAGTTTAGCGTAGAGCGCCTTCGCCATTTCGTCGGGCAGGCCCGCCGCAAAGTCACCGCACAGTTCCGGGCTGTTGGTTTTTACGAAAAACATATATTTCTCGAAAGCCTGATTGAGCGACATCTGCAAACTCCCATCGGCTAGCGCCAATCGCTAACCATGAATCAATCATAACACGGCGCATTGACATACACAATGAAATACGTCATATTGTATGCATGAAACAAAGAACACCTAAGCAACTACTTGAAAGCATTGGACTAACTGAGGATGGGCAGGAGCCCGCGGCGCCAAAACAGCGCGTAACCCTTTGGGTTGATGAGGAAATCTACAACGAATTACAGGCCCGTTTCCCAAAGCGGGCGTCTGAAATCACCGAAGAGCTTTGGAGTGATTTTTTGGACGGCATTCGGGACGGTGGCAAGTGAGCGACGTCATCAAAATCCCCGGCGTGGTTCCCATCACCGAAGCCGACTACAACGCGCATCCCGCGGAGCGGAATTCTGACTTGGGCTACCTACTCAAAAGCCCCGCCCACTACTGGCACCACAAGAATTCCCCACGCAAAACCAAAGACTGTTTCGAGTTCGGAACGGCGGCGCATTTCGCCATTCTTGAGCCACAAAAGTTTTACGACATCTACCAAGCCCTTCCGCAATCGTGCGACCTAAGAACGTCGGCGGGCAAGGCGGCCAAAGCCGAGATTGTAGCGGCTGGGAAAACCCCACTGAAACACGATGAGTACGACGCTATCGAGCGCATGATTGAATCGGTCTATTCGCATCCGACCGCGAGCAAATATCTGACGGGCGGAGTAGTGGAACACGCCTATTTCTGGACCGATCCGGTGACGGGCATTGCCTGCAAAGCCAAGCCTGACTACCTGCGCACCGACAACGTTTACATCGACTTGAAAACGACCGATGACGCTAGCCCCGAGGCGTTTCAGCGTTCCGCGATGAAGTGGGGATATCCCCGCCAAATGGCGTACTACCAGGACGGGTTGAAAGAGGCGACCAAGCGCGAGCTCGCCGGAACCATTTTGCTCGCCGTGGAATACGAAGCGCCCTACGCGGTCGGCATCTACGCTCCCGACGATTTGATGATTGAGTACGGGCGGCAGCAATACCAGCGGGCGCTCGACATTTTAGCTGAATGCAGAAAGACAAATCTTTACCCGGGCTACGACGTGAAAACGCAGGCCCTTTCTTTACCAGGATGGATCAAATGATGTCGATTAACGAGCTCGCGGCAGCGCTTTCCAAGGCCCAAGCCGAAATCAAAGGCGCTACGAAAGATTCTAAAAACACGTTCTTCAAATCGAGTTACGCCGATCTCGCTTCGGTTTGGGAAGCGTGCAGAATTCCGCTTACCAAAAACGGGTTGGCCGTAATTCAAACCACTGACGTGATTGCCGACACTGGCGGCGACACAACGCTCTTGGTCACCACGCTAGTCCACTCATCGGGGCAGTACATCCAAGGGCGCTACCCGATTCATCCAGTGAAGAACGATCCGCAATCGCTTGGCTCCGCCATCACCTACGCTCGCCGTTACGCGCTGCAAGCCATCGTGGGAATTGCGCCGGATGACGATGACGGCGAGGCCGCGATGGGCCGCGAAAAAGCAAACCAACTTCACGGCATGGTTGAGCGCCCACAAACTCAATCGGTAGACGTTGCTCAATACGTGATTGGATTTGGAAAGCACAAAGGTAAAACGTTGGGGCAGGTTGAACAATTGGCCGGTTACGTTGCTTGGGTTGAGGACAACGCCAACAAAACGAAAAAGCCGATCGACGGCCAGATGAAAGAATTGATCGAGAACGCCAAGGCGTTTTTAAAAGTTTAGCCGGGAATAGTTTCTGGCTACCAGGAACCGGTCACCCTGTGACGTAGCCGGTTCCGAGGTTTTGAGGGAGAGTGAATGACAAAGCAATCGGTCCGAAAGAAATATGGGGTGGGGGAGTAATGGCGGCTTGCGAAAAATGTTGGACCGACGCTTACGATCCGTCCTCCACCAAAAGTCAGGCAGAGAGGTATCGGGAACTCGTAGAGGAACGCACGGCAAGCGGGCGAATCTGTACCCCAAAACAACAGGCCGGGGATTGGTGGGACGAAGAAAAGCAATGTGACACCAGGAAACGCAACCTGTGCGACGAAAGGCAATCGCCGTGAAAAAGACCACCGAAGCGCCGCCCCTTTTGGAACTCTTGGAAAAAGGAACGGTGTTTGCCGTTCGCGTTTTCGTTTACGAGCACGGCGGTGACGGCCCCGAAGGCATCGCGCAGCACTATTACAGTCACGGGGACGTCCCAGGGGAGACGGCTAAACTGCGGGCCTTGGCTGACTACCTCGACGGGCATCCGGGGAATTGAAACAGAAAACCACAACCAGCCCTAAAACTCCCCGGCCTACCCCGTTTTGACACGGCGGAGCGGCAGTCGCAGCGGGTCAGGTTGCGCCGCCAAAAGCAAAATTAACGGACGGGGCTGTAAAGGGCGACAATTCGTCCTAGGCGGTTTAAACGCAAAATAGGTTTGGGCGGTTATCTCATTGGTAGAGGGCCTGGCGGACGCGTCGGGAAGGTAGGTGGTTCGATTCCATCCCCGCCCATCAAATATTAGCCCGGAGCGTTAACTAACGGTTAACCACGGGCTTTTTTTTCGTTGGGTTCTGCTTGGTCGCGGGGTATGAGGATTCCCCCGGGGCTAGTTTCGAAGCGAGCCCCGAGGGAATAAGAGTAGACGCAGCCCCGCTTATCATTCCGATTCGCCGCTGCGTCAATACTCTTAAACATGGGTTTTGGGGGAATTGTGGCTCGAGCGAGAATTTTGAAACCAGAGTTTTTTGAGGACATCACGCTTAGCGGGGTGAGCCGTGACGCCAGGCTTTTATACGCCGGGTTATGGCAGCACATGGATCGCCGTGGGTTGATGGAGTACCACCCCAAATTAGTCAAAAAAGACGTGTTTCCCTACGACGATGACGCGACCTCAGAGAGGGTTGATATCTGGGTTAAGGAACTTGTAACCGTTGGTAGATTAAAGCTAATTTCCCACGGCGGGAAAACCTATCTCTACTGCTCCACGCTTCCAAAACACCAGCATTTTCATCACGCTGAAAAAGCAAACAGATTGATACCAGCCCTAGACATGCCTGGGGCAGGCCCCTCCAATTCATCGGAAGAAAACTGGGACAAGCCTGAGGCAAGTCCGGTGCAAGCCTCAGACAAGCCTGGGATCGATCCGACGGATACGGATACGGATACGGATACGGAAGCGGAAGCGGAAGCGGTATTAGTCATCCCGGAGGATGACCTGCTCACCCGGGAAAACTTAGCCCACCTCTACGAACAATTCGGAAAAGAGTTGGTAGAGGAACACTTGAAAGACGCCAAAGCGTGTTGGCACGCAAAGGGCGACTATTTCAAAGCAACCCACCTGCCCATACAAACAGTTCAAAACTACCTGAAGATTGAGCGTAAGAACTTGTTACCCAAAGAAACCAAACTCAGCCCTACCGACGAAGCCCTAAAGAGTTGGACGCCGAGCTACGGGGGCGACCAGTGAGCATCCTAACGAAACTCAGGGAGCGGCGGGCCGAAGTAAACAAAACCGTGGTGCAATACGGCGTGCCGTTTATGGATGACGTGACGGGCGGTATTGGCGCTGGCGAGTTGGTTATCATTGGCGCCGCCACCGGGGCCGGGAAAACGGAAACCCTTAGTGCCATTGCTCAGAACGTGGCAAAGACCGACCGGGTTTGTTTCTACGCGTTAGAGGCTCACGATCTCGAAATCCAGGAACGCATTCTTTATCGCATGGTGAGTGACGCCTATTTCGGGCTTGAGGTAGGCCGTCGCCCGAAGTTAGCCACCGGGTTTCTAAATTTCTACGACTACCACAGAGGGTTTTACGGCAATGCGTTGGACGCGATTGAGGAAAGCGTCTACCCGAAGTTCGAGCAAGTGACCAAAAACATCACGTTCGTTTACCCGTCGGAAGTTGAGCCCGACGTTTTGAGCCTGGACGTGGAGGCCCGCATTCAGGACGGCTATTCCCTTTTCATCGTGGACCACTTGCACGCACTGGAATACGGAACCGATGAGCTTGAAGGCATCAAGCGGGCGCTACGGGTTTGTGACCGGATAGTTAATCACCGGAAAACCGCGATGATCATGGCTTCGCACTTACGCAAAGGCGATAAGTTCCTAAAAGGCTTTCCCGACCTAAACGAGCTCCACGGCTCAAGCGAAATCAGCAAAAAGGCAACGGGCGTATTTCTCATCGGCGCGCATACGGGCGGGAACTTCGGCGCGTCAGAGCATGAGATCCCCACGCTGATTCACGCCGGAAAGTTCCGGTTGGATGGCGGCGTAAAGGTTTGGTACGGGATGCACAAGTTTGACACGCACGCTCGCCGATTCAGCTCAAATTACATTCTCATGCGGCGGTCATTCAACGAACGGGGCAAAGAGGAATTTGTAGCGCACACCGGCAACAAGCCCATGTGGGCAAGGCGCGGGCTGTGTTTGCGCAACGACGGGAGCGGGATGTGTTGAACTTACTTCACTCAAAAACCAAAGCTGAAATCGCCGCGATGGCGGACGATGACTTCTGGGATTACTTGGTTTGGTTCAAAGACGCTAACCGGGAATTTTTTGAAGCGAGAGATGCGCGGCAAGCGGCCATGGACCGGCGGCACCAGGAAGAATTGCGCGATGAGCTACTAGCGCGGATCCCGCTACCGCTTTCGCCAGAAAACCAGAAAATCATTTCTGACGAAGCGTTTCAAAAGCTCGAGGCGTCGGGCATCACCGAGCACCTAGACCGTTTTATTTCGGAGGCCGACCACAAGAAAAAACAACGGGCCGCGTTGGCCGCCAAGTACCAGGCGCGAATTGCTGAAATAAAGGCGAAGCAAAATGCTGACTGAAAACCAAATCAGGGAATTGGCGGAAAACAGCGCTGCCGGCGTGTATCGGGCGATGGTGTACGCGCCAACCAACGAAGAATTTGAGCGCATGTGGCAGCTAATTGCGAACGCCATGATGGCGGGAATGACCAACCCCATGAATGCCGGACTTAACGAGGAAATGGACATCCCCCACGCTAAAAAGGGGGACGCGTGAATAGGCAGGTGTGGCTTAAGCCGGCTGGTGATTTGGTTGTTGTTGAGTGGAACCTATGCGGTTGTCACCCGAACGATGTCTCTATGATTTGGGGAAACAGGTTTGGAGAGGCTGGTTTCTACGGAAACCAAGACAAAAACGCATGGGCGCGAAAGTTGATCCGGCGTGGTTGGGAAAGGCTGGGAAATTTGTGACCAAAGTACCTGGAAA
>ERZ869925.274-NODE-274-length-38471-cov-44.419200_pt1 | contig 38471 bp, 48 predicted proteins | sample MGYA00579311_ERZ869925 | MGnify/ENA primary metagenome ERZ869925 (study PRJEB32216, sample SAMN09231817) | wastewater metagenome | place: USA: Maryland | collected 2016-07-30 | study: EMG produced TPA metagenomics assembly of the PRJNA472060 data set (Reclaimed...
CGTCGCTGGCGGCGCTGTCTGACACGCCTGAGTTCGGGTTCGACTACCAGTACCAGCTGCCATCCGACTGCCTGCGCGTGCTGCAGGTGGGCGAGTTCTTCCCGCCACCGTCGCTGGCGGACTACGTGGGCAGCAGCAGCGCCGAGTACGCCATCGAGGGCCGGCGCATCCTCAGCAACGACGACGGGCCACTGTACCTGCGCTACCTCGCACGCGTGGAAGACCCGACGCAGTTCGACCCTGCGTATGACGACGCGTTCGCGTGGCTGATCGCGATGAACCTCGCCGACGCGCTGGCGCAGGCATCGGCCGCGAAACAGCAGCTGCTCGCGCAGGGCTTCAAAGACGCGATCCGCGAGGCCGTGACGGCGAACGCCATCGAGAACCCGCCGGAGCAACTGGCCGACGACACCTGGCTGCTGGCGAGGCTCTGACATGCCGCGCGCCGCGCCTGCGCTGACGAACTTCAACGGGGGTGAGACCGGGCCGCTGATGTCGGGCCGGGTGGACTTCCAGAAGTATCCCACGACCGCCTACCGCATGCGGCGGTTCATCCCGACCGTGCAGGGCCCGGCCAAGCGCGGCACCGGCACGCGGCACGTGCTGCCGACGCGGCTCAGTTCGCGCGTGTGGCTGGCGCGCTTCGAGTTCTCGTTCGACGTCGCCTACATCCTCGAGTTCGGGGACGCCTACGTGCGGTTCTATACCGACCGCGGCGTGGTGCTGGAGGCGACTCAGAACATCACCGCGATCTCGTCGGCCGCGACAGGCGTGCTCACCTACTCGGGCGCCGATCCGTCGAACGGCGACTGGATGTACCTCGACGGCATCGGCGGCACCACGGCGCTGAACGGCCGGTTCGTGAAGGTTGCCAACGTCAACGCCGGCGCGAACACGTTCGAGCTGAACGACCTGGACGGCAACGCGATCGACACGACCGGCATGGGCGTTTACACCTCCGGCGGCACGATGGCGCGCGTCTACACGCTGTCGAGCCCCTACGCGGTGGCCGACCTGACGACCGACGAGGGCACGTGCGCGCTGTCGATCTCGCAGTCGGGCGACGTGCTGTACATCGGGTGCGACGGCTACTACCCGCGCACGCTGACGCGCACCTCGGCGGCAAGCTGGGCGTTCGCGACCTACGATCCGACCGACGGCCCGTTCCAGGAGGAACCGCTGGTCGAGAAGTCGTTCCAACTGTCGGCCTCGTCGGGCTCGGGCCTGACGTTGACGTGCACCACGTCGGCGTTCGAGGCCGCGCACGTGAACATGCTGTGGCGCCTCGAGCCTGTGGACGTGACCACGAAGCCGTGGGAAGTCTCGAAGGCGATCGTCATCAACGACCTGCGGAAGTCGGACGGCAAGGTCTACAAGGCGCTGAACAACGCGACCACGGGCACCGCCAAGCCGATCCACGAGCAGGGCTCGGAGTACGACGGCGACACCGGCGTGCAGTGGGACTACCAGCATCCGGGCTACGTCGTCGTGCGGATCACGGCGTACACATCGGCCACGCAGGTCACGTGCACGGTCATCGGTCCAGGCATCGTGGCGCCGGCGGAGATCGTCGGCAGCAGCGGCGCGTGTCGGTATCGCATCGGCGCGTGGGGCACGGCCACCGGCGCGGTGCTGCCGCACAAGAACGCGTTCTTCCGCGACCGGCTGTGGTGGGCGGCCGGGCAGCACATCTGGGGATCCGTGGCCGGCGACTACGCGTCGCACGCGCCCGACGAGCAGGGCGAGGTGCTGGCCGACAACGCCATCGACCTGCTGCTGTCGGTGGGCAGCGTGGACAACGTGCGGTGGCTGCGGCCATCCGGCACGGCGCTGATCATCGGCACGGCCGGATCCGAGGTGGCCATCACCGAGGTGACGAGCACGCAGGCGTTCGGGCCGGAGAACGTGAAGTTCGAGCTCCAGTCGGCCGAGGGTAGTCGCGAGCTTTCGCCGGTGCTGGTCGAGGATTCGATCCTGTTCGTGCGCATCGGCGGGCGCCGCATCACCGAACTGCGCTTCGACCTGAATTCGGACTCGTGGGTGCCGCGCGACCTGAACGTGCTGTATCCCGAGGTGACGCGCCGCGGCGTGGTGGACATGGCCTACCAGCGCGAGCCGGACGACATCGTGTGGAGCGTGCGCGCGGACGGCACGCTGCTGGGCCTGACGTTCGACCGCGAGCAGGACGTGTACGGCTGGCACCAGCATCCGATGGGCGGCACCGACGCGGCGGTGGAGTGCGTGCAGGTCATCAGCGGGCCGGACGGCGACGTTGAGGACGTGTGGCTGGTGGTGGCGCGCACGATCGACGGCGTTACGAAACGACACATCGAGTATTTCACGCAGGGCGTGGAGGAGGGCGACGACATCGAGGGCGCCGTGTACCTCGACGCGTCGCTGGAGTTCGACGGCGCGGTGGCCGCGACGCTGACGCCTGGCGCCGGTGCGACGACGGCCGGCACCGAGGACGTGGTGTTCACCGCGGGCGCCTCGACGTTCGTATCGGGCGACGTGGGGCGCGAGATCCGCGTGCGCTACTACGACGAGGACGACCAGCTGTGGCGGACGTCGCGCGCTGAGATCACCGAGTACACCTCGGGCACGGCGGTGAAGGCCACGATCCTGTCGGCGTTCACGAGCACCAGCGTCGTTTCGAGTGGCGGCTGGCGCCTTACGTCCACCACGGTGACCGGCCTGTGGCATCTGGAAGGCGAGACGGTGACGGCGCTGGCCGATGGCCAGGAGGTGCCGGACCTGACGGTGACGGACGGCGCGGTGACGCTGCCGACGGCGACGGGGCGCGCGCAGGTGGGTCTGCCGTACACCTCGACGCTGGCGACGCAGCGCATCGAAGCGGGCGCGGGTGACGGCACGGCGCAGGGCAAGACGAAGCGCATCGCGCGCATGGTTATCCGGGCCATCGCGTCGCTGGGCGGCTCGTTCGGGCCGGACGAAGATCACCTGGACCTGATCCCGTACCGCCGCGGCTCCGACCTGATGGACGAGGTGCCGCCGCTGCTGACGGGCGACACGGATCAGCTGGCGTTCCCGGGCGGCTTCGAGACGGACGGGCGCATCTGGCTGGTGTGCGATCAGCCGTTGCCGTTTACCCTCGTGGCCCTGTTCCCGCGCCTGGAGTCCGATTGATGGTCACGCGACTGAAGTACGCGCCCGAGCACCTGCGCGCGCTGGTGCTGCAGCCGTCGCAGGCGTTTTTCTCGGATCTGTGCCGCGACGACGGCTACGCGCAACTGCTGGCCGACGCGAGCGACGCCTACACGTTGCTGCACGACGGCCGCGTGATCGCCTGCGCCGGCGTGATGGAACTGTGGCAGGGGCGCGGCATGGCGTGGGCGCTGCTGGCCGACAACATCGGGCAGGCGATGATCGCGGTGCACCGCATCGTGTATCGGTTCCTGTGGAAGGAGTGCACGATCCGGCGCGTCGAGGCATACGTCGATCAGGGGTTCGCGGCCGGGCACCGTTGGGTGCATGACCTTGGCTTCCAGCGAGAGGGCATGATGCGCGCGTTCGCGCAGCACGGGGGCGATATGGTCATGTGGGCGAGGGTGCGCTGATGGCGCAGATGGCGGCGTTTCTGCCGATGATCATGGCGGGCGCGCAGGCAGCCGTGGGCATGATGTCGGGCGCTGGTCAGGCGCGCGATCAGGCGCGCGCGGAAGGCGCGAACGCGACGGCGCTCGAACAGCAGGCTGGCGTCACCGCGCGCGAGACCTCGCTGGCCGAGGAAGCGAAGCGCCGGCAGACGCGGGCGGACTTCGGCGAGTTGCGTGCTGCCGGCGCTGAGGCTGGCGTGTCGGCATCGAACTCGTTCGCCGACGCGTACTCGCAGGCCGCGACGGCGGCCGAGCTCGACGCGCTGAACATCCGCTACGAGGGCATGCAGAAGCGTGCCGGCCTGATTCAGGAGGCCGAGGCCGCAAGGCAGCGCGCATCGGCGTACCGTGCGCAGCGGCGCAGCATGATGGGCATCCTGACCGGGAAGTTCGGGCGACAGTTGCCGGGCGGCCTCGCGTTGTTCGGCCTCACCGGCAAGTGGCGCGACTGATGGCCAAGCTCGACTTCTACCGCCAGCAGAGCACGCCGCAGTCGGGCGGCGGGCCCGGGCCTGTCGCGCGCGCGGTGCCGAACGACGTGGGCGCGAACGTGCTCGACGCCGGCATCCGCATCGGCGGGCAGGCGGTGCAGTACGTAGCGCAGCGCCAGGAAGACGCCGCCGCAATTGACGCATCCTCGCGCGTGATGGCCGCGCATCGGCACTGGATCGAACGAGAGCAACAGATCCGCGAGGAGGCGCTGGTTTCGGGCGAGCTCGATGGCGTCACCGAGCGCGCCGCGAAGGAATACGAGCAGTTCGTCACGCTCGAGGTTGCGCGAGCGCGCACGCCGGCATCGCGCCAGTGGATGCAGGAACGGTTGGGCCAGCTCGGCCTGTCGCTGTTCGAGCGCAGCACGACGTGGGAAGCGGGCGCGAAGGTTGAGCGCGACGTCGGGCTGGCCGACAAGGCGCTGGGCGACGCGCAGGTGGTGGTCGATGCTGACCCGTCGCAGTTCGGTGCCGCGCTGGAGACGCTGAAGCTTCCGTTCGCGCGACTGCCGGCCGACAAGCGCGAGGCGGCCTGGAACAAGGCCAGGGGAGACGTCGCGGAGTACGCGGCGCGGCGCGGCGCGGAGGCGAACCCGCGGGCGATCCTGCAGGCGTTGGACGCCGAGCCCGGCAGGGCGTCGGTGGACTACGTGAACGCCCTGGACGCCGACGGTCGCGTGCGCGTGCGTGTTGCTGCCGAGGGCCGCATCCGCGAACTCGAGGCCGAGGCGCGGGCGCGGCGTGCCGAGGCGCGCGACACGCTGTCGATGCGCATCCAGAACCAGACGGCGCAGATCGAGGCCGGCCTTGGCGTGCCGAACCCGATCACGCGCGGCGAGTTCGCGGCGGCCGGCCTGTCGGCTGGGGACTATGCTGGGTATCAGGGCCTCGTCCAGCAGGGCGCGGACTATCAGGCGCTGTGGCGGCTGCCGGAGTCCGACATCCGGGCGCTGGTGGCCGGGCGCGATCCGGCAAAGGAACCGGGCAGCGCGGTGGAAGCCGGGTTCGCTGGCCGGTTTCGGCTGAACCAGCAGCTGCGCTCGCGTGCGGCCGACGTGTTGCAGGCGCGCGAAGCCGATCCGGGCGCGTACCTGTACCAGTATTCTCCGGGCGTGGCGGCCGCGTACGACGCCATCGGGCAGGCCACGACGCCGCAGGCCGCAGCCGCGGCCGCGCAGAACTACGCGCGTGTGGCCGCGAGCGAGTCGAACCGGCTGGGCATCCGCAATCGGGCGATCCTGCCGCAGGCCTACGCCGACACGATCGTGTCGGACTTCGAGCAGCAGGAGCAGGGCGGCGAGCCGGCGGCGCTGCGCATCATCGGCGAGCGCGCGAAGTGGGGCCGGTACTGGCCGCAGGTGATGCGGCAGATCGGGCCGAAGCTGCCCGGCACCGCGGCCGTAATCGGCACCGGCATGCGTCCGCAGCCGGCGGCGCGTCTGGCCGAGTTCGGGCGCCTGAAGGATGAAGACCTGGCGAAGCTGCTGCCGTCTGGCACGGCCGTGCGCGACGTGCGCGACGCGGTGGCGGGCGAGCTCGAGGACTTCCGCGCAACGATCGCCGGGCAGCCGGGCGAGCCGCAGACCTACGGCATGCTGAGCGACGCGGCGTACCGCCTGGCGGTGGCGCACATGGCCGAGGGGCGCAGCGCAACCGACGCGGCGACGCTGGCGGCGTCCGAGGTGGTGAACGAGCGGTATCAGTTCGTCGAGGCGCGCGGCTCGCAGATTCGCGTGCCCGTTGGGCAGCCGACGCCAGAGGTGCAGGCCGGCCTGCGCGCGGTCTGGTATCGAGACGTGGCTGCGCTGGGGTATCCGCGGCTGGACGAGGCGCGGTGGCAGACGTTGCCCGATGACTCCGGCGTGGCGCTGGTGCACCAGGGCAACGTCGTGCGGCGCCGCGACGGCACGCCTGTGACGTACGGGTGGCAGACGATTCGCAACCGTGCGGCGACGGTGGGCGAGGACGCACGACAGCTCGACCGCGATCTGCGTGACCCGGCGAGGGGCCGACTGCCATGAGTTTCGAGGGGCTGCTGGGCGAACGCGAAACGGCGATGCCCGAGTACATGACGCCGGAGTCAACGGCGGGCGAGGTGCTGGGCACGCGGTTCCGGCAGGCGCTGGAATCGAACCCGCTGACGGCGGCGATCCGGCGCGAGAACTTGAGTACGGCGCGCGACGTCGGGCGCCTGCTGCCGGCCGATTCGGCGCGTGCGCGCGTGCGCGAGGCGGGCCTGGACGGCGCGCTGACGATCCCTGATCAGGGCATCACCGAGCCGGCGCTGGACATGCTGATCCGGCGGAAGCGCGAGGAGCGGAAGCGCCAGGACGTGCTGGCACGCAGTCCGGGTGGCGCGGCGCTCGAGGTCGCGGGCTTCGGCGTCGAGTTCGGCGCTTCACTTCTGGATCCGATCAACGTGGCGTCGGGCTTCATCCCAGTGGTGGGCCCGGCGCGGTACGCGCGGTGGCTGGCCGCGGCAGGCGAGGGCGCGCTGGGCGCGGCGGGCCGAACTGGCATCCGCGCGGGCGTCGGCGCTGTCGAGGGCACGCTGGGCGCTGCGCTGATCGAGCCGTCGATCTACGCCGGCATGACGGAGCAGCAGGCCGACTACACGATGTCGGACAGCCTGTACAACATCGCGTTCGGCGGCATCCTCGGCGGCGGCCTGCACGTCATCGGCGGCGCCGGCCTGGACCTGTACCGTTACGCGCGCGGGCGCCCGCTGTTGGACGCCGTGGCGAACGCGCCGGACCTGTCGCCGCCGGACGTGCCCGCAGGCACTGTTCTGGGCGGCGAGGCCGCGGTGCGCATCGGCGATGCCTACGTGCCGGCGCAGTGGGCGGTGGTCGAGGCCGACGACGTGGCGGCCACGATGGGCCGCGCCGAGAACCAGCCGCGCGACCGCAACCGCGCCGCGTCGCAGGCGCAGATCCGCGACATCGCGAACAACCTAGACTTCAACCTGCTGGCGGACTCGCCGGTCATGGACTACGGCGCGCCGACGCTGGCGCGCGACGGCCGCGTGGTGGGTGGCAACGGCCGCATGGCGGCGATCCGGCAGGCATATGAGGGCGGCACGGGCTATCGCTACCAGGAGCCCCTGCGCGAGGCGCTGGCGCGCTTCGGGATCGACCCAGAGGAACTCGCCAAGTTCAAGCGGCCCGTGCTCGTGCGCGTCCTGGGCGAGGACGTGGACGTGCGCCGCGCGGCCATCGCATCGAACGAGGGCGGCGCGCTGCGCATGTCGGCGCTGGAGCAGGCGAAGGTCGATGCCGACCGCCTCGGCGACCTGTCGGGCATCGACGTGGGCGACGCTGGCGAACTGAACCGTGCGGGCAACATGCCGCTGATCCGGCGGTGGGTGGGCGAGCAGCCGCTGACGCAGCGCGCGGCGCTGCAGGACGCCGACGGGTTCCTGTCGGCCGAGGGCCTGACGCGGCTGCGCAATGCCATCCTGTACCGCGCGTTCGGCGACTCGCCGACGCTGCAGCGGCTCATCGAGGCGACCGACCCGGGCCTGCGCAACGTGGCATCGGCGCTGACGCGCGCGGCCGGGCGCGTGGCCGAGGTGCGCGACGCGATCGCGCGCGGCGACCTGTACGACCTGGACATCAGCCCGGACGTGCAGGCGGCCGTCGAGAAGCTGGTGCGCCTGCGCGAGGAGGGCATGACGGTGCCGGACTACCTCGCGCAGCAGCAGATGTTCGGGGCTGAACTGAGCCCGGAAGCGGTGGACGTGCTGCGGTTCATGGACCGCAACATCCGTTCGCCGGCGGGCATGGCTGAGTTCCTGCAGCGGTACTACGAAGGGGTCATCGACTCCGGCAGTCCGAACCAGGCGGACATGTTCGGCGCCGGCGCGCCGACGAAGGCCGAACTGCTCGCGCGCGCGGCCGACCGCGTGGTGCCGGCGGCCGAGGTGGTGGAGAACCTGCGCCCCGAGACGCGCGAGGCGGCGCTGCGCACGGCGGTCGCGCAGGCCGTGACGGGTCGTGAGATCGACGTCGAGCCGGTAGTGGACCTGGACCCGTCTCGGCGCACGTCGGCCGATCCGGTGAGCGAGGCGCGCGCCGCGGCGGAACGCTCGGCGAGTCCGGAGCAGGCGACGCTGGTGGACTTCGATGCGGCGACCGAGACGCCCGAGCCGAAGCCCGCAGGGCCGGAGCTGGACGAGGCGCAGGCGGCGCTCGACGAGGCGCTGACGCTGGCGAAGGACGCGGCGAAGGCGGGGAGTGATGCCTACAAGTTCAGCCGCGGGGATGGCGCGGCCGTTGCGGTCGATGTCCCGTCGCTTCAATGGTGGAGCAGGCCGCGCGTAGGTTTGCGGCGTTTCGAATTTACGTTGCCAGACAATGGCATTCGATACGTAATCGACGTTGAAGATGTGTCGTCGAAAGACGCAACGCCGCTGTGGCGCGCCATGAGGAAACAGGATCGGTATCTCGTTATCAAAGAGTTCCGGTTTTCCAACCAGTCGTCCGACGAGCATTTCGGAATCACCGGCACCGGGAGTGCGCGCAGCGTTCTAGCGATCATTCGCGCGGCATTTGCAAAACACGCCGCTACGCCGAGCGTTATTTACTTCAGCGCAAAAGGTTCGGCGCGAGCACGCATTTACGCAAGAGCTACGAGCAACGCCGAAGGTAGAACGCTGTTCGCTAGAAAAGATGGCGACACTGTTCATTTCGTGTCTACGCCAAACGACCTTGCCGATGCCGTTCGATCTACAGCGCGCGCGGAAAACATTGATTGGAGCGAAGGCGCGGCCATCACAGAGTTGGCGGGAGGGAAGTTTTCGATCGGTGACACCATCGACGCCCCGTCCGCAGTCGAAACCATCACCGAAGCCGTCCGCGCATCCTTCGGCGAGGCCACCGACGCGCTGCTGCAGGCCGGGCGCATCAAGGTCATCGAGAACGCCGACGAAGCGCCGGGCGGCCCGCATCCCGAGGACGTGCGCGCGATCTACGCGCCGGACGGCACGACCTACGTCGTGGCTTCGAACATGCCGCTGGATCAGGTGCGCGGCATCGTGCTGCACGAGATCGGTGTGCACGCCGGCATGCGCGAGATGCTGGGCGACGACCTGTGGGCGCGCACGCTGGGCGAGGTCGAGCGCCTGTCGGCCGCTGGCGATGCAGCGATTCTGCGCGCGCGCGCGATGGTGCCGGAGGACACGCCGCAGCACCTCGTGCACGAGGAGACGCTGGCGTACCTCGTTCAGACGGCGCCGGAGCTGCCGCTCGTGCGCCGCATCATCGCGGCCGTGAAGGCGTGGCTGTACCGCGTCACCGGCGGCCGCATGAACATCGGCGAGGACGAGCTGGTGTCGCTGGCGCAGTCGGCGCTGCGGCGGCAGGCGCGCGGGGCTGTGGCCGAGATGGGAGGCGCGAGGTACGCGGGCGAGCAGGTGAACACGCCGGCGTTCAAGGCGTGGTTCGGTGATTCGCGCGTGGTGGACGAGAGCGGGAAGCCGCTGGTGGTGTACCACGGCACTCCGAGCGGCGGATTCGCTGTGTTTGATCGATCGCGAATCGGGAAGCGCGGCACGTTCGAATCGGCGCGGGCCGGGTTCTACTTTTCCAGTGGCACGCAGTACGCCGGCATGTTGGCGCGCGACGCGAAAGAGACGGGGCCGTCGATTTACCCTGTCTACCTTTCGATCAAGAACCCGCTGCGTGTGTTCACGACAGAGTTGACCGACCGTGCCGAGGTCGATGCAATGATTTCGGCGGCGACCCGGGGCGGCCATGATGGAATCGTGGACGAGATGGGTAATTTCGTCGCCTTCCGGCCGGAACAGATCAAGTCCGCCGTGGGCAACGTCGGCACGTTCGACCCAAACAACCCGGACATTCGCTACAGCCGCGGCCCCGAGCGCGCCGACGATCCGAACGCCGAGTTCAAGCCGTTCGACGAGGCCATCAAGCGCGCGGAGCTGTATTCGAAGGCCGTGCGCGCGGCAGCCGAACGCATCGGCGACGACGAGGCGGCGCGCCAGGCCATGCGCGCGGCGACGGCTGACAAGCTCGGCGCCGACGAGATCGACGCGCTGCTCGACCAGCTGAAGGCCGAGAACCGGAAGGTGCGCGCGCGGCTGCGCAAGGCACGCCAGCAGTTCACTAGCGACGACACGGTGGACGCGCTGCAGTCGGATGCGATGCAGGCGGCCGACACGCTGGCCAACAACATCACGATGGATGCGACCATCGCCAAGCGCAACGCTGCGCTGGCGCTGACAGCGCGCACGCGCGCGGCCGGGCGCATCCTGAACGAGTTCGCGAAGAACCCAACCGAGGGCCTGCTGGGGCTGCTGGGCTCGTCGTCGTTCGCGCGGCAGGGATCGAAGGACTCCGTGTTCCAGTGGCAGCGCACGTACTTCATGCGCTGGACGAAGGGCGCGCTCGCCGAACTCGAACAGGCCGGCCTCGCCGAGGCGTTCGTGCGCAACGCCTACGATCGAAGCGTGGCGCGCGCGCTGTTCCAGTTGAGCCTGCCGATGCCGAGACTTGATGGCATGGAGCCCGAGGCGGTGAAGATCGCGCAGATCATCCACAAGTACGCCGAGGACTCGCGCGTCACGCGCAATCGATACGGCGCGTGGATCGGCAAGCTGCAGGGCTACATTGGAAGCCAATCGCACGACTTCATGAAGATTCGCGCTGCGGGGCGCGATGCGTGGAAGGACTTCGTGCGCGGGCGCCTGGACTACGAGCGCATGGAGCTGGAGCCGGGCGACAGCACCGAGCGCATGCTTGATCGCCTGTGGGAGGACTTCGCCGCGGGCCGGCACATGCAATCAAGCACGGACCCGAACTCGAACGCGGCGCTGCTGCAGCCCGGCTCGCTGGCGCGGCGCGCATCGCAGTCGCGCGTGCTGCACTTCAAGGATGCCGATGCGCAGTTCGACTACCTGCAGACGTTCGGCGCGGGCAAGCTGCACGAGGCAGTTCTGGGCGACCTGTCGCGCGCAAGTCAGCAGGCGGGCCTGCTGCGGGTGCTCGGGCCGAATCCGGAGGACACGCTGAAGCGCGTGATGGATGAGGTCGAGGAATCTCTGCGCGGCGATCCCGACGTGACGCGGAAATTCGCGGAGGCGCGCGGCACAGCCGAGGCGCTGCTGACGATGCTGGACGGGCGCGCGAACATCCCGGGCTCGCACCTGGGCGCGCGCGTCGGCGCCGGCCTGCGCGCCTGGCAGACGCTCTCGAAGCTGGGCTCAGCGCTGGCGTCGGCTGTCACCGACCTGCCGGTGTACGCGTCGGCGATTCGCTACCAGGGCCGCGGCGGCCTGCTGTCCGGCATCGGCGAGGGCATGGGCAACCTGCTGTCCGGACGGCCGAAGGGTGAGCGCCGGCAGATCCTCGACATGATCGGCTCAGTGGCCGACGGCATGATCGGCGGCATCGCGGCGCGGTTCGACGCGGACGAGGTTCTCTCCGGCAAGACGTCGGAGCTGATGCGCGTGTACTTCCGGCTGAACGGCCTGCAGTGGTGGACCGACACGCTGCGCGAGGGCATGGAGCTCGGCACCTCGAACTGGCTGGGCGGGCTGCGCGGCAAGGCGTTCGACAAGCTGGACGCCGAGGCGCAGCGGGTGCTGCGGCTGTACAACATCGACGAAGCGAAGTGGGACGTGCTGAGGCTGGCCGTGCACGCGGGCAAGGACGGCCGCACGTACCTGGTGCCGGAAGCCATGCGCCACGTGCCCGAGGGTGTCGTGCGCGGCTTCGTGGAGCGGCAGGGCCGCACGGTCTCGGACGTTGCAGTGGCCAACGCGCGCACCGATCTGGCGGACACGCTGCGGGGCCTGATCATCGACCAGGCGATGACGGCGGTGATCGAGCCGGACGTGCGGTCGCGGTACTTCTGGACGCGCGGCAGCCGGCCGGGGACGTGGCTGGGCGAGCTCTCGCGCTTCGTGGGGCAGTTCAAGGGCTTCAGCACCGCGCTGACGCGGCAGATCGGCGGGCGCGAGGTGTACGGCCGCGGCTACGACACGTTGGGCGAGTACCTGCAGCGCGGGCACGGCGACATGCTCGGGCTCGCGCAGTTGATGCTGGCGATGACCGCGTTCGGCTACATCGCGATGACCGCGAAAGATGCCCTGAAGGGTCGCAAGCCGCGCGACCCGGAGTCGCCTGCGGTGTGGATGGCCGCGCTCGCGCAGGGCGGCGCGCTCGGCATCTACGGGGACTTCATGCTCGGGACGTCGAACAGGTTCGGGAAGGGCATCCTCGACACGGCGGCAGGGCCGGTGCTCGGGACCATCGCCGACGCGGATGAGATTCGGCGCAGGGCGATGAACGGCGACGACGTGGCATCATCTGCGTTCCGCATCGGCGTGAACAACACGCCGTTTCTGAACCTGTTCTACGTGCGCACGGCGATGGATTACCTCCTGCTGTACCGCATCCAGGAGGCGCTGAACCCGGGCAGCATCCGGCGCATGGAGCGGCGCGTGCGGCAGGAGAACGCGCAGGAATTCTACCTGCCGCCGAGCGCGGCGGTGAACTGAGGGGCATCGAATGACAGTCAGCAGCAGCGATTCGCGGCGCACGTACAGCGGCAACGGCAGCACGACTGCGTTCGGTGTGCCGTTCTACTTCCTCGCGTCGTCGCACCTCGAGGTCGTGCTGCAGGCAGCGGACGGCACCGAGTCAACGCAGGAACTCACGACGCATTACACGGTGACGGGCGCCGGCAACGAAGCGGGCGGCACGGTCACGATGCTGACGGCGCCGGCAACGGGCGAGACGTTGATCATTCAGCGCAACGTGCCTGCAACGCAGACGTCCGACTTCCCGCCGAACGATCGGCTGCCGGCGGCGACGGTCGAAGACGCGCTCGACAAGCTGACCATGCTGGTGCAACAGATCGCCGGCGGCTACGGCATCGAGCGCGTGTTGCGCCTGTTCGATGGAGATGCCGACGGCTCCGGCCGGTACAACGCCAACGGCAACACGATTGCCGGGCTCCCAAGCGCAGAGAACGAGGACGAGGCCGTCACGCTGGGGCAGGCCGAGGAACTGTTCGCGTCGCTGTCGTCCACCGGATCAGGTGTCGTGCCGTTGGAATACGACGGCGTGGGCGACGGCGCGACGCTGACGTTCACGCTCGGCCTCGCGTCGGTCTGGTCCGCCGGTAGCGGCCTGTTCTACGACGTGTTCGTCAACGGGCTGCGTAAGCGCCTGACCGACGACTACAGCATCGGGAGCTCGGGATCGAATCGCACCATCACGTTCGTGTCAGCGCCCGCCGTCAGCGCAGTGATCTACGTGGTCCTGCGCGGCTACGCCATCGGCGAGGACAGCGGCGCAGTGCAGTTGCGGGCCGATCTTGCCGACGCCAATACCGAAGGCTCGGGCAACGCGCTGGTGGCCTGGAGCGTCAGCCCGCAGGAAGTCGCTGCGGCGGTCACGCCGTCGGTTCCGCGGTGGCTGTACGGCTACGTCGAACGCTTCGGCGGCGATCCCGATGCGGCCGACAACACGCAGGCGTTCGCCGATGCGGTGGCGGCGTCGGCTGTTGTCGTGATCCGTGAGGGCACGTGGAACATCGACACGATGGACATCGACGTGACCGGCCGCGTGATCCTCTGCGCTGGCGGTGCGACCGTGATTCAACAGCGCACCGGCAACGTGGGCACCCCGGTGGTCCAGGGTCGCGCGAACAACGTGCACCTGTGGCCGACAGGCGGGCCGACGATCATCGGCAACATCAGCACCGACACGGGCGAGCACAATCACGCGGTGATGATCTACAAGGCCGGCGCCTCGCTCGAGAACGTGTCGGTCGGCGACTTCTATGCGCAGGACTGCCGCGGCGACGGGTTGTACATCGGGTCGCCATCGGGGCAGTACGTCACGGGCGTGCGGTTCGGCCGCGTCACGGTGAACAACGTGATTCGCAACGGGCTGTCGATCGTGGGCGGCCGCGTCGTGAGGGGCGATCAAGTCATCGCGGACGGGCCGGTTGGGCTCTGCATCGCCGACGTCGAGCCAGACAACGATCCGAGCACGGACATCTACATCGGCATGGTGAAGGGCCGGTTCGTGCAGGTTGCGCCGCCGAACGCGGCCGACGCGGCCGAGCGTGTGCACTTCGGGATGTTGGATCTCGACCCGGCGCATTCGGCCGATTCGACCCCTGGCTACTCGGGGCACATCAGCACCTACGGGCTGTCGCTGCGCAATGTGCGGAACGTGCGGATCGATCACCTGAAGATGCGGGACTTCACGCACTACGGAATCTTCCACACGTACAGCCCGGGCGAACTGGCCGGCCAGCGGCTGTCGATCGGGCACCTGGACGTCGCCAACATCGGCAGCGGCGAATCCACGTACAACAGCCCGATCGTCGTATCGAACATGGAAGCGATCAGCATCGAAAGTGCTGTCGTCAGCCTGCAGGCCGTCGGCGATTACCTGATCTATGGCGACCCGGTAGCGAACGCTCTGCGCGTCACCATCGGCGAGATCAGCATCGACGGCACGATCGCGCGGTTCATTTCGAACAGCAAGATTCTCGGCGTGAAGGTCAACACGTCGAACGTAGCGAATTTGATCCGAGACGTGTCCGACACGATCGTGCAGGGGCAGATCACGATCCCGAACCTCGTGAACAACGGCACGCGCGTCTCGTTCCTGAACTCGAAGCTGTCGATCTCCGGCACCGTGAAGGGTGGCACCTGCGTGGACATCTCGTTCCCGAACTCGCTGATCAACGGCTATCAGGCGCCGGTCAGCGTGCGGCGCATGACGTCCACCGAGCGCGACGCGATCGCATCCGGGTATCTCGAGGACGGGCTGTTGATCTACAACACGACGACGAACAAGCTGCAGTGCCGCGTGTCCGCCGCGTGGGTGGACATGCACTGACGGCGCGGCCATCCGTGGCCGGGCGATGCGTCAGAACACGTCGCCGTCGTCCGCCGGCGGCGGCGCGTCGTCCATCGGCGAGCTGAGGTCCGCCGGATCGGGCTCGGGTGCCGCTGCCGGCGCGGCCTGCCTGCCCTTGCCCACGATCGTCGCCAGGGCCTTGGGCCGTCCGCCTGTCTCCTTCTCGACGTCGGCCTCCTTCTGCTGGCCGAAGTACTCGCTGGGCTTCGCGACGCCGTCCTTGATCGACTTGTAGATCGTGCGCAGGTCCACGAGCTCGTCGGGCAGAATCTCGTCGAGCTTCTTGCCGACGCGCTTCTCGATCAGCTCGGCGCGGATACCGAGGGTCGCGAATGCGTTCACGAGGTCGCGGATCCGGTCGGTGATGGGCTTGTCGGCGCGGCCTGCCAGGGTCTTGCGGCATTGCTGCACGGCGGCGTCCACCAGATCGGGTGGCATGATAGCCAGCAGCCGCGCGCGGAGCCGGCGGGCGCCCATGTTCGCCCCGATCTCGTAGATGTCGCGCTCGTCGGTGAGATCGACGCGGCCGGCGCGCGTGTCGCGGATGTGCTTCACGGTGAACTTCTGAGACGACATCGTGTTCGTCTCCAGGTCCCACGCGTAGGCTTCCATCTCGGACTCTCCGGCGCGGCGCGACAGCTCGCGCAGGCCGTAGTCGATGTTCCCCCAGCAGCGCGCCAGCTCCTCGGCGAGGCGGATCGATGGACCGGTGACTGCGCTGCCGCCCCGCTGGTAGGCGTACATTGCTTCCTCGGCTAATCCGGGCCGGCTGCAGGCTTCCATCACGCGCTGATACGCGTCGGCCTGGTTGCGCGGGAATCGCTTCGCGATGACGAGCTTGCCCTGCGCCTCGGCGATCGCGCGCTCCTGTTCGATGGCGACGGCGCCGGCGCTGACGTGGCCGGCGAGGCCGCGCGGGGCGAACGGGTTGGCCGGCTCCTGCGTGGTGACGATGACTTCCTGATTACTCATGGGCTTCGGGCTCCTGCGGTTCGGCCGCCGCGTCTTCGATCGGCGTTCCGTTCTGGATGAGGGTCACGAGATCGTCCTGGCTGGCCAAGGTCACCGTGAGCGTGTTGCGTGCGACGTGCCCGAGCGCCTGCGCGCGCGTGTTGGCGCGCACGAGGTGGTCCTGCAGGCCGTCGGTCACGTGGTAGATGCGTTTCACTGCTTCGTCTCCTTCCGGTTGATCGGCACCATGCACAGTCGGCGCCGGTGGTACTTGAGTTTGAATCCCTGTTGCAGCAGCCGGTGGGCGATCTGCACGATGGGGGTGTCTGGGTTTGCGATTACGGGGATGGGTTTCATGCGGCACCTCGCGCTGCGGCTTCACGCTTCGCGCGCTTGTTCGCCGCGTACTTCTGGCGCTTCCGCTTCGCGCGCGCTCGCTGCGCGTCGGTCTTTTCCTTCGGTGGAACGAGCCCGTGCGTGCGCGCGTCGCCGATGCAGTCCCGGCAGTAGCGCGGGAAGCCCTCGCCGTCACCGTCCAGGTAGACGCCGCACGTGGCGCACAGATCGCCTTCCAACATCATGTCGGCAATGTCACCCATTGGCTTTCGCCCCCTTCGGTGCCGTGACGCGGAACGCGCGATACCCATTCCGACCGCCGACGTAGGTGCCGACCATCGCGGGCGTGATGAGCGTGCCGGCGCTGGGGGCGACCATCGCTGCGCTGATCTTCGTGCCGCCGGGGCAGATCGCCTTCTCGCGATCGCCGATGATCTGCAACAGTTCGGCCTTGCAAGATTCCTTCTCGTCGGAGGCCAGCGTCTCGCGGCGCTGTGCGTCGAGGTACGCGGCCGCCAGTTCGGCGGCGCGCGCATCGTGCGTCAGGTCTGCCAGCGTGCCGGGCTCGGCCATCCAGTGCTGGCGGATGACTGCCTGCGCGTCGTCGGGAAACACGGGCGGCGGCGGCGTGCCGTCTGCGATGCTGCGCCAGAACGCCGTTGCCTCGCTGCGCATTGCTGCGGCGACTTCGGCATCGAACGCGCGTTCGATGATCACGGGCTCGTTGCCGCCGACGAGCGCGGCGATCGCGCCCCACGTGTAGCCGAGTTCCTCAAGCACCGTCAGCTGCGCCTGCAACTGCACCTCGATGTGCGCCGGCGCCTCGTCGTCCGTCCAGCCGCGCATGAACTGCAGGCGGTCCACGTTCTTCACTTCGAGCACGCCGGGGCCGCGCGGGTCTCCGAGAATCTCGAAGTCGAACGAGGCGCCCATGCGGTACAGCGGGTCGCGCACGTACATCTTCAGCGGCTTGATGGTCCAGCCGCGATCCTCGGCGACGCCGTGCGCGATGACGGATTCGAGGCGGCGGCCCCACTTCATGCGCTCGTTGTCGGCGATGCCCCCCTGGTCGCCGTCGAACTTGCGGTACCAGAGTTCGTACTTCGTGCTGTACGGCGACATCCCGAACAGCGCCGCCATGTCGGTGCTGGTCAGGTCGCGCGTGCGCTCGGATAGCCAGTGCTGTTCGTCGCGCGGGTCGATGATCTCGATCGGCATTGGTGCGGGCTCCACCTTCGTTGTGTGCGGTGCGACTATCGCACCGTTGCATGGTGTCGTCAAGCGTGGCAGGATGGTGCGGAAAACGCAATCGGAGCGGACATGGCACGCAAGAAACTGAGCCCGGGCGAACTGGTGGTCGAGCGGTTCGCGGCTGCCGGCATCAGCGCCCGGCGCCTCGGCGAACTCGTTGGGCGAGATCATTCGAGGATCGTCCGGCTCACGAAGCCGAAGCCCGAAGGCACAGGCGGCCAGGTGCCGGCCGGCTTGCAGCGCGTGCTGTTGGAACTGGCACCGCAGCACGGCGTGGCGCTCACGGCCGAGGAACTGATCACGGGGGGGTGATGGCGAGGAAACGTAGGCCAATACCGGAAGGGTTTGCAGAACTGGCACCGCGGCTGACGGTCGTGCGCGCGCTGGCTGTGTGGCATTGCACACGCCGGACGGCGAAGAAATGGGAGAACGAGACCGGGGTAAGGATCGGATCTCTGTGCGCTCCGAATCCGCCGCCGTGCGGGCACAACCGTGGCGTGGTTCGGCCGCCGCCGGAGGACTTCGCGCGGGTTGCGCCGACGATCAACGTGGAGCGCGCGCGCGACGTCTGGCGAGCGAGATACGGCACGCTGTACCGCTGGGAGCGCGAAACCGGTGTGAACTTGATCCGTGTGCGCGGGCGCCGCGCCGCGCCGCCGCCTCCGTCAACGTCAGCGGTCAAGGAACTGGGCGTAGCGTCCGACACATACCGCCTCGCTATGGGCGCGTGGGGGAAACGCTGATGCGCACTTCGAAGACTTGCGCCGTTTGCGCCATCGAGAAGCCGTTGGCCGAGTTTCCGGCGGGTGGCCACGCGAAGTGCCGGCCGTGTTTCAGGGCGCACCGGCGCGCGCAGTACCTTGACCGCGCACAACCCGGCCGTCGCATCTACCGCTCGCAGCCGCCGGCCGATCTCGCCGGCCTGTGGCCGACGTGGACGTGCGAGAAGTTGCAGGCTCACTACGGCGTCTGCGATAAGACGCTTCGCCGCTGGCAGAGGATGGCCGGCCTGCCGCCGAAGCTGCGCACCGAGCCGCCCGAAGGCTTCGCCGATCTGGCCGGCAAGGTCACGGACGTAGAGTTGGGGCGGCGGTTTGGTATGGCGCGGCAGACCGCGAAGTTCTGGCGCAACCGACTCGGCATCGCGCCGCGCCCGATCACGCGCGACGACAAGGTTCGGGCAGCGAAGATTGGTGTGCGCAAGGCGCGGGCCCGGAAGGATGTCCAGGCCGCACGGATCCCGCGCGTTCGCGTCGGCGCCGGCCCTGGCGTTCGCCACCGGCCGTCAGCATTCCGCGAGCTGGGGATCGGAAAGGATTCGTTCGCGACGGCGCTGCGCGCGCTGTCGGGCCAACGGATGGCGGAGGCTGTGGCATGAGTTTCCACCTCCGCGAGTACCAGCAGGCCGGCCTCGACGAGATACGCCGCCACCTGCGCGCCGGCGTGCGCTCCGTGCTGTGGCAGATGCCCACGGGCGCCGGGAAGACGGCCAGCACCGCGCACATGCTCAAGGGCGCCGCCGCAAAGGGCAACCGCGCCTGGTTCGTGGTGCACCGCCGCGAACTGATCATGCAGTCGCACAAGGCGTTCAAGGCCATCGGCGTCGAGCACGGCATCATCGCCGCGGGCTTCGATCTGGCCATGCGCCGGCCGGTGCAGATCTGCAGCGTCGGCACGCTGGCGCGGCGGCTCGAGCGCGTGCAGGCGCCTCACCTGATCGTGTGGGATGAGGCTCATCACATGGCTGCCGGCACGTGGCAGGCAATCTTCCGGCGCTTCCCGCGCGCGGCGCACATCGGCCTGTCGGCCACGCCAGAGCGGCTGGACGGGCACGGGCTCGACGGGTTCTTCAAGGCGATGGTGCCGGGCCCGAGCGTGCGCGACCTGATCACGGACGGGTTTCTCGTGCCGTACCGGCTGTTCGCGCCGGCGATGGGCCCGGATCTTTCGGGCGTGCACAAGCGTGCCGGCGACTACGCGCGCGACGAGCTCGCCGCGGTCATGGGCAAGCCGAAGGTGGTGGGCGATGCGGTCGAGCACTACCGCCGGGTGGCCATGGGCCGGCGCGCCGTGGTGTTCGCCGTGTCGATCGAGGCCTCGCAGCGCATCGTGCAGGCGTTCAGGGACGCCGGCATCCCGGCCGAGCACGTGGACGGCGAGACGGCGCCGGACGAGCGCGATGCGGCCATCAAGCGGTTCGCTGCGGGCACCACGCGCGTGCTGTCGAACGTCGAGCTGTTCGGCGAGGGTTTCGATTTGCCGGCCATCGAGGCCGTGATCCTGCTGCGGCCCACGCAGTCGCTGGCCATGTACCTGCAGCAGGTGGGCCGCGGGCTGCGCACGGCGCCGGGCAAGGCCGACTGCATCATCCTCGATCACGCGGGCAACAGCGCGCGCCACGGGCTGCCGGACGACGACCGCGAGTGGACGCTGGCCGGGCACGACGCGAAGCAGCGCGCGGCTTCGGACCCCGAGTCGTCGCCGATCCGGCAGTGCCCGGCGTGCTTCGCGATCTCGCCGGCCGCGATGCTGCGGTGCCGCGAGTGCGGCGAGCCGTTCCCTGTCCAGGCGCGCAACGTCGAGCACGTCGAGGGCGAGCTGCAGGAGGTGGCCATCGAGGAAGCGCGCCGCGTCGCGAAGCGCGAGCAGGCGCAGGCGGCGACGCTGGACACGCTGATCGAGCTCGGCCGCATGCGCGGCTACAAGGCGCCCGAGGCGTGGGCGCGGCACGTGTGGAACGCGCGCGCGAACCGGAGGGCGGCGGGATGAGCAAGCAGCAGGTGGCCTACGTGAACCTGTACCGGCTGAAGTCGGCGCCGGCCGTGATTTACGCGTTCGCCTGCAAGGACGCGGCGCAGGCGCGAGAGCGCCAGGACCAGCGCAACGCGGACCTGGTGTTCGTGCGCACGGCACGAGTGCGGGTGCCATGATCCACTACCACGGTGTCCCGTTCAGCGGTCGCGTGAACGCGCAGATGGCGCTGGCCGGCAGGCATGCGTGCGTGTCGTTCGGCGACCCGGCGCCGATGGCGCAGTGCGCCGAGCTGTGCCAGTCCGTGATCATCGACAACGGCGCGTTCGGCGCGTGGAAGGCCGGCGGCACGCTCGACGTGGACGGCTTCATGGCGTGGGCCGATCTGTGGCTGCGGCATCCTGCGGTTGATTGGGCGCTGATCCCTGACGTCATCGACGGCGACGAACGCGCGAACGACGCCCTGCTGGCGCTGGTGCGGGAGGGCGACCCGCGATGGGTGCCAGTGTGGCACCTGCACGAGAGCGTCGGCCGGCTGGCGCAGTTGTGCACGGCATGGCCGCGCGTCGCTATCGGCAGCTCGGGGGGCGTTCGCGACCATCGGCACCCCGGCCTGGTGGTCGCGCATGGCCGAGGCAATGGGCGCGGCGTGCGACGACGACGGGCGGCCGCGCGCGAAGCTGCACGGCCTGCGCATGCTGGATCCTCGGGTGTTCTCGTGCTTCCCGTTCTCGTCGGCCGACAGCACGAACGTGGCGCGGAACATCGGCATCGATCAGGCGTGGGCGTCGAATGCCTACGCGCCGGCGTCACAGTACACGCGCGCGCTGGTGCTGATGGAGCGCATCGAACGCCATGCCAGTGCGTCGCGCTGGGTGCCCGTGGAGCAATTCGCCACGGGAGACTTGTTCGGATGATCCAGTGGCGCCAGCACGACCGCTATCACCTGCGCAGCGAATGCGGGCAGTTCACCGTCTGCCGCACGTTGTCGGGCGAGACCATCGCGTACACGGCGTGGCGCGTGAACCCGCGCCAGATCATCGAATGCCACGTGTGCGACACGCGGAACAGCGCGGCGCGTGACGAGGCGCTGCGGGCGTGCAAGGCGGCGTGTGAGGGGGTTTCTTGAATGAGCTGGCTCTATTCGCGGGCGCTGGTGGAGGAATTCTCGGCGGCCAGCTGCTCGGATGGAGGACCGTATGCGCCGTCGAGCTCGACGCCTACGCCGCAAGCGTTCTGTGCGCCAGACAGAATGACGGCCTTCTGCCGCCTTTCCCGATATGGGATGACGTTCGCACCTTTGACGGACGACCGTGGCGCGGCGTTGTTGACGTCGTTTCTGGCGGCTTCCCGTGCCAGGACATCAGCGTCGCGGGCAAGGGCGCAGGCATCGACGGAGAACGCTCAGGCCTCTGGGCCGAGTTTGCTCGCATCATTGGCGAGGTTCGACCCCGCCACGCATTCGTGGAAAACAGCCCAGCTCTCGTTACTCGCGGACTCGGACGAGTCCTCGGTGACCTGGCCGCGCTCGGGTATGACGCGCGATGGACTGTGCTGGGCGCTGCCGATGTTGGGGCGCCGCATCAGCGAGACCGGCTCTGGATCGTTGCTGCCGACGCCATGCACAGTGGACAGCGGGAGCCTGTTCAACCGCAGCGCCAGCCCGAATGCTGCGCTACGGCCGACGCTTGGAGCCATGGCGCGGTTCGACCTGTGGCCCACGCCCACCGTGAAGGGCAACTACAACAAGGCCGGCCTGAGCGCCAAGAGCGGCGACGGGTTGGCGACGGCTGTGATGCGCGTGGCGACACCAACGGCTCGAGACTTTCGCAGCGGGAAGGCTTCCGAGGCGACACACGCGAAGAACAGCCGGCCGCTGTCGGAACAGATTGGTGGATTGCTGAACCCGACGTGGGTCGAGTGGCTCATGGGGTGGCCGCTCGGGTGGACCGACTTAGAGCCATTGGGAACGGGCAGGTGCCACAGTGCGCAGCCGCTGCGTGGCGGCAGCTGACCCATGCGTGAGTCCACAATCCTCCGCGACATCATGCGCGCGCTCGGCATCGGGCCGGTGCGTCTGTTTCGGCAGAACGTAGGGGCTGCCTGGCAGGGCACCGCCGTGCGCCTGAAAAACGGCGACGTGCTGCTGCACAACCCGCGGCGCGTGGTCTACGGGCTGTGCCCGGGCTCGTCGGACCTGATCGGCTGGCGTACCGTCGAGGTGACGCCGGAGATGGTGGGCCGGAAGCTGGCCGTGTTCGTGGCCGTTGAGGCGAAGACCGTGCGCGGCCGTGCGAGCGAGGAGCAGCAGGCGTTCATGCAGGCGGTGCGCGCTGCCGGCGGCATTGGCGTGGTGGCGCGCTCGCCGGAGGAGGCCGAGGCGATGGTGATGGGGCCTGTTGGCGCTGAATAGTGGAGAGATAATGGAGATTTGCACGCAGGGGTTGACGTGTCTGCGGAGCGGTGCGGTAATCGCACCATCGAACAACGCGACGGGAGAACGAGATGAGCAACACGCACTTCCAGCCGAGCCCCCGCCTTCTGATGGCGCAAATCTCCGCCGCTGAAGCGCGGTTTGAGGCCGCCCGCGAGCAGGCCTCCCTCCGCGCCGAGGCTGAAGCGGAGCGCCGAGCCGCGCGAGCGCACGAGGCGGAAGTGAAGGCCCGCTACTACGCCCGCATTCAGCACGGCATCGCCTAACTCCCACCCCACGCGCCCCGCGAGGGGCGCAAGGAGCACGCCGTGCGCCTCGACCTGATCGCCCTGCCCAACGCCTGCGGAGAGCCCGAGTGCGCTTTTCCGAGCGTGGTGGGCTACGTGATCGAGCCGGGCGAGGCGGCGTGTGGCGACGGATGGAACGCGCCCTACCAGTCCGCAGTGCCGAGCTACGTGGACGTGCACACGCTCAACGGCGAGCACGTCCACCCGCACTCCTGCGCTGGCTGCGGGGCGCTGATCACTTACGAGTCCCTTAGCAGGCTCGTCGAATTCGAACTGACTGGAGAGGTGGCATGAGCACGTTTCAACGTATCGACATCCCCGAGGGCCTGCCGGAGCACATGCTTCAGGCGCTGATCGACATCGATCAACACATCAAGTCTCCGATCTCGATCCGCTACTACGACGACGGCGTGAGCGTGTACGAGGGCCAGACGCTGGTGTGCTGCCTCGACCGCCCGCAGACGGATGCGCTGTTGTGCATGTCACCGCGCATCGCCGCCGCGCTGCTCAAGTCGCTGGCGTGGGCTTACCGCAGCGGCGTGATGAACGCGCGGAGGAATGCGGCATGAGCACCGAAACGAAGTTCACGCCAGGGCCATGGCACGACGGCGGCGAGCACGGATGGAGCAGCGCCGTCTTCGACGCGAACGGCCTGCCAATCGCTTTCTGCTCAGTGCCCGGACAAGGATCGCGCAAGGCCAACGCCCGCCTGATCGCAGCCGCGCCGGAGCTGTACGAGGCGCTGGACACGCTGTCGCTGGTCGTCGGCCTTACGGCATTCAAGCACGAAGGACAGCGCGCTCCGTTGCAGGAAGCGGTTGATGCCGCTCGCGCCGCCCTCGCCAAAGCGCGGGGTGAGTGATGCGCGCTCTGATCATCGACTACATCCAGTCCGGGGTGGCTGGATTCGCGGGCTGCGTCGGGTTCATGCTCGCGTGCTCCGTGGTGCGCGCCATGCTGGATCGGGTGCTGACGCGCGTGCGGCCTGCGTTGAGGGGGCGACGTGGATGAGTTGCAACGGCTGATCGAGGACGCGGACCTGCCGGCCATCGCCGGCGGGTACTGCGACGACCTGAAGCCAGACGGGCGCGAGTTCATCGGCTGCTGCCCGTTCCACGCGGAGCGCACGCCGTCGTTCACGCTGTACCGCAAGGACGGCGCGCGGTGGCGGTTTAAGTGCTTCGGCTGCGGCGCGCAGGGCGATGCGTTGGACTTCATTCAGGAGGCCGAGTCCTGCGACCGCACCGAGGCCATCAAGCGCCTGCGCGGCGACGTCCAGGGCCCGCCGGCGCGGCGCCAGCTCGGCCCGCCTCCCGACGCCATCCCTGTCTGGCGCGCCATCTGCCCGGTGCCCGCGTCGGCGCCGCCGCTGGACCTGACGCAGGTCTGGAACCCGAAGCGAGGCCGGTTCACGTCCCTGCGCCCCACGATGCAGTGGGAGTACCTGAGCGCCGAGCGCGAACTGCTGGGCTACGTCGTGCGCTGCGAGTTCGGCGACGGCGGGAAGTGGACGCCGCAGATCACCTACGCGCGCACCGACGACGGGCAGGTGGCGTGGTGCCTGGTGCCGATGCCAACGCCACGGCCGCTGTACGGTCTGCCCCACCTGCGCGAGCACGAGCAGAAGCCGGTCATGGTGGTCGAGGGCGAGAAGGCCGCTGAGGCCGCGCAGCGCCTGTTGCCTGGCTGGGTGTGCGTGACGTGGCTGGGTGGCACGCAGGGGGCGAAGCACGCCGACTGGCGGCCGCTGGCGGGGCGTGATGTGGTGCTCTGGCCAGACGCCGATCCGCCGGGCCTCGCGGTGGCCGACGAGATCGCGCACACGGTGTACGACGCGGCGAAGCGCGTGCGCATGCTCGACGTGTCCGAGTTCCCGAAGGGCCACGACGCGGCCGATCTGGTGGCGGCCGGCTGGACGACCGACCGGTTCGTGGCGTGGGCCCGCACGCACGTGATGACGTTCGATCCGACGCCGCCAGTGAAGTCGGCCGAGGGGGACCGCGCGCCGCGCCCGCCGCGGCTGAGTGTCGTCGGCGGCAGCGCCGCGCCGGCGCGCGAACCCGACCCGGCCGCGGATCCTGACGCGATCCCGCCCGAGTACAGCGACGACAGCCTGGCGCTGGCGTTCACGGCGCGGTATCCCGACCTGCGGTTCGTCGCATCCTGGGGCCGCTGGTATCGCTGGGACGGCTTGCGGTGGGCCGAGGACGACACGTACCGGGTCTGGAACGAGGCGCGCCAGCTGTGCCGGCGCAAGGCCAACGAGGCCGTCGGCGATATCCTGTTGACGGCCGGCAAGCGAGACGCCATCGCGAAGTCCGTGACCTCGAGCAAGACGATCGCGGCCGTGGTCACGCTCGCGCGCGTGGACCGCCAGCACGCGGCCACCACCGGCCAGTGGGACACGGACATCTGGGCGTTGAACACGCCGGCGGGCGTCGTGGACCTGCGCACCGGGCGCATCCGGCCGGCCGATCCGAACGAGCATCACACGAAGATCACGGCCGTGTCGCCGAGCGGCGACTGCCCCGGCTGGAAGGCGTTCCTGCTGCGCGTGCTCGGCGGCGATCAGTCGCTGGTGGACTACCTGCAGCGCGTGGCCGGCTACTGCCTCACGGGCAGCACGCGCGAGCACGCCATGTGGTTCGTGCACGGGCCCGGCGGCAACGGCAAGGGCACGTTCCTGAACACGCTGTGCTGGATCATGGGCGACTACGCCATGACGAGTCCCATGGAGACGTTCGCCGACAGTCGGCACGAGCGGCATCCGACCGAGCTCGCCATGCTCCGCGGCGCGCGCCTCGTGGTCGCGCAGGAGACCGAGGAAGGCCAGCGGTGGGCGGAGTCACGCATCAAGGCACTGACCGGCGGCGACCCGATCACCGCGCGCTTCATGCGCCAGGATCACTTCACGTTCCAGCCGCAGTTCAAGCTCATCATCGCCGGCAATCACAAGCCGGCCCTGCGTGCGCCCGACGAGGCCATCCGCCGGCGGTTCAACCTCGTTCCGTTCGACGCGATCATCCCCGCGGACGAGCGCGATCCCGACCTCCCTGACCGCCTCAGAGCCGAAGCAGGCGGCATCCTGGCGTGGGCGGTAGAGGGGTGTCGGCTCTACCTGAAAGACCGCCTAGCGCCGCCACGCGCAGTCACAGAGGCCACGAATGAATACCTCGAGGACGAAGACCCGTTCGCCATGTGGATCGAGGAAGCCTGCGACACCTCGTCGTCCATCGCACGCACGCCCGCAGCCGAGCTCTACGCCTCCTATCGCGACTGGTGCGAGAAGGCCGGCCAGGGCGCCATGGCCCGCAAGCGCTGGGCCGCCAACATCGAACGGCTCGGATTCGTGCCCTATCGTAGTGCAACGGCACGCGGTTACGAGGGCATTCGTGTCGGTTTCATCGGTTACAAGGGGCAGTGACAGTTGTGACAACCGTGCCGGTTCAAGCTATCACGCGCGCGCGTCACGCGTACGCGTGAAGTGGTAGACCGGCGCTCACGTCACTTTCGTCATGCCGCCGGCTTGCGCGAAACGGATCGATGGGTACAATGCCAAAACCTCAAAACTGGAATCGCGCCCGTGAACGTCCGAGATCTGACCATGGATATCCCCATCGAGCCGCACGTCCAAATTCCACCCGGCCAAGCCCGGTATCCGTTCGCCGAGATGAGCGTCGGCGATTCGTTCTTCGTGATCGGCCGCAAGGATCCACGCCCGATGTCCGCCGCGTACCAGTGGGCCAAGCGTCACGAGAAGCGCACCGGTGAGCGATGGAAGTTCCGCAGCAAGAGCGATGACAGGCACACTCGCGTCTGGCGCATCGCCTGAGGAACCAGCATGGCCAAAACGAAACGCGCTGCAGCCGGACCAGACCGCGAACTGTTCGCGGCGATCTGCGAGCGGCACTCGAAGGGCGAGACGATCGCCAGCATCCTTCGCTCGCCGGGCATGCCGGCACGCACGACGTTCTACGACTGGCTGGACGACGAGGAGCTTGCCGGCATCTTCGCCCGCGCGCGCGAGGCCGCGATGGACGCCATCGCCGACCAGGCCGTGGCCATCGCTGAGGACGGCGCGAACGACACCTACGTGGACGACAACGGGTTCACGCGCACGGACAACGACGTGATCCAGCGGTCGAAGCTCCGGGTCGAAACCCGCCTGAAGCTGCTGGCGAAATGGGCGCCGCGGAAGTACGGCGACAAACTCGAGCTGTCGGGCGACGCCGACCGGCCGCTGACGGTGCAGGTGGTGCGCCTGACGGAGGGCTCGAAGTGAGCGCAATCATCATCCCCGAGCGGTTCGAGACCGAGAACGTGCGCCGCGGCCGCGCGATGTCGGCGCGCCTGCTGGAGGAGCTGCGCGAGCTGAAGCGCAGGGGCAAGGCGCCGGCGCGCGTGCGCATCACGCAGGGCGCGGCCGACGTGCTGCGCGAGTACTTCGCGTGGGCCAGCGACGGGTTCGACGGCGTTCTGCCGCAGCGCATCGCTGGTTGCGACGTGGTGGTCGAGCCAGGTGCCAGCTATCGGCTGTTCGTGGACGTGTGGCACGACGAGGCGCCGGAGGCTGTGCACTGATGGCTAAGCCGCGCGCGCGGGTTATCCAGCTGCCGGCGAACGGGTGGCGCCCGAGGCCGCGCCAGTACGCCGCGTGGGCCGCGCTCGAGGCCGGCGTTCGCCGCCTGGCGCTGGCGTGGCACCGCCGGTACGGCAAGGACGACCTGTCGCTGCACTGGACGGCCTGCGACGCCATGCAGAACGTCGGCGTCTACTGGCACATGCTGCCGCAGGCGAACCAGGCGCGGAAGGCGATCTGGGACGCCGTGAACCCGCACACGGGGAAGCGCCGCATCGACGAGGCGTTCCCGCCTGAGCTGCGCGAGACCACGCGCGATCAGGACATGTTCATCCGATTTCGCAACGGCTCGACGTGGCAGGTCGTCGGGTCGGACAACTACAACGCGCTGGTGGGATCGCCGCCGCGGGGCGTGGTGTTCTCGGAGTACGCGCTGGCGGATCCAAACGCGTGGGCGTTCCTGCGCCCGATCCTCGCGGAGAACGGCGGCTGGGCGCTGTTCGTGAGCACGCCGCGCGGCCGGAATCACTTCGCGCGACTGGTGGAGTACGCGCGCACGGACCCGCAGTGGTTCTCCGAGGTGCTGACGGTCGAGGACACGGGGCACATCCCGCTGGACGTGATCGAGCGGGAGCGCCGCGAGCTGACGGCCGAGCGCGGGAACCAGGAAGCCGAGGCGCTGATCGCGCAGGAGTACTACTGCGACTTCGACGCGCCGATTCCGGGCGCCTACTACGGCGGCCTGATGCAGCAGGTCGATCGCCAGGGCCGCATCGGGCTGTTCCCGCACCTGCCGCACCTGCCGGTCGGCACGGCGTGGGACATCGGCGTCGGTGACTCGACGGTGATCTGGTTCTACCAGCAGCTGCCGAACGGGCGCGTGCGGCTGGTGAACGTGCTTGAGGGTTCCGGCGTTGGCCTTGAGTGGTACGCGCAGCGCATCGCGGCGCTGCCCTACGTGTGCGCGGACCACATCTGGCCGCACGACGGCGAGGTGCGCGAGTGGGGTTCTGGCGTGTCGCGGGTGCAGACGGCCGGGAAGTTCGGCATCCGGCCGCGCGTGCTCGAGGCTGACGGCATCGACGACGGCATCCAGGCCGTGCGCCTGCTGCTGCCGCTGTGCGAGTTCAACACAGAACCCGAGCCGTTCCCGGGCGAGACGATGGATCAGGCGCGCGGGCGCATGTCGCGGGCGCTGGACGCGCTGCGGCAGTACCGGCGGGTGTGGGACGAGAAGAACCAGCGGTACAGCGACAAGCCGCTGCACGACTGGACCAGCAACACGGCCGACGCGTTCCGCTACCTCGCGAAGGGCAGGCGCGGGATGCGTGGCCAGCAGCCCGGCATCCACGGCCCGGTGAGGCGCCAGACGGCGGCCTTGTCGGACTACTCGGTTCTGGGGTAGGGTGCCCGCGATGGCGCGCCTGACGCGCCGCTGATGCGAGGGGCGCCGCATGGGTGGGATGTTCAAGGGGCCGAAGCCGCCGAAGCAGCAGCCGGTGGTGCCGCCGCCGACGATCGACGAGGCGGAAGCACGCCGGATCGAACAGGATCGCCTGCGCAAGCGCCGTGGTCGCATGAGCACGATCATGTCCGAGGGCGGCTCGCTGGGCGGTAGCAGCGTCGGAATCTCCCGCCTGCTCGGGGGTGCGTGATGGGTAGCGTCTACGTCACCGAGTACGCCGAGCTCGGCATCGGCAAGAACGGCCAGGTGGTGCAGGCGGGCGTCGAACCGGCGCTGACGACGCAGAAGCTAACCAGTTCGGGCACCTCGTCGGCATCGTCGGCGTTCAACGCGAAGACGCGCTTCGTGCGCGTGCACACGGACGCGATCATCTCCATCCTGTTCGGGTCGAGCCCGACAGCGACGACCAGCACGGCGCGGATGGGCGCCGGCCAGACGGAATACTTCGCGGTGAATCCGGGCGACAAGATCGCCGTCATCACGAACACGTGACGGGGCGTCCGTGAGTGCTGCCGCCGCCATGCCGCCGCAAGAACAACCAACTTCCCTGGGCCGGCTGATGGACGAGATCGAGGGCGACGATCATCGGCGCATTGCGCACGTGGTGGACTTGAAGGTCAACGAACTCCGCGACGAGCTGAAGGGCGACATCTTGTCCGTTGGCGCGTCGATCCGGTATTCGCTGGGCGAGCTTGCGGGCAAGATCGAGGCCGCTCAGGGCGAGCGATCGGAAGCCGCGAGGACCGCGAAGGAGATCGCATCGAAGCTGGACCAGCACCTCGGCGAGCACGCCGCAGCGGCCGAGTCGCCGCCGCGAAAGTGGTGGCAGGATCCGAAGTGGTTGTCGGGCGCGGCCACGCTGGGCATGACGGTGCTGGCGCTGCTGCTGGCGCTCGGACAGGAGACTGCGCGCCGTGTCATCGACTTCATCATCGCCGCCTGAGCGGCCGCTCGGATTCGAGGACGCCATGACGACGGCGAACGACCTGCACGCGACGATCGCCGCCTGGCGCATGAAGGCCGACCTGTGCCGCAACCCGTTCGCGAAGCGTGAAATTCTTGCTGGGCTCGAGCGCATGGACAAGGCCGAGCGCATGCTGCGCGGGAGCGCGGGCTGATGCGCTGGGCGCTGCTGCTGCTCGCGCTCGCACTGCCGGCGCAGGCGCGCGTGCTTGAGGCCGTCGTGTACTGGTCGCCTGCCGAGGTGCGGCCCGATTTCAGCCTGCTGCCGAGCACAGACATCGTGACGACCACGCTGGCGTGCGGCGCGGTGGCAGGGCAGCCCGAGCAGCGCATCACCGTGCAGGGCGCCACCGCGCAGACGCGCGTGCGCTACCAGGGCGAGCAGTGGTGCGCCCTGGAAGGCGTGGTGCTCACGCCGGCGTGCGACTACACGGAGACGGGCGATCCGATCAACTGCGGCCCGAGGCCGATCTCCACCGTGCAGTCGCAGGCGTTCGTTCTGCCCGGCGAGCCGGCGCCGTGCGAGTGGGCGCACAGCATGCCCGTGCCGTGGGGATATCCACACCCCGTGCTCACGCGCCTGTGCGTGGGCTGGACGCACGACGAGTTGACTCAGGCGCAGGTGGACACGCTTCGCCCGCTCGTGGCTGGCATGGGCGCGCAGGCGGCGGCAGACGCGCTCAATGCGCCGAGCGCGCTCGTGGTGTGGGATGACGCCGCGCCTGTGTCGCGCTTGCTCGCGCCCCCGTTCGCGCCGTCGCTGTGGATCAGCATCAGCGAGCCACGGCGATGGCTATGGGATCGCCTGACGGCTGGCGGAACCGTCGATGCGACTGACCCCGGCACGCGCCAAGCACTTCGCGACGTGTGGGCCAACCAGAACGCCACGCGCGACCTCATCACTGAACGCCTGCAGCGCCGCGCAACCGTCGCCGAGGCCGCACTGGCCGGCACCGCAACTTCCCCCGCAACCCTGCCGTGGTCTGGCGTGCTCTCGCCGGATGAAGCGGCAAACCTGACGCACTGAGGCGCTAGTGGCAGTCATCACGACAGGCGGAAGCGGCGACTGGAACAGCGCTACGCCGAACGCACCGTGGCCCGGCGGAACGAAGCCCACCACGTCTGATACGGTGGTCATCGCCAGCGGCCACACGGTCACGGTGAGCACGAACGAGGACACGTGGGGCACGTCGCCCGCGTCGGCGAGTGCGGCGGCAACCGTGACCGACGTTGTGCTGACGGTGACGGGGACGCTGACCATCACGAGCACCGGCACGCTGACCGTGCGTGGTTCGATCAACGGCACGGGCACCGTCAACAACAACAGCACGACGGGCCTTGTGTTCGATGCGTCGTCGGCGGCCACGCCAGGCTCGCAGAACTACTCGATCAAGATGACCGGCGGCAGCGTGAATGCCACGGGCGCAGCAGGCGCGCGCGCGCTGTTCACCAGCAATGACGCCACGGGCGGGCGCGGGTTCTTCAACAGCGGCGCCTACACCACCGCGTTCACCTACGTCCGCTGCTACAAGATGGGCAAGCCCGGCGCAGCGGGCACGCACCTCGCGAACTGGCAGGGTGCGGCTTGCGGCGGCGCAAACTGGGATCACGTCGAGTGGGATACGTGCTCGCGCGTAGACCCGACGTTCACGGCCACGCGCGATTGCATCATGACCTCAGTCACGATCAAGAACGCCACGACGACGACCGACCCGTTCAACGCGCGCATTGGCTTCACGCGCGCCACCACGGGCCTGCGCGAAATCACGAATCTGTGTAGTGACGGCACGGTGTGGTTCAACACCGATTGCCACAACCTCGTCGTTGATGGGTTGCTCGTCGGCGAGCTGATGAACAACTGGGTGCAGTTCAACAGCGGCACCACCGCGGTGAATTCTGTGGATGCCAGCAACATGTTGGTGTTCGCGGGCAACGCGTCTGGCACGCACGGCTTCCGCCTCCAGGCCGGCGGCACCTACGACAACATTTACTCGCTCACTGGCGGCTTTCACACATTCGAAACGCAGAACATCGCCACCGGCGTGACGATGAATCTGACCAACGTGATCGCCGAGGCGGACGGCGGCACCGACGCCGCCGACATGCTGGTGCCGCGCCTGAACACAGCCGGCAACCTCGTCACGATCAACCTTACGAACGCGATCTGCTTGCCGAACCTCGCGCCTGCGGGAACGACGGGGCGCGGTTCGGGCACGCTGATTGCCGGCGTGCCCACGTTCTCGGCCGACTACACCGTCAATATCACGCACTGCACGCAGCACATCGATGCAAACACGTCGCAGGGCGGCAACTACCTCACCGAGTCCAGCGGCAACACCGCGATCGGCGGCTGGATGCTCGGAGACTTCAGATCGAATCTGTTCTGGTGCGACCCCGGGGCCGTCGGCTATTCGGCCATCTACCAGAACGGCACGAACCGCACGACGCGCAACCGAAACGTGGACGACTACACCTATGCCGGAACGGTAGGCAGCGCGACGGCCACTTCGATGACCGTGACCGGCGGCGCGAACAAGTGGGACTACACGAGCGGCACGAACAACCTGTTCTACAACCTTGCCCTGTACGGCGGCGGGCGCAACGCCTACGTGCGCATCATTTCGGGTGCAACGGCCCCGCAGATCGCGGCGATCACCACGCAGGGCAGCAACGTCAGCATCACCGTCGCGTCGTGGCCGAACGGAACTCCGAGCGCAGGCGACCAGTGGGAGATATACATCCCGGATCAGGTTGCGGCATCGAAGCTGGACTACAACGCGTACTACCGCATCGGCGCCACAGGCACGCTGTATGAGCACAACGCGGCGGGCACCACCTACGCGACGCAGCGATATCGAGACCTGTACCTGACCAGCCCGTCGCTGGTGGACGTGCATTCGGTGGACCTCGGCAGCAGCGGCACCGAGATGACGAGCGGGCCGATGTTCGTGGACTCCACGCGCAACAGCATCACGTGGCAGACCAGCAAGGGCGTTGGCGGTGGTTCGCCGACGCAGACCACGTTGATGCAGGAACTGCTGAAGTGCAACGACGACAGCGGGCGCACGCTGACGGGCACGCTCTCGGCCAACATAGCCGAACTCATCGCCTACGTGCAGGCCGGGTTTGCGCCGCAGAACTCCGCGCTCGCAACCGCAGCGCATGACGGCACGACCATCGGGGCGGTGGCGTATTCTGCGCCGGCGGCAAATGACGACACCATGATCGGGTTCGTTGCCAATGTCGGCACTCTGATGGGGCGTTGAGATGCCAGACTCGCGAGCGGATGAAGTACTGCGCGGCTACGACCGCCTGAAGGGCGCGCGCGGCACGTGGGAGTCGCACTGGCAGGAGGTGGCCGAGCGCGTGTGGCCGCACATGGCGGATCTCACGGGCTGGCGCTCGCAGGGCCAGAAGCGCACGGAGAAGGTGTTCGACTCGACGGCCGTGCGCGCGCTGCCGCGGTTCGCGTCGGCGATGGATTCGATGCTGACGCCGGCCACGCAACTGTGGCACGGGCTGCAGACGGGCGTGCCCGAGCTCGACGACGACGTGGAGGTGCAGCGCTGGTGCGATGCGATCCGCGACCTGCTGTTTCGCATGCGGTACGCGCCGACGGCGAACTTCGCGTCGCAGGTGTTTGAGTGTTGGATGGGCCTCGGCGCGTTCGGCACGTCGTGCCTGTTCACGGACGAGCTGCCCGGTCGCGCGCCGCTGCGGTATCGCGCGATCCCGCTGTCGGAGTTCGTCATCGACCTGGACCACCAGGGGCGCGTGGACACGGTGTACCGCTGCTTCAAGCTGACCGCGCGCGCTGCTGCGCAGGTGCCGGAGTGGCAGCAGAACATGCCTCCGAAGCTGCGCGAGTGGGCGGAGAAGCGGCCGGACGAGGAGTTCGAGTTCGTGCACTGCGTGACGCCGAACGACGGCTACGTGCAGGGCCGCGCCGGGCAGGATGGCATGAGCTACCTGAGCCGCTACGTGTGGCGCCAGGAGCAGTCGGTGCTGCAGGACTCCGGCTATCGCGTGATGCCGTACTCGGTCGGGCGCTACGTCACCGGGCCGCGCGAGACCTACGGGCGCTCGCCGGCGATGGAGGCGCTTGCCGACATCAAGTCGCTGCAGGAGATGGAGAAGACCATCCTGCGCGTCGGGCACCGCATGGTGGATCCGCCGCTGATCCTGACCGAGGACGGCGCGCTGTCGGCGTTCGCGACGCGGCCCGGGTCCATGAACTACGGCTACCTGCGCGAGGACGGCACGCCGCTGGTGCAGCAACTCGAGATGGGCGGGAACCTGCCGATCGGCCTTGAACTGTCGGACCAGAAGCGCAAGGCGATCAACGACTCGTTCCTCGTGACGCTGTTCCAGATCCTCGTCGAGGAGCCGCGCGTGATGACGGCGACCGAGGTGCTGCAGCGCGCGCAGGAGAAGGGCGCGCTGCTCGGGCCGACGGCGGGCCGGCAGCAGTCGGAGTTCGTGGGGCCGACGATCGACCGCGAGCTCGACCTGCTGATGGCGAACGGCATGGTGCCGCAGCCGCCGGACCAGCTGCTGGAGTACTTCGCGGGCGGCGGCGAGATCGTTCCGAAGTACACGGGCCCACTGGCGCGCCTGATGAAGGCCGAGGAGGCGGCCGGCGTGCTGCGCACGATCGAGGGCATCCTGCCCGTGGCGCAGGCGTCGGGCGATCTGCGCGTGCTGCGGCGCCTGAACGCGGACGAGGCGGTGAAGATCATCGCCGAGGCGAACGGTGTGCCTGCGAAGGCGCTGCGCAGCGACGACGAGCTCGCGGCGATGGACGAGCAGGAGCGCCAGCAGCAGCAGATGCAGACGCTGTTGGAAGCGGCGCCGGTGGCTGGCCAGGCAGCCGAGCGGTTCGCGAAGGCTGAGCAGATCGCGGCTTCGACGCCGCGGCGCGCCGTGCCGGGAATTTGATCGCGGTGCGTTGACCGCACCGCAGCGGCGCGGTACGATCATCGGGCCCGGAACTGAAGGAGCCTGATGTGAGCCAGAAAGACTACCTGGACATCCCCGAATTCATGCGGCGGAACGCCGATTCGGCCGCCGATGCAGATCGAATCCTCGGCCGCCGCAAGCACGCCCACTACTTCCGCGACGTCAGCCACCTCCGCGAGATCGACGTCTACCGCGTGCTCGATCTGTTCAACGTCACCGACCCGTGTCTGCAGCACGCCATCAAGAAACTGTTAGCGGCCGGCGTGCGCGGCGTGAAGCCTGCGGGCCGCGACGTGCTCGAGGCCGTGGACACGCTGCAGCGATGGCTGGAGATGCGGGCGGAGGATGAGCGGAGGGAAAACGCATGAGCGCGCCAGAGCCTAGCGCGGGGAGCGCGCTGCCGGCGTGGCCGGACGTAGCAAGCGTGGACTTTCAGGACACGCACCAAGCTCTGTGGTACGCCGAAGAGGAACGCGACGCCTACCGCGCGCGCATGGAGGCGCTGGCTGCGGAGGTCGAGCAACTCCGCGACGAGTTCCTGCTCGGCAACCCTCGCTATGCAGAGTGGCTGGAAATCATCAACGCGCTGCTCGCCGCGTGCGAACGAGGTGACCGATGAGCAACGACAACACCGCGCCCGAGAGCGCGTGCGAGTGCAAGCATGAAGGTCTTGAGTGCGGGTTCTGTGGGACTGACATTACGGCCACCATCCGCGCGCTCGAAGCGAAGGTGCGGGAGGTGGAACGCGAGCGCCACGACACTAACAATGAGTTCGCGAAAGTGCTGGCCGACCGCGACCGCCTAGACCTTGAGTGCGCGCGACTGACCGTTGACCGCGGCCGCCTCGCCGCAGAGGTGGATCGTCAAGTTGCGCTGTGCGAGCAGCACCGGGCGGCGGGGATCAAGAGTGCTGCGGAGAACGCCCGCCTCGCCGCAGAGGTGGAGCGGCTTCAAGCGCGCATCGAGGATGCTTACGGCTGGCTGTGGTGCGTGAACCAGGAGCCGGGTACGCCGCACCAGTTCTCCCCTGAACAGGCCGCCTAGTAGAGCGCTACGTGAGTGGCTACGTGCCCGATGACAAGTGGCACACGCTGATGCTGAACCACGGACACATCCCGCAGCCGGTGCGCGACAAGTCGTACCGGCCTACCCACTGGCAGCCCCTCCCCGCCCCGCCGAAGGAGAACAGCGATGAATAGAGCACTGGTGTTGATGGCGCTATGCGTGGGGCTGGTGGGGTGCTACGACGAGCCCAGCCTGCAAGAGCTACACGCCCGGCAGACCGAGCGTCGCGCACTGTTTGTGCAGTGCATGCAGCTTGCTGCGCAATCGTCCCGGCAGGAAGACGACGATGTGGCGGATATCGTGGACAGCTGCGACAACGCCGCGTACTACCAAAGCCGGCAATCCGCCCCGCCAACGGGCGAGCGGAGGGGCGAGCGATGAGCGGCGAGCGACGACGAGGCATCGTCTGTCTGCACACTCGGCTAACGACGGCGCACGACCACTGCCCAGACTGCGGGACCAGCGTCACCAACGTCATCGTATGGACAGACCAGTACGCCGCCGCCCGCGCATGGGTCGGGCTCGCGATGTGGTGCATGTGCGGAGGACGATTCGATGAGTGAACTGCAACAGACGGCGGCTCCGATTCGCTACTGTACTTTCTGCGGGGGCCACCAGCACGAGAGGAAGTTGCTGATCTCTGGTCCAGCGGTGTTCATCTGCAATGAATGCCTCGAACTGTGTATGGACCTCGAGCAGCAGCGAGCGGATGTAGTTGCGGAGTCAGGCTACATCAATCGTGACGTGGTGGCGTTCGTGCTCTGGCTCAACGGCACGCCGGAGCAGTGGCAGGCCAGCGCGCGCGGCGGGATCGTCGTGTCTGGCGGCTCGCAGGTGAGCATCGGCAGCGTGTTCTCGATTGATATGCGGAACACGCGCTGATGCCCCGCATGGCCACTGTCATCCGCACGCAGGTGCGCCGGGCGCTGTTCCGCTCGCGCGCCTGGCGTCGGCTGTTCCAGAACACGCAGACCGGCGACGCGCTGTCCGACGACGGCCGCATCGCGCTGGCGCACATCAAGAGATTCGCCCGCTGGGGAAAGCCACCGGTGGGCACGGATCGCACGGGCCGCAGTGACCCGTTCGAAGTCGGCCGCATGGTCGGTCGGCAGGAAGTCGTGCAGCTGATCATCGAGGCGCTGAACCTCGACGAGCGCACGCTGGTGAACCTTCAAGAGGATATCCCTGATGAGTGACGAGAACGGGTCCGCAGCAGGCGGGCAACCCGGCGGCGCTGGCGCTGCTGGTGGCACTGGCGGCGGCGAGGCTGCGCCGTGGTACGTGAACGAGGGGCTGGCGCCGGAGCAGACGGCGAAGCTCGGCGAGCTGGTGAAGACGAAGGGCTGGAAGCACCCGAGCGAGGCGCTGCTCAGCTACCAGAACCTCGAGTCCGTGTTCGGCGCCGACAAGGCCGGCCGGACGATCCTCGCGCCGAAGGGCGACGACGATGCCGAGGGCTGGAACGCGGTGTACCAGCGGCTCGGGCGGCCGGACACGCCGGACGCGTACGAACTGCCGGTGCCGGAGGGCGACGACGGGTCGTTCATGAAGGTGGCCGCGCAGTGGCTGCACGAGGCCGGCACGTCGAAGCGCGAGGCGCAGGCGCTGGCGGGGAAGTGGAACGCCTACGCGGCCGAGCTGGCGAAGCAGCAGGAGGCGGCCACGGCCGCGAAGTTCGAGGCCGATCTGGCCGGCCTGCGCACCGAGTGGGGCCAGGCGAACGACCAGCGCATGGAGCTGGCGCGTCGCGCGTTCGCGCAGTTCGGGAAGGAGGCGGGCCTGGACGAAGGCGCGTGGGACGCGCTCGGCGCCGTGGTGGGCCCTGCGCCGCTGCTGAAGCTGTTCGCCGCGGTGGGGGGCAAGTTCGCCGAGGGCACGTTCGTGGGCGGCGACGACCGCGGCGCCGGGTTCAAGCGCACGCCGGCCGAGGCGCAGGCCGAGATCACGAAGAAGTTCACCGACCAGGAGTTCATGGCGCGGTACACCCACAACGACGCGAAGATCCGGCAGGCGGCCATCGACGAGATGCTCGAGCTGCAGCGGGCTGCGCATCCGGAGCTGGCGGCATGAGCGGGCGCTGGGTGCATGTCGGCGTCGAGATGATGCCGAACCCGCTGTGGCCGCGGGCTGGGATGCCGTTCACGCGGGCCGGGCGCGGCAGCACGTACTACTGCCGGGAAGGGCAGATTCGCGGCAAGGCGCGGCTGAAGGACAGCAAGCGCTGGCGCCGGCTGATGCGCGACGCGGGCCATTGACGCGCGAATCGCACCAGGAGTAGATTCCCAGCAGGCGAGCCTCCTCCCCGTGCGCCTAGCCGGGTGTCCCGTTCCATCGGGCCCCGGCTCCTTTTCGGGAGACCGGGTAACCCGCGAGGGCCCGTGACCGTCTGAAAGCAGGCCGCCCGGCGTCGGCGCGCGA
>ERZ869925.275-NODE-275-length-38428-cov-5.392802_pt1 | contig 38428 bp, 54 predicted proteins | sample MGYA00579311_ERZ869925 | MGnify/ENA primary metagenome ERZ869925 (study PRJEB32216, sample SAMN09231817) | wastewater metagenome | place: USA: Maryland | collected 2016-07-30 | study: EMG produced TPA metagenomics assembly of the PRJNA472060 data set (Reclaimed...
GGTCCCTTCGGGGCGCCCAGGATATTTAGTTGCAGGTTGGCACGAGTTTTGACCGTGCGCAAACCCGCACCCAAGGCCGCGAAGCGGCGTGTCACCCGGAAGCCAGGCCCACCGGCGACGGAGTGGGTCCACGGCGCAGACCTGGCGCATCGGCTCGGGACGACCCGGCAGGCGGTGAGTGCGGCGAGCAAGCCCGGCGGTCGGCTGCAGTCGTACCGCCGAGCCGATGGGCTCTACGACCTCGAGGCCTGTGTCGCGGCGTGGGACCGGGACCGCGCGCATCCGGCCGGGCCGGGGCGCGGCAACGTGTCGCCTCCGCCCGAGCCCGAGCCCGAGCCCGAAGGCCTCGACAACGATCCCGCCGAGGCTGACGACGAGTGTCCGGTCTGCGGCACGGTGCGAGACTTGCGGCACTGGAAGACGCTCACGGCACGCGAGGAGTACGAGACGAAGCGGCTCGCGAGGCTGGAGCTTGATGGCTCATTGGTGAAGCGCGAGGCGGTCGAGGCCGAGTTTGCCGAGCTCGCGGCGACGACTCGCAGCCTGCTCGAAAAGGTCGCGTCTGCCGTGCGCGACGACCTGGCCGCCGAGGACGATCCGCGCCGGTGCGGCGACATAGTCGACGCCGAGATCCGACTCGCTCTCCAGCAGGCGGCCGCCATGTTTGCCGAGTCAGCCGGACGTGACCTCGCCGTCGATGACGACATGGGCGAGGCGCCGGCCGAAGAGGAGGGCGACGAGTGACGACAACAGGCGACACCGGTTCGCTGCGCTACGCCTACGCGCGTGCCCTCAAGCCGACGCCGAACTTCCTGCTCAGCGAGTGGGCCGATCGCTTCCGCGTGCTCACGACCTCGCAGGCCGCCGACTCCGGTCGATGGCGCACGAGCAAGGCCGAGTACCTACGCGAGCCGATGGACGAGATGAGCCCGCGCAATCCGACGATGCGCGTGGTCGTCAAGAAATCGCGACGCTGCGGCTTCACCGAGGGGATCATCAACAACTCGATCGGCGCCTACATGCACCAGGCGCCGTGCCCGATCCTGCTCGTGCAGCCGACCGAGAGCGACGCGGAGGAGTGGTCGAAAGACTCACTCGACCCGATGCTTGAGTCCTCGCCCGTGCTGCGTGCGCTGGTCACCTCCGACGCAGCGCGCCGCAAGGGCAATACGATCCTGCACAAGCGCTATCGCGGCGGCGTCTTCTACGCCCGCAGCGCGAGCACCGCGAAGAGCTTCCGCCGCATCCTCGCGCGACTCGTCGCGATGGACGAGGTCGACGCCTACGTCCTGAACCTCGATGGCGAAGGCGACCCCTGCAAGCTCGCCGAGGGCCGCGCCGACACCTTCGGCGTGATGAAAAAGATCCTGATGGGATCGACTCCGACGATCGCCGGACAGAGCCGGATCGATCGCGAGTACGAGGCTTCATCGCAGGGCGAATATCACGTGCCGTGTCCCGACTGCGGGCACATGCAGCGCCTCACGTGGGAGCAGGTCCGCTGGACCGAAGGCGACTCGTCGACGGCCGAATATGCATGCATCGCGTGCGGCGTGCTCATCCCGCACCGCAAGAAGCGAGCGATGGTGCGGTGGGGTCGCTGGGTGCATCGCTTCCCCGATCGACCGACGCGCGGCTTCCACATCTCGGCGCTCTACTCGCCTTGGGTCCCGTGGTCGGAGATGGTCGACGAGTGGATCGCGGCGCAGGGCGATCCGCTCCGCGAGCAGGTCTTCCGCAACACGCTGCTTGGCGAGACGTGGGACGTCACCGATCAGGACAAGTGGGACCTGCACGAGCTGCATGGACTGCTCGAAGCGATCCCTCTCGTGCCCGCCGCTGCGGCCGTCCTCACGGCTGCGGTCGACGTGCAACGAGACCGTCTCGTGATGCTCGTCGACGCGTGGGGCGAGGGCGAAGAGCGATGGTCGATCGAGCGCCGCGAGATCCTCGGGGACACCTCCGGGCCCGCGGTGTGGGATGATCTCTGGGACGCGCTGCGGACTCCGTACCCGCTCGAGAGCGGAGGCGTGGCGACGATCCGAGCGACGTGCATCGACACCGGCGACACCTACACGCAGATGGCGTGGAACTTCTGCCGCGCGCACCACAACGCGAACGTGTGGGGTATCAAAGGCAGCTCGACGGCGGGCGCACGCGTGTGGCCACGCGAGACGCGGTTCCGCTTCAAGGGCGGCTACTCGCCGATCATGGTCGGCGTGTCGACCGCGAAGCAGGTCCTGATGCAGCGCCTTCGGAGGTCGGCGCGCGATCGAGCGACCGGAGCGCGCGAGGGCGGGCCGGCCTTCTGGCATCTCTCCGACGCTTTGCCCGAGTCGCACCTGGACGAGCTCACGTCCGAGGTCGAGGTGATGGAAACGACGAAGTCGAAGACGGGCGGGCCGGGGACGATGAAGCGCAAGTGGGTGCTGCGCAAGGCCGGCCTCCGCAACGAGGGCCTTGACGTCTCGGTCTACTCCTACGCCGCCCTCCTCGGCCTGCTCGCCGCGGGCACCGTGAAGCTCAAGCGTCCGCTCAAGGGTCGAGCGCTGGGGGAGGGCGGCGAAGTGAGACAGCGAAAAGAATCCACCAAACGTCCGCCACCCCAAAAAAGTGTCGAGCCGGGTCCGGTGCCGATCCGCGCACCATCGGCGCCGGCCTCTCCGCCGCCTCGCGTCCGCCCGCGTCGCAAGGTCGCCGAGCCCTACTGACCCCGCCTGACGCGCGCGCGTCTTCGACGGCTACATGGGCGGCATGGCAGTCGCCGACACGCTTTGGACCGAGGCAGACATAATCGCGCTGAAGAAGGCGATGAAGTCCGGGGCATCGTCTGTGCGCACCGCCGACGGGAAAGAGGTCCGCTTTCGGTCGCTCTCGGAGATGCAGGCGCTCCTCACCGAGATGCGCGCCGACGTCTACGGGCGCAGGCGTCGCGGCCCGCGCGCGCAGTTCATCACCGTCGACGGCGAGGGCGCATGAAGCCCTCGATCTGGCGTCGCATGGGCCGAGCGCTTGGGCTCGTCCCAAAGGCTTCCTACAAGGCCGCCAAGCCGTCGCGCTCGCGCGAGAACTGGACCCTGCAGAACCCCGGACCGAACGCCGCCACGGCCTCGCGCATGACGCTCGTGGGTCGCTCCCGCGATGGGCGGCGCAACGACTCGCACCACGTCCGCGCCGCCACGGTCTGGGCAAACAATCTCGTTGGCTCTGGTCTTGTGGCGTTCGCGAAGCACGGCGACGACGAGGCAACGAAGCGGCACGCCGCGGAGGCTGACGCCGTCTGGGCTCTCGCCTGCAAGCGCGGCGTGCTCGACGTGTCGGGCGAGTGGACCTACGAGGCGCTCCAAGCCCAGCAGGCTGAGGCGATGTTCGTCGACGGCGGCGTTCTGATTCGCCGGATCTGGGACGCGGACTCGCCGATCGGCATGCGCGTGCAGGTGCTCGAAGTCGACCTGATCGACGACTCGCTGACGCGTCCGCGCGACGAGCAGGGCGTCAAGATCACGCAGGGCGTCGAGACCAATCGTCACGGCCGCGTGCTCGCCTATTGGCTCCGCATGGAGCACCCCGGCGAGAGCTTCGGCTTTGGCTCCAGGGTCGAGCGCGTGCCTGTCTCCGAGATCATCTATCTGCGCCTCCCGGCACGTCCTGGGCAGGTCCATTCGGTGCCAGCGACCACGGCTGGCATGGCCGACAAGCGCGACCTGGCGGACTTCGAGTCGTACACCCTCGCCGCGAAGAAGACCGAGGCGTGCGTTGTCGGCGTCATCGAGCGCGAGCCGTACAGCGAATGGAACCGGCCGCCCGAAGCTGACGAAGAGGGCGGCAATGACGTCGTGGTCCCGAGCGTGGTCAACCCCGTCACCGGGGAGATCGAGGGGACCATGAAGCCCGGGATGTTCGTCGGCATCGAAAACGGCTCGAAGGTCACCTTCAACAACCCGCAGCTCGCCAGCAACTACGACCAGTTCAAGAAGTCGCACTTGCAGAGCTGGGCCGTGTCGGTCGGCCAGAGCTACGAGCAGGCCACGGGCGACTTCTCGAATGCCAACTACAGCACCATGCGCGGCGGCCTGCTCGAGTTCTGGGCGCTGATCGACCGCATGCAGTGGTCGATCTTTGTGCCCGCGCAGGACGTCGTGTGGGGCTGGGTCATGGAAGCTGCGTGGCTCCGCGGGCTCATCTCGTCGCCGCTGGTCGAAGCCGAGTGGCAGGTCCCGGCCCGCGCCTCGATCGAGCCGGACAAGGACGTGCTCGCAGACATCCTCGAGATCCGCGCCGGACTGGCATGCGAGGACGACAAGATCGCGGCGCGCGGCGAGAACCCTGACCGACTTCGCGCGCGCATCGTCGAGGCGAAGAAGAAGCGCGACGCCATGGGCATCGTCGTCGACACCGACCCGACGAAGTACGCCTTCCGCGGTGCTTTCCCGCCCGCCGTCCAGGCCACCCCGCTCGCTGATGAGATCCCGCCGGGGTCAGGAGAATAGCCATGGGACAACGGCAAAAGGCGCTCGATCGGATCCTCCCGCTCCTCACGACCAGCCAACCGGACGCGGCTTCAAGCGTGACGGAGCTCCGTGCTGGCGGAGCGTCGCTGACGGACTCGGGTCGTGCCGAGCTGCTTGCCAAGGCGCTCGCCGGCGAGCTCGTCGAGGTCGAGCTCGATGTCCTGGCCTACGAGCAGAACGCGCAGCCGAACCGCAAGTTCGTGCGCTTCCGCGACGGGCTCATGAGCAAGCTCGCCGCCAGCGGCAAGGGCACGCCGGTGCTTCGCGATCACGAGCAGGGCGACATGCGCGCGAAGGGCGGGACCGTCATCTCGTCGCGCGTCGAGAAGCGCGGCGATGGCGACTACGCCATCATGCAGACGCATAGGCTCACGGCGCCCTGGGCGGTCGAGCTTGCAGCCCGCGGGCTGCTCGATCGCGTCTCGATCGGCTGGAACCCGACCGGCCCGATCACCTGCTCCGCGTGCGGCACCGAGGTCTTCACCGAGTGCTACCACCTCCCCGGCGATCGCGTCGCCGAGGACGGCGCGCGCGCGAGCGGTGGCAAGCGCTTCGTCCGCAAGGCCGACGGGCCGATCATGGTCCAGTGGGTCTTCACCGACGCCGAACTCATTGAGACGAGCCACGTCCCGATCCCCGCAGTGAAGGGCGCGGGCGTGGAGCAGATCCGCGCCACGCTCTCGCTCGACTTCCCCGAAATCGCAGAGACCGCCCCCCCTCCTGCCGAGCCCGAGCCGGAGGCATCTTCGCTCGCGTCGCAGGTCGACCCCCAGCAGGAGCCCGATATGACCGGACCCACCCTCGCCCCCCAGACTCCGGCGCCCGAGCCGGGCCCCCAGGTCGACCCGGCCGAGGTCCAGCGTCTCGCGTCCGCGCAGGTCGCCGCGAAGCTCGCCGACGTCGCGACGCTGCGCAGCTTCGCCGAACGCGTCAAGTTCGATTCGAACCGCGCCCAGGAGCTCGTGCTGGCGCACCCGACGCTCGATGCCGCGAAGGCCGCGATGCTCACCGAGCTCGCGAGCAAGGCGCCGGCGATCTCCTCGGCGCACTCCGGTGGGCTGATGGCCGGAGAGGACGAACGCGACAAGCGGCGTGAGGTCTTGAGCGCGGTCCTCCTCGATCGCATGATCCTCAGCGCGGCGCGCCCCGGGCGTGACCTCAAGCGCCCCGAGATCTCCGGTGAGCTCGCCTCGGCCTACCGTCGCAAGACGCTGATCAACATCGCCGAGGACTACCTCTCGGCGCGTGGTGTCTCCACGTCGCACATGGACCCGCGCGACATCGCCGAGCACGTCCTGTCGAGCTCGAGCGACTTCCCGCTCTTGCTCGCGGACGTGGGCAACAAGTTCCTGATCCCGGCCTTCGAGTCGCGACCGTCCCCGTGGATGAACTTCTCGCGCGAGATCCCCGCGAAGGACTTCAAGCCGAGCAAGCTCCTCCGTCGCGGCAGCGCCCCGAAGGTCAAGCGCATCCCCGAGAACGGCGCGGTCAAGTTCGAGACCTTCGGCGAGCGCCAGGAGACGATGGAGCTCGAGACCTTCGGCGTCGGCACGATCTTCACGCGCCAGATGCTCATCAACGATGACCTCGGCGCCTTCGCGACGCAGGCGCTGGGCCTGAACGACAGCGTCATGGACAACCGCGACGACGTCATGATCAGCGAGATCATCGTCGGAAATCCGGTGATGTCGGACAACAAGGAGCTGTTCCACGCCGACCACAACAACATCGTGTCGATCACCGGCTCGCCGTCGGTCGACACGATCGATGCCGCCGAAGATCTCATGTCGCTCCAGGTCGAGATCCTGGAGAACGGCGACGAGCGCAAGCTCAACATCGTGCTCGACTCCTGGCTCGGTGCCCGCAAGGAGGCGATGCAGCTCGACAAGCTCGTCAACCCGCGCTTCGTGCCGGCCACGGCTGGCAACGCCGTCGGCTCGCAGTCGCTCGGTCGCCCCGTCTACTGGGACAACAGGCTCGCCGTCAACGACCGCTACTTCTACGGGATCTGCGCGGCGCGCACGGGCCTCGTGCACTCGTTCCTCCAGGGCTCGGCGCAGCCGAAGTTCTCGCAGGCGGTCGAGTTCGCGACCCAGGGCGTCAAGCTGATGATCCTCGACGACTTCGCGGGCGGCCTCGACTCCTGGGAGTGGATCGTCCGCGTCGAGGTCTGATCCCCGCCCCCTGACTCGTGAATGCGCGCCGGGCGCGCGAAGGGTTGAAAGATGCACCAGTGGCAGGACACCAAGATCATCGACTGCATCGCGCCGAGCGGTGGCGTCACGTCGAAGGTCCCCGTGCGGATCGGTTCCTTCGTCGTCGTCCCTTCGACGACTGCGGCTGTCGGGGAGACCTTCGCGGGCCAGGCCGATGGGATCTTCCCGATCGGCAAGGCGACGGGCTTCGCCCCGGCCTTCGGCGACGTCGCCTACTTCGACTTCGTCACCGACAAGGTGCTCAAGTCCTCGGGCTTCCCGATCGGTCGCTACGTGAAGGCGGCGGGCAGCTCGGCGACTCGCGCCTGCGTCATGCTCACGCCCGACCTCACGGCGAGCCTGCTGGCGTCGCAGGAGCTGCAGTTCAACCTGCGCCCCGCGAACGGTGTCGCGACTACGGTCGTCTTCGACTGGATCGCTCCGGCCGACGGCGAGTTCGAGTCGATCGACCAGCGCACGAACGCGCGCCCGTCGAGCTCGCTCGGCACGGTGGTCGAGACCATCACGAACTTGACGGGCTCGCTCAACGTGCTGACGGCGACCAACGTCAACCTCGAGTCCGACATCACCAACGACACGACGCTGAGCCTCACGCTGTCGGCCACCGCGGCGAACAAGAAGTTCGCGGCTGGTGATGTGATCCGCTTCGCACAGACGACCAGCAACGCCGACGTGGTCGCGGGTGGCGGCATCCAGCACCTCGTGAAGTGGCACCGCCGCACGGCCGCCTGATCCTGACGGAGATGCGATGCTCGTCGAGCAGCTCATGGACCTTGCGCTCACGGCCGTCGAAGGTGGCTTCGGTCGGCCGGTGAGCTACGTGTCGCCCTCGGGCGGCGCGGCGGTCGAGATCTGCGGCGAGTACCGCGAGACCCATGAGGCCGTCGACCTCGGCGGCCAGGTCGATGCGTCGCTTTCGATGCCCGTGCTGGACTGCCGCGAGGCCACGCTCACCGCGGCCGGTGTCGTGCCGCGTCAGGGCGCCACGGTGAGCTTCGAGGTCTTCGGCGAGCAGCACACTTACACCGTGCAGGACGTGCGGCGCCCGGCCTCTGGGACGGTCCTCCTCGTGCTCGGAGATCGGTCGTGAGCGCGTGGGTCTTCGAAGAGCGCGAGGCCATCAAGGACCTCGTGATCGCGGCTGAGACGAGCGCGGGGACGCGCGTCGAGACCGAGGAGAACGAGCCGACCTACACCGACTTCCGCGACGCGCTGGAGGCCCTCCCGCTCGTGTGCATCTACACGCCCGAGGACGTCGGCGAGAGCGCCGGCAACAGCACCTCGTGGGCGACCAAGCTCAAGATCGTGATCGACTGCTGGACCTACGGCCAGAAGTCCGAGACGCAGTCCGCCGCCGAGGTCGCGGGCCAGGCGCGCGATGAGCTCGTCGAGCAGGTTCTCGCCGCGACGACGGGCGACAGCGCATGGATCTCGCGCTTCGAGCGCGTGCAGAAGGTCACCGTGAAGCGCGGGATCTCGAGCCTCGGGAGCCTCACCTACGGGGCCGCCTCGATCGTCATCGAGACCAAGACCAACATTGACCACGGCCTCGCGGCCGACACGTCCGGCGATCCCTTCCGCCGCTCGGTGGTCGACATGAGCAAGGACGCCGTCGACGAGCCTCGCCTGACCGCGGATATCGACGTCCCCAACAGCACCCCCGAGGAGTAGGCCATGGCCATCCGCTTCAGTCAGATCCCGGCCACCCGCCGCATCCCGCTCTACCTCGCCGAGTTCACCTCCGCGCCGAGCGACGAGGTCGCCGATGAGGTCGAGCCCGCAGTCATCCTCGGGCAGAAGCTGCCGGCCGCGCCAGCGGTCGTCGGGCAGCTCTATCGGGTCTTTACGCCGAGCGAGGCGATCGGCCTCGCGGGTGCCGGCTCGCCGGTCGCGCTGATGGCCCGCGCCTTCTTCGCGCAGGCCCCCGCGGGCCGCCTCTACATCGCGTGCCAGACGGACGCCGACGCGGCGACCGCGGCCTCGCGCACGCTCACCATCACCGGGCCGGCCACGGCCTCGGGGACGCTCTACATCTACATCGGCGGCGTCCTCGTGCCGGTCGGCGTGACCAGCGGCGACGCGGCCACGGCGGTCGCCACGGCGGTCGTCACGGCCGTCACCGCGAACACCGATCTTCCGGTCACGGCCGCGGTCGGAAGCGGCGGCAGCGAGCACGTCGTGACCTTCACGTCGAAGGTCAAGGGCACCGTCGCCAACCAGATCACGATCGCGATCAACCCGCTCGGCCAGGTCGGCGGCGAGGAGCTCCCGGCCGGCATCGGCGTCACGCTCGCGGGCTCGACGACCCTCGCCAACGGCGGCCTGATGTCCCTGCTCGCGAGCGGCGCGACCGACCCGACGGCGTCGGCCTGGGGCACGTCGCTCGGTGACGTGGCCTTCGATCAGATCGCCTTTCAGTCGTCCGACACGACCGCGGTCGACGCGCTGCGCACGACCATCAACACGCGCTGGGGCGCGACGTCGGCGAAGGACGGTGTGCTGGTCGTGACCAAGGGCGACACGGCCGCGAACATCATCACCTACACGACCGGCCGCAACGACGAGCACGTCTCGGCCGCGGGCTTCAAGACGGCGGTCGGCTGGCTCTCGCCGGCCTTCGAGATCAGCGCCGCGATCGCTGGCGTCTACGCGCTCCGCGCGGGCAACGACCCGACGGGCAACATGCAGATGACGCCGCTCATCGGCATCTACGGCCACGGCCTCAACTTCACCGACACCGAGCGCGACGCGATCGCCTACGATGGCGGCGCGACCCTCGTCGCCAAGGATGGCATCGTCTTCCTCGAGTACGAGGCGACGACCCGGCGCAAGGACGTCAACGCCGCGCGCACCGAGGTCTTCGCGACCGTGCAGTCGAGCTTCGTCTACTCGCGGATCCGGCGCGGGATCGCGGCGGCCACAAAGACCACCTACCCCGACTACAAGCTGAAGGACGACGACGCGACCATCGCGAGCGGCCAGCGCATCGTGACGCCGGCCATCTACAAGTCCTTCCTCGCGCGGCTCGGGAAGACCTTCGAGGACCGCGGGTGGATCGAGGACGTCGAGGAGTGGAAGGAGTCGCTGCTCGTCGAACGCGACGACACCAACCCCTCGCGCCTCAACAGCTACGTCGGCCCCAACCCCGTCAACCAGGCGCGCGTGTTCGCGATGAGCATCGGCACGAGGAGCTAAGATCATGGCATCGAAGAAGGCCCGCGCGGGCATCCGCTCTTTCCAGATCGCCTCGGGCTCGAGCCCGGCCGAGAGCTTCGACGTGGGCTCGTCGACCGAGGTCGAGGTCTCCGGCGAGGTCCGCGAGACGCTCGAGTCCGCGAACAATCCGGCGCCCGGCTACAGCGTCAAGCAGAAGCGCGGCCGCATCTCGGTCGAGGTCATCGACCACGGCGGGCTGAGCCTCGCGCGCATGATGGGATGGTCCGACGTGTCGGCCACCCTCGTGCTCGCCAACGGCAAGGCCTACGCGGCCGACGGCTGGCTCGTCGACCCGCCCACCCTCAACGCGCAGAGCGGCATGCTGACCCTCGTCATCGAGGGCATCGTGACGGAGCAGGTCTTCGGATGAGCGACAAGACCCCGGTGCCCGAGGTCGGCGACGCCTACGAGCTGCTCCACCCGATCCCGCTGAAGGACGGCCAGCCGGTTCGCGCCGCACGTCTTGTCCGTCGACCTCGCCTCAAAGAGTTCAAGGCGATCGCCCGCGCGACCAACGAGATCGGCCAGACCGAGAAGGCGCTCGAGCTGCTCACCGACATTCCGGTGGCGGCTCTCGAGGCGCTCGACATCGCCGACTTCAAGAACCTCAAGAGGCGGTGGATCGACCCTTTGTTTGCGGACGGGGACGAGGGCTCGCCCGAGTCTTCCGAGGATGCGTCCGCGACGCAATGACCCTGGCGGTCGCCTTCGGCTGGCCGCCCTCAGAGACCGACCGTCTCGAGCCTGACGAGCTTCGCATGTGGCGCAAGCTCGCCGAGAAGCTGGCCCAGAAACGCGCGGAGCGGTGACCGACATGGCGGGGAAAAAGCGCAGCTACGCGGTCGAGATGGTGATCCGAGGCAAGGATCTCGTCTCGTCCGTCATGGGCAAGGTCGGCCGCTCGCTGACCTCGCTCGCGCGTCTCTCGGGCCGCGTGTTCTCCGGCATCGGCGGCTTCCTCGAAAAGATCCCCGGCCTCTCGATCCTTGGCGGCGGTATCGCGTCGGCGGTGGGCGGGCTGAAGGACCTCGTCACCGAGCTTGGCGACGTGAGCGGCAACCTCACCGACCTCACGCAGAGGACCGGGCTGTCGACCCGCCAGCTTCAAGAGATGGCCTTTGCCGCGCAGAAGGTCGGGATCCCTGTCGACGAGCTGAACGCGTCGTTCCTGCGCATGACGGGCGTCATCGGCAAAGGAGTGGGGGCTTCTCAGCTTCGTGTCTTGGGCAAGGACGCGTCGGGCTTCGCGCGCGCGCTGAAGGCTGCAAAGGGACCCGCCGAAAAGTTCGAGGTCGTGCTCTCGCAGATGGCGAAGATCACCGACACGAACAAGCGCGCCGCCTTCGCCATGACGTTCTTCGGCAAGGCCGGCGTGAAGCTCGCGGCGGTCGCGACCGACGGAGCCGACGGCATCAAGGCGATGAGGCTCGAAGCGCAGCGTCTCGGGCTTGTGCTGAGCGATGAAGAGATCGCGCGTGCCGACAAGATGTCCGACACCATGGAGTCGCTCGGCATGGTCGCGAAGGGCGTCAAGCGCGATTTTGGGAGCGGGCTCATTGAAGCCTTCCTCCCCGAGCTCGAGGACCTCCTGAAGTACGTGCGCGAGAACCGCGTTGCGGTGCGCGACCTCGTGCGCGAGTGGGGCAAGAAGATCGGGACGGGGATCGTGGACGCGGCCCATGCACTCGTTGGCGCAGTGAAGTGGATCGTCGACAACAAGGACACGATCATCGGAGTCGTCGGCAAGATCGCGAGCGTGATCGTGGGGCTCAAGGCGCTTGAACTGACGCGCGGGATCTTCGGCTCTCTCGGCGGTGTCGGCGGCGCAGTTGCGGGGGCCGCCGGCGCGGCCGGAGCTGGCGCCGGAACGAGTGCGGTCGGCGGCGCGGTCGGCGTCGCAGCTCGCGTGCTTGGCCCTGCGGCCGCCGCGATCTTTCTCGACCCGAATGCGGATGAAGAGTCTGGACTGCGATCGCAGAGCCACCGCCGGAGTTCGATCAACGACCTCCGCGCGAAGTACAAACTAGGCGCTCCCGTCGACTTCGGCGCGATGGACAAGAGCTATGAGTCTGTCGCGCGCGGGCTCCCTGATTCGCTCTCGTCGTCGGCGCGCAACTCGATCTTGAACGGCTTCACGAGCATCAACAAGGTCTTCGAGGATGCCATCACGCAGCAAGCTCGCGATGCCCGCGCGTCTGACATCACGACTGGATTCCGGTCGATGTTTGCCGGCGCGCTGGGCTCGTTTGTGGCGCCACCTCCGAAGGAGGAGAAAGTCGAAGTCGTGGTCCGCCTCGAGGGCGTGACCGACGGCGCCGAGGTGACGCAGGTCAAGGCCACCTCCGGCGTTCGCGCCAAGGTCACGGGCGGCGTCGGCGCGCGCACGACCTCGCACCTCAAGGGCGGCCGATGAGCTGGCGCGACGAGCTCCAGCCGGCGAGCTTCCGCGGCGTCGTCTTCGAGGCCGTCGAGCTCTCCCGCGAGGGCGGGCGGCGCTTCGTCGCTGACGACACGTCGCAGGGCGAGGGCGTGCCGCGCACCGTCGATCTCGGACCCGTGCGCCGGTCTTTTTCGCTGCGCGGCTTTGTGGTCGGGGACGACTACCTCGACCGTCGCGACGCGCTCGTGGCGGCCCTCGAAAAGTCCGGCCCGGGCGAGCTTGTGGTCCCGTGGCGTGGGCGCATCCTCGTCCAGGCGGGCACGCATCGCATCGTGCACCAGGAGCACAACACCTGCACGATAGACTTCGAGTGCGTGGAGCACGGCGGGGACTCGCGCCCCTTCGTAGCCCCGGCTCCATCGACCGTCACGGACGACGTGATCGAGCAGGCCACGACGAAGACCGTCACCACCTACACCGCGTCGGCCGCGCTCACCGGGAAGGCTTACCTCATCGAGGTCGCGAAGCTCGACAAGCTCGGGCCGATCTTCGGCGGCAAGCTGCTCAGCGCGGTCATCAGCAACGACGAGTGGGCCGCCGACGAGGCCGCGGCCCTCGCCGAATACTTCGGCCTCTGCGACGACCTCAACGCGCTTCTGGTCTACGTCGAGTCGGCGCTGTCGTCGTGGGGTCCGGCCTTCGGGCCTTCGACCGAGGCGCGCTACGAAGCGCTTGCCGAGATGGAATCCGGCTGCCGGCTGCTCGCGCTGATCCGCGTCTGCGAGATCGCGACGTCATCCACCTACCTGTCCGCCGAGGCCGCAGAGCAGCGGATGAGCGAGGTCGTGGGCGCGCTGGACGGCTTCGTCGCGTCCGCGAGCGGCGACCTCTTCGTGTCGCTGACCGATCTCCGCTCCGAGGTCGTGGACTCGCTCTCGGCGACGATCACGCGCCTCCCGCGCTTGAAGACGATCGTCGTCTCATCGACCCGCCCGGCGCTCGTCGTGGCCTTCGACGAGTACGGCGTGACGGGCCCGGCCCTCGAAGCGCGCGAGCGGCAGATCGTCAACCTCAACGGCATCGGTCACCCGGGCTTTGTGCGCGGGCCGATCGAGGTGCTCGAGCGATGACGATCGAGCGCGACCAGGACACGCTCGTGATCCGCCGCGGGGGCGTCGACCTCTACGGCTGGACCGGCGTCGAGGTGACCACGGCGATCGACGAGGCCGTAAGCAGCTTCTCGGTCACGGTGTCCGGCGCCTACGCGAACGAGGCCTCAGCTGACCTCCGCGAGGACGACGAGGTCGAGGTCTGGATCGGCGACGATCGGGTCATCACCGGCGTCGTCGATGAGGTCGATCTGGGCGGCGATGGCGCCTCGCTGACGGCCTCTGTCGCCGGCCGCTCGAAGACCCGCGAGGCGGTGGACTGCTCGGCGCCGGCCGGCGTGTGGAGCGGGCTCCGGCTCGACGCTCTCGCGCGCAAGCTCCTCGCCCCGTATCGCCTCGACCTCGTGGACGAGGCAGGCGTCGGCGCGGAGATCGTGCGGTCGCATCGCACGGCCGACGGCGAGACGGTGTTTGATGCGCTCGACCGCCTGAGCCGTGACCTCTCGTTCCTCGTCACCGACGACGCCGCGGGACGTGTCGTGCTCACGCGCGGCGGCAAGGGCGGGCGGATCTTCCATCCGATTCGGCGTGGCGCCGATGACGTGATCTCCGGGTCGGTCAGTCGATCGTGCGCTGAGCGCTTCTCGGACTACCTCGTCGCCGGGCAGAGCTTCTCGGATCTCGACGTCAACGCCAACGTCCAGGGTGGCGCGCGCGACGTGGGCGTGTCGCGCTTCCGGCAGCTCACGATCAAGCCCGAGCGCGGGCTCTCGCAGAAGGCCGCGGCCGCGCGCGCGCGTTGGGAGGCATCAACCCGCGCGGCGAAGGTCCTGTCCGCTGAGTACACGCTTCGCGGCTGGCGCCCCTACGACGGCCGGATCTGGCGCAAGAACACGCTCGTGCGCGTGTGGGACACACACGGTCGCCTCGACGGCGCTGAGCTTCTGGTCGTCGGCGTGACCTTCCGGGACTCGGCGCAGGAGGGCAAGACGACGAGCCTGCGCCTCGCGCCGCTCGCGGCCTTCGAGCCGCCCCCGAAGGCCGACGTCGCCATCGCAACGGGCGACTACGAAGCCCCTCCGAGCACCGATCCCAACGACGAAGACGAGAGGGACCAATGAGTCTCGCGCGCATCGCTGACCGCGTGCTCGGGATGCTCTCGTGGGGCAAGGTCCGCAGCACGCGCAGCTTCGGCAACAACGACCCCGGCCGCGAGTCGGGCGTCCGTCGCCTCTACTACGACACGGTGAAGGTCGAGGCGGGCGGGATGGCCGACGAGTGCCAGCACTTGCAGCCCTACGGCTTCCTCTCGCGCCCACTCGACGGCGCCGATGCGGTCGTCGTGTCGATGGGCTCGAACACCGACCAGCGGGTCGCGATCCTCGTCGCTGATCGGCGCTTCACGCTCTCGCTCGAAAAGGGCGAGGTCATGCTCGCCGACGACCTCGGCCGGCGCATCCATCTCGCGCGCGATGGCATCGTCATCGAGGCGCCGTCGATCAAGCTCGGGGCGACGGCCACGCTCGGTGTCGCGCGCGCGGGTGACGCGATCGCGCTGTCGACGGCGCCGGGCACCTCGTGGGCCGCGCAGGTGACGGCGGCGATCAACGCGCTCGCCGGCCCCGGAACCGTCACCGCATCGCCGACCGGCACTATCACCGCGGGCTCGAGCAAGGTGAAGAGCGCATGAAGTTCATCACCCTCAACCCTCTCGGCCGCACGGGCGGTATCGACCCGTTCGATATCGTCGACGGTGACCTTGCCGAAGAGTCCATCGAGCTTCTCGTGACCGCGAGCCTCTACACCTGGCGTCGCGCGCGCGATGACGACAAGGTGCCAGCGGGCAAGGCCCGCGGGGGCTGGTTCGCGGACCCGAACTTCGGCTCGCGCCTCTGGCTCCTCGACGGCTCCGACCCCGTGAAGGCGAAAGAGTACGCCGAGGAGGCGCTCGCGTGGCTCATCACCGACGGCATCGCGTCGGCGGTGACGGTGGCCGTCGTGCGCAACGGCGCCTCGCGGCTCGACTTCGAGATCGAGGTCACACGCCCCCGTGCTCCGACCGCCCGCGTCCGCTACGGATGGCTCTATCAGGAGTGACCGACGATGGCCTTCACGCGCCCCAGCTACACCGAGCTCGTCACGCGGATCCAAAGCGACCTCCGCGCGCAGCTCGTCGCGGCCGGCAAGCGGGCGGACTCGCTCCTCCGCCGCACGCGCCTTTGGGTGCTGGCCCACGTCTACGCGGCGATCTTCCACACGCTCTACGAGGCGCTCGACTGGATCTCCAAGCAGATCCTCCCGACGACTGCGACCGACATCGATTACCTGATCGCCTTCGGTCGGCAGTGGGGCATCGAGCTCAAGCTCGCCGAGAAGTCGGCGGGCGTCGTGACGTTCACGGGCGACCCGACGACCGTCATCCCCGAGGGCACGGAGTTCTTGCGCGAGGACGGCCTCGTGTACGTCACGACCGAGGAGGGCACGGTCGGCGGTGGCGGCACGGTAGACGTCGACGCCGAGGCCGATCTCGCGGGCTCCAACGGCAACATGGATGCGGACACGATCCTCTCGCTCGCATCGCCGATCGTCGGCATCGACGCCGTCGAGTGGGAGTCGGGTTGGTCGACGGGCACCGATGACGAAGAGCTCGAGCCGCTGCGCTCTCGCATCTTGCAGCGCACGCGGACGCAGCCGCAGGGCGGCGCAGCGGCCGACTTCATCGCGTGGATGCTGGAGGTCCCGGGCGTCTTCCGCGCCTACAGCTACGCCAACCTCGAAGCCCGCGGCGCGGGCACGGTCGACGGTTATTTCCTGCACGAGAGCGGCACCGGATACGGCCTCCCGGACTCGGGGCAGATCGCCGAGGTCACGGCCTACGTGCTGACGAAGTGCCCGGTGATCTGCGACTTCGAAGCGCAGGCGCTGACCGCGGTCGACATCGACATCACCTTCACCTCGCTGACGCCCGACAACAGCGGCACGCGCGAGGCGATCGAGAATGCGATCGATGAGCTGTGCGCGGCGCGCGCGCTGCTCGGCACGAGCGCGGGGACCATCTACCCGTCGGAGATCTGGGCGGCCATCGACGCGGCCCCGGGCGTGACGGCCTTCGCGCTCTCGGCGCCGACGACGGCGTTCGTCCCGGCAGCCGGCGAGGTGCCCGTGAGGGGGACGATCACGTGGCCCGTCTAACCGAGGTCACGAGCTACACCGAGCTCGTCCAGGCGCTGCTCCCGCGCGGTCCCTTCTGGGATGGCTCGGCGGGTCTGGCGGGACTCGTGGCAGGGCTCGGCGAGGAGGGCGTCCGGCTGCACAACCGCATGGTCGCGCTCATGCGCGAGGCCTTCGCGGCGACGGCGGACGAGCTGCTCGCGGAGTGGGAAGACGTCTACGGCCTGCCGCTCTGCGACGACGCGCCGACGGACGACACCTCGCGCCGCGCCGCTCTTGCCGGGCGTCTCGCTGCGGCGGGCGGGCAGAGCGGGAGCTACTTCGTTGACATCGCGTGGGCCGTGCTCGGCGACGACTACGACCGCACGACACACCCCGACTACGTCTACGTCGAGCGCTGGCCCTACGGGACCACGCTTCGTGCGTGGACGGGGCACGCGTGGGACCCGGTCGGCAGCGTCGAGGTCATGTTCTACTGGACCTTGCACCTGCCGATCTCGACGAGCACCGAGAAGGCGCACGTCATCGAGTGCCTCATCAACACCTTCAAGCCCCACTACTCGATCGCGCTGTTCGACTACGACACCGCGGCTGAGATCGGGCCGTAGGAGAAAGACCATGCATCGCATCGACGGCGAAGCCACGGCCAACGCCCTCCCCACCCCCGAGGCGGCGGGCACCGCTGGCTACTTCAAGGCGAAGGGTGCGCAGCCCCCGACGCAGATCACGGGCGACTGGCTCAACGCCGTCCAAGAGGAGATCGTCGGCATCATCCTCGCGCGCGGGCTGTCGCTCTCGAAGACCACGCGTGACCAGCTTTGGGAGGCGGTGAAGTACGCCATCCAGGCGGTCGAGGGACGCACGGGCTCGGGCCAGTCGGTCGACGTGACGACGCAGTGGCTCCGCGGCGCACTCGCGAGCTTCGAAGCGGTGCTCGGCGACACGGCGGTCACAACGATCTGCAACGCGGTCATCGCGTCCACGGGGTCGAGCGCTATCGGCAACGCGAGCGCGGTGGTCGGGTCGGTGGACTCGCAGGCGGGCAACCCCGGGACGGGAGACTTCGCGAGCTTCGTGGGCGGGGCGACTCAGGGCCAGGCCATAGGCCCCAACTCGGCGGTGCTCGGCGGGGCCTATGGTGTCGCTGGCGGGGAGAACGCCGCAGTGGTCGGGTGCAACGACTTCCTCGCAAGTGGAGAGGGGGCCTTCGCGGCAGCGAGCGATGGGGATGGCGAGGTCTCGGGGAGCTACTCCGCGTCCATTGCGAGCGAGTACGCGGGTGTCGCCGGCAACCGCTCTGCCGCAATCGCCTCGGCCGCTCCAGTGGTGTCCGGCAACCGCGCCGCGGCCATCGCATCGAGCGATGCGGTCGTCGAAGGCGCCGACGCCGCGGTCATCGCATCCGTCGCGGCCTCGAAGGCGAAGGGCAACAACAGTCTCGTCGCGGCCAGCAACAAGGCCCTCCAGAAGGGCACGAACGCAGGCGTCACGATCCTCTCGTCGCTCTGGTTCGAGCCCGGCTCAAACTGCCCGGCCTACAGCGTCGGCGGTGGCTACGATGCGAGCCTCGTCACCTACTCGGGCTATACGTGGCGCATCGAGTCGAACGGCGGCTACATGCGCTCCGTCAACGCGCACACGACGAGCGGCCTCGACTACGCCGAGGTGTTCGAGTGCGTCGAGGAGATCCCGCCCGGCGCCTTCGCGGCGCTCGACCTCGACACCGGCAAGGCGCGCCTCGCGCGCGAGGGCGACGACCTCATCGGCCTCGGATCGGCCAACCCGACCGTCGTCGGCGGTGACGATGGGCTCGCGTGGCAGGGCCGCTACCTCCGCGACGTGTGGGGCGGCATGGTCTACGAGGACATCGAGGTGGTCGACACCGTCATCGACCGCGTGCCGCTCCTCGATGAGAACGGCGAGCCCGTGACCGAGGTCGTGACGCGGCAGGGTCTCACGGTCGAGGACGGCAAGCCGAAGCGCGTGACCTTCTACAGCCACGAGCCCGTCATTGCCGAGGTCGAGCGCGAGGTCCGCAGCGTCGTGCGACAGCCGAAAGTCAACCCCGCCTACGACCCGACCCGCCCCTACGTCCCGCGTCGCGGGCGTGAGGGCTGGGCGCTGCTCGGCCTCACGGGGCAGATGCGCGCACGGGTCGGCGCCGAGGTCGAGCGGGGCGACTACCTCAAGGCCGGCTCGGTGCCGGGCGTGGCGGTCACCGGCTCGACCGGCTACGGCATGAGCGCGCGGGTCATGCGCATCGTGCAGCCCTACGACGAAGCGCTCGGCTACGCGGTCGCGGACGTGCTCGTCCGCTAGACCCGGGCCGGTCTCGCGGTCGCGCGGGCCTGCTCCAGCGCCGCGATGAAGTGGTCGAGCATCTCCGACTCGACCACGCCAACAACCTCGCGCTCGAAGGGCCAATCCGGCTTGATCTGCACGCTGTCGTGAATGGTCCACCAGAGGCGCAACCGTCGCTTACGAGGCGCAGCCCGCTTCTTCTTCGGGCCTGTCCCCGAGCCCTTCTTCCGTCCGAGGCGCTGGAAGATTCCGTAGCCGTCGGTGCCCTGCCCGACACGGAAAGGTGAGCGCGAGAACGGGGCCGCAAAGAAGTCCCCCTTCTGCGCGAGCTTGCCCGGGAAGCTCTGCGGGCGCGTGCGGTCGGCCTCCTTGCGGCGAGCCCAGACCGGGACGCCGACCTCGCCCTTGCCCGTCTTCTCGCCGCCCTCTGCGTGCGCGGCCATGGGCTCATAGAGGGATCCGACACGCGCGACGGGTGAGTGTCCCTTCTCGGCGCGATCGATCTGGATCGACCTCGCGACCCACTTCCCGCGCACGGTGAAGTGCTCGTCCAAGTTGCCGCGCAGGTAGTCGCGCGCGTCGCCTGCCGTGCGCGTGAGGGCGACCGCGGTGGCGTATGGGACCTGTTTCTTCGTGAGGTCGTCGAGGTCGCGGACCACGCTCGCAATGTTGGTCTGGACGCTGATCGAGCGGGCCATGAGGAACCCCCCTGCCTCGCGGATCGGGTGTGAGGCTATGACCTGTCCTACCTGACTCGCAGAGCGAGTGGGAGGAGGGACCGTGGGCTATCTGCGCGCCGACAAGCTGCTCGATCCGCTCACCGCAACCGTCGCCAGCGGCCAACGCGCGACCGTCGACCTCGGGCCGGACGTGTCCGGGATCATGGTCAAGCGCCTCGCGTCGAGCGCGGGCACGCTCCAGTTCGTCGCTGCGTCGCAGGCTGACGGCGAGCCTTCGGGCAATACGACCGGCTACATGCTGACCGACGACGATCCGATCTTCGGGCCGCTGCCTGTCGATGCGATCCGATGGGTCCGCATCTACGCGAGCGGGGGCGATGTCGACTACGAGATCGCGCGGCTCAAGAGGGCATGATGCGCGCGATTCTCTCGGCCGACGAGGAGCGGCGCTGGAAGATATTTCAGGCGGCGCAATGGGCGCGTCGTCGGCCGCCTGCCCCTGCCCCCGAGCCCGCCCCTCGCACGGCCTACTACCAGAGCCCGGGCGGGGCTGGGGACTACGCGGAGGCGAGCACGGCGCTTGCGGCGGCGACCATCTTTCCGGGCGCAGGCGACGTGCAGCCGTTCGCCTTCCTGCTTTGGGTCAAGCGGGCCGTCACCGACACGTTCGATGAGTACCTGTTCCAGGTCGCGTGTGCGGTGAACGGCAACTTCTTGACCTACATGAGCGACCCGAACAACGACAACTATCTCCAGGCCAGCCTGGCGGATGGCACGGCATCCGCCAGCGGCTCTGTTCAATACCCCTCTCCTGACTTGGAGTCTTGGGCGCTGGTGGCCTACGCCTTTGACGGCGTGGACACGCTCAGCGTCTACATCAACGGAGCGCTGGTCACTCAACCGTCTTCGTCGCCAGCGCTCGACTGGCTGGGCGCTGGAGTAAGCATGACGCTCTTGGCTGACAGTGGCCACGGCAGCCAGCTCGACGCCTCGATCCGCAACATCCACATCTTCGACCGCGCCCTGGCCTCGGGCGAGATCGCCGCGCTCTACGCCGCAGGCCCGACGCACAACGTCCGCGCGGCCTCGGGCGCATGGGCCGGCGAGACCGCGCTCGTCTCGTGGGACACCGCGGCCGTCGGTGGCGTCGTGCTGAACACGGGCTCGGGCGGGACGTGCGGGCTCACGCTCAACGGAGCGGTCACCAGCGAGGTGGACCCATGAGCGCCAGCGTCTACAGCTTTGCCTATGACCAGGGCTCGCATCACAGCTTCGATGTGAGCTTCAAGGACTCGGAGGGCGCGCCCGACACTGCCGCTGTCGAAGGCTTCTCGGGGCGCGGTCAGGTGCGCCGCACGCTGAACGGAGAGGTTCTCGCCGAGTTCACCGTCACGATCGACGAGGAGGCCGCGACGGTCACCGTGGCCCTGCTTGCAGACTCGATGGAGGGCGTCGAGTTCGCGACCGCCACGAGCTACAAGACCACCTTCCCCTGCCCTTACGACGTCGAGCTCTACAAGGTCTCCGACGCGACCGTAAGCAAGCGGATCCTCAACGGATTCGTCACGGTCTCGCCTGAGGTCACGCGCGCGGTGACGCCGTGAGCGACGTGGTCGTAATCACCAGCGAGGCCGATCGCGTGCTGGTCGTCGAGCCCGCCACGACCACCGTCGTCGTGACCACGGATGGCGCTGGCGCGATCGTCACCGAGACCGAGACGCGCACGGTCATCATCGCGGAGGGACTGCGCGGACCGATCGGTCCTGCTGGTCCCACCGGGCCGACGGGAGCAACTGGTGCGACAGGGGCGCAGGGAGCCACCGGCGCCACCGGCGCGACCGGACCGCAAGGTGCTACGGGTGCCACGGGTGCCACGGGCCCACAGGGAGCCACCGGACCGCAGGGTGAGCAAGGCATCCAGGGCGCCACCGGAGCCACGGGAGAGACCGGCGCGACGGGGCCGCAGGGCATCCAGGGAGACCCGGGAGACTGGCGCGGGAACGCCGACGGCGGTTCGCCGACCGACACCTATGGCGACCTCGACCCGATCGACGGAGGCGGACCCGTATGGCCGTGAGGATCCAGCTCCGACGAGGGACCGCGGCGGCGTGGACGAGCGCCGATCCGGTCCTGCTGCCGGGTGAGCTCGGGCTTGAGACCGATACCCAGCTGTACAAGATCGGCGACGGCGCGACCGCTTGGAGCGCGCTCGGCTACGCGCGCCTCCGCGACATCGACAGCATCGACCTCGCGGACATGACGGGGCAATCGTCGCTCCCGAGCGCGGCCTCTGCGGGTCACGCCAACTTCTACGCGAAGACGATCGTCGGCCGCATGAAGCTCGGCGTCACGGGTCCCGACGGCATTCACGAGACGGTCCGCAGCGAGGGCGCGCTCGTACCGCCGATGTGGATCTTGCCGTCCACGTCGACCGCCCTCGGCGTCCTCGGATGCACTGCGGGCACCAACGGCACCATCTCGCATCCGACAGTCGTCGAGGCCTATGGATGGGCGGCGAACTTCGCATCGGCCGCCTCCATCGGGGCCACTGCCGGCACTGGCCATGCCACGACGGCACTCATGCGAGGCGCATCCTCGGGACGCGCGGGCTTCTGGTTCGACGCGCGACTTGGCTTCGCCGATGCCTCCTATGAGTTCGCGGGCGCGAGCACGGGGAGTCGCATATTCGTCGGGCTGACCTCGGTCGCGCTCAGCGCTGTGGCGGCTGCTGATGCGATCGCCGGCGAGTCCTGCGGCTTCCTCCGCCGCTCCGTCAACGGAGGCGCGCAGGACACGAACTGGAAATTTGCGACGCGCGACGGCACGACGGCTGGCTACGTGGACACCGGGATGCCCTTCGCCGCGGGTAAGGTCTACGACTTCCAGATCGGGTGCGCGTCGAACGGTAGCGCGATCCACTGGCGCATCCGCAACGTCACGGATGGAACGCTCGCCGAGGGCTCGACCTCGACGTATTTGCCGCTCGGGCCGACCCTGATGCGCGGAGGCTTCAACCTGCAGACTGTCAATGCGCAGGCGCGCAACATCCGCATGATGCGCGTCTACGCGGAGGCCGCGACATGACGACTCCCCTCCTCGCAGGCATCGACGTATCGGCGTGGCAGCCGCACATCGACTGGCGCAAGGTCGCCGAGGCCGGCAACGCTTTCGCCTTCGTCAAGGCCACCGAGGGCACGCGCTACGTCTCGCCGGTCTTCCGCACGCAGCGTGACGGGGCGAAGGGCGAGGGCCTTCTCGTCGGCGCTTACGGCTTTGGTCGCTGGGAGCGCGACGACCCCGAGGCGCAGGCCGAGCACTTCGCACGCACGATCGGCGAGCTCGGGCCTGGCGACCTCTCGCCCGTGCTCGACCTCGAGTGGTGCAGCACGGGCAAGAAGGACGAGTACGGCGAGACGATCTACCACCGCCGGCCGGCCATCGAGATCGCGCGCTGGGCGCTGCGCTTCCTGCACCGCCTGCGTGAGCTCACGGGCCGCATCCCGGTCATCTACACGGGTCCGGCCTTCTGGGCGGGCTACCTGCCGAAGAGCGGGCCCGAGGTCGAGGAGCTCGCGACCTACCCGCTCTGGACGGTCGACTACTCGCCGGGCTCGGTGCTCGCGAAGGTACCGAAGGTCCCGCGCTCGGGGTGGGCCTACGACTTCTGGCAGTGGACCGGGAGCGGCAAGGTCGACGGTGTGACCGACGCGCGCGGGCGGCTCGTCGCATGTGACCGCAATTGGTTCCGCGGCTCGGTCGACGAGCTGCGCTTGTTCGCTGGGGGCCCCGCATGAGCGACACGCGCACCGAGGACACCCCGCCCGCTGGCACGCGCTGGACCGCGCTGATCCCGCGATGGGTCAAGCTGGTCGCGCCGCTCGTGACGGTGCTCATCGCCATCTTCGGCTTCGCGCTCGGGCTCGGCGAGGGGCGCGGTGCGAGCGCGGAGACCATCCGCACGCAGGCCGTCGTGCTCGCCCGACACACCGAGCAGATCGCCCGCCTCGAGAGCGGGACGAGCCGCCTTGAGGGCAAGGTCGACGCCTTGCTCGCGTACTTCCGCATCCCCGCCCCAAAGGAGCCCTGACCATGGCCAACAACAACGTGATCCTCTTCGTCCTTGGGCTCGTGCTGCTCATCGCGGTCGAGCTCCTCCGCTGGCTCGCCGGGATGCCCGCCGAGACCTGCACCGCCCTCAGCTCGATCGCGTGGCTGTGCATCGCCGGGGCGCCCGCCCTCGCCGCGCGTGCCGAGCGTGCCGCGGCTGCCAAGCGCTCGGACGAGTCCGGCCGGGCTGGCGTGGGCCTGCTCGCCGCGTTGGTCGTGGTCGCGCTCGTGGCGCTCTCGCTGACGGGCTGCGCGTGGCAGACGCGGCGCGACGGCGAGACCTTCGAGCTGAGGCTACGCGACGACCCCGCGCGCCCGAAGCCGGCGTGCCTCTACCGCTGGACGCTGGACGGAGAGCTCGTGCTCGAGGGCGACCTGAGCGCCTGCCCCGAGGTGCCGGCGTGCCGGGAGGTGACGCCGTGAACCCCGAATTCCAGACCTACAAGCTCAGCGACGAGGGCAAGGCCAAGGCCGATCGCGTCGCCGAGATCTTCAACGAGGCGCTGACTCAGCTCTTGGCGATCGTGCCGCCCGGACGGCACCTCGCCGTGACCAGGACCAAGCTCGAAGAGGCGTGCTTCTTCGCCAAGAAAGCTGTCGCGGCTGACGCGACGAATCAGGTGACGCCGTGAGCGCGCCACTCCCGCCCGTGCTCGAGCTCGCCGTCTCGGCCGGCCTGCCCGCGCTAGTCGACCTGCTGGCGGCCCGCCTGCCCGGCGCCTTCGCCCCGATCGCCGACGCCTACCGGGACCAGGCGCTCGCCGCTGCGGACTCGTGGGTCCGGGCGCTGCTCGGCGACCTGCTCGCGCAGGGGACTCTGCGCGTGGATGCCGCTCGGCTCGTCATCGTGGACGAGCGCGACGACGACCCGACGATCTGACCCCGCGACCGACACACCCAGACCGGATGAGCGCATGTCCGTACACGACCACGACCCCGATTATTATTTCCCCAAGTCTCCGGTCGCCGCCACGACGCCGGCGCCGACCCTGCCGCGGTCTGGCGTGCGAGTCGTCAGCGACGGCCCTGTCAAGGTCGAGCGCGTGGTGTGCCAGCGGTGTCACTACATGCTGGAGTACACGCCGCTGGATGTGAGGCGGGGCTCGTACATGGGCGAGCCAGCCGGCTTCGTCGACTGCCCCCGAGACGGGTGCGGCGCGTCCATGGCCGTCAGCTAGACGGACGCGCGAGCACGACGACCCGACCATCTGAACCCGCCCTGAACCATCAAGCCCGGCTTGATGGTTCGCGGCCCAAGATCGCCGCGCTGACCCACGCGCTTCGCTCCGCGCTTGGCAGGCCTTCGACCACGGCCCGGGCCTCGGGCGTGATGCGGCAGGGGAGCGCCTCGGCCGGAGTCACGTGTCGCTCTCGGCCGAGGACGACGCGTAGCCGAACGCCATCGGCGACGGACGGCAACTTACGTCGCTCGGCGCCGAGGGTGACGCGTCGACCAGAGCAGCTCGTGACGTGTCGGCCGAGGACGACGCGTAGCCGAACGCCATCGGCGACGGACGGCAACTTACGTCGCTCGGCGCCGAGGGTGACGCGTCGACCAGAGCAGCTCGTGACGTGTCGGCCATGCCGTCGGCAAACATGTGACCTCGAGGCTCCAGCGACGCGAGGCTCTGCCAGGCGCGCGTGATGATCCCGGTCCCCGGGAAGAGGTCGTCCAGCGTGTCGCCCGAGCCCGGCACGGCGCCCATGCACTCGAACAGCCACGCCGCGAAGGCGATAGGCTTGCGGCCCATGAGGTCGCCACCGCCCCGAGCCGGCAGCGCCCGCAGCCAGTCGCGTCGGCCGGGCGGCTCACGCCGGCCCTGCTTGACGATGAGCGGCTCCCACGTGTTGTGGATCCCACGGCTCTTGCTCGAGATACCATGGGGCTTGACCCACGGGCAGACGCAGACGTCGGGCGGGCAGAGCGGCAAGACGTCGCGCAAGGCCTTCGCCGACGTCGAGAGGGCCCAGCCGTCGTAGGAGTACTCCAGCGACGCGATCAGGGCGGCGTGGTCGACCTCGCCAGCGTAGGTGGCTTCGCGCCCGTAGTAGCGCTTGGCGAGCCCGGGATAGGGCGGGTCGGCGTAGGCGAAGCGGAGGGGGCGGGCGGCGTGCGTAACCTCGAGGCTCCGACGACGAAGACGGAAGGCGGCCTGTCGGCACCTCTGACTGCAATACCGGGCCGGTCGCGCCGTCGCTGGTAGCAGCTCTCGACACCAGGCACAGGTGTTCGCTCGATCGATGGGCGACGCGAGGGTCATGGGCGGTACCCTGGACACGCCCGCTTCTCAACAGGGATGCCGAGCTGCCGGGCCTGTTGCGCCTCGGCCTCCATCCCGCCCGACACACCGCGGTCGGTGTAGAGCACGAGCGCATCGCAGACCGGGAGCCACGCCAGCGCCGCCCTCATGCCGATGGCACGCTCGTCTGCGACGTCGTCATCGAGGGACTGCGTGTAGAGCAGGTGGGGCGTGAAGGGCGCCTCACCGCGGCTGAGGCTGTCGGCCTGGCAGCGCCGCGCGTAGAGCTTGTTGGCCTCGACGTCACCGCGATAGGGCGACGCCAGATAGATGCGGCGGGTCATGGGCGGGCCTCCGTCTCGACGCGTGGGGCGGTCATGCGGCCACCGCCTCGAGCCCGAGCTGAGCCCGGACGACCGCCGCGCCGGTCCATCGCGCCTCGCCGCTCGCGGTGCGGCGCGCGAGCCCTTCGTAGGGCTGGCCCTCGCCCGAGAATCGCGCCGCGACCTTCTCCGCGTAGCAGTTTCGGCAGCCTTCCGAGACTCGCGAGCACCCGCGCAGGGGGTTCCAGGTGCTATCGGTCCATTCGATATTGGTCTTGTCGCTCATCTCGTCCTCCTGGGAGGGGTCGCCGGCCCCCTCCCGTCTCTCACCGCCGGCGCGGGCCCGTCTCTCCGGGCTGTCACCTGGGGGGGTCTAGGTCTCGCTGCACGCGCACGCGGGACAGGGCTCGCCGGGCCCGACGTCCGCGAGCTCGGAGCACACGGAGCACTTGGCGAGCGGGAGCTTGAAGCCCGCCTCGACGAGGGCATCCCGGGCATCCTCCCACCGCTCGCGAGCATCTTCGGCGAGCTGTTTGAACACCTCCGACTCCAAGCCTTGGGCGCGCCCCTCGGAGACGAGTCGGCTGTATCTCTCCGCTTCCTTCCGCTCGGTCCGGTATTGCACCCGCGCGATGAGCAGGGTCACCTCGGGCCCGTGGTCCATCGACTCGCAGGACGTCACCTCTTCGTAGAGGTCGCCGTAAGTCCAGCACAGTTCGGGCCGCTCGCGGTTGGCAGCGAGATTTGACAGGTGCTCGTCACGCGCCGCGATGCAGCGGAGGCACGCGATGAAGGTCATGGGCTCGCCGTCCCACACGCCCCACGTCCGGTGATAGCGCTCGCCGCTCTCGATCGGCCAGCCGCACTCGCAGCATCGTCTCGGCTTCCGCGAGGCCTGGACGGACTCGCGCATGACCTCGGGCAGCTCGCACATCACGCGCCCGCCTTGGCGCCTTTCGCCTCTGCCGCCTCTTCGCGAAGGAGCTCCGTCAGGCGAGCAAGCGCAGCCCAAGCCATCACCGTGTCGAAACAGAGGACCACGCCCCATCCATCGAAGTCTTCAGGGTCGATGCCGGCCTCGTACCATCGACGTCGATGCTCGGCGGCGTCCAGATCCTCGGAGACACCGTCATTGATGATTTCGGTGATCTCGTCCTCTTCTTCTTCGTCCTCTTCTTCTTCGTCCTCTTCTTCTTCGTCCTCTTCTTCGGCCGCTGCCGTGTCCAGCGGTGCCTGCTCGACGGCTTCGTCCGTGGCGCCATCTTCACCGCCCTCCTCGTCCTCATCCTCCTCTTCGTCGCACTCCGTCTCGGCCCGAAGATCCGCAAGCCTCTCGGCGTTCCACGCCCTGGCGTCTTCGTCGGCGATCTCTGCATTCCACTTCAGCCCAGGCTTATAGTCGCCAGAGCGAGTCTCGAGCTTTTCGCGGAAGTACGAGCACGGGCCCTCCCTGCCGCCCATCCACCTGACAAGAGACCCGGCAATATTGCCCGGACTCTGGTAGAGGTTGAAGAACGTGTGCCTGATGTCGCCGTGGACCAGCATGTGCCCGCCGCGAAGCTCCACGATCTCGACCCAGCACCATTGCTCGCCGTCTTCTCGTTTGAGCAGCCAGCGGCCGAGGTGATCGGCCCCGGGCGTCTTCTCGAAGCTCACGATCTTGTGAGTCTCGAAAGCGCGTTTCGCATCGGCGATGACGCGCTCGTTGTGGTTCTGCCTCTTGGTCTTTCCTTGCGCTTCCATCACCCACCTCCGATCTGCATCTCAATCTGTCTCTCCGCCCGCGCCCGATAGCCGAACGGCGACTTGTCCGCGTACCCAGCCGCCACGAGCTCGCGACACGCCCTCGACACCTCGCGCGGGTCTGCATAGACCCCGGCCTCGTCAAGCCGCTGGACGACGGTCCAGAGCGACGCGCCACGGTCGCGCAGGGCATGGCGCCAGACGTCCAGGGCGAGGGTCGAGAGGGTCACGGGAGCGCCCCCCTCGGCCCGGCCATGGGGACCCGCCTGGACGCGAGCCGGCTCCATCGGAAAAAAGTCATTTGCTGCCCGTTTACGACCATCATTTCCGTCAGCGCATTCGGCGCACGCTCTTTTCGATTCGCGCTGAACGTGAGCCGATCGGCCATCTCATAGCTGGCCCATGCCTCGGGGTTCTGCATTCGCCAGAGCCGCAGCTTGTTCGCGCGCCACATGCGGAACCGGAGGCGCTGGAGCGCTGCGCGAGGGTCGCGGCTCACGGCTTCACCGTCCGCGTCCTCAGCGCCCAATGCCCGACGAGCACCGCATCCGCCTCGTCGTCGGTGCAGGTGATGCCGTAGTGCTCGCGCACGAGGTCGATTGCGAGGGCCTTCGCCGCGTCGCTCTTCGCAGGGAAGGTCACGCCCCACGCCTCGCCAGCGGCCTTGCGCCAGGACGAGGTGTTGACCTCGGTCACCGGGATCCCGCGCTCCTCGCAGAGAGCGGCGATGTATCCGCGCCTCCATGCGAGCTGCGCGACGGCCTTCGCCGAGAAGCCCATGGCCTCTTCGATGACTACGTGCTCCGCCCCGATGAGGAGCGCGGCCCATGCCTCGCGAGTGGTCGCGGCAACGACGCCAGCGAGCAGTGGCGGCCCGGCCCGCTCGGGCTCCCACACGAGCCAGCCCTTCGGCACGCGGAGGGCTTTGGCCTCTTTCGCCGTCTTGACGACACGCAGCGTGCCCGAGCCCATGAGGCGCGAGCCATCCCAGCGTGCCACGCCCGTCTTCGTCGCGGGGTCTACAGAGAGCCAGTACATCACTCACCTCCGAAACTGGCAGCGCGGAGTCGACCGAGCCGACGAGCGTCGACCCGCGCGCGACTGCGAGACTTGCGGGCAATCCAGACCTGCGCGCCGAGCATGATCGTCACGAACGCACTCGCGCAGATGCTGGCGGCGTCCGTCGCGAGCGCGGTGGCGGTCCATGCCCCGCACACCATGACGATCCACACGTAGACGAACACGCACTCGGCCTTCGCCCTCATGCGCTCGGCGCGCACTTCATCGGCGATCTCGGCGATCAGCATCGCGCGTAAGACCTCGGCATATTGCTTGTCGTCGGTCACGACTTCACCTCCCGCACTTCGATGCCAGCCTTGCGGCACCGCTCCACGCAGTCGGCCGTGCCTCGTCCACCGGGCGCGGCCAGGCAGAGCGCTGGATCCATGCGTGCGAAGTTGGCCGCGGATGACACCATGATCGCGTTTCTCGTAGGCCCGGCAGCTGGTCCGAGCGACCAATTGGCCGCGAACTCGCGGCACGGCACCCCGCGGGACTCTGCCCACGCTCGCGCCCTGGCATCCGCCCCTCGCGCGTCGCCGACGTAGAGGACTAGGCCTGGATGTTTGGCCAGGACCTCGTCCAGCGCCTCGACGAGGCCCGTGCCGGCGTAGTCGCGGCCTCCCGTGACGATGACGATCACTTGGCCCTCGCGGACTGGTCGAGAAGCGAAGCAAGCTCGATGTCCTCATCCCCCGCGTGGAAGACGAGCGTCCCGGGCTCCTCCCATCCGGCCGGGATATGCGTCATCGGTCGCGCGTCCCACCCGCTCTCGTCCGACGCGCCTTCGAGGATGTCGCCCCGGTTCTCCCACGACGACGCGATCTCTCGCGCCTCCTCTTCGTCATGGGCCAGCACGACGGCCTCAGCCTCGAAGCTGACCACGAAAAGGCGTCTCTCGTCCTTGGTCGTCATTGTCCCGTCTCCTCGAAAGTGCCGGGGTAACCGCCCCGGCTCGGTGCCGCACCATGCGACTCACTCGCGCGACGAGCCGACGCCGCGCGGGCGCTGTGATCAGTCCGAGACCACCGTGGCAGCACCGTCGGCGACCACCACGGTCGCGTCAGAGAGCCGCCGAATCTCGTCCGAGTGCGTGACCACGAGGACCTTGTCGGCCCCGATCCACGACGCCGCGCGGCGCAGCATCGCGACGTATGCCGTGGCATTCTCCGCGCTGAGCGCTGCGCCCGACTCGTCACGCACGAGCGTCGGCCGCTCGACACCCTGACGCTCGCACCACAGCGCGACCAGCGGCAGCGCCACGGCCTCGGCCAGGATCACGCGCTCTCCGCCGCTGTAGGTCTCTCCCGGGCCCTCGCGCCCGGCCTGCGTGTCGAGCACCCACACCGCGAGCCCCTCGATCTGCTTCTTGCCGTCGGCGCTCGCCCTGGTCGACTCGATCCGCACGGTCCAGCGCGAGCCGTGGCACGAGTGCAGCAGATCGTTGGCCCGCTCGGTGAGTTCTGGGAGTGCCGCATCGATCTCCAGCGCTTGCAGCCCGTCCCTCCCGAGGTCGGCCGCGAGCCGGGTCCAGTCGGCGAGGCGCTGCTCGGCCTGGGCGACCTCGGCCGCCATCGCGTCGGCCCTGGCCCGCGCCTCACGCGCGGCCTCCGCGTCACGGACGGCGACGGCGTGCCGGCTGATAGCCGCCGAGCGCCCGGCCGTGGCAGCTTCGAGCGCAAGCTCGAGCTTTTGCATGCTCCGGGGCAAGGGGACCTCCTCGACCTCGATGGCCGCACGCTCGCGCTTCGCGGTCTCGACCTCCGCCGTCAGGGTGAGGATCTGCGGCTGGATCTCGGCGATGCGCGCCTCGGCCTGCGCGAGTCCGGGCGCGAGCCGGAGCAGCGGCGCGAGTGCGGCACGGCGCTCGGTGAGATCGGAGGCGGGCGCGCCGGGCTCGGCCTCGATGGCCGCACCTTCGTCGATGCGCTGCTCGACCTCTCCGCTCGCCTCGTCCTCCTCCGCGGCAGCGGCGATGCGGCGTGCATACGCGGCCGCGACCTCGTGCACGAGGGCCGCGAGTTCGCCCTCACGAGCGAGCGCGTTGCGGGCGATCGACAGCGATAGCCGCGCGCTGTTCTCGTGCCGGGCCGCCTGTTCGGTCTCGCGCTGCGCCGACGCGATGAGCGCGGGCAGCGTCTCGGCGTCCTCGACCGTGGCCGAGTCCCGAGCCAAAGCGGCATGCGCGATGTCGCGCGCCTGCTCGATGTCCTCGGCGCCCATCTCGACGTCCGTCAGCCCTTCGCGAAGCGCGGCGATCCGCTGGCCCGCACCTGCGATGGTCCTCGACCGCAGGCGCTCCAGTTCGGCCGCTGCCGCCGCCGCCCGGGCGGCGGCCTGCGCAAGCTCCGCCTCATGCTCGGGCAGTGCCTCGCGTGCGGCCTCGATCTCGCGCCGCTCCACATCCTCGCGCCTCACGGCCGCGCCGTGCGCCTCGGCCGCCAGAGCCACTGCCGACTTCGCGCGCGTCAGTCGCCGTCGCGCCGAATCTAGTGCGATGCGGGCATCGTCCAGCGCCTTGCGGCGAGCCGCCTGGATCTGGTCGCGCTCCCGGATCGCGATGTCGAGCTCGGCGGCCTCGGCGACGGCGTGCTCGATCTCTGCCCGGCGCGCGATCACCGCGCGGTTGTTCCCGAGCCGCTCCGACAGGTCGGCGATGCGCCTCTCGCCATCGGCGACCTTGCGCGTCAGGTCATCGAGCCGCGCCAGTGCCGCACGCTGGACGGCCCGCCGCTCGGTCCACTGCGCGTCCTCCGCCCGCGCCGCTTCCAGCCCCGCCGCTGCCGCCACGGCCTCGGCCTCGGCCTTCTCGACCGCCTGCACCACGAGCGCGAGCGCGGCCTCGGTCGCCTCCGTCTTGGCCCGGCCGGACTCATCGCCGAGCCGTGCGCGGAGCACACGCAGGTCGTCGCGCACCGTCGCCGCGCGCTTGCGGGCCGTCTCCGCCATCGCCTCGTAGCGCTCCAGGCCCAGCACGCGAAGCAGGGCGGCCTTGCGATCGCCGGCCTTCTGCGCGAGGAAGCCCTCGCCCTTCTGCGCGAGGAACGCCGACGCGAAAAAGACCTCGCTCGGCGGCGTGTGCTTCTCCAGCCACGCATCGCCTTCGGTGAGCTTGGCGCTCGCGATCAGCGCCGTGCCCGACTCGTCGACGATCGAGGTCTCGCCCTTGCCGCTCACCTTGTCGACCAACTGCCTCACGGTGAAGCGCTGGTCGGTGACCACGGTCGCCTCGACCCACGAATCGCGCTCGGTCGCGAGGCCCGAGAGAGACCCATGCGTCGGGCAGTCGCGGTAAACCGCGCCCGCGAACAGCTCGACGAGGGTGGTCTTGCCGGCGCCGTTCTCGCCGCAGACGGCAAGGATCTGGTGCGGGATGGATGCGAGATCCAGGGTCGTATCGCGGAAGGGTCCGAGGCCCTTCACGCGCAGCTTCTCAAGACGCATGCGACACCTCCCTCTCCAGCTCTTCGGCCATCGCCACAAGACGCGCCGCGCGCACCTCATCGGGCTCGTCCGCGCGGGCCTTCCACACGGTGCGAAGCTTCGCGCCGATCGTCTTCGCGTGGGTCACCTCGGGCGCTCGCGCGCGGGTCCGGGTGGTGACGCAGGGGTCGACCTTGACCAGCTTCGCGCCGGCCTCCAAAAAGGTCTTGCGCCACGAGGCGACCGCCGCACTCGCGGCCTCGCGGTCCTCGGCGTCATAGGCGTAGCGGATGCGGACCTCCGCCCCCGCGACATCATCGGGCGTGGCCTCTCCGACAAAGGTCAGCACGCCCGCCGCGAAGCTCGCCTCGAGCAAGATCATCGGCGTCGTCGGAATGATGACGCGCTCGACCTCACAGGCCCCGCCCTCGCCGATCGTGGCGTAGACGTAGCCCTTATCTTCGACCTCGCCGAAGCTCGTGCGGCGCGGCGAGCCCGGATAGATGATCGGGCCACCGATGAGCGACCCCCACGACTGCGGCTTGTGGATGTGCCCGAGCGCGATGAGGTCCGCCTTCGCCAGCCAGAGATCGTCCGTGCCGATCTCCAGATCGCAGCCAACGAGCGGCTGTCCGACGCTGGTCTTCGAGCCGCTCACCATCGCGTGAGCGAGCAGGATCCGCGGGCCGGCGTGGCCGCTCAGCTCGCGCCCGAAGCCCGCCAGGAGGTCGCGCATCGCGTCCCGCGCCATCACCTCCGACTGCTCCAGTCCGATCGACCCGGCCCGCGCCAGAAGCTCGGCCTTGCGCGGCCACGACAGGCACGCTACCGCGGCGCCCGCGATGTAGTGCACGGCCGCGCCTTCCTCGACGGTGATCCTGTAGCGAGCGGTGAGGCGCGACAGCAGCGCCAAGTCCCCGACTAGGTCGTGGTTGCCGCGCACGATAACGACCGGAGCAACATCCGCGCAACGCTGCACGAAGCGCGCAGCGGCCCAGCGCTCGGCCGGCGTGCTGGCCTTTTCGTAGAGGTCGCCGCCGTGCAGGATGAGGTCGACGCCGCGCTCCGCGATGTCGGCGACGATCGTGTCGTGGACGCGGACGCACTCCGCGAAGCGCGAGCGCTCATCGAAGTGCGAGTCAGAGATGAGAGCGATGCGCATCACTCACCTCCCTCGCGGCGCCGCACGAGCTCGCGGTCCATCGCGTCGAGCTTCTTCTGATCCGATTCCGGGTAGCGCGCCGAGCCGTCCTCCAAGCTCTTCGCGATGCGCTCCGCCCAGTACTCGATCGACTTGACGGACGCCTCCTCGATGGCGACGCCCTTCTCGGGCCCGCCCGGGATCGTGACCCCGCTGCGCGGCACGTCGCCGGCCGGAGCCTGCTGCGTCGCCGCCTGCGTCGCCTGCTGTTGGGGCTGCGCGGCCTCGCGACGCGGCTGCGGCTCGGGCTCGACCTCCGCCTCCACGAAGTCGCCCTCGTCGTCGTAGAAGGGCTCGCGCGACTGCCCGACCGGGGGCGGCGCGTAGCCCGCCGAGTGCTGCGGCAGCGCAGCCGGCGCATTGGCGGACTGGCCGTAGAGCGCGGCGTTGGCGCCGAGCATCGCGCGCTGCTGCGCGAGCGCAAATTCCCGTCTGAGCGCGGGGTCGTTGGTGCGGCCGGTCCAGGCGAGCTTCGCGACCACGAACGGCTTCTTGAGCTCGTCGGTGCTGTAGCTCGTGCGGATGCCGAGCGTGCGCACCGCGCGGAGCCGGGCCTTGGTCTCGGCGTGCGACAAGACGTGCAGGCGCAGTTCTCGCACCTGATTGATCGCCGCCTCGCGGCCGATGCGGTCCGCGTCGCGGTCGGAGATCGTGCGCTTCTCCCGAGCGGCCTCCGACTTCACCTTGCGGACGCACCGCTCGATGATCGCCTCGACCTGCGGCGAGTCCTCGCGCACGTCGATCTCGCGCTCGCCGACCACCGTGCGCGTCGTGCCGTCGAAGTCGCGCAGATGGCCGACCGCGCGATAATGGCAATATCGAGGGTCACGGCCATCGTCAAGACGCCGCGACTGCTGCGGGTCCCACGACACGCCGGAGGCACTGGCGATCTTGTCGAGTGCCACCTTGGCGAGCCCGCGCGCGGAGCTGCCAGGGATCGGATAGGTCTCCGCCTCGACGTTGACGATCACGGCCGAGATTGCCACGGACGTGCCCTCGGGTAGCGAGCCGACCGCCGTCTGAGGCGCGACGAGGTGGAACTGCTCGGCGGCCTGCCCGAGGCGCTGCGTCAGCGCGGCGGCACTGTCGACGCTGCCGACGATCTGTGCGAGTGCGCCGTGTCGCGCGGCCGTGACGGTCTGGGTCTGCTGGGTCTGAGTGCGGGCTGTCATGACGATCTCCTCGGGCATGCGTGGGCGCGGTAGCGCTTCGCGGTGTGGCGGATAGAGGGCGGCGCGGAGATCGCGCCGATGTCCTCGGGACTGTTGGATGAGGGCTCGACCTCAGAGGGCGCAGACGCGGGGATTGGTCGAGCGACCAGTTCGCCGGTGTCGAGGCGCTCGACAGTGAGCGGCCCGGCTGGATCGCCCGCGAAGTCGAGCGGGAGGCGGCTGCCCCGAGCGGTACGGGTCCAGAGCAGGACCTCGCCGCACTTGCGGCAGCGGCTCACGATGCGCTCTCGGGGGCGTCGAGGTTGTATTTCTTGTCGAGGATGGCCCGCGATTTCGCGTCAATGACGCCATCGACCAGCGTCAGCGTGAATTGCGAAACCATCACGGGCAGGCCGCGCCAAGCGGCACGCACGAAGGGCACCCAGCCCCTCGCAGCCCTCTTCGATGGATAGGTGTTTCCGACGCGCACCCGGCCCTTGAGCGGGTGGCGTACCATGATGAAAAACACCGTGCGCTTCTCGGTGCTCATACCCACTGCTCCACTTCGGTCAGGTTCGCCCGCGCATCGACCCCGAGCAGGGCGACACCAACGGCCTCGTCCACGTAGTGCTCGAATGCCTCGTGCAGCGTCACCCGCACGCCCTCGCGAGCGGGCTCGGCCATCCGGTCGACCACCTCGCGCTCGACGCGCGTCAGGTCCTCGATGGTGCCGATACGCAGGCCCCGGGCTCGGCCCGTGCCCCACACGAGCATGGACACGCCGGCCGCGTCCGAGAGGATCTCGATCGGACCGGATGCGTAGAGCAGGGCGCCCGGCCGGGGCGCAGTGCAGGTCCAGCCGCTCACGGGAGGACCTCCCAGCAGGCGCTGTCGTCGAGGAAGTCGGCGGAGAAGTCAGCCGTGCGAGCGTGCCAGCTTGCCCCGATCTGCATGTGGCACCGCAGGTGATTGGTCTCGATAGCTGTGAAGTAGAACCGCTCGCCGCGCCTGATCTTCTTGCCCGCCGCCAGCGCCCGGAGCGCATCCTCGCGCTTGACCAGCACGGGCACGAGGCGCCAGCGGCGCCTGACGTGGGCAGCCCTCACGCACTGCGTCGTGTGACCTACGAGGATGCAGGGGGTGTCGCCGTGGAGACTCATCTTCCACGGGGGGTCGCCCTCCGACTCGCACTCGCGCCCCTCCAGCACGTGCTGTACGGCCTCGCCGGTCGACAGTGGATAGCCGCTCATCGCCCGCCCTCCTGCGCCCGCACGGCGCGCTCGTGACGCACCCACTGGATGCCCGCGAGGATCGAGACCGCACGTGCGTACTCGTCTTCCTCGCGTCGCATACCCAGTTCGGTGGGCTCGACGTCGAGCAGCACGTCGGGGCCGGCCTTGCCAATCCTAACGATTGCAAAACCTCCGCCGATCGGCGCCCATCCCTCGGGCAGCGGCCGCGACTCGAGCCTCGGGCGCTCGACCCTGCGCGTATCGGGCAGGGCCTGCATTCGGTCGAAGGCGGGGCTCACGAGGCACCTCCAGCGCGCAGCGCCCTACGCCCAGCCGCAGTCAGGGCCGGGCCGCGAGCGTCGTCGTCGACCAGTCCGCGCAGGTACAGCACGCCGAGGCACTCGGCCAGCTCGGCGACAGACTCGCCGCGCCGGAGGCGAGCCAGCGCCGTGCGGTGGGCTGGCGTGATGGTGAGGTCGATGGTCGGCATGGGCACCTCTCGTGGGGTCACGAGAGACAGCATGGCCCCACGGTCTAGCGGTGTCAAGCGAAAAAACAGACCGGGGGTCTACGCTGCAAATTTGCGGCGCTTGACCCCCATGGCCCTATGGTCTATCGTCCGACGCATGGACAGATGCGGTCGAGCGCGAGAAAAGATCTGGCAGGCCATCCGAGACAGCGGCGGGATCACTGCCGTCGCCTCAAGAATCGGCGTGCACCCCACCCACCTACACAAGTGGCGTCGGCGCACGAAGGCGCTCGGCGAGCGCAACATCGCGCTGCTCAGGGCGGAGATCCCCGAGGTCGATGACGCGACTTGGGGCGCCGCGTTGGCGCCTGACTTGTCCGCGCACGAGGTTCAGCGATGATAGCCCCCTCGATGCGCGACTCCGTGGACGACCTGGCGGGCGTGCCGCAGGGCTCTGCGTGGGGCTGGCTCGTCACCGTCGCGCTCGTCGTCGCCACCCTCGTCGGCCTCTGCGGCGAGACCCGTCACCGCCCCTCGACCCCGCGAGCCGGAGAGCAGCGGGGCGAGGGTGCCATTACGTCCCCGGAGCGCCCGTGAAAGTCGCCGCCGACTCCCCTGCCGCGCTCGCGCGCACTCTCGTCACGGCAGAGCTGGCAAGGCCCGGCCTCGTGCTCGACACCGCCACACCCCGGTCCGCGCTCGCGGTGCTCCGGGCCCTGCCTCCGCGCCTCACCGCCGGCCTCGAGCGCGCGGACGTCGATGTGGCCCTCGACTACCTCGCAGGGCGCGGCCTCGCGTCTCGCACGCGCGAGGAGTGGGAGGTCAGCCCGTCGAGGTCACAGGGCTATCGCTGGTCGCGCTTCGCGACGCCGGAGGCGCTGCGCCGCTTCGTCTCGACCGAGCGGTGCGCCGTGTGTCGCACGCCGCTGCCGCCGCCAAAGCGCAAGGCGCCCGAGCTTCGCTACTGCTCGCAGCGCTGCCAGGCGCGCAAGATCGTGCTGCGCAAGAGGAGCGAACCGTGATCCCCGAGGGTCAAAACACCATCGTCGAGGCTCTGCCGCGCCTCTCCCCGCTCGCCAGGGATGCGCTCCTGCACTGCATCGCGCTCGCCGACCACGACGGCCGCGTGTCGGGTCTCTGGCACTCGCCGAGTCGATGCGGCGGGGCGACTCGCGAGGAGCTGCGGAGCGCGCTCGCCGAGCTCTACGCGGAGGGGCTCATCGTCGGGCAGGACTGGCCGCATCGCATCGTGCTCGCGCCGGAGGTGTGCCCGTGAGCAAGCAGCCGATCAAGGCCCCATTCCCGTACTTCGGGGGCAAGTCGCGCGTTGCGGCTGCGGTCTGGGAGCGCCTCGGTGACGTGCCGAGCTACGTCGAGCCCTTTTTCGGCTCGGGTGCGGTGCTGCTGGCGCGTCCCCATGCACCACGCATCGAGACCGTGAACGACGCGGACGGCCTGCTCGCAAACTTTTGGCGCGCCATGGTGCATTCGCCTGAAGAGGTTGCTCGGTGGGCCGACTGGCCTGTCAACGAGGCCGACCTGCACGCGCGCCACCTGTGGCTTGTCGGCCAGCGCGAGCGCCTGACCGAGCGACTCATGGCAGACCCGGACTTCTTCGACGCGAAAGCGGCGGGCTGGTGGGTCTGGGGCGCGTCGTGCTGGATCGGGTCGGGCTGGTGCTCGGGTCGAGGCCCGTGGGGCGTAGTCGACGGCGTATTCGCGCACCTCGGCACAGCGGGCCAGGGCGTCAAACGGAAACTGCCGCACCTCGGCGCGGGGCGGGGCGTCAAACGGCAACTGCCGCACCTCGGCAGCGCGGGGCGGGGCGTCAAACGGCAACCGCCGCACCTCGGCAGCGCGGGGCGGGGCGTCAAACGGCAACCGCCGCACCTCGGC
>ERZ869925.277-NODE-277-length-38367-cov-69.826477_pt1 | contig 38367 bp, 48 predicted proteins | sample MGYA00579311_ERZ869925 | MGnify/ENA primary metagenome ERZ869925 (study PRJEB32216, sample SAMN09231817) | wastewater metagenome | place: USA: Maryland | collected 2016-07-30 | study: EMG produced TPA metagenomics assembly of the PRJNA472060 data set (Reclaimed...
CGCAGGCGCTCAATGTCCTGACCGGATACCGCGCCAATCTGTCGGCGCCGGCCTTCAACTTCACCGGGCAGGACATCACGCACACGACTTTCACCGGCTACGTCGCACAGCTCACGGCGGCCAGTTTCAACATCACACCAGCCGATCTGACGGTGCTGCGCGGGTATGTGGCCGTGCTTACGGCGGCAGTGTTCAGTTTCACCGGGCGCACCCTGACCTGGCTCAATCCGGCCTTCGGTGCGGTGGCAAACTTTACAAGGCCGGTCAAGCGGGCAATACTACGACCATTCACCCGCCACCTGACCGACCGAGGGCAAGACGATGGCTGATCCCGTAAATCAAATCACCGTGACCGCGCAGAACCAGGCAACCGACTGGATACGCGCCGGCCAGGACAAGCGCATGTCCATCTTCATCACCGGCGACCTGTCCGGCACGATCACCCTGCAAGCCAAGAAACCCGAACACACCGAGGCCGATAATCCGACCTTTATCACCGACGTCGAGGAGCACACGACCAATGTGCTGCGCAATACCGATCAGGTGGTCGGCACGTTCGATTTCCGGCTGATCTGCAAAACCGGGGACTATACCAGCGGGACGGCGTTCATCGAGATCAATGTGAAATGATGGGCGGCCACTAAGAACAGCGAAGTCCTGCGACAGATTGAGGTGAGATAATGGCTGAGCGATACCCCTACGGCCCTTGGCTTGCCCTGCAAGGTCATGAAGATTTTGTAACCCAATTCAACAATCGCAAGGCCAAGATGGCCGCGAATAATTATCGCGGAGTCCGTCTGTTTAATCGGTTGCAAGATGGTCGGCCAGAAGGTAATTGCCCGTATTCTGCGGATGGAACAATCTCGGCTGCGTACATCGCTAAGGTTTTAACTTTGCTTGATGCGGCAGAAGCTGCGGGTCTTGAAGTCGGGCACTGGCTGAGTGATACACGATTCAATACGACGACGCTGTACGCCATTCCGAATAGCTTCGCGCAAGGCATTTTCAAAGGTGTGCAACAAACAAAAGTCGGTACGGCGAGCACTCCTGTTCTTGGTGCTGTGATTGGTACATCGCGCACCAAGATGAAATACTGGTCCCGCTCAAACGAGGCCGTCGCACTTGGTATTCCCGGCGGATACTGGACGATCCAAATCTATCTTGATCTGATTGATGCGTGGAGAGCTGCGGGGATTATCGACCACCCCAGTTACAGTTATATGGGATTCGAGGAATTGGCAATTGGTCCCACAACAGGAATGGATGGGCAGGGCAATGAAGCATATTCTGACTTTGCTTGGATAGATTCTAATATCAAATTCATGGAAGCGGCAAAAGCGCGCCTTGGTAGTGGCGTGTTTGTTGAGCGGCACATGAACGGATCAGCCGTGCTTGGGAATGTCGCAGACACTTCAATTAATGGCTTACTGTTCGCGTCTGCTGCTGCTCACAAATGGAATTGGGGAACGTCAGATATACAGGCTGCACCGAATCCGAGGCAGTTTCGTCCATCGCAAAAGGGGCTTATCGGCCTGTGTTGCGATGCACAAACAACTGGGCTACCAAACTGGCTGAATTTCTCTGCAACCAAAGCGGCAGCACTGCAACAGCTTTGGGATGAAGGTGTAAAAAATGCGGGTAGCTTACCGCAGCAGGGGACTATTACTACCGGATGGAACTCTGGAATAATCATGTGGGGAAATAATAGCAATTTATCTTCTTCTAACGGCCTGTTGAATTTTACGCCGGATGATTTCATGGACTTCGCTGGCGCGCACTATGCCGACTTTGCGTCGCAAGGCCATGATGATCTACCGCTTAATCTTCAGGATGCAGTCGTAGTTGATCCCCCGGAAGAAGGTTCAGAAATCTATTTTGATGCGCGGTCGTTGGTTGCAAATACCACGACCGGAAACGGCGACGAGCCTCACGCGCTGCCGGATGTAACCAATGCTTTCGAGATGCACGTTATCACGGGCAACACTGCGATTGACGGCAACGTTGCCAGCATGCGTTGGGGTATCGGGTTTAATGATTTCGCAGCCGGAACGCCGAACAAACTGGCAATGGCATTGCAGTATAACAGTACAGGCGGGGTATCAGCCTGTTCGGTTCATCTGCGCGATACAGATGCGATTGCATCAACTCCCGCTGGCTCATCCTCAATCAGCGGCAATGAAGGCGGGTACAAGCGCCCGGTTTCAATAGACGCAGAGAAAGCTGTTTACAACACTGTTGATGCGTGGACAAGTGCTTTCCGTGGATTCACCCTTTCCATTGCTGGCCCGGACTTCGCGAACAAGATTCTGGCACAGGCGTTCACGACGCAGAATACAGGTGTCACCATTCAGACTGCTTTCCCGGTTCACGCCTTTATTGTGTTCGGTGCAAACCAAGCCTTTGACGAGGCCGGCCACTCACACTTCACACCGTCCTTTGGCATAGGCTGTATCAACAACGCAGATGTAATCAAGCAGTACGCTCTAATCCAGAACATGCAGAACGGCATTACCCCGGTCAACAATGCGCAGCTTGTCAATGCCTACATCGGCGGCAATATCAACACTTCTGCCGTGCTGACAATGGGCTTGGAGTTGACTTCTGTAAATGTGCCGAACGGCGGAAACTACGATACCACGTTCACGCCGCGCCTTGCAGCCGCAAATCAGACTTTCGCTATCGCCATGCTGTCCTTCCCGAACAGCAACGTGGACATTCAAGAGTGGGTCGCGCCAACTACTATCAGCAGCGTCTTGCAGCCGAACGGCGGCATTGATCCAGCTATGTCTATCGTGTTGCAAACGGCAATGACCGTATTGAACATGGCAACGCAGGGCGATCTGGCAGGTATTTTCGGCCTGTCTGTTCTTCTTGCCGGGCAACAGCATAACGCTGCATACCGCATCCGCAACAATGGCCTGGCGAACTCTGCAACCCGCTATGTCACGCAAGCGTTCAAAGTGGACAACCACGATAATTCGGGCGGTTTGACCGCGACCATGACGAGCAAGGACGCAACCGGAACGTTGCTGAATTACACTCGCGCACCTGCCGCAGCATGGATTGCCCCGGCACTGTTGATCGAACCAAATCCGGTTCCGCCTGACGCGGCTGCTCCGCAGTTTACGACAACTCCGGTTATTGATTCTGTAACTGATGATTCTGCGATAAATCATGCCGCGATCAATGAGACTGGTTCCGGCACCCTGATTATTGTTGCAGAGCCGACCACATATCTCGCGCCGGATGACTTCACCGGTATCACCCCGACCCCGGCGCAGGTACTTGCGCTGACAGATGCCAACGACGATCCGGCAGCGGATTACATTGACGAATTCGCCTGTACCGCAAGTGTCGATGTTGCAAACGTCTTGCCGGATGATCTGGAAGGAAATTCGGGAAGTCCGGCGATTGATCTTTCTACCAGCCCATACTGGCGCGTGTTCCAAGTTTACAAAGACGATGAAGGCACTCCGAATGTGCAGGCCGCGGTTGTGTCCCGCACCATTACCACGCTTCCGCCGGATGGTTATGCTCGGTACATTGTGCCTGATCTGACGGGGATTACGCTGGACCCAACCAAATCAGTAATGTTCGGGCTCGCGCGAGGTGATATTGTTGATGTCGCATTGGAATCGAATACCGATTTCGTTCCGACAAGTATTGATATTCACGGTAATCTTGGTTTGGATTTCACTGGTACAGTGCCATCGGACCAGGTTATTCCTATTCGCTTTTGGGAGCGCAGCAACCAAGGCGCGGGCTTTGTAGAATCCAATTTCGATTTTATTGTAGATGAGGATAATCCGGGGGGCGTTAATACCTATATTACCTCGGGCGTTCTGGAATTGACCAATAATACGGGTACACCTGTCCCGGTTGGAACATTCGTGAAAGTATTCACCGGACCTGCTGGCACAACACCAGAAGCGTTGTTGGAAAATGGTGCGCCGCCTGTGGATGCCGTTGTGCAAGATATCGGCGGATTGGCCCTTGTCCGTGTACTATACTCGCCGGGCGGTATAGGTACGGCCCCGATGTTTGTCACTGACGGTTTCGGCACTAAGTTATGGGCCGGTCAGGGAGTGGTTGCCTAATGGCCGCGCAATGGCGACAGATTTGGAACGTGCCGAAGTTAAGCATTTTAACAAACGGCACCCCAGCCGAGGACATCGCCGATCTCGAATCCATTCTGTACCCTATCGCCCAGGAAGTCGCCGCCGATGACCTGCTGCGCTTCGAGATATACCCGCCAGGCCAGCCGGTAACGATGACCGAGCCGGGCGCTGTCACCTTCCTGAACGGTGCCAGCAGCGTCACCGGCTGGCTGTGGGTGAACGGCGTGCGGCAGTATATGATCACCTACGACAAATATGCGGGCGCGGTCTCCGGTTACCTGCGCCCGTTCCCGTCCGCGTTCGTGAAATCACTCTTAAAGGCCCTGTAAATGCCGACCGACGTGCGCCGAGTTATCAAAAGGTTCCAGCAGGCCGAGCAGGTGTTCGAGGACTGGCGCTCAATTCATGAGGACTGCTACGCCTACTGCCTGCCGCAGCGCAACACGTTCCGCAATGAAAACTCACAGCAGGGCGAGAAGCGCGTCGATCGAATGTTCGACAGCATCGGGCAGTCGTCCCTGATGCGCTTCGCCTCGCGCATCCACAGCGAGCTGATGCCGCCGTTTCAGAAGTGGGTCGAGCTGCGGGCCGGGCCGCTGGTGCCGGAGGACATGCGCAACGACATCAACGCGCAGCTGGAGGACATAAACCAGAAGCTGTTCGCGGTCCTGCAATCGTCTAATTTCGATGTGGCCTGCCCGGAAATGCTGCTAGACCTCGGCATCGGATCCGGCGTGATGATGGTCGAGAAGGGGCCGGACCATGACAACCTGGTGAAGTTCACGACCGTCCCGCTGGCGAATGCCATGCTGGAGGAGTCGCCGGACGGCCAGGTCGTCGGCGTGTACCGCAAATGGAAGGCTATCGAAATCCGGTTCATCGAGCTGAAATGGCCGGATGCGGTGATTCCGGCGGCGCTGCTCAAAAAGGCCGCCGATGAGGAGACAGCGAAAACCGACCTGATCGAAGCGACGTATATGGACACCAAGACGCAGGCGTGGACGTACTGCGTTATCTATCGAGAAAGCAGCGCCAAGGCCAACGGTGAGGTGCTGGTGGATCGTCCGATGAGCGGCAATCCGTGGCTGACCCCGCGCTGGATGAAAGCGCCGGGCGAGGTCTATGGGCGCGGGCCGGCGATGATTGCGCTGCCGGATATCAAGACGCAGAACAAGATCGTCGAGTTCGTGCTGAAGAATGCCGCACTGAACATCGCGGGCGTCTACACCGGCGTCGACGACGGCGTGCTGAACCCGAACACCGTGGCGATTGTACCCGGCGCCGTGATCCCGGTGCGCAGTAACGGCGGCACCCGCGGGCCGTCCCTGCTCCCACTGCGCAACCCCGGCGAGATTCAATTCGCCGAGGTGGAAATGGAAAAGCTGACGATGCGGATTCAGCAGGTCTTGCTCGACACCCGCCTGCCGCCCGAGGCCGGGCCGGTGCGCAGCGCCACCGAGATCGTGGAGCGCATCCGCCAACTGGCCGGCGACCAGGGATCACCCTTTGGCCGCCTGATGCGCGAATTCGTCACCCCGATGGTCAAGCGCGTGCTGATGATCATGCAGGAGTCCGGCCTGATCAAGCCGGTGAAGGTCAACGGTTTGACGGTCACGGCGCAGATTATCTCGCCGCTCGCCCAGCAGCAGAACATCAACGAGGTGCAGGCGGTCGTGCAGGGCATGCAGACGCTGTTCGCCATCAGTCCGGAGATCGCCATGCTGTCGGCGAAGATCGAGGAGCTGGGGCCGTGGATTCTGGAGAAGGTCGGGACCCCGGCCAAGTTCATACGCACCAAGACCGAGCGCGAAGGCTTGCAGAAGATGGCCGGCGCGATTGCCGTACAGCAGGCGCAGGCCCAGCAGAAGCCCGCCGGTGTACAGCAAGACGGCGGCGGCTCGCCGGTTCCCTTAGCGAAAGCCGCGTAGTAGAATCACGACACTTTCACAGGAGGCATAAATGGCCGCAATCACTGGCACCATCGACACCGGGCAGGAACGTCACGAAACCGTCTGGACGACCGGCGGCAGCACCACCAAGGCGCTGACCGTCATCATCTCGACCACGCAGTGCGTCGACAAGCGCGAGGCGCTGGCGCTGTTGCAGAAGGTCATGGAAGATCTGGCCGAAGGTGCCTGGCCGCCCGTCGCCGCCTCATGAGTCTGCTGGACGACGTTATTTCAGGGAAGCAGCTCGGCCAGGGATGGCAGGGTCTTGAGGACATGGACACCGGCAAACAGTACGCCGGGCTGCTGAAACGCTACGAGGACGCCTACAAGCTCGTCGCGCCATTCCGCACCGGCGAGGGCCACATCGCGCTGCAACTGCTGAAGGCGCTGACCGTGGACTGCCCGACATGGGACGGCGAGAATCTGGCGATGGACAAGGCCGTTCCTTACGGCTTCGTCCGCGAGGGTCAGAACAGCATCTACCGTCATATCATGGCCTGCATGAAGATCGTCGAGGACGGGCCGCCCACGCCACCGAAGCAGGGAGGAAATGCCAATGGCTAAGAAGAAAGAGACACCGCCGCAACCAGCAGGCGAGCCGGAACTGATCATCGAAGAATGGGACGCCAAGGACGGCAGCCATATCGTGCTTGTCAAGGATGCGCCGCCCTCGATCCTGACCCTGATGCTCGACCTCGGCAACCGGATCGGCACCGTGATCAGCGAGACCGGCAAGCGCCACGGCGAGCTGCTGGCCCTGCAACAGACGCTCCAGAACGTGCAGAACAATATGGGCGACCACTTCCTGCTGACCTATCGAGGAAAGACGAATGGCTGATGAACCGGCAACCCCCGCGACTCCGGCGACACCCGCCGCTCCTGTCACCCCGGCCACGCCCGCCACTCCGGCAGCTCCAGCGACCCCATCAGCGCCCGCAGGACTGGCCGCCGCCGCGGTTGCCGCGGCCGCAACGCCGAAGCCGGGAGACTCGCCAGCCACGCCTGCAAAGGACGGCGAGCGCCCCGACTACCTGCCCGAGCAATTCTGGAACAAGGACACCAAGCAGCCCAACATCGAGGCGCTGGCGAAGTCGTACAAGGACACCCGCGCCGCGCACGACGCGCTGAAGGGCACCAAGGCTCCAGCGAATGCCGAGGATTACAAATTCGAGGCGGCCAAGGATGCGAAGTACGGCGAGATCAAGGCCGACGATCCGCTGATGGCCGTGTTCCGCACCGCCGCGCACAAGCACGGCATCCCGCAGGAAGCATTTCAGGGTATCGTCAGCGAAGTGCTGGCCGGGATCTTCGAGGGGATGCCCGAGCCGATGGACCCAGCGAAAGAGCTGGAGAAGCTGGGCAAGAACGGGCAGGCCGTCGTCGATAACGTGGTCGGCTGGATCACCGGACTGGAGACCGGCGGCACGCTGTCGAAAGACGAGGCCGACGAGATGATCCGTATCGGCGCCACTGCGAACGGAATCAAGGCGCTCTCGAAGATCATGGCGCGCGCGGGTGAGAAGTCGATCCCGCTGGACAGCGCACCGGCGGGCGAAGGGCTGCCGAGCAAGGAGGAATTGTACGCTGCCGTCCGCGATCCGAAGTACCAGACGGACCCGGCCTACCGCGAGAAGATCGACGCGCAATTCAAGAAAGTGTTCGGCACGCAACCGGCCTCCAGTTCACAGCCTGGCCTCGGCGTGGCGTCACCTCGTCGCGCGGTCGGTTGACAGCCGCCGAGATTCAGGAGTTTAATATCACCGTCCCTATCCGCTTGCGGACGGACTGACAAGTCGGCAAAGACCGGCCGGAAGGGCGCACCGGATGCGCCAAGCAAGCGGCTCCCGTCACGGGCCTACCGATTGCGAGAAACTAAATGTTTTTCGTGAGAGGTAACGCCCATGTCTCAATCACTCGACCAGGCTGCGATTGCGGCCTTTGATGCACAAGTCAAGCACGCCTATCAGCAGCAGGGCCGCTTGCGCCACACGGTGCGCGTGCGTAACAACGTCAACGCCGCGACGTACCGATTCCCCAAGCTCGGCAAGGGTCAGGCGACTGTCCGCGTACCGCAGACCGATGTGACGCCGATGAACGTCAGCCACACCAACGTCACGGCAACGCTGGAAAACTGGAACGCCGCCGAGTACACCGATATTTTCGATCAGGCCGTCGTCAACTTCGACGAGAAGTCCGAGCTGGCGTTCGTCATCGGTGGCGCGATCACCCGCCGCGAGGATCAGTTGATTCTCGACGCGCTGGATGCGGCCAGTACCACGCTGACCGTCAGCACCAACATCGGCGGCACAGCGACCAACCTCAACACCGCCAAGGTCCGCCGGGCGAAGAAGCTGCTGGTGGATCAGGGCATGGTGTTCGGCAAGTCCGACAAGTCGCAGGGCCCGATGAACACGTTCGTGATCGGTGCCTCGCAGCTGGAAGCCCTGTTGGGTGACAGCGACGCCAGCACCATCGACAAGAACGCGATCAAGGTGCTGTTCGACGGTGAGATCACGCATTGGGTGGGCTTCGAGTTCATCACCATCGAAACCCGCGCCGAGGGCGGCTTGCCGGTTGCGACCAGCGTGCGCACCTGCTACGCCTACAACGGCATGGCAGCTGGCCTCGCCATCGGTATCGACTTCCGCACCGAGATCAACTACATCCCGCAAAAAACGTCCTGGCTGACCAACGGCTTGTTCAAGGCCGGCGCGGTCGCGGTGGATGCGCTCGGGATCGTCGAGGTTTCTTGTACGGAAGCCTAAACGCCGAGCGGAACCCAAACTAAGAGGACACAAACATGAGCTTGAATACCAAGTATTTCGACGTAAATGCCAGCGGCAGCAAGGGTGCCGTGGCGCTTCACACCTACATCAGCTCGGCGGAAACACTCTCGACCATCGAGGCCTCCGGCTACTTCGACGATCTGGCGACCATCTTGAAAACCGGTGATTTGATCTTCATCACCGGCTCCGACGGAGTGGTGCTGGTGAAGGTCACCGACACGGCTGGCGTCATCACCGTGGCCGAGGTGGACGGAAACACCACGTTCGCCCTGACGGCTCTGCTGGATGGCCTGGCGGATGCCGGCCAGACTTATGTGGTCTGCCCGTTCGCCGCCAACCTGATCGCGGCCTACACGACCGTCAATACGGTCATCGCCACCGCCGACTCGGTGCTGACCCTGAAGGCACCGGACGGCACGGTCGGCACGATCACGATTGCCCTGGCGGGCGTCGCGGTCGGCGTCGTGGACAGCCTGACCAGCGGTCTCAACAACACCGAGCTGGAGGCGGGCGAAACGGTTGAGATCGAAAACGACGCCGGACCCAGCGCTGGCGATGCGACGATCACGCTGATCTTCCGCCGCCGTTAAGTGGTAAACCTAGCGGGGGCCGGGGCGCTGCCCTTGCCCCCGTTTTTATGAGGAACACATGGCCGAGCGAATCTATCCCCGACGGCACCGAGGCACCGCGCTGATTGTGGGGTCCGCCGCATGCGTGTTCGACGATATCCGCAACGCCAAAGTCCCGGACCCCGTCTACATCGGCATCAATGAGGGCGTGGGCGTCGTTCCCTGCCTGCATCTGGTCACGCAGCACCCCGAGCATATTCAAAAATTCCTGAAGCTCCACCGCGAGGCACACCCAGGACATCCTGATCCGGTCGTGCATTGCCCGGCGCCGACCGAGACCGAGGAGCGGCTTTATGGTGAGTGGGTGGACTTCTGGTGGAACGATGCCCGCATCCCGGCCACCAGTGCCGCTGCGGGAATTGTCGTCACGGTCGGCATGGGATTCTCGCCGGTCGTCCTGTGCGGCTGTCCGCTGAACGGTGGCGGATATTACAGGCCGGTCGAGGAGGTCCCGGGCGATCCCCGCATCGGCCTGCGCGAACCCGGGGATGATCTGCTGGAGGCGTATCAGGCGCGCTTTAAGGCCGTGTTCAGCCGCCTGACCTATCGCCATGTCCGCAGCATGTCCGGCTTCACCCGCGAGGTCTTAGGAGGCCCGGCATGGCTGGCTTGACCGATGTGCAGGTGTGCAACCGCTCGCTGATCCGGCTGGGCGAGACCCCCGTCAATGCCCTGACGCAGCCAGGCACCGGCGTCATCTGCGGCACGATCTACCCGAGCGTCAAGGCGATGTGCCTGACCCTGCACAGTTGGCGCTTCAACCTCGGCAAGCGGCAGCTGAACCGTCTGGTCGGCGCGCCGGTCAATCAATGGCGCTACGCCTACCAGCTGCCGTCTGATCTGATTCAGGGGCCGTATGCGGTATATACCTCGACCGACACCGCGGCGCCGACGACGACTGAGTGGGCGATCTACGAGGACAAGCTGTACGCCAACGCCGAGCTGATCGTGATCGACTACCGGATCGACAAGCCCGAGGGCGCGTGGCCGCCGTGGTTTGCCACGCTGGTCGAGCTGGCCCTGTGCGCGGCAATCGGCAAGACCGTCACCGGCGAGACAGCGATTATCGAGGAATACCATCAGCGGGCGTTCGGGCCGCCGTCCGATGACATGCAGGGCGGCTACTTCTCCGTGTGCAAGACGATCAACGCGCAGGGGAATCCGAATTTCGCCATCGCCTCGAACGCCATACCGGATGCCCGGTTCAGCTAGTGGCCTTCCGCCGCCTTCAAACCTCTTTCACCGCCGGGCAGCTTGATCCGAAACTGCGGGGCCGCATCGACGTGGGCCAGTATTACGCCGGGGCCGAGACCCTGCGCAACGTGCTGGTGCAGCCGCAGGGGGGCGTGGTGCGCAGACCCGGCACGCTGTTCATTGATGAGCTGCTGCCTCGGCTGACCCTGCTGGATCCGTCCACCGCGACCGCAACCAACGGCGGAACCGCCGCCAGCGCGACCGACGACGACCTGGCGACCTCGCTCACGACGACCGACGACATCCAGACCGAAAACCCCTACGTAGTCCTGCACTACGACATGGGCGCGGCGGTGCAGGTCGATTACGTGGACGTGCTGGGCTTCCGGCTGACGACGGGCGAGACCGAGGGCGAGTTTCTCGTGCAGCACTCCAGCGATAACTCGGCATGGGTGACGCTCGGGACCGACATGCTGGACACCGACACGACGCCCATATCGCACCGCTTCGCCGCCGGGGTATCCCGTCGCTACTGGCGGCTGGTCCGCATCGGCAGCACCGACCTCGGCAGCGCGTTCGCGGTCGTTGATGACTTTCTGCTGTGGCAGGCCAATAGCCTGACCAGCGCCGTGCGCTTGGTGCAGTTCTCGTTCTCGCTCGACCAGACCTACCTGCTGGCCTTCACCGACCGAGCGATCAGCGTCTACAAGGCGGGCGTGCTGCAAACCGTCGTCAATAGCCCCTATCCGACCGGAGCGGTCGGTAATATCACATGGGCGCAGTCGCTCGATTCGATGATCGTCTGCCATGCGGATTACCAACCGCATTTATTGCAACGGCAGGGGGCGGACGATGCGTGGTCGATGCAGCCGGTTGCCTTCGTCAATACCCCGTTCTATCGCTTCGACCCGGTGGATACGACACCCGCCGGCACGCTGACGCCCTCCGCCGCCGAGGGGTCCATCACGCTGACGCTCGGTGCACCGACCAAGGAAATCAACGCGATCCGGGCGACCAACCCCGCCGAGATCACAGTGGAGCAGCACGGATTCAGCAACGGGGCCAGCGTGGTCATTGCGGATGTCGAGCGTCCGGGGCTGGTCGCGGACATCAACGGCACGCGCACCATTACCGTGGTCGACGACAATACATTCACTGTGGCCGTCGACAACACCGGGGGGCCGGAGCGAAACGAGGGCACGGTACGCCTCGCCGCCGGGTCCGCGTTCGACTGGAGCGCCGCCGAGGTCAATCAGTACGTGGACGGCAACGGGGGCCGGGCGCGCATTACCGCGATCACCTCCACCAGCGTCGCCAAGGCCGTCGTGGTCATCCCGTTTTATGACGACGACGCCATCGCCTCGGGGTCGTGGACGCTTCAGGCCGGTTACGAGGAGGCGTGGAGTGAGGCCCGAGGCTACCCGCGCGCGGTGTGCTTTCACGATGAGCGCCTGTTCATGGGCGGCTCGACTGAGCTGCCGTCGCATCTGTGGGGATCAGGTATCGGGCCGGGGCGCGTGTTCGATTTCTCCATCGGGCAGAGCCTCGACGACGACGGGCTGGACGTGTCCCTGCCGGCGTCCGAGCAGGGCGTGCCGACCGTGCTGAACCTGTACAGCGGGCGGAATCTACAGATCTTTTGCAGCAATCAGGAGCGGTATGTGCCGCAGGGCGAGCTGTCACCCATCACACCGGCGACGATTGCGACGAAGCGGGCGACCGGCCACGGCATCAAGCCCGGCCTGGTGCCGGTCGAGGTCGGCGGGGCCACGCTGTTCGTGCAGCGCGAGGGCAAGGCGCTGCGTGAGTTCCTGTTCGTGGACACCGAGCAAAGCTACGCCTCACGCAACGTGTCCCTGCTGGCTTCGATGCTGATCAAGTCGCCGGTGGATATCGCTCTGCGCCGGGCGACATCGACCGATGAGGCCGATCTGGTGGTGATTGTGAACTCCGACGGCACGCTGGCCCTCCTGACCACGCTGCGGGATCAGGAGGTGGTCGCGTGGTCGTCCGGCGATACCCGCGATGGCGATAAGTTCCTGAACGCCGAGGCCGACGGGGCCGAGATTTACTACGCGGTCGAGCGGATCGTGGACGGGAATGCCCGCCGGTTTCTGGAGCGATCAGACCCCGACCTGCTGCTGGATTGTGCGACGACCGGCGGGGCGGTCTCCTCCGTCACGCTCGCCGATGGCCGCTACACCGATGAGGACGTGGCCGTGATTCTGGATGGCTTCGTGCAGTCGGAGGGGACGTTCAGCGGCGACACCCTGACCTTCCCGCGAGCGGCGGCGACTGACTATCAGATCGGCTACGACTTCGCGCCGGTCATTAAAGACATGCCGGTCGCGGATCAGGCTCAGGACGGCTCCATCGTCGGCCTGAAAATCCGCATCATTGAGGCGCTGTTCGAGGTGTTCGAGACTCAGCACATGGTGGTGAATGGGCTGGAGGTGCCGTTCCAGAATTTCGGGGAGGCCGGGGAAAGCCCGCTCGACACGCCGGCGCCCGCCTACACCGGGCGCAAGACATTAAGCGGATTGCTCGGTTATGATGCTTACGGGCAGATAACGATCACGCAGAACGCACCGGGCAAGCTGAACGTGCTGGTGATCGGCAAAACAATAAAGGCCGGATGATATGGAATTCATGACGACCGTATTTCAGGGGACCGCACCGGCTGCCGGGAGCGCCGCGGCGGGCGCGCTGTCCACCGCCGAACTGATATCCGGCGGGGTCTCGAATTTCGCGCTGATGGTCGGCGGTTTCACGCAGGGCAGCGCGCTCAAAACTCAAGCCAAGTACGCCGAATTGCAGGCCGAGCAAGCCCATGTGCAAGGCGTGCAGCAAACCAACGATGTCCGCGAGCGCCTGCTGCGCACGCTGGCACAGAACCGGGCGGCGGGCGCGGCCTCCGGGATCGGCAGCACGTCAGGCACCGTCGTCGCCGGCATGGATGAGGCCCGCGCGCAGGCAAACCGCGAGCTGTCCGTCGTCAAGGGTGACGCCCGCCTGACCGAGCTGGGGCTGCGCCGCACCGCCAGCGACCTGAAGGGGCAGGCAAAGGTCACCAACTACGGCACCGCCATCATCGGCGGCATGGGCCTTGCGGGGCTGGCCGCGAAGCGCGCACGGTTAGGGTCGGCCAATGGCGGACCGTGAGCTGTACAAACCGCAGGCGACAGTCAACCGCGCCAACGTCGTCGCGCCCGTCCTGCCTACCGCCGAGATACATGTCGCCGAGCAGTTCGCCGGGCAGATGGCGGACCTCAACAACACCGTTTCTGACCGCCTGACCCGCATCACGCTGTCCGACGCCGAGAAGGCCGGGGCCGTGGCCGGCACCTCGCCGGGCTTCAAGCCGCGCGACAATACGACGCTGGCGAACACCGCCTACAACCGGGCCGCCGAGCGCAGCTACTTCCTGCAAACCGAAACGCAGACCCGGCGCGCGCTGGACGACCTGGCGGCGGCGCATCCTGCCGATCCGGGCGGACTGGAAAAGGCGATTACCGCCTACCAGATGGGCGTCGAGGGCAGCATCTCGCCGGACTTCCCCGAGGCGCTGGCGGACGTTCGCAGCATCATCTCGATCCACAGCCAGCCGCTGATCCGCAACGCCAAGACCAACTTTCGCGCCGCCCAGCAGGAGCAGGCCGGGGCCGACCTGTTCGAGGGGCTGGAGGCGGTCAACAACTCCGCCGAGCGCCTTGCCAGACTGTCGGATTTCGACGACACCGCCGCCGCTGATCTCGCGCTGGAGCGGGAGAAGTACCGGAGCATGCTGGCCGCGCACGGTCCCGCCGAGGCCTTCGAGTTCTCCGGGCAGACGTTCGACGCCGACCCGACCCGGATCACGCTGTTCTCGCCGATGGACATGGCGAAGAAGCTGGACGACTTCGACGACAATCTGGAGGGCCAGCGGATACTGGCCGGCTTCGATCACGCCGACAATAAAGAGGCGTACCTGGCGCAATTCGTGGAGACCGCGCAGACGCCCGGCAAGTCGCCGCTGTCGCTGGATCAGGTGACCAGCCTGTCGGCGACGATGGCCGGCCAGCTTCGCAGTCTGAAGGCCGCGCAGGACGCGATGAAAGCCGAGCTTGGGCGCAGCGTGACCGATGCCGAGTACGTGCTGGAGCGGGGCAAAACACCCGCCGGGATCGACTCCCTGCGCCATCAGGCGCGACTCTACCCCGATCTGGCCGCGCGCCTCGATGCCGCCGTGCAGGATCGTGCGCTGGCCGGGGAGTATTCCCGCCTGTCGCCGGTCGCGCAGCAGACGATTATTGCCTCGCTGCAACAGGGTGACACCGGCACACGCCGGTCGGTGGAGCAGCAGGAGCGGCTGACCCGTATCCACGACCGCACGCTGACCGGCCTGAAGAATGACCCGGTGGCGTATGCCAACGAGGTCGGCGTGACGCAAACGGCACCGATTGACCTGTCGAAGCCGGAGACTCTGCGCGCGCGCCAAGGCACGGCGGACTTGCTGAAATCGAATTACGGCATCGACTCCCACGGCTTGACCCGCGACGAGGCGGACACGATCAAGCGGCAGATTGCGAGCGCCGACGCGCAGAGCAAGGTCGCGCTGTCCTCGCAATTATCCGCCGGCCTCGACGACAACCGGCTGGAGCTGCTGATGGACGACATCGGCGGCGACGATCCGATGTTCACCGCGGCGGCCCTGCTCGCCAAGGACGCCCCCGGCCTGTCCGAGCGGATACTGTACGGGCAGGGAACGATCAAGACGGCGGGCAAGGTGGTCACGCCCCCGGTGGCGCGCACGCAGGCGGCGATCAATGACACGCTGGGCGCAGCACTCATCAATAACCCGACCATGCAGCAACAGGCCTCCGAGGCGGCGATGGCGTTGGAGGTGTGGGACCGGGCGCAGCGGGGTGAATTGAGCGCCGGCGCCGAGAGTTTCGATGAGGACCGCTACAGTCAATATCTGAATCAGGTGGTCGGCGGCGTACTCGAGCACAACGGGGGCCGCTTCATCGCGCCGCGCCGGGGCATGGATCAGGAGACGTTCGAGGGCGTGATGGAACGCCTGAACGATGACGACGTGCGTGCGGATGGCCTGCTGCCCAAGACGCTGGACGGCGAGTTCGTGAGCGCGGCCATGATCCGCGATGATGGCGCGCTGGAGTCCATCGGCAACGGCGTTTATCTGGTGCGCTACGCCGACGGCTACCTGCTGAACGGCACGACCGGCAAGCCGTACCAGTTCGACCTCGGTGCGCGCCTGCCGCAGATTCAGGCGAGGCCGCGCTGATGGGCATGGTATGGGATAACCGGGACGCGCTGAACCGGGCCAGTCTGCTGCCGGCGACGGGTGCGCCGTCCGGCTTCGGCGAGAACCTGGCGGCTGCATGGGACACCTTCCGCAATGAAAACCTGTCGATCAGCGGAGAGGTCAACCGGGCGGATCGCTACGGTGCACAGGCGGAGCAGGCCGAGGCTCTGGGCGAGACGCTGGTGAACCCGGTCATCGGCCCTGATTTCGCCATTGAGAACATATCGCTGTTCGGTCACACGCCGGATTACAGTGGATACGACCGACAGGTCGACGCGCTTAATCAGAAGTACCCGCGCGCCGGATTCAAGACCAGCGACCAGATCCATCAGGACATAGCGCAGGAGGCCGCAGGGCTGCGCAAGCGCCAGGCCGAGGTCGAAGGCCGGGCGACGGGGATGGGCAAGCTGGGCGAGTTCGTGGGCAGCGCGGGCGCGGTCCTGACTGATCCGGTCGTGCTGCTGTCCCTGCCGTTCGGGGCGGCGGCGTCCTCGGGCATCCTGCGCACGGCGGTCGTCGAGGCAGGTATCGGGGCGGCGAGCGAGGCCGTAATCCAGCCCGAGGTGTACCAATTCAAGCAGTCGATCGGCAGCCCCTACACGCTTTCCGATGCCGCAATGAATGTCCTGCTGGCCGGGGTCGGTTCCGGCGTGGGCGCGGCGGTCATCAAGGGCGCAGGCAAGGCGCTGTCAGCCGTGCCGACCAAGGCGCGCGAAGTGCTGGAGGCCTACCGCGCCGCCCGGCCTGAACGACCCACCGCCCGCCAGAAAGCCGCCGAGGACTATCTGGAGCGGTACGCGGACATGGCCGAGTCGGCACCGATTGAGCGATATAGCGAGGCCCATGTGCGGACGCTAGACGACGCGGTGCGGGCGGCGTCGGCTGGGCGGCTGTATGAGCACGAGCCGATCCCGGTTTTACGTGAAACACTGGCCGACTATGAGGCGACGGTGGCGGCCAACCGGGAGGCAATGCAGGCCGCCGCTGAGGACATTGGTCTGGACATCTCCCCCATGCGCCAACTGATCGAGGGCGAGGCGCGGGCGATCTCCGAGCGCGTGGCGGCACAGCAGGCCAAGGAAGCCGCGCGGCCTGTGCTGGAACCCAAGCAGACCGCCGGCATCAGCCCGGAAAACGACGACATTCTGCAGGCCATCGCCAAGGCGGGCGGCCTGAACCGGGAGGAGGCCATCGCGCAGGGGATCGACCCGGCTCACATGAGCCTGCGCGGTGCCGGCATCAAGCGGGTGTTCACGAAAGAGGGCCGCACGTTCGACGAAATGGCCGAGCTGCTGCATCAGCACGGCTACCCGGTGCAGGACGATCACGGACGCTACACCGCGAACGCCGTGCTGGATGCGCTGGATCGCGCGCTGGCCGGCGAAAAGGTAATGACAGCGCAGGGCATGGAGGCGAACGCCGCGCGCTACTACGCCAACGAGATCGAGCCTGACGACTTCTACATGGAGGACGAAGTCCTGACCGGAACCGGCAGCATCCCCGCCCGCGCGGAGCAGGCCCGCATCGAGGTCGAGCGATTCAACGCCGAGGGTGAGGCGTCCGCCGAGCTGGACCCGCTGGCGTCCGAGGTCGAGCGCATACTGGAGCGCAACCCGGCGCTGTCCATTCCCGTCGAGGAGGTGCTGGACGAGACCGGCGAGCGCGTCACCCGCGCCGTGACCGCCGAGCAGATGCTGGCGGACGCCACGCGCGCGCAGCAGATCGCCAAGGAGATCACGACGTGTCTATAAACTATTGCCTGCTGGGAAAGGTCGAGCGCGATAAGGTCTCGCAGGAGGAATACAACGACCTCATCAAAGTGTATCGGGAGTTCGAGGCCCGCAACGCGCTGACGATGGGGCCGACCGAGGCCGCGACCGTGGCCGGCCAGCAGTTGATTGAGGCGGCGGATCGTGCGGCGGCGCGCAAGCTGCGCATTGCAAACCTGAAGATTATCGCCGCCGACCGGATCACGACGCAGATGGCGGCGCACCCCAAGGGACTCATGACCGGCGCGCTGTCTCATCTGGTGCGCGACATCAACGACGCGGCGCCGCACCAGAACATCGACAGCCTGCACCGGCAGACGCTCGGGCTATTGCATGCCCGCTGGTTCGACGGCATCAAGGCGCTCAAACCTGGCTTCGTCGGCCTCGCCCGGAAAAAGACTTTGCAGCGCACCGTTCTGCGCGAGCTGTTCGGCGAGGACACCGGAGACGCCATCGGCCAGCAGGTCTCGAAGTCGTGGAAAGAAACCGCCGAATACGCGCGCGCCCGGTTCAACAAGGCGGGCGGCGACATCGCCAAGCGCGACGACTGGGGGCTGCCGCAGGGCCACAGCATGCGCGACGTGGCCGCCGTGTCGCGGGATCAGTGGAAGGAATTCATCCTGCCGCTGCTCGACCGGCAGAAGATGCGCAACGCCACCACCGAGATCCCGTTCAGCGATCAAGAACTGGACTTCCTGCTGGATCAAACCTATGACCGCATCGTGTCCGATGGGCTGGTCGATCTGGAGCCGGGCGGCGCGGGCAAGGGGTCGATGCTGGCGAACCGGCACCAGGATCACCGCTTTCTCTCGTTCAAGGACGCCGACAGCTGGCTCGCCTATCAGAACCGATTCGGCAACGGCGACGTGTATTCTGTCATGACGCACCACCTCGACGTGATGGCGAAAGACATCGCCGTGCTGGAGGTGCTGGGGCCGAACCCGGACGCCATGATGCGCTACATGCAGGACATCGTGAAGAAGGCCGCGGCGACCTCCGGCGACAGCATCCCGAAGTCGTCGCTGAAACTGTTCGAGGACATCTATGCGCTGCAAACCCATCGCGCCAGCGCGCCGGTCAGTGTCGCGTTTGCTGGCATTATGGGCGGTGTGCGGAATATCCTGACCTCGGCGCAGCTGGGTGCCGCCGCTCTGTCCGCGACCACCGATATCGGATTCCAGAAGATCGCGCGGCGCATGAACGGGCTGCCGGTGATGAATATCCTTTCCGGCTACCTGAAGCAGATGAACCCGGCGAGCGCCGCCGACCGCGACCTGGCGGTGCAGCTTGGGCTGGTAGCCGAGAACGCGACCTCTATGGCGCTGGCACAGCGCAGGTATTTCGGCGAAACGATGGGGCCGAGTATCACGCGCACATTCGCCGACGTGACGCTGCGGGCGTCCCTGCTGTCGTCGTGGACGGAAGCGGGCCGCCATGCGTTCGGCATGGAATTTCTCGGGCTGGTCACCCGTTCAGCCGATACCGCATTCGCCGACCTGCCCGACAAGCTGCGCGGGGCCATGACCCGCTACGGCATCGACGAGACCGACTGGAACGTGATCAGGCGGGCCGAGCGGGTGACGCACAAGGGCGGGGCCAAGTTCATCAGCCCGGTGCGCCTGGCCGAGAAAGACCTGACGCGCGCCGGAAAGCTTCAGCGCATGATCCTGACCGAAACCGACTTTGCCGTGCCGTCGCTCGATACCCGCACGCGCGCGATCACCTCGCAGGGGACGCGGCCCGGCACGCTGGTCGGCGAGCTGATGCGGTCGGTTGCCATGTACAAGTCCTTCCCAGTGACGGTGATCCTGACCCATATCATGCGCGGCCTGAACCGTCCGACGCGCGGCTCGGCGGGCATCTATCTCGCCAATATGTTCATCACGATGACCGTACTTGGCGCGCTCGCCTACCAGTTGAAGCAAGTCGCCAAGGGCAAAGACCCGATGACGATGGACCCGGACAGCGAAGAGGGACGCAAGTTCTGGATGGCGGCGATGGCGCAGGGCGGCGGCGTGGGGATCTTCGGGGACTACCTGTTCTCCGATGTCAACCGCATGGGTTCCTCGCCCGCCATGACGTTCGCCGGGCCGGTCGCGGGCTTCGTCGACGACTCGATCCGGCTGTCGATCGGCAACGTGCAGGAGACCATCAAGGGAGATGAGACCAACGCCGGGCGCGAGGTCGTCAAGTACGCCGGTCGCTACACGCCGGGGTCGTCCCTCTGGTATTCACGACTGGCGTTCGAGCGGCTGGTATTGGATCAGCTTCAGATGCAGGCCGACCCGAGGGCGCGCGAGAGTTTCAACGCCACCGAGAACACCATGCGCCGAGAGTACAAGCAAAAATACTGGTGGCGACCGGGCAAGACCGAGCCATCGCGCCCGCCTGAAATGCCGAATTGAGGGGATGACATGACCGACATAGTGATCAACGAAAGCGAGGCCCGCGACCAGTACGTCGCCAGCGCCAGTCAGACCGTGTTCGATTTCACGTTCGCGCTGCTGGACGAGGGCGATCTGGCCGTCACGCAAGAGACCGACGGCACGGTGGCGACGCTGGTACTCGGTGACGACTACACGGTGACGATCAACGCCGATGGCACCGGCAGCATCACGTTGTCGAGCGGGGCCACGGCGGGCGATATCCTGACCCTGTACCGTGAAACGGTGATCGAGCGGAGTTTCGATTACGCCACGCTGGGCGACTTCTTTGCCGAGCAGGTCAATGAGGAGCTGGACCGCCTGACCACGATACAGCAGGAGATCAACACCAAGCTCCTGCGCTCCGTCCGTCTGTCGCCGAGCGATCAGCGTACCGGGTCCGATATTCTGATGCCGAGCAAGGCGGACTGCGTCGGCAAGTTTTGGGCGTGGGGCGCGCAGGGCCAGTTGATTGCGTCGAGCGGTACGGGCGCGGATGCTGGTCTGCGCGATGACCTCGCCTCTACCGACGCAGGGAACGGGGCGGAGCTTGTCGGGCAGCCAACGCTATACGCTCCTGAATACCTGCAAACTGTTTCCGACATCCTGAACGGCCTGCCGGTTTCGCTGCTTCGATTCATTAATCCGGCGTACCACTCTGGCATCCGCGGCGGCACTGATACCCATGAGCTATCCGCAGAAATAAACGATGCTATACAGGAAGCACCAACCTTACTGGTACCTCAAGGACAGTTCTACATAGAAGACACGCTGTTGTTCAGTAATGACAGGACGTTGGCGGGAACCGGCAGGAATAGCGTACTGCGCACACCCAGCGCCATAAAGATGATTAATCTGTACGACGTACCGAGCAACGCGGTCGCGGCGCTGTCTAATGTCACGCTTACTAACTTCAGGATGCGCGGGCCAGCCGTCGCGTACTCGGCTGGCAATAAGCACTGTATCAACACCGAGAACGTTGAAGACCTCGTTGTTGACACGATGTGGTTCCAAGACGTTGACGGTGACGGATTATACCTGCGCGACGTGCTACGCGCCCGCGCCAGCAATATCCGGTGCGTTAATACCTTCCGCCAAGGTGTAACGGCTACGCTCGGCGTAGATATCACCATTGAAAACGTGCGTGGTACAGGCATCATGATAACGCTGGTGGACATCGAGCCGAACACCGGAGATACGATAGATATTCTGACATTGCGTAACATAAAACATCTATCTGATGTCACGGAGGCACTACGTTTCTATTATGGGTTGGGCGCTTACGACATCATTACCAATGTAACGTGTAGCGATATCCACACGCGGATGCTAGGAATAGTCAGCATTTCCGATGCGTCGTTTTACAACATTATCACTGAATCGGTTACAGGTAGCACGGACGCGACTCTGACGCTTGGCTATGCAAAACGTGTTACCGGGTACGGTTTCAAAGTCAAAGGCTCCGGTATAAACACAATCAAAGCTGCGATATCCTCGACCGAGGAAGTCACCATATATGGCCTTGATATCGTTGGCGGCTCTGGAACTGCCGACCTTGACTTGCTCACCAATGAGAATCTAAAAATATACGGTTTGAATATCAAAGAGGCCGGGACGAACGGCATTAGGTACCGTGACCAGACAAATCTACAGCTTACACAGGTGGCAATCGACGACGCGACAACAGCTATCCGCGCCGATGATGTGACGACAGGAAATTCCGGGACAAGGATAACCGGCCTATCTACCCCCAACTGCGGAACGGCGTTCAACATAGACGGCGTGAACGGCGATACCTATATCGACGGTGATATCAGCGGCGCAACGACTAAATTCACGTTCGGTGGCAGCTATACCGGCGAAATCAATTACGGCAACCTGATAGGCGTGCGCCGTGAAGTGTACGGCTACGGGGCCGCGCCTACCACTGGCTCATTCCTGCAAGGCGATATCGCATGGAATGTGGACCCTGATGCAGCGGACTACATTGGGTGGGTTTGTGTGACTGCCGGCACTCCCGGCACATGGAAAGGCTTCGGAACGATTCAGTCATAAAGGATAACCAATGGGCGATGAATGCAAGGAGCGGGAATTGGAAATAGTGCGCGAGTTCTTCGTCGATTTCGTCCGGTCCGAGTACGGGGCAGACGAGGGCGGGATGCGCAGGTTCGTCTCAGATATGCGCTGGGTGGCCAAGCAGCGGAGGGCGTATGAGGGCGTCGGTAAGTATGCCTTCATGGTCGTTGTCTTGTCGGCGCTGAGCGGCGTCATGCTCGCGTTATGGGAGGGCATAAAGGTGCTCTCAAGGACGCACAATGGATACCCTTAGATGCCAGCACTGGTGCATTAAGTATTTCCCCTATGTCCTGCGGGCGGCGCTATCGGTTCTCATTTTCCTGCTCACCAATACGATGACGTGCCGGTAATGGACGAGATAACCGTCAAGCGCATCCTGCACGCCAAAGACGGCACGACCGGCGTAATGATCTATAAGGGCCGTCCGGTGATGCTCACCCTCGAAGATCCGTGGCTCGGCAATCAGTCGATGATCTCCTGCATACCTCCCGGCAAGTACGACTGCCTGCGCCACAATACCGTGAAGTTCCCGAATACCTGGCAGCTTCAGAACGTGCCGGGCCGCACGGCTATCCTGATCCATGCGGGGAACACCGAGGACGACACGCACGGCTGCATCTTGGTCGGAAGGCGGTTTCAGGACATGAATGGAAAGACCGGCATTGCCGAGAGTCAGTTAGCGATGACGCAATTGCGCGACCTGACAAAAAGCTGGAAAACCTTTGCAATCACAATCGAGGGCTCACCATGACAAAAATCAAAGCCGCTATCAAAAGCCGAATCGTCCCGAAGTGGTACAAGAAGTGGTCAGTCCTGTTATCAGGCTTCTTTCTGGTATTGAGCGGGGCTATTATGGCGACCCCTCCCGAATACCTCGCTTGGATGCCGGACTACGTGAAGCCGCTGGCCTTTGTCATCATCATTGTGGCGGCGGCGCTCAAGCAGAACAATTTCCCCAATGGTAAATAAATACCTCATCGGAGCCGTCCTGTTCGCGCTCTCACTGGCCGGATCAGGCTATGGTGGATGGGCGGCAAGGGGATGGCGGGATGACAGCCGTACACTCGTATCTGAGCGCACGGAGCGGGCCGCAGAGCAGGAAACCATCCGAAGGTTTAACGAGGCTACCGAGAAGTCACTGGCCGCGCTACAGGCCGCGCAGAAGAACAGACGCGAGGTGATCCGTGAAGTGGTTAAATTGCAGTATCGTGATCGTGAGTGTCTTGGGATTGACGGGGTGCGCTTGGTTAACGCCGCCGCTCAAGATATCGCCGCCACTCCCGCCCTTAATACGCTGCCCGGACAGCCTGCCGCTACTGACTGATGGCACGGCGGGGGATGTGGCGTTGACGATGGCCGAATGGGCGGCCATTTATCACGATTGCCGCATCAATCACAACGGGCTTATTGACGCACTGACTCACTAATCGAAACACTCGCCGCCTGAATCCTCCGCTCCCCTTGGCCGCCACGTAGCCGCAATATGCCTGCTCAGAACAATCGGAATCTTAGCGATCATGGCGGAGGCGGCTTTGCGGGCGGGCGACCTGGAAGATGTCACCCGGCTGATCTTTCCTTCGCCGGCAAACCATTCCCGGCCGGAACCATGCTGCTTGGTTCCGGCCGCCTGGTTCCCAGCTATCCGCGTAAAATCCTGCCCTCGCCTCGATCGATCGGACCAGTTCATACCGGTGGATTTGAATCCATCTTGGCGTGGATATGGATTGTCATTATGAATTGGACATTCCATGCTCACCAATGCTGCACCTGAAGATGGTTCTGGGTTTTCGCAGCAACACCGTTCAATTCCGCAATCGCGCGAAGTGAAGCGCGCACCCTTGCCGGGGTCTGTCCGCCTCACGCTCGCGGTCTGGAAAGACTTTCCAGACCCATCGAAGCGGAACGACGGCACTTTTACGGCATTGCGAGCAATCGGCATCAACGCCGGCACATCGCCCCACAGATGGAAACTTCCGTAATTCCACCGCGACCGCCCGACCCATTCCTGAGCGCCGCGCACGTTCTCCACGACCAGCGGAATGAAATGACCCGACGCCTCTATGGCCTCGCGCTGGATGCGGAAGCAGGCGTCAAAGAGCGCCGTCAGCTTTGCCTTGTCGCGGACGCCAGACAGGTACTCGGCGCGGATCGACTTGGCCCTCGACCACGGCATCGCCATGTATGAAAACTCCTGGCAGGGCGGTGATGCGACGATCAGGGCCGCATCCTTGAACTGTCTGCCGTGGATCGTCAGAACATTCTGCAACACAAGCTGCGACTGGTATTGCATGTCACCGTACTGATGGCGCTCAATGTCAAAGCCGATCACGTCGTAGCCTTCAGCGATCAAGCCTTCAGTCCATCCACCAAGACCGCAGAACAGGTCAATTGCCAATGGACGCATTTTCAATCCTCCGCTCCATCGTCTCGAACTTCTCCACGCTGTAGGTGACGTAGCCTAGCAGGGGATAGGGGAGTATCAGGATTAGCAGGGCTAGGCCGATGGATTTAGACAGCATTTCTTGAATTTCTTTCCACTCCCACACGGGCAGGGGTCGTTGCGCCCAACACGGCCAACGGCCTCACCACTATGCTCCCCCTGTATTGGCGTACGATTAAGCTGTCGCTCAGTCGGGGGGATTTGCATTTCACGAAGACCTCGAATGAAGTCACGTTTTTCATTATCCGCCGCCGCTGCCAGTTTCTTGAATTTTTCAATCACGTCTGGATCGAATATATTTCCCGTCTTTTCTTCCATATCATTCCTCCTTCCTCTCGGTGGCGGTGGGGGTGAGGGCTGCGTTGTATTCTGCCTCGTATGCGTCTGCGGCGGCATCAAGGCTGCCTTTGTTAATATGAAGACCCGACAAAGGATGCGAATCACGCTGTTCTTGCAGATATTTAATCCAGTCCGTATCACTCCACCCAACTGGAGTAGGTGGGCGCGTCATCTTATCACCCCATTAGCATCGTCCAGTTCACGTCTGAGCCTGTCGCAGTCGGCACGCAGTAGACCGATAACCTCATCTTGAGCATCAATTTCGTTTCTGCTCCAAGCGACAATACTTGCTATATCGTTCATATCAGGGCATCTCCTGTGCTTTAGGGATGTCGCCTCTTTAATTTGGTTGCGCTTGTTCCACGCCGCCGCTGCAAAATTTTTAATTCTATGCCTCAGTCCTTGTCCTTGACAGTCTTGATTTTGACATCGAGCCGCCCAATGGTGAAATCCGGCATCCTTTACTTGAACGTCATCATGCCCACAAAACGGACATGGTAATAGCTTATCCATCAATCCTCCTTCGGGTAAGTGTCGGGGTTGCGGCGGTACTCCTCTGAGTCGTACCAAATATCAATGGATCGCCCTAACGGCAACCAATTTCGCCAACCGCGCTTTCTCCAATCGGCAGAACGCACTTGCCACCACCTCCACGCCTCCGGCCCAAGGCGGGCGACATCGGCGGCGTATTGAGCGCGTTCGGTTTCGTGAGTGGTCACAACTCATCTCCTTCCCGAGAGGGCGAGTATGATGGCGGGGAGGGAGCGGGTAATGCCACGTTCTTCGCGGATTCGTGTTCATCAATAGCCTTTTGACAGCACACAGGTACTCCAGCATCATCCACTTCCCACTCATAACCGCAATGTGAGCATCTGTCCTTATATACTTCTCGAACGTCTAAACTCACCCAGTCCATAGACCTGTGATCTTTGATAAAGTCATGAAATTCTCGCACAGCACGCCTAAGCTGCTTGGCCCTATCCGCCATGTCTTTCGCCCCGTTTACTGCTCTATCCATCTCGGCCATTACTTCGACATCAACTAAAACCTTGTGCTTCATCCCTCCCCCTCCCGCGTCTGCGGGGCTGGTAGGTGGCCGAGTTTTGTCCATTACGACGATATATCGGCCGTTTATTGGTAGTGCTGTCCGCCGCGTGACACCGCACCTACCGTCCCCATTGATCGTTACCGCTGTCAGCGGTTATGCCGAACTTGGTTAATCGCCTCGTCAATCTTGCACGTAGTCGAGAATTTGTCCTGTACTGTAAGATCCCTCCAATAATTCAGCGCCGACCGGAGTTATTACTACAGTGTGGTGTGGGTGAACATTCTCGCACAGCCACTTGATAAGTGGACGCGCGGCGGCTTCAAAGGATTTACACTCATCTTCGGTCATAATTATTTCTTCCTCGCTTGGTTAATTGCTTCATCCAGCGCTCTGACGCACCGATTCGCGGACTCGTCCCCGCTGCGCTCAAGCAGCACCTGCGCATCCTTCGCCGCTCCGATCAACTCCCGCAGCGCAGAGCCTGGGAGGGTGATGGTGTCGCGGCGACGTTCTTTTGTTGCAGGAGCCTCCTCCTTCGGTATCAGGCGGAAGGCGATGATGTCGCCGAGGTTATCGTGGCTCCAGACACATTCAGATGCATCACTAGTACCTGTCTCTACAAGGCCATCAGACAATTCCGCCTCCCACTCCCCCGCCTTCGCCCAAGGTATCGGGCACTCGCCTTGGCCTTCCCACTTCACCCAGCCGTCCCTGTCGCACTCGAAGAGGAGGTTGCGGGGTTCCTGCGCGATGCGGCGCGCCCATGCGCCGTTAGGATGAAACATCCTTCCCTGCTTGGATACGAACGGGTAATCGGAAGCGACGCCGTCTCCGCTATTGATCTCCTGCACCGCCCCATCCATCCCGACGTAATACTTGCCTACTTCTAGGTTGAGATCCATTTTAGTCCTACCCTCCTAAATTGGCGTCCCCTCATCCCTGTGAGTGGCCCCATGATCTGTGCGTAACGGGGACAGGGGAGGGGACATTGACGTTACTCGGTCTCCGACGCCTCCTCAACCTTCACTCCCTCGCCGACCAGCTTGACGAGGTCGCCCTGGTCGGCCACGCGGCATGCCAGTTGCGACTTCGTGGCGAACCGCAGAGCCTGCGCCGGATTGCTGGCCTTGATAAGCCGCTCGTCCTCGGTCTATCCGATTCTGCTCACGTTAGAACTCACCTGGCGCTACCTGGAAGCACGGCACGCCGGCATCGCGCCACATATCGACAACGCGCTTCCGGTCATCAAAGACAGCCGTCAGGCGGTTCCATTCTGGCGGCTCGATCTCGGCCAGCCATCCTCTCTTCAACGTCACGTCGTCTTGGTGGTCGCCTTCTTTGCGCATGCGGAACCGCTCGGGCGCTCCGAATGGCCACGCCGGCAGGAAGCCGGCCGGGTTATTGCCCATGCAGCCGTGTTTGCAAAGCCACTCAACCGTCTGAGTCCGTACTTCGTCGCTGCGGCCGGACCAAATCCAAATCTCAGCGCCCCCGCTGCGCAGAGCTTGCAGCGTCCGAATCACCGGCTCGTTCGGCGCGTCATCCACACAGGCCGCGAAGAACGCGCGCCAGTCGGCCTTCCATCCAGCATCAAGGTCGGAGCACTGAACGCAGTTCGTGCGGTTCGCGCCGCCGCAGTCGTAGCACTTCAGCGAGGGGCGTTCCACGAAATGCCGGCGGTGCTCAATAAGCGCCAAGGTTCCGTCAAGGTCAAAGATGTAAAGCGGCTTCATTCTCTTTCTCCGATCATCGTTCTAACTGTTCATTCCACCGGACGGCCTTCGGCCGCGCGGTGAATTCCGGCGATATAGATACGCTTCACGCTCATGTTTTTCTCCTAGTGTGTATCGGGGGTTATGTTCAAACGGTCATGCGCCTTCGTCTTTTCCTTCACTACAAATTCGTTATGCCAGATATTCACCACGGCAAACTGCTCGCGCTTGGTCAGCTCCGCCCACGGCAGCGCGTTCAGTATCCCGCTGGGCAGCGTCTGCTGCACCGCGCCCTGCACGATGATCGCGGGCGCGTTGCCTCCGGTGTAGACCTTCGGCGCCGCGCGTTCCTCGTTCACGCGCTTGTTCATGATGTGGCGGCCTGTCTTGTCCCACCAGGCCGAGGCGCGGCGCACGGCTTCCTTTGCGGTCATGCCGGAGTTTAGGCGGTCGTCGATCATACGCGGGCCGATATGCCTTTTTCGCATACCGCCTTGACGCCCGGATAATTCATTGCACCCTTGAGAGACCTCGCCTGCGCGTTCAGCACCTTCATGTCGGCGATCACGGCAACCTCAGGCACCTTTCCATCGAGGACGCCTTGCAGCAGCTCGCGCAGGCTGGTGACCTCGGCGCTCCAGTTCTCCCGCGTCGATATGCCGGCCACCTGTGGGGCTCTGTGAGCGACGACCGGCACCGGCATGGACTCGGCCCGCTCCCGTAAATCCTCAGCCTTCTCTGCCTTTCCCTGCTCGGCTGCCTTCGCCGCTTGGCGCTCAAGGCGCTGGCGCTCTTTCTCGGCAATGTCGCGCAGCCTCGCCTCCTCCGCCCGGCGCAGACGCTCCTGCTCGTTCTGGTAGGCCAGCATCCCGCGCTTGATGATCCCCTCGGCGTCGACCAGGTACTGCATGGGCTGGCGAAAGAAATCCATGATCTGCTTTTTCGCGTCATCGAGCGGACGGGTCATGCTCAACCGGCGATTTTCCAAGTCCCTCGCCTTGCCCTTGATGGCCTTCAGCTCGTTCGCCGCCGCGTCCATCATCTCCGGCGATTCGATATCGTATTCACGGGCGACCTCCAGCATCTGACGGGCGCTGTCGGCTTCCTGTTGTGCTTCCGGGCTTATTTCAAACATTGTTTTTACTCCTCCATTGCGAAAGTGTAAGGGCGGCCAGAAACACGGAGAAATCCTCCTTGTCCCGTAGCTGCTCCATTTTGTAAGTGCCGTCATCATTCAACTGTACAACCCATCGGTGCGACAGCTTTGCGCTGTTGCGGTGATTCTTGGCCTCGAAGTAGGCCGCCGTCTGCGGTCCAACAGACGGCATCAGCGCGCCGCTCTTAATATCCACCAGCGAACCGACGCCGAACAGCTCACCGGTGCGGTCCAGTGTCCCGGCGTAGAAATGGCGGGCATTGAACACCCGCTCCTCAACCGTATCCGGCTTGAATCCGGTTGCCCGCCTGAACTCGATCCACGCCTCCAGATACGGCAGCACGGTGAGCGGCACGGATTCGACCACCAGATCATCCAGATCATAAAGCGCCGTCGCCGTGTGGACCGCCGTACCGAGCTGCCGGGCGTACTCAAGACGATCCGCCAGAACATGGCTGAACTGATCCAGCGTGGCATCCAGCACGCTGGTGACATTTGGCACGGTCACGCCGTTGAACGTGTAGCGGTGCGCGGCTTGGTCGAATAGGAGCATTAGGAGGCCCGCCCCTCAATCCACGCCAAGGCATCGTTAATTTTCCCCTTCGGAAGATCCTTGTGATCCTTGACGTTGAAGGCCGACAGAAACGACTCCATGCTGATTTTTCCGGATTGCAGCTTCGCATAGATCATATTGCCTTGCTTCTCGGTGATGACCAGGGCGCCAGCGTCTGGCTGATCCGTGGTCGCGGCGTTGCCGGACCTTGATTGCGGCTGATCGACCTTCCTTTCCGGTTCGCCGACCGGGCCAGGATCATCGCCGAGCCCGTCTGTCTCATCATCCGGCGCGAAGATATCCGACGCCGCCGTGCTGGTCAGGATCGCGTCATTGTAGGCGCGCTTTTTGGCTATCTTTTTCACCGTGTTGTAATAGTCAGCCGGGTTGTCGTGCTCGACGCGCTGGAATATTTTCCACTTGCCGTCGATCTTCTTTGGCGTGAACGATGGACCGCCGAGCAATTCCTTGTCGCGGTGCTTCCAGTAGTCGCTAGGCACATCCTGTCCGGTCGCTTCTGACCGATAGCGATATTTGCTTTCCATCGTGGTGCAGACGCCGACGCCCTCGCCGATGAAGCGCCCGGTGCCGCGGTGATAGAGTTCGCACACGACCTCATATTGCCGATGGCCGCCACCCTCGTCCGCGCTCTCGATCTTATAGCGCGGCCCCAGATTGAACATCATGCCTAGCTTCTGTGCGCCTGGCAGGAATATCGCCGGCTTGTCGCCGCATCCAGGTATCGGCCCGTAGTGAACATCCTTTTTCAGTACGGATTCCATCAACTCAGTCAGCATCGACATCTGCTGCTTGACCTGCGCCGGGTTTAGCTCGTGTGAGCCGGGCTCAATTACCATTAGTTCACTCATGCCGTTTCCATCCTCCAGATTCTTATCGAGCTTAGCTGCGCTCATGGCCACACCGCCTCGCTCAGTATGTAGGCACCGATCAGCAGCGCCGTCAGCAGGAACGGCGACCACAAGCACGCCTGCACCTTCAGAATGTGAATGAGCTCGGCCTTCATTTCCCGCCCCGAATCAGATCAAGTTGCCGGTCGTACGCATTCGCCAGTGCCTGAGCGTGGTCCGCGTGACCGAGCTGCACCGAGGCTGACAGCAGGGTGGCAATCTGGATCAGGCGGGTGTGCTGGTCGGTCATGAAGATTTCGCGATGTTCGATCCCGCCGCATTTATGGCCGCCCTTGCGCCGATCCTCGGGCACGCCGCTCAGGTGACTGATCACCGCCTGGACGCCGTCGTCGCCCATCGCCATGCGAGACTCAAAATCAGTGCGCGCATCGGCGTCACGGTGGCGCTTCTCGTTACTGTTAAGATCAGCAGCGATGCGATCCAGGGCGCGACCGGATAGCGGGGCGCGGGCGATGTCGGTTAATGCTTGGGTCAGTGGGTCCATGTCAGGCTCCTGTTGATTGATATCGGCCTACTTGCGGAGAATCTTAAACTATGGTTTAATGCCTGTCAACTACGGTTGATAAATATTTTTCGAGGCGGAATGAAAAAGACAGAAGCCATAGCGTATTTCGGAGACGAACGGGCGGCCTCTATAGCCATAGGCATCAGCCAGCAGGCGGTCAACAAATGGCCGGATAAACTGCCCCGGCGTATCGTGGACCGCGTGATCGCCGCGCTAATCCGGCAGGGGCGCGGCACGGATGCCAAGCGGGTCGCCGGTGCTTTACAGTGACCCGCCGCAGCGGAACCGCCAGCCTCAGGGCCATCGTCGAGACTATTGCAATGGGCAGCCTGCCCGAGCATGTGTTCGCCCGTCCGCGGCGCTGGCGTTTCGACTTCGCCTGGCCCGACCTCATGGTGGCACTCGAGTACGAGGGCGGCACATGGTCCGGCGGCGCACACACCCGAGGCGGCCACTACCGATCGGACTGTGAGAAATACAACACGGCGGCCATCATGGGCTGGCTGGTGATTCGCGCGACTGCCGACATGGTGCGCGACGGCAGCGCGTTTCAATATCTTGAGCGTGCCCTAAACCATAGGAGACAACACCGTGCCAGCACCCCGTAAAAAGACCCGCAGAAGCCCCCGGAAGGCCGCCGCACCCGTCCCGCTGTCCGAGGCCACGCCCGAGCAGTTAGACGATCCAGCGGCAGCACAGGCCGAACCGGATGGCCGCAAGCGGTATATCGTCGACCTGCTGCCCCGTCATGCGCAGTACATCGACGCCATGAGCGCCGGAGACCCGACCCGGAACCCCGGCCAGTGCATCGAGCAGCTGGTGCGCGAGGCGATGCAGGCGCACAAGTACCGGACGGGCGGAGCGGACGTTGCCAGTGGCGATAGTTTCAGCGGGATCGCCAAGAACAATAAGCTCGGATAACGCCATGAAATCGTGCCTCTCCACTGAGCAGCAATTATTGTTCGACACCTGTTACGAGGTATGGCCGGGCCGCAAGGATCGAGGCCCGGCTGAGAAGGCGTGGAAGGGTCTCAAATTCGACAGGGACGACGCGGCCTGGCTGCGTGACTACATCATAAAACTGGCCGATCACTACCGTCGCAAGCCCGAGGAACTGGTATATCTCGGCGGCTTCGCGCCGTTCCTGAACCAGAAGAAATACCGCAACGAGATCGCCACGCACTCAGCGCAGCCCGCCGCACCATCACGACCGGCGCCGCCCTGCGTGGACTGTGGGCAGCCCAGCATCAGCCACAATCACCGGCGATGCGCGTATCATGAATCAATGCAGAATGAGCTGTCGCAAGAGCTGCGCAGCGCCTACAAGCGCATCGTGGACAAGTACGGGAAAGACTGTGACTGGAAAAGCCTGTATCAACGCCTACAGCGCGGCGAAGCCCTGTAAAATGAAAAGGCCCCCATCAGGAGGCCCTTTCAACCACTTGACCCGTTGCGGGCCTTGTGTCATCGTGAAGTTGCGGCAACACGACATGGGACGCATTTTAAGCAATACCCCCCCATGTCGTCAACACCACCGCCCTGATAGCTTGGGGACTGCGGCGACTATCTTGTACCCCCTACCGTTGCGGAGGCTTGGGAATCCGATCACAAGGGGTCAGGCGAGAACGAAGCGGGACAGCCGAGATCGGGCGTGGCGAGGTCGTGGACCTCCTGCGATAAGAGTGACCGCGTGCCTGATCCCTCAGCTCGGCTCCGATAGCCATGAGAGGCACAGTTTCTTAAACTCGGCGACTCCGGGGAATAAGGAACTGTGCCAAAAAACCCTAACTCTCACCAACAGCCATCACATCAGTAACAACACAATATCTAGTACAAATATAGGGTTAAATGTGTAGTGAGTGCGAAATCGACAAAAAAAAAGATCAAGCGCGAGCCCGGAACAATCACTGATCAGCAGCGCGTTCTCTGCAATCATTATGCGGCAACTCGTGACTGGAAAGCGGCGGCAGAGCTGACCGGGATGAGTTATGACTATGTGAGAACAATATCTACACTTTCACACATTCGAGAGTGCGTTGCGGAAATACTCCAGAAACAAGTCGCCAAAATCGAAGTACAGCAGCACCAGGTGATCGAAGCTGCGGCGTGTCTCGCGTTCAGTGATTTGACAGAAACGCTGCACTGCAATGAGATCGAAGATTTCAAGGCGCTGCCGGAGAGAGTGCGTCAGGCGATAGCAGGAGTAGACTACGAAATCGGACTGTTCCGGCAACCGGACGGCTCGATTGTCTCGCGCCGCTACATCAAGCGAGTGCGCATGCACAACAAGACCGAGAGCATCAAGCTTCTGGCGCTTGCGACGAACATCACGGTGCCGCTGCGGGATCGTGACATAGCGGATAGGCCGGCGCTGGTGGGGATCAGTTACATTACGGGGGATCAGGTGAGCAACGAGGAGAAGTGTGATGATGACGCCAGCTAAGCGATGGTGGAAAAAATATTACAGGCTCCAACGTGTCGCCAAGCGAGAGGCGATGAAATCACTTTTGGATATGACTATATACGGCACCGGCGCAGTGTTCGTTCCGAATGATGGCAGCGATCCGAGGTATGTGCCGATTAGTGAAATTTATCTGGAGCCGAACGAAAGCCGGAGCGAATTGCTTAAACAAATCACGTTGACCATCGACGAATGAAAGCGCAACCAGCACCAACAACCAGACAACGCCAGCCCACCGTGCGGACAAAACGGAGGCAGCCGGGGCGTAGCGGGGCCATGGATGAGCCTGACACTTCCTTCCGCTGTTCCGCGACAGCGATGCGCGTGACCTGGCCGACTGGCACCCGTAAGGTGCTATTGTTGCGCAAATGACCCGCCGAGCCTACAAGCCCGTTATAGACCTGCGCGCGGTGCCGACGATTCAGCAGGCGCTGAGCGATACCGATGCGATATTTCGCTGCGTTGTGGGCCCCGTAGGCTCTGGAAAGTCATTTACATTTCTCGCGTCGGAACTGATGAGCATCGCCATGCGGCAGCACGTATTCCCTGGCACCAATATCCGCCGCTCCCGCTTCGCCATCGTGCGCAACACGACGCCCGAGCTGAAGTCCACGACGATCAAGACCTGGCTGGAGCTGTGGCCGGAGGAGTCTTGCGGACCGCTGGTGTATTCCTCGCCCATCGTCCACCGCGTCGGCATACCCGAGCGCGACGGCGTGCCGGGCATGGAGGCCGAGTTCCTGTTCCTCGGGCTGGACCGACCGGCGGACATCGCGAAGCTGCGCTCGCTCGAGGTCACCGCCGCCGGCTTCAACGAGATCAGCGAGATCCCGCGCGCCGTGCTGATGATGATGTTTCGACGCATTGGCCGCTTCCCGCCCAAGCGCGCCGGGATTGAGGCCGTGCAGCCGTGCATTATCGCGGACAGCAATAGCACCGACGAGGATCACTGGCTGGCGCAGGACTTCAAGAACCCGCCCGACGGCTGGAAGTTCTACAAGCAGCCGCCTGCCGTGCTGGAGGTCGAGAAGCGCGGCGCCCGGCTGGTGTGCATCGAAGCGAACGATCAACGCTATGCCGGGCTGGAGTTTCCGCTGGAGGAGGGCATCCGCGCCGCCGGCAAGCTGTGGGTCGTGAATCCCAAGGCCGAGAACCTGGCGAACCTGCGGGCGCGCTACTACCACGACCAGCTGCCCGGCTCCACGCCGCAGCAGATTCAGCGCGACGTGCAGGCGAAGTGGGTGTACGTCAAGGACGGCCAGCCGGTAATACCTGCCTACAACGACGAGGTGCACAGCAGGGACGAGCTGCCGATACTGGATGAGCCTATCGAGATCGGCATCGACATCGGGGGCGGCACGCTAAACCCCGCGGCGGTGATCGGGCAGCGGCACCGGCGCGGCAGCTTCCTGATCCACCGCGAGGTGATCGGCGATGGAATGGGCGTGCGCAACTTCGCATCGCTGATTAAGCATGAGCTCGCCGAGCTGCTGCGGGATGCCGCGGCTGAGGGCAAGCGCCTCGAGGTCGAACAGGCGTGGGGCGATCCGGCAGGCGACAAGCGCGACGAGGTGTACGAGACCGCCGTGTTTGACCACCTGCGCACCGAGGGGATCGACGCGCGTGCCGCACCGTCGCAGGATATCCCCGCCCGCATCGAGGCCGTGCAGGGGCTGTGCGAACGCTTCATCGACGGCAAGCCCGCCCTGATGATTCACCGGCGCTGCCGCCTGCTGCGCAAGGCGCTCTCCGGCGGCTGGCACTTCAAGCGGATGCAGATTGCCGGCGAGGAGCGGTTCCAGGACAAGCCGCACAAGAATCACCCGGACAGCGACCTGGGCGACGCGCTGGGCTACCTGCTCATGGGAGCCGGCGAGTACCAGGCGCTGACCACCGGCAAGCGCGACCCGGAGCGCAGCAAGCCGGCCTCGGCCAAGATCGAATTCGATGTCTTTGGTTGAGGCCAGGCACCCCGCCGACATTCCGGCGGTCGAGTGGCACGTGATCTTCTGCCCGCCGCAAACGACCCTGCGCCGCCTGATGCCGTGGCCGATGCGCGCGGTCTCGGTCTGGATGGATGAGCGTCACCGCCACTGTTTCGCCCTCCGCCCGGCGCAGCTGGGGTCGATCCTGATCAACTGCGTGGGGCAGCAGCTGTTCCTTGACTGGCTGCCCCAGGATCCCCACGACATCGCCCGCGGCTGCGTGGCTCAGGGCTGGGCCGCGCTGCGCCTCGACCCGCTTCCGTGGCAGGGCTACCCGGTGCGCGGCGTCCTGTCGTGCGTCTCCGTGGTCAAGGCGGCCATCGGGCTGCGGGGGGCGCTGGTATTGACACCGCGCCAGCTTTACCGCAGGCTGTTGTCCCAAGGGGCGCACATAGTGACGGGGTGATAGAGTGGCGGCGGCGGTACCAGTAATCGCACAGATGATCGGAGGCACAGTGCTTGCCAAGACCATCGCACCCAAGCCCAAGGGTCCAACCAGCGCGGAGAAAGACTTGATCGCCCAGCAGCAACGCAGCGCCACCGCCCGCGACAAGTCCCTGTCTGAACAAATCCGCTCCCGCATGAGCGCCGCCAGTGGTGGAACCGATTCCAGCCTGCTGTTTGGCAGCCTGACCGGCGTGCCGCAAAAGAAGGTGCTCGGGCCGTGAAGCTGTGGGATCGAATCATGGCCGCCCTCGGCACCGAGACCCCACTGGAAGATGCCCGCATGGGCATGACCCCTCACCCGCTCACGATCAACCCAACCGACAGCGACCGCCTGGCAAAGACCCGGCTGCGGCTGCAACGCTGCCAGCAGGCGCACGACGAGGCGACCGACCCAGCCTACAAGGCGCGCATGGCCGAGGCCGTAATCCGCCACCGCTCGGCGCTGCGGGCCGTCGGCATCAAGGACGAATAAGCCATGCCATCCGTCACGCTGAACCTGTACGACATCCACCGCAAGAAACAGGCGAGCGGCGTCGGCGGCTACGATCTCGTCACCACGCTCGACGTGTACTGCATGATCGTCATCAGCAGCTACACGGTAAACCAGAACACGCACGACTTCCGCGATGATCTCGGCGCGAACGAGGTATCCGGCACCGGCTACACCACGCTTGGAAATATCTGCGACAACCCGACCGCGACGCTGGACGGCTCGGGAAATTTCAGCATGGACTTCGACGACCCGGCGACGTGGAGCTATAACGCGGCGGGATTCACCAACGGCGACAAGGCCATCTTCTACATCAAGCGCGGCGGTGCCTCGTCTGCCGACAATCTGATCGCCTACAGCAACACGATGGGCGGTGTGGGTAATGGAAATGGCGACTTTACCGTAAGCATCAACGCATCCGGGCTTTACACCAGCGCGCGGTGACGCCGTGCGTTCGGCTCTCATCACCTTCAACCCCGATCTGAAGCGCGACAACGCGGTCGCTCTGCGCTACTACAAGCGGCTTGAGCGCCTGTTCCTCACGCTCGACGCGCACCAGGGCCACATGAGCGAGTCCGAGCTGAAGGGCTACCAAAGCGAGATCGGACGTCGCCAGCGTGAGCTGCAATCCCACGGCTACACGGTTCCGGTCACTGTCGCGCAGGCGCAGGCGCTGGTGAAGCACTTCGGCGGCGAGCCGGATCAGATGGCGATCTGATGGCCGACGAGATTAAAGCATCTGTAATCGAGATCGCCGAAACGAAAACGGTTGATGCCGCCGTGTTCGCTCTTGCTGCGTCCGCGGCTCCCGAGCAGTCCGACCGATTCATCTTTCAAATCTCGCGCCCGACCAAAGCGAATCCTATCGAGGGATTCCCGGACGAGACGATGTCCGTGGCCGTCCGTTTCCTGCGGTCCAAGGATGGCCGGGAGTGGTTCGATACTGGCGGCGGCTACACCTTCGACGGCGGCATGGCCGAGGACGAGAATGGCGAACACGCCTTTACCGGCTTCTCGTGCCCCATCAAAGAAGACGGGTGGCTGATTAGGCCAGAGATCGCCGTCTATCACAAGAAAACCGGAGAGCTGATCGACCCGGAAAAGTTCAACTTGGTCCTGGATACCAAGACCGCGTTCCGCGTACCCGAAGCGGGGCGCGGGGCAGTCAGCCCAAAGGCGTTTAAGTAATGGCTGTCGGGCTGATTGACAACGACGAAGCCGAGGTTGCATCCGCCACCAGTGGCACCACGCCATCAACTACAGCTAGTGGCAGCAACACCTGCGCCGCGGTGGGCGCCCGGCTCTCCGATCTGAGCACGCCCACTACGGTTAAATGGGGTGGCTCTGGCGGCACCACGATGACGCAAGTAACATCGCCCGTCACCGTCGATTGGTGGCGATTGGTTGCTGCGGCTACGGGCGCTGGCTACGCGTCGTGGAGCGGGAACAAGTCCGCGCACATCGTCAGCCAGACGATGGACAATGTTGACCAGTCCTCGCCGATCCAAGATTCGGATCACTCCTCAGTAACCGATACCTCGGCGACGAATGGAACCGATATTACGGCGGCCGCCAGCGTTACGATGACCTCAACGGCTGGGTCAGCGGCACTGGGCATTGCATACGGATCGTATTATGACGCCGGATCGTTAACTGGCCAGACGCTGTCAGTCAGCGGGTCCCTGACGCAGCGGCAAAGCTACGATATCGGCACGGGCAAGATGTCGTTCGGCAACTACATTGCGGCTGGGTCATCCGTGACGGTGGGATTCACCGGGTACGGCGCCGTGACCTACGACGACGGCTCCTACATCACCGTCGATGCCGATTTCGTGGTGTTCAAGGAGGCGACGGGCGGCGGTGGCACGCCCTACACCGCCAGCCTGACCGCTGCCAGCTTTGCAATGACGCCAGCGACCTTGTTGCGCAAGTCCGGTTTCATGGGCCTGCTGTCTGCACCCGCCTTCAATCTCACGCCGCAGGCTCTGAACGTGAAGCGCGGCTATCGGGCGAACTTGAGCGCCGCCGTGTTCAACCTGACCCCGCAGGCGCT
>ERZ869925.278-NODE-278-length-38364-cov-12.261453_pt1 | contig 38364 bp, 53 predicted proteins | sample MGYA00579311_ERZ869925 | MGnify/ENA primary metagenome ERZ869925 (study PRJEB32216, sample SAMN09231817) | wastewater metagenome | place: USA: Maryland | collected 2016-07-30 | study: EMG produced TPA metagenomics assembly of the PRJNA472060 data set (Reclaimed...
GGAGAAACAGCGATGAACAAACAACCAGGAGAAACAGCGATGAACAAACAACCAGAAGCCCTGCGATTGGCTGATGCGCTAGATAATTTGATGGGTGCGGAAACTCTGATTGGTGCAGTACACATTGACAAAGCCTCCTACGAACTGCGCCGATTGCATAAGGAAAACAAACGACTGCGTGAGGAGGGTGCGAAATTTCATGACAACATTACGTTTATTGGGCATTTCCCCGGCAGCGAAAGCGTGGAAGTTATGCGCTTAACTCGCAACGGGATATGGGCAAATCCCGATGTAGAAATAGATAACACGGCAAAGGTTGTCCTTGCTGCGCTTGAGGTTCAGTTGAAAGCGTTAGCCCAAGAAGCGGTGAAAGCCGAGCGTGAGGCGTGTGCGAAGGTGGCTGAGAATGGTTTGATCGGACACACGATTGCCATAGCGATTCGGGCGAGGGGTGAACAGGAGCAACCGCGATGAACGAACAACCTGAAGCCCTGCGATTGGCTGACGAACTTGCCATACAGCATCAATATGATTTCTACAAAGTCTGCGAGGAAGCCGCCGCCGAACTGCGTCGATTGCACGAGGAAAACGAACGGCTGCGAGCTGCTGTGTTAGCCGAGCGTGAGGCGTGTGCCAAGTTGTGTGATGTTCAAATTGAAAGTGGTGCGCTTTCCGAACTAGAAAAATATCGCGCTGGTTTTATTGCAGACGCTATACGCGCAAGAGGAGAAATGAAGTGAGCGAAGACAAGTTGATTATCAGCAATCCGCAATACACCTGTCCTGTACATGGCACCGTAGAAAGCGTCGTTACATTTAGCAGCACCATTGAGTACAAAGTAAAAAGATTCTGCATGGTATGTTGTTTGGAAAAGATGGTTGAGATTGGCGTGTGCGAAGTGACGGAAAAGAAACCATGACCCGCGACGACATCATCCGACTGGCGCGAGAGGCTAGAAAGGAAACGCAAACAATAATCGCATCAAAATCAAGGCCGGTATTTGTTTCCCCGTTTATTGAGCGATTAGCCGCCCTCGTTGCCGCAGCAGAGCGAGAGGCGTGCGCTAAGGTGTGTGATAGCCGCGTTATGGGAGATAACAACCGCGAAGATGAAGAAGCAAAACGGTGCGCCGCCGCCATCCGTGCGAGGGACGCCGTGTGAGCGTGTTGTGGGTGGACTTCGAGACGCGCAGCCGCTGCGATCTAAAGCGCGCGGGCGTCTACAACTACGCGCAGGACTTGAGCACCGAGGTGCTCTGCATGTCCTACGCGTTCGACGACGAGCCCGTCGTGACGTGGCTCCCAAAGCATCCGTTTCCTGAGCGTGTGGCAGCGCACACTGGCGAGATCCGCGCGCACAACGCCGCGTTCGAGCGTCTTATCTTTTGGTATGTGCTGCAGATCAACTTCAAGCTCGAGCAGTTCTACTGCACGGCGACGCAAGCGCGTGCCAACTGCCTGCCTGGCTCACTTGAAGACATAGGCCGGGCGCTGGGCGCCAGCATGAAGAAGGATCACCGAGGCGCTGCGCTCATTCGGCAGCTGTCCATCCCGCGCCATGACGGCACGTTCAACAACGACCCGGAGCTGATGGCCGAGATGGTCGCCTACTGCGAGCAGGACGTGCGCGCCATGCGCAGCGTCAGCGCCGCGATGCGTGACCTATCTGAGCGAGAGCTTGCCGACTACCACGTCAACGAGCGCATTAACGATCGCGGCGTCATGGTCGATGTGCCGCTCTGCAAAGCCGCCGTGTCGTACGCGCAGGCAGAGCTTGAGGATATTGAGAAGCTCGTTGTCGAGATCACCAACGGTGAGATACAGAGCGTGCGCAGCCCGCGTATGCGTGAGTGGGTCGCCGAGCGATTAGGGCCAGAAGCCCGCAAACTCATGACCGTGTATAAAGACGGCGAGGCGAAGGCGTCGATCGACAAGGCCGTGCGCGCCAACTTGCTCGCCATCGAAGATCCTGAACAAGTCCCGCCGCATGTGGCGGACGTGATCCAATGCGCTGACGATTTGTGGGCCTCGTCGGTCGCTAAGTTTGACAGGCTCGCCAACCTAGCAGATGTCGAGGATCACCGTGTCAGAGGAGCATTTGTATTTGCTGGTGGAAGTGCCACGGGGCGCGCTTCAAGCTACGGCGCCCAAGTTCACAACTTCACGCGTCGCACTCTTGGAAACGCTGATGCCGTCCGCCATTCAATGGTCAGAGGTCACAGTATCGTTCCAAATTACGGACGACGGGTTACAGATGTTCTTAAAGGAATGTTGCGACCCGCTCTTATCCCCGCCCGAGGTCACGTTTTCATCGTGGCCGACTGGGCAGCGATAGAGGCCCGCGCCACTCCTTGGTTGTCGAACGACCCGCAGGCCGACACCGTGCTGCAAGTCTTCCGCGACGGCGGCGACATATACAAGCGTGAAGCCGCAGGGATCTACCACTGTACGCCCGAACAGGTGACGGACGAGCAGCGCCAGATCGGCAAGGTCGCCATCCTGTCGCTTGGATTCGCTGGCGGCGTCGGTGCGTTCGCCGCGATGGGCCGAGGCTACGGCATCACGTTGCATGAATCAGACGCGCAGCGCATCGTCGATGCGTGGCGCCGCGCGAATTCGTGGGCGATACGCTACTGGCAGTCGCTCGAGGCCGCCTACACTCGCGCCATGCGCAACCCTGGCCGCGAGTTCTCCGCCGGGCGGGTGACGTACCTTTTTGATCGCCATCATTTGTGGTACGTCCTGCCGTCAGGGCGTATTCTTTGCTATCCCTTTGCACGGCTTGAGGCCGACGGCGTGTCCTATTTGAAGGCCGCGTGGAAGCCTGCCGCCGATGCAAAGGAATGGCCGCGCGCGCGGCTTTGGCGGGGGTTGGCATGCGAGAACATCACACAGGCAACGGCCAACGACTTGCTACGGCATGCGCTCGCGCAGCTCGAGCACGTCGTTCTGCACGTTCACGACGAAATCGTCATGGAAGTGCCCGAGGCCGAGGCCGACCGTGCCAAGGCCGAACTACAGCGCGTGATGTGCACGCCGCCCGCATGGGCACAAGGGTTTCCGCTCAAGGCCGAGGTAAAGGTCATGCAGCAATATGGGAAATAAAAAAGCCCGGCGGGTTAGGCCGGGCTTTAATGGCTAGCTGAGTCTCTCAGGAGAATGTTACATGCAAGAGTTCATAGACTATCTAGCACAGGCCGCGCCAGAAGGCGAGACAATTCTGCTAGTGCGCCAAAAGCCCCGTCTCATCGACGGCGTGCAGCAGTACCACCAAGACGGCACGGCCAAGTACACATGGCCGGCTTGCCTGCCCGAGAAGTACCGCCAGAATCCGCCGAAGGCGTGGTACGCCAACACGGCGTCGTTCATCGTCGAGCGCTTCCAGCAGGGCAAGATCAGCGCAAGCAGCGCGTGCTGCAGACACGTTGCGTTCATGGTGCTTGATGACATTGGCACCAAGTCCAAGATCCCGCCGCTCGAGCCCACATGGAAGATCGAGACCAGCCCCGGCAATTACCAGTGGGGCTACACGTTCGACTACGACAACCAGCCGACCAAGGAAGACTTCTCGGCGGCCATCTTCGCTATCGCCGCAGCGGGCTACACCGACGGCGGCGCCATCAACCCGGTGCGCAACTTCCGCATCCCCGGCAGCATCAACTTGAAGCCCGGCCGCGACAACTTCGCCGCCGTGCTCGTTGACTTCCACCCGCTGCGCCAGTTCACCCTGCAGCAAATCTGCACGGCGCTTGGCGTCACACCGGCGCCCGCTGACACCGCGTCACACTCTGCCATCAACATCGAGGACGACGGCAACGACAGCGTGCTGCGCTGGCTCGCCGAGCAACAGCTTGTCCTGAATCCTCCTAACACGACTGGCTGGGCGGGCGTCGTCTGCCCGAACCACGCCGAGCACAGCGACAACAACCCCGAAGGGCGTTATCACCCGGTTCACCGCGCATTCGATTGCTTCCATGAGCACTGCGGCGACTGGACGTCGGAGCGCTTCTTGCGTTGGGTTGAGGAGCAAGGCGGCCCCAAGACGGGCTACGGTCTGCGCGATGACCTACTCGCCGCCACTATGAACACGGCGCTCTCGAAGATTACCCCCACCGAGGAGTTCCCCGACGCAGCGGCCGAGACTATTGCTGAAGTGCGACGGCGCGAGATTGGCCGCGTTACCAAAGCCGAGTGGTACGAGCGCTTTGCTTATCTGCAGACCGATGACGCCTACTTTGACATGCTTGAACGCCGTGAAATATCGCGTAGCACTTTTAACGCGCTTTTCCGTCATGTTTCCTGCAAGTCCGTGCGCACTGGTCGCGTGATTGAGGCGTCGGTCTGTTATGACGAGAACCGTCAAGAGAAGGGCGCGCACTCTTTGATCGGCGTTACCTACGCGGCCGGCGAGGATATTCTCGTCAGCCGTGCAGGCGACGTGTACGGCAACCGCTGGCGCAACGCCCGCCCGCAGGGACGCCAAGGCGACGTGTCGCGCTGGCTCGAGCACGCCGAGCGCATGATCCCAGACGATAAAGAGCGCGCGCATGTGCTCGCCGTGATGGCGCACAAAGTCCAGCACCCCAATATCAAAATCAATCACGCCGTCCTGCACGCTGGTAAGCCTGGCTCTGGCAAGGACACCTTGTGGGCGCCGTTCTTATGGGCTGTTGGTGGGCCTATGAACGTGAACATCAGCGTCGTGCGCAACGAGGAATTAAATTCCCAATGGGGTTACGCGCTCGAGTCCGAAATTATGGTAATCAACGAGCTGCGACAAGCCGAGGCCAAAGATCGCCGCGCGTTGGAGAATCAGCTCAAGCCCGTCATTGCCGCTCCCCCGGAGCTTTTACCTGTCAATCGTAAGGGGCTGCACCCGTACGATGCCTTGAATCGCATATTTGTCCTTGCGTTCTCCAACGAGCGCGCCGCTATCTCTCTGCCGTCTGACGATCGCCGTTGGTTCGTCACTTGGAGCGAGGCTGACAGACTGCCAGAAGAAAAGGCGCAGGAATTGTGGCACTGGTACAAGTCCGGGGGCTTTGAGTCGATTGCCTGTTGGCTTTCCTCTTACGACGTTTCCAAGTTCAACCCCGGTGCAAGCCCGATAATGACAGAGGCCAAGGCCATCATGATTGATGCCGGCATGTCGACGGCGGAGTCCTACCTTGTCGAAATGCTGCGCGGTCGCGTCGGCGAGTTCTCGCGCGGCGTGATCGGCTCGCCGTTCCATGTGGTGCTCGATCGTGTGGCGGGCTCGATGCCGCCCGGCGTCAAGGCGCCACAATCGGCGCTGTTCCACGCGCTCCGTGAGGCTGGATGGGTCGATAAGGGGCGCGTCGCGTCGGGCGACTACCCGACGAAAAAGCACCTATTCTGCGCGCCCGATATGGATAGCCGCAGCAAGTCAGAGCTGCGGCGGCTGGTGGAAGTCCAGCCGCCGGCGTCACTCTCCGTCGTCAAATAGCCATGCACAGATAACGGCGACGATCGCGCAGACGGTCATCCAGATCACGGCTCACCGTCTCGCGCGACGTCGGCGCGTCGCAATAGCTCGCGCTCAAGCTCGTCATACCCCAGCGCCCGCGCGGCGACAGCTTGCAGCAAGTAGACGACGCGCCCGCCACCGGAGCAGGCGAGGATGCCCTCGAGCGCTTGCCGGTAACGCTCCGCGCGCTTGTCGGGCGACTCCCACCGCGCCGCCGCCTCACCGTGTGGCACGTCCTCGACGTCCCACAGCTGGCGCTGTTCGTCCTCGGTCAAAAACAATTTGCCCATATCGTCACCAATAGACGGAGTCACCATGCCAGCGCCGCACGCATGCCCAGTTGGGTGGCGGGACGTGCGCCCAGTCGCGCCGCAGCTCCGCTCGACGCCGGCGCCATAGGTCAAAAATATATCGCAGCATTAGAGCTCCTGCAGCGCGTCGCTGGCCTGTTGTAGTTGCTCTGCCGTCGTCTCGAGTGTAGCCCGCAGCGCGCCGAACGCGCGCCGCTCGGCCGCCATGGCCGCGTGCCCGGCCGCACGCGCGGCGATATAGTCCGGCGGCCAATCGGCGGGCATGCGCTCGTCGTACCCTGTCCCGTCGCACGCCCAGCATGTGATCGCGCCGCCGTCGTCGTCGACGGCGAGCGCGTCGTACCCAGAGCCCGCGCAGCAGCTGCAGCGCGGCCGATTGCGGGTGATCATGGCGCGCCCTCGATGCGTGCCAGTAACGCCCGCGCGTCGGCGACTAGATCCCGGCCGCCGGCCGCCAAGGCGCTGTCGCTTGCATGGTGCGCGGCGAATCCGGCCAGCCTCGACAATAGGCACGCGAGCTCTGGCGCTGCGGCGATTAGGCGCGCGTCGGCCCTACTCATCGGGCAAGGGTCGCAAATTAGCTGCCCTTCGATAGTAATGATCGCGATATTTTCGGGAGTCGTCGGCGCCGCGTACCACGGGCCCGGAGTGTAAGCGCTCATGTTAGCGGTACCAGTATGTGCAACCGTCGACGTCGATCGGCGAGTAATCCTCGCGGATATTGCGCGCAGTGCGCTCCCAATCGACGACGATATAGTTCGGCAGATCGCGCGGCACGCCGCCACAGTCGACGACTAAATCGGTCGCGTACTCGACGAAATACTCGTCGTCGATCAGCTGCAGCGGGTACCAGTCGCCGCGCCATTGTTCGTCACCGCCGTAGCCCTTCAGCTCGTCCATGATGGCCTGCAGCTGCGCGAGCTCATACCGGCGCCGCGACACGTCGTCGCCGTCGACGATCGCGCGCGTCACGGGCATGTTGTCGTCGTCGAGCTCGCGCTCGAGCTCTTCAATTCGCGCGATCACGTCGCGCACGTCGATCACGTCAGCGGTCAGGTCTAATTCAGTCGTTTGCATGTTTTGTGCTCCTAGTGTGGTGATGATGGTTAGGCGACGGCCGCCACTTTGGCCGCCGGGCGCTCGAGCCATGTGGGCGTGTAGAGCACCGGCTTATCAGCGCGCAGCGGCATGATGACGCCAATAGCATCGGCCGCCAGTAGCACACGCGCCGCGCCGCCGTCGCTTGTTTCGGCGCCGTTATGCGCGACCGTCGGCGAGTATTTACCGCCTAGCAGCTTGTGCGCCTTTTTCATCGCGTGCAAATAGTCCGCGTCGATTTGCGATGCGAGCCCCGTCACTTCGCGCGGCACGACGCGCCGCCAATCGGGATATTGGCCGTCGATCAGCGCCGCGCTCATGTTCGCGCCGCCCGCATTGATGGTGACCGCGCCGCCCTCGATCTTGACCGTCGCATAGGCGCCCTTGCGCGCCTTGAGCCCGTCGATTAGGTCGCGCGGGATGATGTACTGACCGGCGGCGGCGGTCACGTCGGCGTCGAGCTGCAGCGGGACGGCGATCAACATGTGGCCGTCGGTAGCGACGGCGACCGCTTGCGTCGCGCCGGTCACGGCGACGTCGATACAGACGCCATTTAAATAGTAACGGCGGTCATCCTTCGCGGCGATCAGGGTGAGAGCTTTCAGAGTGTCGGCAAGAATAGTGAATTGCATTTGAGTGTCCTCGATGTGGGTTACTTGCGAATGTGGTCGACGATGCACGCCACCGCCACGACGGCAGTGGCGGCGACTAGCAGCGAAAAGGCGCCGAGATAAACGGCGGCGAGAAAAGCGCCGCAGCCGATCACGGCGAGCGTGTTCGATGCAGTGCGGGCGCTCATGAGCGTACCGCCAGCATGTAGTTAGTGCCCGGCTGGAAGTAGGCATCAAGCTTGTGCTCGGCGATCGCGGCCTCGGTCATAGCGAGCGTCACGCGGTTGCGCGTCGAGCGGCGCATGATGGCGATCACGCGCGCGGCATAGTCGGGCATGGTGGCGGCGATGGCTCGAGCTTGTGCAAGCTCGCGTTGTTCGGTTTTATTCATGGGTTAGGTGCTCCGGGTTGGGGTGATGGGTTAGACGGCGAGCGCTGCAGCGTCGCCGCTGGCGTCGGCGATGACGGTATCGTCGCCGTTATAGATCAGCGTCACCGTGCCGACGCGCGCGCCGTTGGCGTCGCGAAATAGCAGAATGTCGCCGCCGGTGGTGTCGAGCGCGCTCATGATGGTGGTGGTGTCGCGCGAGCGCTTGACCGTCCATTCGCCGTCGCCGTCATAGCTATCATGGACGGAAACCGTGTAGCCGGCGGCGAGCGCGCGGCGAATCAGCCCGGCGACGATCATTTGTTCGATGCGTGTCATATACATGTGCTCCGTATTAATTAGTCGACATGGCGATCATCGCCGGTTTGCGAATAGGCCATCAAACTGTTTTTTATACCGTGACCATTGTGCGGATACATGCGACGGCGCTCGAGTTTTGGGTCTTTTGGGTGATGTTTGGGTCATGAGCGCGGCGAGAATTGCCTAAGCGCTCGAGCCTGTTTCCATAGGGCGCGAGGGGCTTTTGGGTCATTTGGGTCATGGTTTTTAGTTAAATTTAAAAAGTCTCTATATACTGTATGGGCGTACAGCGGTGAGCTGCAGCGGCGCACAATGAAGCGGCTCATCGACTTTTTTTCCATGACAAAAGTGCCCAAATGACCCAAAGCGCCCATGCCGCCATGCCCACGCCCGCATGCCTTTGGGTCATTTGGGTCATGGCCGCTCGATGACCCAAATGACCCAATGGCCGGTCGCCCTGGTGCTCGAGCGCGCGCCGTCGCCCTGGTGCTCGAGCGCGCGCACCGGCTCGCATGCCATGACCCAAATGACCCAACGCCCGCGCGTCGCGCGCACCGGCGCTCGAGCTCGAGCGCTGGCGGGCTGGCGGGCTAGGGGCGCCCGGCTCCGGGCTGGCGCTGCGGGCTGGCGGCCGCTGGCTGGCGGCATGGGGGGTAGGGCCCGAGGGCACCCGGTCAAAATTACGGGGAGCGTTCGCAAAAAATTTTTTATTTTTTAGCCCACCAGCTTGCAGCCCTGTGCTTTCATCCAGTAACCTTCAGCCATGTCCTTAAAGTCTTTGCCATTCGCACCGCGCGAGGTGAAAGCAACCGAGAAGACGCTGCAGGCGATTTACGACGCCGCCGCGCTCGGGTTAAAAGGTGATACGTTAGCGCTGGCAGCCGGATTGCTGCCGGTCGAATACCGCCGTTTGTGCCAGCTGGATCCGATGGCCCAACTAGCCGAAGAGAAGGGACGCGCCGATGGACACGTCGAAGCCGCCACGCAACTTCGCGAAGCCGCGCGTCAAGGGGACGCTAAGGCTGCCCTATCCATACTCACGCATGTGCACGGCTGGGTGGCGAAGCAACAGGTGCAAGTCGACATACAGCAGCAGATCAGCATCACGGCAGCACTGCGAGAGGCGGAATCGCGCGTCATTGCTGGTCGCTTGGCTCAAGATGACCGGGCACCACTAACTATCGACCAACCGACGCATGCAAACGCCGATCTATAGCGCTGACCAAGAAGAGCTGCTCATGAGCAAGCTCTGGTCGCCTGCGATTAAAGATGACCCCGAGGCGTTCGTGTTGTTTGTCTTTCCGTGGGGCCAGGCCGGCACGCCGCTTGAGCACTTCCAAGGCCCGCGCAAATGGCAGCGCAAAGTGCTGCGCAAATTTGCAGAGCATATAAAGGCCAACAAAACCCGCGAGGCGTACGAAGTGCTGCGCATGGCGACGGCCTCTGGTCGCGGTATCGGCAAGTCGGCGCTGGTCAGTTGGATCACGCTCTGGATGTTGTCGACGCGCATAGGCTCGACGACCATCATCTCGGCCAACTCGGAAGCGCAGCTGCGCTCGGTAACGTGGGCGGAAATTACCAAGTGGCTCGCGCTGCTGATCAATAGCCATTGGTTCGAAGTGTCCGCCACGCGGCTGATGCCGGCCAAGTGGATCGCGGAGCTCGTCGAGCGCGACCTGAAGAAAGGCACGCGCTACTGGTCGGTCGAAGGGCGGCTGTGGAGCGAGGAGAACCCGGACGCGTACGCGGGCGTGCACAACCACGACGGCGTGCTCGTCATCTTCGACGAGGCGTCGGGCATACCTGACCCCATCTGGGCGGTCACGGCGGGGTTCTTTACGGAGAACACACCGCACCGATTCTGGTGCGCGTTTAGTAACCCGCGCCGCAACGAGGGGTACTTCTTTGAGTGCTTCAACGCCAAGCGAGCGTTCTGGCAGACAGAGAGCATCGACGCGCGCGAGGTGGAAGACACCGACAAGATGGTCTACCAGCAGATCATCGACGAGTACGGCGCGGATAGCCCCGAGGCGCGCATCGAGGTGTATGGTCAGTTTCCGCTCGAGGGCGACGATCAGTTCATCGGCCCGGCGGTGGTCGAGGCGGCGTGCAACCGACAGCGGTGGAAGGACGAGACGGCGCCGGTGGTGCTCGGGGTCGACCCTGCGCGATCGGGCTCCGACAGCACCGTGATCGTCGCGCGGCAGGGGCGGGACATCATCGCCATCAAGCGCTACAAGGGCGAGGACACCATGACGACGGTCGGTCGCGTGATCGACGCGATCGAGGAGTTCAACCCGGTGTTTACCGTCATCGACGAGGGCGGCCTTGGGTACGGCATATTGGATCGGCTCAAGGAGCAGCGCTACAAGGTGCGCGGGGTGAACTTTGGGTGGAAGGCGAAGAACCCGGTGATGTGGGGCAACAAGCGCGCGGAGCTTTGGGGCAACATGCGCGAGTGGCTGCGCGAGGGGCACATACCGAACGATCGGCAGCTGAAGACAGACCTGACTGGGCCGACGCAGAAGCCGAACTCGTCGGGCACTATCTTTTTAGAGGGTAAGAAAGAGATGAAGGCGCGGGGGCTGGCAAGCCCTGACGCGGCTGACGCTCTGGCGGTGACATTTGCATTTCCGCTCGCACAGCGCGAATATAGAGAGAAAGCTAGGCGCATTGCGGTCAATGAAGGCGGCAGCGTCGGTAGCTGGATGGGGGCGTAATGGCTCGCAAGTCGGTGTCGTTGTCCGTAGGACGCGGCGAGAAGCAGTCGACCAAAGCTGGCGCTGGCCTGACGGCCAAAGGACGCGCCAAGTACAACCGTGCCACCGGCAGCAACCTGAAGGCGCCGGCACCCAACCCTAAGACTAAGGCTGACGCCGGACGTAAGAAGTCGTTCTGCGCAAGAATGAAGGGCGTCGTTCGTAACGCTAAAGGCCCAGCAGAACGGGCCAAAGCATCACTCAAAAGATGGAAGTGTAGCTAATGGCTAGTAAGAAGGGACTATATGCTCGAATTCATGAAAAACGCGCTCGCATCGCTGCAGGCTCTGGTGAGAAGATGCGCAAGCCTGGTGCGAAGGGAGCCCCTACCGCTAAAGCCTTTAGAGAATCTGCCAAAACCGCCAAAAAGAGGCCAAGCAAATGAACTACCGAAAAATGACCGGCGTGTCCCCCGGAGCAACGATCGGCGACATGATTCAAAACAGCCGTCAAAGCGCGCCAAAAATGCAAAAGCCGCGCGCACCAAAACGCGAGATGAATAGCGACGCTATCCGCACGACGGTCGACTTTCGCCCATCGCCGATGGGTCGTCGAGGCATGCGCTAATGCCGCTCGTTAAGTCATCCAGCAAAGCCGCGTTTCGTAAGAACATCGCGGCCGAGATTCGCTCAGGGAAAAAGCCCGCTCAAGCGGCTGCGATTGCGTATTCTGTGAAGCGTCGCGCGGCGGCAAAGAAAGGCAAGAAGTAAGTCATGGCTCAAGACCCGACAGGCATGAAAGGCGCGGCGCAAGTCGCCAACAGTCCGCAATCGCGTCGCACTAAGGACGCTGCTGACGTGCTGGCGCGCATGCGCGACCGTCTGGAACAGTCGTTGTCGGCGTACAGTGACTCGAGAGACAGCGAGCTCGATGACTTGCGCTTTATGGCGGGTAGCCCAGATAACCGCTGGCAGTGGCCGCAAGAGGTGCTCGCCACACGCGGCGCGGTGCAGGGTCAGACAATCAACGCGCGGCCATGCTTGACGATCAACAAGCTGCCGCAGCATGTGCGTCAGGTCACAAACGATCAGCGTCAGAACCGCCCGTCGGGTAAGGTCATCCCGGTTGACGATCAGGCGGACGTTGAAGTCGCTGAGGTACTAAACGGTGTGGTGCGCCACATCGAGTACATGTCAGATGCCGACGTCGTGTACGACACGGCGTGCGACAACCAAGTGACCTACGGCGAAGGGTATTTCCGCATTTTGACGGAATACTGCGACGATACGAGCTTTGATCAAGACCTTCGCCTGCAGCGCATCCGTAATTCGTTCAGCGTCTACATGGATCCGCACATTCAAGACCCGTGCGGATCGGACGCTGAGTATTGCTTCATTACCGAAGACATGCCGAAAGACGAGTTTGAGCGTTTGTTCCCCGACGCCGAACCAATTTCGTCCATTTCAACGCGCGGCGTAGGCGACGAGCAGCTCTCGCAGTGGATTCTAGAAGACTCGGTGCGTATCGCGGAGTATTTCTACGCGGTTTACGACAAAGCCACGCTGCATTTGTACCCCAACAACCGAACTGCCTACGCTAACTCACCGGAAGCGCGGCAGATGGAGATGATGGGGGTGCGTCCATTGCGCATCCGTGAGGTCGAAATCCGCAAAATTAAGTGGATGAAGACCAACGGCTATGAAATTTTGGAAGAACAAGACTGGCCGGGCAAGTGGATCCCGGTTGTGCGCGTCATCGGCAACGAATTTGAGGTCGATGGGCGCATTTACATCTCGGGTTTGGTCAGAAATGCCAAAGATGCCCAGAGAATGTACAACTATTGGGTGTCGCAAGAAGCTGAAATGCTCGCGCTGGCACCAAAAGCGCCATTTATTGGCTACGGCGGTCAGTTTGAAGGCTACGAACACCAATGGAAGACCGCTAACACGACAAATTGGCCGTATTTGGAGGTCAACCCCGACGTAACCGACGGTCAAGGCGCCGTTTTGCCGCTGCCGCAGCGCGCGCAGCCGCCGTTGGCTCAAACGGGGCTCATTCAGGCCAAAATGGGCGCTTCGGACGACATTAAATCGACCACTGGGTACTACGATTCTAGCCTTGGAGCGACGTCAAACGAGCGCTCCGGGCGGGCCATCTTGGCGCGTGAACGGCAAGGCGACACAGGTTCATATCACTACGTTGACAACTTAGCTCGCGCTATTCGCTACGGGACGCGCCAACTTATCGACTTGATCCCGAAGATCTACGACACCCAGCGCATCGCGCGCATCATTGGCATCGACGGCGAGACGAGCACGGTGCGCATCGACCCGACGCAGGAAGAGGCCGTACGCCAGGTCGTCAACGAAGCGGGTATTGTGATCGAAAAGATCTACAACCCGTCGGTTGGCAAGTATGACGTTGCGGTCACGACGGGCCCGTCGTACCTGACCAAACGCCAGGAAGCGATGGACGCCATGTCGCAGATCCTGCAGGCCAATCCTGAGCTGTGGAACGTGGCTGGCGACCTGTTCGTCAAGAACATGGATTGGCCGGGAGCGCAGGAGATTGCCAAGCGCCTGCAGAAGACGATCGAGCCGCGCATCCTTGAGGACGAAGAGGATCCAGCGCTGCAAGCCGTCAAGATGGAGAACGACGCGCTCAAGCAGCAGATGCAAGAGATGCGCGTGATGCTCGACAACGTGCAGAAGTCCATCGACGAACGCGAGGTACGCGTCAAAGAGTACGACGCGGAAACCAAGCGCATCAGCGCTGTCCAGTCCGGCTTGAATGAAGATCAAGTCCAAGACATCATTATGGGTACTCTTGCCGGAATGATGACTACCGGCGATTTGGTTGGTACTATGGAACCTCGCGTTTCGCCCATGGAACTCGACAATAGTCAAGTACCGCCACAATGACCCAAGATGAAATAAAACAAGTTTTTACGTACAAAGACGGTGTTTTGTATTGGAATTGCCGTCCGGGTAACAACCAAAACAAGGTTGGCAGACCGGCTGGCAGTTTTAACAAAACATTGAATCGAGTAAAGATTCAATACAAGGGAAAAATTTACGGCGCACACCAGTTAATCTTTTTCATGTTTCACGGCTATATGCCTCGGGTCATTGACCATATTGACCGCGATACGCAAAACAATCGTATTGAGAATTTGCGGGAAGCCACGTTTTCTGGCAATGCGCAAAACGCTAAGGTCAGAAAAGACAATAAGTCTGGCGTGAAAAATGTTTGCTGGCATAAGCGCCTTAATAAATGGGGCGTTTCTGTTTCTAAAAACAGCAAAATCCAGCATTTTGGTTATTACGACGATCTTGAGTTGGCTGAACTTGTTGCGCTTGAAGCAAGAGACAAGTTGCATGGCAAATTTGCTTACTTGGAGTACGCAGCATGAAACCGGCTGACTTCGTAGGTTTGTTGTTCCTAGCGCGGGATGTGACCCATTCCGTGCATCTGAACACCCGCTCATACGCCAAGCACAAGGCGCTCGGTAAGTTTTACGAGAGCATTATTGGGCTGGCAGATGACTTTGCCGAGGCTTACCAAGGTCGGCACGGCCTGATCGGCCCCATCTCGCTTCAGTCGGCTAAAAAGACTAGCAACGTCATTGAATTCTTGCAGGATCAATTAGCGGAGATTGAGAGTAACCGCTACAAATTCTGCGAAAAGGAAGAGACAGCGATTCAGAACATCATCGACGAGATCGTCGCGCTGTATCTGTCCACTTTGTACAAACTCCGCTTCTTGGCTTGAGGTAACCCTACATGGCTGCATCACTTGGCTTGGTCATTCGTCGCCCGATCTACGGGTCGGCCACGAAGACCGCATACACCGGCACGGCAGGCTCGACGACCGTTCCGCCGTACACGGCTTCCGTTCTGCTGTGGTGCAGCACGGCGGCTTACGTTCGTGTGGGCGCAACCGCGACGACGGCAGATCTGCCGCTTCCGGCTAACGCTCCCATTATCATCCCCACCGACAATACGACTGGTGCGCCGATCACCGTATCGGCCATTCAAGACGCGGCGGGCGGCAATTTGTTTTGCATTGCGATGGCGGACTAACCCATGTTTGTTTCATCCCAAACTGTAGACAATCTGGCCCTTTTGGATGTCGCTGCCGTCAATGCCGCCCTTTCTGGCGCGTTTGACAGCCGCATCAAGGAACTGCGCGGCATGTTGGAGCAGGTTGCTGCCCACGACGCCAAGGTCAAGACGCTTGCCGATGCCGAGAAGATCAAGGCCGAAGCCGAGGCTTTGGCCGCGTCTGTCAAAGCGTCCGAAGCGGCGGTGCTGTCTCTTAGTGCTGACGTTGCCAAGCGCGAAGAGGCGCTGAAATCGGCTCAAGGTAAGTTGTCGGCTGATGTGTCGGCGCTGGCCCGCGAATCGGCTGACTTTGAGGCCGAGAAGGTGGCTTTTGCCAAGAGTTCGGCTGCGGCTAACGCTGCGCTGGCTGACGCTCAGAACGCCGTTGAGGCCGACAAGGCCAAGGTGGCTGCCGAGCGTAAGGCGTTGGAAGCCGACAAGGCTGCCTTTAACGCCAAACTTGCTGCATTGAAGGTCTAAAAGCATGGCTAATGCGGTCTATCCCAAGTACAAGCAGGCGCTCCTTGACGCCTCTGCCAACGTCGATCTGAACGATGGCACCGTCAAGGTTGCCCTGATTGATACAGGCAATTACACCTATAACGCTGCGGACGAGTTCTACAGTTCGGTATCGGGTACTGCCGTTATTGGGACGCCGCAGACCATCAACAACACGACCGTTACCAACGGCCTGTTTGATGGCGACGACGTGACCTATACGGCGGTGACGGGCAACAGCATCGAGGCGCTGCTGATCTACATTGATACGGGCAGTGCGGCCACTTCCCGCCTTGTAGCCTATATCGACACGGGCGTTACGGGATTGCCGGTCACGCCTAACGGCGGCGATATCGTCATCGCCTGGAACGCCTCCGGCATCTTCCAACTGTAATGGGCAGGCGCAGTCGTGCCGATGCCCGCGACTGACCCGCTTGTCCTAGAAGACGGCGGGCATATCCTCCTAGAAGATGGGGGGTGGCTCCTAGGTGAAGCCTCGACGGGCGACACGCTAGAACCGGAACTGTATACCAATACCCAGACGTTTTACGCCGTTACGGCGCGGTCTGTGTATGGTCTGACGGCTCCGTTTTACGTCAACAACCAGACGTTTTACGGCCCGACAGCGACGTTTAGTAATACGCTGCTGCCGGGTCTGTATACCAACGAACAGACGTTTTACGCGGCGAGCGTACTGCGAGGGGCGGTCACAATAGCCCCACAACTTCTGACCAACACACAGGTGTTTTACGGCCCTGTTGTTGCCAGCAGTAACGCCATTTTGCCGCCGTTGTTAGTCAATTCTCAGGTCTTTTACGATGCCGAGATTAGCGGCGGTGACGGCTCGCAGATCAAGATTTACTACAACATCGGCATGTTCGGCATAGGGCCATTGAACGGGTAGGGCGGATAACGCATACTTCTGGCAAGTTTTCAAGGCTTGCCGCACCATTTAGCGGAGACTGATATGGCTGTTGACAAAAAGATTTCCCAATTAGCGTCTGGCGCCCCGGCACAGGCTGGCGACGAGTACGTTGTTGCTCGATCCGGCGCTAACTACAAACTGACGCTGACGAATATCGCAGCCTCAATGCCTGCGACGACGATTACGTCCGGCAACCTCACGTTCTCCAGCACCGCCCAGCGCATCACGGGCGACTTTAGCAATGCGACGGTTGCTAATCGGTTGATGTTTCAAACGAGTACGGCTAATACCGCAACAATCGTTGGAGTTTTGCCGAGCGGGACAGGCACAGAGGGTCGAGTAACAATACTTAATAACTCTGACCCAACAGCGTCGTCCGGCCTCGATTTGAGATCGCTTACTACTGAAGCGCAAATCCGCGCCAACAATTATGGCGGTGGTGCGCTGCCAATGACTTTCCACACCGGAGGCAGCGAGAGGGTCAGGATAGATACGTCCGGCAACGTCGGCATCGGCGGGACGGCGGGGGCTGCTACAAGACTAGAGATAACTAACACTCTATCTTCAAGCAGCCCCAACACGTTGCCTGTTGTGGTTAGCGGAACAATTCCCAGTTCAGTAACCAGCCAAGCGCAAATTTTTAGAAGTGCGCCTTTTACGCAAGCCGCATCATTTACTTGCGCAAATGTCTCTCATTTTATATCCGTAGGCGCGACCATAGGTGCTGGATCAGCGGTAAGCAATCAATATGGTTTTAACGCCACCAGTACATTAACAACCGCCACCAACAACTACGGCTTCTACTCCGACATCGCCTCTGGCTCTAACCGCTGGAACTTCTATGCAGCGGGGACGGCTTCCAACTACTTTGCGGGTGATGTTTTTATTCGAACAACGACCGCTGTTGGAACGCCAAATGTTTCAATTTATGTTGCTGGTGGCGGCGAGACTTGGCAGTTAGGGCCAGAACAAAATGGCAATTTTATTGTTTATAACGACAATGATACTGGCGTTTATATTACTAACGGCCAAACTTCGTGGACGGCAAATTCTGACGAGCGAATTAAGACCGCGCTAAAGCCGATTGAAAATGCGGCAAGCAAAGTATCAACGCTTCGCGCCGTTACAGGCCGATATACGTCTGATGCGGAATCCGTAAGTCGTGCATTTTTGATTGCACAAGATGTGCAGGCTGTATTGCCAGAAGCGGTTGACGTTCCTGCGAAAAAATCTGACCCGCTTGGCTTGCGGTATACGGACGTTGTGCCGCTGCTGGTTGCTGCTATTAAAGAACTGACAGCGCGTGTCGCTGAACTGGAGGCTAAATAAATGGCTACTTGGAAAATTGAAAACATGATCGTCAAGCCGCAAGACGGCTCACACACCGACGTTGTAGTGACTGCGGCATGGCGTTGCTCGGTCAGCGATGGCGACAAGACGGCATCCAATTACGGCAGCATGGGCTTTGCCTCGCCGGGCAATGACTTCGTGGCGTACCCCGACCTGACCGAAGCCGATGTGTTGGGCTGGGTGTGGGCGAGTGGCGTGGACAAGGCCGAGGTAGAGGCTAACGTAGCGCGTGAGTTGGATATGCTCGTCAACCCGCCGACCGTCGCCAAGCCGCTGCCGTGGAGCGCAGAATGATTAAGTTGGAACTATCCGTTGAGGAAGTAAACGCCATCCTGCAAGTGCTGGGGCAACTCCCAACGAGCAGCGGTGCATGGCCGTTGCTGGTAAAGGTTAAAGAGCAAGCCGAAGCACAGGCTAAACAGTCTGAGGAAGAATAATGTCTAACTGGAAGGTCGAAGGTCTGCGGGTTCTGCCCAAAGTAAACGAGCATGAGAACGTCGTGTCTTTCGTTGAGTGGAGCCTTGGCCCGCTTAACCAAATAACGCGCTTGACCCGGCCTTCTAGCGATTTCATCCCGCTGGCTAACCTTACGGAAGAAGTTGTCTTAAACTGGGTGTGGAACCTGACGCACAAGAAAGCGTGGGAACAAAAAGCCGCTGAGTTGGCCAATTCCGTTCAGCCGCCGAAAGACGAATCTGTACCTGTTGCACTGCCTTGGGCGGAGTAAAACATGTCCACCATTAAGATTTCCCAGTTACCCGCTGCAACCAACCCGGTATCCGATGGCGCTGTAGTGCCCATCGTTGATGGCGGCGTAACCAAGAAGGCAACCATTGCCCAATTGGGCGAGATGGTGTCGGTTAAAGCGTATGGCGCAACCGGCGACGGTACGACTAACGACACGGCGGCCATTCAGGCTGCCATTGACTACGTGTACGGTGCGGGTGGCGGTACGGTGTACTTCCCGCCTGGCACTTATCGCGTGACTTCGATTGTCCGTAACTGGACGAATCCAATTACGGTCAACATCAAGGGCAGCGGCAAGCGATCCACTGTCCTTCGCAAGTTTGGCTCTGACGCCACGCCTGTGCTGGACTTTTCAGGCATCGCGTCTATGTTGGAGCCGTACAGCGAAATCTCTGACCTTGAAATTGACGGTAACGACATAGCCAACGTAAACGGCCTTCGAGCGACCAACTATGGGCGCTGGGTGTTGCGTAACGTCTTCATTGAAAACTGCAACTACGGACTGCATTGCCGTGGCGGTTTGGTGTTTGACGTGTACGACTGCACGTTCCAAGCAAACCTGTACGGCTATTACTGCGAGAAGTCAGCCAACAACGTTTACAGCAACTTGGTGACGTTCTACGGTGGTCAGTTTAGCGGCAACAGCCAGTGGGGCTTGTATATCAAGCAAGCCGGTGGCGTGCATGTTGTCGGAACCGACATTAGTTTTAACGGCACCTCGGGCGACACCAACACGGGCGGTATTTACTACGACGTGACGATGGACGATGAAGTTGGTTATGCCGTCGCGTCCATCAAGAACGCGTGGTTTGAGGGCAACTTCGGCAACGGCATCAAGACCGGCGCTGTCGGCGGTCTGCACCTGTCAATAATGGACACGACGCTTGCCGGTAACTTCAACCCGATCACGGTTGGCGCTATCGCCATGAGCGAGATTTCCAACTGCTTTGCCGGTTCCGCAACTGACACAATTGTGGTCGGTGCCGGGCGCAGCATCGTCAAGAATTGCATTTTCTACGACCTAATTGATAACAGCACGTATTACCACCACTGGAACGTGGTCGGTAACGCGTATAACGACATTAACGAGACCAATTCTCGAAGCGATGTGATTTGCGGAACGGAACGGTTCGTTCAAGGTTCTGCCGCTGCACTAACTGCTGGTAGCCCGGAAGACTTTGTAAACTTCTTGTTTGGCACCGGCCAACAGCAGTTTTGGTGTCAAAACGTCAAAAACTTGAGCCTTGGCCCAGCGGCTATTGGCTTCTACGGCACCTCGCCGCAGACGAAACAGACGATTACGGGCTCCCGTGGCGGCAACGCAGCCCTCGCATCTTTGCTGACGGCGCTTGCAAGCACGGGGCTTATTACTGACAGCACCACTGCTTAATGTTGCGCCCTGTTAAACCATACAGTATTGTTACCCCGTACTGGTGCGGTTCACCAGGTTTCCGTAAGGAAGTGTTATGACGGACGAAAACCAAGTCCCTGAAGTTGTAGCGGACGTATCCGCGCCGGAACCGGAAGCTACGGCGGCCCCGGAACCCGAAGTTATTGCGGAAACGCAATCGCCGGAAGAAAAGCCTGCCAAATCGTTCTCTCAAGAAGAGTTGGACGCGATGGTAGGCAAAAGGCTTGCACGGGAACGTCGCAAGTGGGAGCGAGAGCAATCGTTAAAGACCCAGCCAGCGGCTGAGTCGGCGCCTTTGCCGAGCAAGGACTTGGATCCAGATGCGTATGCCGAGGCTTTGGCCGAGCGCAAAGCAGCTGAACTTCTAGCCCGACGTGAGGCCGAGCGCGAGCGTATGGCTCTTGTAGAGGCTTATCACGAACGTGAAGAAGCCGTGCGGGACAAATACGATGACTTTGAAAAGGTCGCGTACAACCCGTCACTGCCGATTACGCCCGTGATGGCTGAAACGATTCAGGCGTCAGACGTAGGGCCAGAGCTGGCTTATTACCTAGGCTCAAACCCTCGCGAAGCCGATCGTATTTCCCGTTTGTCGCCGTACCTTCAGGCTAAAGAGATCGGCAAGATAGAGGCTAAAATGGCTGACAATCCCATACCGATCAAGAAAACCACCAGCGCCCCCGCGCCGATCAAGCCGGTAACGGCTCGAGGCACTGCCGCCGGTACTTATGAAACAACTGACCCCCGCTCGGTTACGGCCATGAGCACGTCAGAGTGGATTGAGGCCGAGCGTCGACGCCAGATCAAGCAGTGGGAAGCGCGTCAACGTCGCTAACAATTTTTAGGAGACACTTTCGTGGCTAATACAATTCTTACTATTGACATGATCACGCGGAAAGCGCTCGAGATCCTCGAGAACAACCTCGTGCTCACCCGCAACGTCAACCGCCAGTACGACAACAGCTACGCTGTCGAAGGCGCCAAGATCGGCACCACGCTGCGTATCCGTCTGCCGGATCGCGCTCTTGTGACCGACGGTGCCGCCCTGCAAGTGCAGGACGACAACGAGCAGTTCACCACCCTGACCGTCGCTTCGCAGAAGCACATCGGCGTGAACTTCACGACCGCCGAAATGACGATGCAGTTGGACGACTTCGCCGAGCGCGTGCTCAAGCCGCGTATCAGCCAGTTGGCCTCCAGCATCGACGCGGACGTCGCTAACAGCTTCAACAACATCTATCAGTCAGTTGGTACGCCGGGCACCACGCCGGGCACGACCGCTGTTCTGTTGGCTGCCCAGCAGAAGCTGAACGAAGCCGCTGCCGTCATGTCGCCGCGCTACGCGACCGTCAACCCGGCCGCTAACGCTGCGCTCATCGAGGGCATGAAGGGGTTGTTCAACCCGGTCAGCACCATCTCGTCGCAGTTCAAGAACGGCATGTTCGGCGAAGGCATTCTGGGCTTTAACGAGCTCAACATGTCGCAGTCGATCAAGCAGTTCACAACTGGCAGCCGCTCGGGTTCGCACACTGTGACCACGACCGTTTCGGCGCAGGGTACTTCGACCATTGCCATCACCGGCACTGGCACGCAGACCTTGAAGAAGGGCGATGTGTTCACGATTGCTAACGTCTACGCTGTCAACCCGCAGACCCGCGAATCGACTGGCTCGCTCCAGCAGTTCGTGGTGACGGCGGACGTGGCGGCTTCGGGCGGCGCGTATGCGTCTGTCTCGATCAGCCCGGCGATCTACACCTCGAGCGTTGCCCTTGCCACTGTGGACTCGTTCCCGCAGTCCGGCGCGGCGATCACGTTCTTGGGTGGTGCGTCAACCCAGTACCCGCAGAACCTTGTGTACCACCGCGATGCGATCGCCTTCGCCACGGCTGACTTGCTCATGCCGCAGGGCGTTGACATGGCTTCGCGCCAAGTGCACAACGGCATCTCCATGCGCGTTGTTCGTCAGTACGACATTAACAACGACCGTATGCCGTGCCGTATCGACGTGCTGTATGGCTACTCGGTGATCCGTCCGCAGATGGCTGTCCGCCTCTGGGGCTAATGATTAACCTATATTTTTGGAGTAACTAAAAATGGCACTTCCTAATGGTTCAGGCGGTTATCAGATTGGCGATGGCAATCTTGGCGAGCCGCTGTTTTTCTCGCAAAGCGCCCCGACTGCGCTGACGGCTGGCGCTACGGCGACGGCTGCTCAGTTGGTCAACGGCCTTTTCACGTTTGACGGTACGGCTGGCAATCTTGTCCTGCCGACGGTGGCTCTCCTTGAGGCCGCCTACCCGTCGATGGGGGAGAAGGTTGACTCAGCTTTCGACTTCTTCGTCATCAACATTGATGCGTCGGGTTCGGATGCGGTCACGGTGGCTGTCGGCACGGGTTGGACGCTGGTTGGTGCGGGTGCGGTTGCGGCGGCTTCGTCCGGCCACTTCCGTTGCCGCAAGACTGGCTCCGGCACTTGGACGGTCTACCGCATTTCGTAATGGCAACGCCCTCGGCGGGGCCACCCGCCGGGGGCATCACCTAAAGGGGTATTGATATGCCTAATACACAGGCGATTGGTGTTGCCTACGCAGACCCGGAGTTTCAAAGCGTTGATGTAAGCGGCGCAGTCAGTGCCGCCAGCGTCTCGGCTTCGACCGTGACGGCTTCTGGCTCGTTGGTCATCAAGTCGGCTACGGTTGCTGCCACTGGCAGTGATCAGGCTGGCGCTGCGGCTCTTGCGGCAGGCTTCACGCTTGTCTCGGCTGCTGACGGCACCAAGGGCGTGCGGCTTCCGGCGGCTTCTGCTGGTCTTGTTGTTATCATCAAGAACGGAGACGCGGCGAACGCTATCCTAAAGGTCTATCCGGCCTCGGGCGATGCGATCAACGCAATTACCGCTGACGGCGCGTACAGCATGGCGGCAAAAACCTCCATGTTGCTCGTGGCTTACGATTCAACGACTTGGTACACCGTTCCGCTGTTGGCCTCGTAATATGCCGAATATCTATCTTCGCCACCCCAAGCATGGGGAAAAGGTTGCGATTTCCTGGCTGGAAGCGAGGGAAGATATGGAGCACGGATGGGAAGAATTTGACCCATCCGATTGTGATGATTCAGAATCTCCGGCGTCGTCAGAAATGGCGGCGTCGGAGACTTCTGCCCCTAACGCGTTGAGAACGCGCCGCCGCCGTAAGGAGTAGTTAATGGCCACCACCGCTGCAGATCAGATCAACGGTGCGCTGCGTCTGATCGGAATGTTGGCGGAAGGTGAAGTGCCTTCAGCTGCCACTTCGCAAGATGCTCTTACGGCGCTGAACCAGATGATTGATTCGTGGAACACGGAACGTCTGTCCGTGTTTTCCACCATCGACCAAATCTACAACTGGCTCCCTAACGTCCGCACAATCACGATGGGCCCAACCGGCGTGTTTGTCGCCGAGCGTCCTATCCTGATGGACGACGCCACTTACTTCCGCGACGCCTCGACCAACGTGTCGTACGGCATCAAACTGATTAACAATGAGCAATACAACAACATTGCCGTTAAGACCGTAACGTCCACGTATCCGCAGTTGATGTGGGTCAACATGACCTACCCCAACGTCGAGATTTACGTTTATCCAGTACCCACTAAAGTGCTGGAGTTCCACTTTGTGTCGGTGCGTCCGTTGACGACACCAGCAGCGCTCGATACTGATCTGACGTTCCCGCCGGGTTACTTGCGCGCGTTTCGCTACAACTTAGCGTGCGAGCTCGCACCGGAGTTTGGTGTAGAGCCGTCGCCGCAAGTGCAACGCATTGCGATGTACAGCAAGCGTAATTTGAAGCGCATTAACAACCCGGATGACGTGATGGCAATGCCGGCGGCGCTGCTCGTCAACCGTCCGAGGTTCAATATATTTACAGGGAATTTCTAATGAAGACGCCGATCCTCGGGTCGTCGTATGTCATCCGGTCGGTCAATGCTGCCGACAACCGGATGATCAATCTTTATCCAGAAGTGATTGGAGAAGGCGGCAAAGAACCGGCGTATTTGCAACGCTGCCCCGGCTTGGTACTCAAAGGTACATACGGCACCGGCCCGATTCGAGGACTGTGGTCGCTTGGTAACTACCTTTACGTTGTATCAGGCAACGAATTTTTTAAGGTAGACGACACTTTTGACGCCTCGGTTGACTTGGCGTTGGAAGACGGCGGCGACATTCTGTTGGAAAGTGGCGGTGACTTGCTGGCTGAAGGCACCGGCGGTGTTTCGCTAGGCACTATTTCTGGCACCGGCCCTGTGTCGATGGCCGACAACGGCACGCAAATTTTTATCGCGGCCAACCCTGACGGCTACATTTTTGACAGCATTACCGAAGAGTTGGCGCAGATTACTGACCCGGATTTCCCTGGCGCAGTGACGGTGGGCTATCTTGACGGTTACTTCGTGTTCAACGAACCCAACTCGCAGCGCGTCTGGGTGACGCAGCTGCTCGATGGCCTGTCGATCGACCCGCTCGATTTTGCCAGCGCCGAAGGCTCGCCCGACGGTTTGGTGTCGCTCATCATCGACCACCGCGAAGCGTGGCTGTTTGGCACTAACAGCGTCGAGGTCTGGTACAACTCAGGCGATCCGCTCTTCCCGCTAACGCGCATTCAAGGCGCGTACAACGAGGTCGGCTGCATCGCACCATACTCGGTTGCCAAGATGGATAACTCCGTCTTTTGGCTCGGCGCCGACGCTCGAGGCCAAGGCATCGTTTACCGCGCCGAAGGCTATCAGGCCGTGCGCGTCTCGACGCACGCCGTGGAGTTTGCCATTCAGCAGTACAGCAACTTGGCTGATGCGGTGGCGTACACCTATCAGCAAGACGGTCACACGTTCTATGTGTTGAACTTCACTGACGCCGACACCACTTGGGTATTTGACGCCGCGACAGGTGCTTGGCACGAACGTGCTGGCTTTCGTAACGGCGACTTCAAACGCCATCGCGGCAACAACCACGCTCGGTTTAATGGCCAGCCCATCATCGGCGATTTTGAAAACGGGCGCTTGTACGCGTTCAGCCTCGACGTTTACGCCGACGCCGGCGTCACGCAGAAGTGGCTGCGCACCTGGCGCGCGCTGCCCACCGGCGCTAACAACCTGACGCGTACGGCGCATCACGCGCTGCAGATCGACTGCGAAACAGGCGTTGGCTTGTCAGGCTACGCGTTAAACGATCAGCAGTTTTTGGCAAGCGAACTGTCGCAAATCCTGCAAACCGAAATCGGCCAAGACATTATTCTGGACGTGGATTACACCACTGGCGCTGATCCGCAGTTGATGCTGCGTTGGTCGGATGACGGCGGTCACACTTGGAATGGCGAACGTCAAACGTCGATGGGCCGCATCGGCCAGTACGGCACTCGCGCCATCTTCCGTCGTCTTGGTATGACCGTTAAGTTGCGTGACCGAGTGTATGAAGTGTCCGGCACTGATCCAGTAAAGATCGCCATTATGGGCGCTGAGTTGCAGATTAGCGGTACAGCGTCGTGACCCAGAACATCACGCAAATCCCTGCTCCGCGTGTGCCGTTTATTGACGAGCGCACCGGACAGATTTCGCGTGAATGGTTTCGGTTTCTTAACAACCAGTACCAGTTGACGGGTGGTGGCACGACGCAGACCACGATCGCTGACCTTGAGTTGACGCCTTCGTTGGCGGCTAACGTCGAGGACGAGATGGCGGTTGTAAAGGGCCAGATAGACGATCTGCAAAAAGGCCCGCCTCGGTTTGAACCGGGACTTGTCAACTACGGGTCGTTTTACTCAACGCAGACGCAAGCAGCAGCCGTCATCAACACAGCGTATGCCATCACGTACAACAATGCTGATCCGGCGTATGGCGTTTACCGTGACCCAGCCGATAGCAGCAAGATCAAAGTTACTCGACCCGCTATCTACAACGTCCAGTTTTCTATTCAGGTAGACAAGACTTCGGGCGGTACGGGGCGACTGTACATTTGGCCTGCTATCAACGGCACTGCCGTAGCCAACTCTGCTTCACTGATTCAGATTCAGGGCAACAACGCCGAAATCTTCTCTGCAGCTAACTTTTTCTTGCCGTTGTCTAACGGCGATTACTTTCAGTTGTACTTTTCCGTGGATGCACTAGACGTGCAGTTGCAAAACTTTGCTGCTGCTGCCCCTGTCCCCGCCATCCCATCCATCATTTTGACTGTTACACAGGTGTACGTATGACCGTTTACCTTTCAGCCTTTGCAGGAGCCGGGGCGCAATTCTTTACCGATGACGGCTCTGTGCTGTCGGGCGGAAAGATCTACACCTACGACGCCGGCACTACGACTCCGCGAGCGACGTATACGTCGATTAGCGGCACTACGTCTAACGCTAACCCCATCATTCTTGACTCAGGCGGACGATTGCCCGAGGACATGTGGCTGGCGGAAGGCGTTAAATATCGTTTCGTGCTGACCGACTCTAACGACGTTCAGATCGGCGAGTATGACGATATTGCGGGTATTAACGACATCTCTACGGAGAGCGTTGCGTGGTCGACGATTACCGGCACGCCGACGACGCTTGCAGGGTACGGCATCACGAACGGCATTACGGCGGCGACTGCTGCGGCGACCTATGCGCCAATTGCCTCGCCGACGTTTACCGGCACGCCGTTAATCCCCGACAACGATACGGTTAGCGTCAACTACGCGGTTGGCTATCGAGAAGCCCCGCAAGTGTCAAAGACCGACAACTACACGTTGGTGCTCGCTGATCGCGGCAAGTCCATCTTGATGAACGGCACGTCTAAGACGCTAACCATTCCGGCTAACTCGGCGGTTGCGTTCCCTGTAGGTACGGTTGTCATCATCGTTAATATCAACTCGTCGGCGCTTTCGATTGCGATTACGACCGACACGCTGACCTTGGCGAATAGCACCACGACCGGCACGCGCACTTTGGCGCAGAACGGCTTGGCAACTTGCGTCAAGATTGGCAGCACCTCTTGGCTGATCAGCGGAGCGGGACTGTCTTAATGGGCGGCGCTACCTTAGCAGCGGCGATTGCAGGCACGACGGGGGGATCCGGTGCGGGCGTATTCGACTTCTCGTCGGGGTCGGGCAGCGTCACGATTCCTGCGGGCGCCACGGGCGTTACCATCGAAGTGTGGGGCGCGGGCGGTGGCGGCGGCTACGGTACGGTCACCAACATCTTTGGCGAGTTTGCCTACGAGCCGCAAGAAAATCCGGGCGGTGGTGGCGGTGGCGGCGCGTACGCCAAGACGGTGCTGGTGCTAACAGCGCCGGATGCCGGCAAGACTATCCTCTACACCGTCGGTGCGGCAGGCAACGGCGGCTCTTTGGGCGACGCCGTAGGTGGCGCGGGCGGCCAATCAGTCGCGTACGCGGGTACGTATGCGCTGCCCGAGATGATCTGCACCGGCGGTTTTGGCGGTTACGGCGGCATCGGTATCTACGGCAGCCAGCAGGGTGCTGGCGGTACGGCATCAGGCGGCAATACGACCAACACCAACGGCAACGGCGGCGCGGCGTTTACGCAGACTGGAGCCACGCCGATCGCGGGCGTCGGCAGTTTGGTGGGCGGCGCTGGCGGTGACGGTGGCGACCCGGTAGAAGGCGGCGATCCGGGCAAGGCTGGATCTAACGGCCGTGTTCGACTCAAATTTACCTTTTAGGTGACGCATGGCAGTCAATGTAAAAGTCCTGATCCCGGCCAAAATTGCCGAGAATAGTCAGACAACTCAATACACGGCCGTAAACGTGTCGACGATTATCGACAAGTTCACGGCGACGAATTACAGCGCGTCGGCGGCTACCCTGTCGGTCAACTTGGTGACGCAGTTTGACGCGTCGGGCAACCAAAACTTGATTATGAAAAACAAGACCCTGCTGCCCTCTGAGACGTATACGTTCCCAGAGCTCGTCGGCCATGTGCTGGCACCCGGCGGGTTTATCTCGACGATTGCGGGCACGGCGTCGGCTATCAACATCCGATCGTCGGGGCGTGAGATTTCATGATCGTCCGCCGCGCTACGCTCGAGGATCTGCCGGCGTATCTGCCGATGGGGCAGGCGTTTCACGACGCAAGTCCCATGCACCAGGTCATTCCGTTTGACCCGGAAGGCTTTAGCCAGTTTTACAAATCGGCGCTCGAGAACCCGCTTGCCGGCATGTGGATTACGGAAGTCGACGGGCGCCCGGTCGGCATCGCCGGCGCTCTGGCCTACCCCATGTACTTCAGCCCCTCGCACTTTGTCGCGCAGGAACTCTGGTGGTGGCTCGCGCCCGAGGCCCGAGGGCATGGCGCTGGACAAGCAATGTATGATGCAATAGAAGCATGGGCAAATGAGCAAGGTGTGTCCGCCTTGTTCATGATTGCGTTAGAAGACGAACGGGCACCGCAGATGGAAAAGTTATACGCCCGCAAGGGGTTCCGTCCGATGGAACGCACGTTTTTCAAAGAGGTCGCATAAATGGGTATCGCAACAGCCGCCGCAATCGCCGGAAGCGCCCTGATAGGCGCATCGGCCTCACGTAAAGCCGGCAAAGCACAGGCCAAAGCCGCTGACCAAGCCGCCGAAGAACGCCGTCAGGCGTTGGCCCGACAGGAAGAACTGTCTCGGCCGTTCCGCGAAACTGGCCTTGAAGCGCAAAACGCGCTTGCTCGCATGGCAGGCCTTGGCCCCGACACGGGCGTCGCCGACTACGGCGAGTTTGGGCGACAGTTTACTGAAGCCGATTTGATGACGGATCCGGGCTATGGCTTCCGTTTGCGCGAGGGCATGCGTGACCTTGACCGCCGTTTGTCGGCGGGCGGGCGTATGTTCTCAGGCGGCGCACTCAAAGCCGGGCAACAGTACGGTCAGGAGCTCGCGTCGCAGGAATACCAGAACGCGTTTACCCGCGCGATGGACTTGCGCATGCAGCGCGCTAACGCACTTAGCGGTTTGTACGGCGGCGGTTTGCAAGCGACGACTGGCTTTGGGCAAGACGTTGGCGAAGCGTCGCGCACGATTGGCGATCAATTGACGTCGGCGGGCGCTGCTCGAGCGTCAGGCTATATCGGCCAAGCTAATGCGCTCAATCAGGCGCTTGGCATGGGGCTAAACTACATGAACCAACGCGATCTGCTTAATCGCATTTACCCGATGGGCGGTGGCGGCGGTACACCGCCGGGTGTTGGCGCTCAAGGCGTAGTCTAAACGAGGTCTGTCATGCCTATTGACCCGCGTATTGCTTTGGGTGTCCAACCAATTCAAATTGAATCTCCGCTGGCGATGGCGAATCAGATCGCGGGTTTACGCGCGGCTGAGCAGCGCAACGCGCTAGTGCAGATGCAGATGCGCGAGGCCGAACGCTCGCTGTCTGAGCAAAACGCGTTGCGGCGTCGCATCGCAACGCCGGACTTTTTTAAGCAGCCTAATGCACTTGAATCACTGACCAGCGAGTTTGGTCAAGCGGGAGCCGAACTGTTTGAGGCCGTAAGCAAAGGTCGCAAAGCAGAATCAGAGGCCCGGAAAACAGAGCTCGACACTGAAATTGCAGGCGCGCAAGCGATCGGTAACTACCTAGGTGTTGCCAAAGATCAGCGCAGCTGGACGCAACTGTACAACGAAGCTAAAGCGCGCGGTATTGACGTCAGCCGTGTATCTGAAACATACGACCCTTTGGCCGTTGAAACGCTGCGCGATAGTTCGCTGGGCTACGCAAAGTATCTTGAGAACTTGCGCGCTAACCGCACGCTTGCGGTGCAAGAAGGCCAGCTAAAGCAAAGCCAACAACGTTTAGCGTTTGATAGAGACGTTGAGCAGTGGAAGCGCAACAACCCGGATTTTCAAATTGAAAAAACCGCGCAAGGCCTACTTGCTATCAACAAAAAAACTGGTGCAGTAAAGCCCATCATTTACAACGGCGAAGTTGTAACGGGCGCTGATAAGTCCGCCGACCCTCGCGTTGACGAGCAGAACACGGCGTTTAACGCCAAGCGCGTGCTGAACTCAGCGCAGCGTATCGCTAGTGTCATTCAACGCAATCCAGATGCTATGTCTGCTGGCGCCCTTGAGGCTGCCGCGCGCGGCGTGCCTTTGATTGGCGAAGGCGCTGCGGCGATGATTCGATCTGAAGATCGCCAAGTTGTCGAGCAAAACTACGAAGGCATCATCGACGCGTTGCTTTTTATGGCCACAGGCGCCGCGTATAACAAAGAGCAGCGCGAAGCGACGATCAACGAAATCAAACCGTTGTTCACAGACAAACAAGCGGCGCTCGCCGACAAGCGCGGCAAACTCGCCGAATACATCGAGGCGGCCAAAATAAAATCCGGCCGCGCATGGACGCCCGAACTTGATGCGGCGATGAACGTCGTGCTTGGCATGTACGGCACGCCGGACGCTGCAGCTGGCGGCGCAGTGCCGGCGGGCGTAGACCCGGCCGTGTGGGCCGCAATGACACCGGATGAGAGGGCGCTATGGCGAATGAAATGACGCTGGAGCAGAAGCGAGCCATAGCCTTAGCCAACGCGCGACTGCGCGTACAAAAAACCGACGCCATGCCGAAAGGCCGTGGCAGTTGGTTGGCTGACATTGCCGCCGAAGTCGTCAACCCCAACATTGCACCGCTGGCGACTGCCGCTGGCGCGGGCTTTTTAGCCGGCGGCCCCGCTGGCGCTGCGGTGGCGACCGGCGGTTTGCTGGCGAGCGACCTTGCCGTAGGCGGCGTCGTCAATCCAGTGCTGCAGGCGTTTGGCCGAGAGCCCATGCAGACGCCCTCCGAGGCGATCAACGCGCTCTACGGCCCAAACATTGTCGCGCCAGAGGCCACAACGTCCGGTCGTCGCGCTGCGCGTACGATCGGCGCGTTTGTCGCTCCAACGCGCGCGACCATTAGCGCCGCAAATGCGCTGACCCCGGCGGTCACGTCGCCCGTCACTCGCAACGTCCTTACCGAATTGGCTGCCAAGCCTGGCGCCCAGACCGCTGCTGCCGTTGGCGCGGGTACGGCTGTCGGCGCAGGGCAAGAGGCGGGCGTCACTGATCCGTTTGCGCAGTTGGCGCTCGCCGCTGCTGGCGGCGTCGCGCCCAGCGCTGCGGCCATCCCGCTCAAGGCTGGCGTCCGTTCGCTGTACAACGTCGTCGAGCCCTTCACACCGGGCGGCGCCGAGCGCGTCAAGGCCCGCGCGTACTTGGAAGCGTTCGACAACGACCCGAACAAGGTGCAGCAGGCGATTAATCTGCTCGAGCTTGGCACGCCGCCAGAGAAGGTAGCGACCGCCATGAACGCGTCGGGCTTCGCCGCGCTGCTAGGCACCGCGCGCAACGCCAACACCATCGTCAAAGACTTGTACTTGGCCCGCGACGCCGCGCTGCAGCAAGGCCGTGCGAACGAGCTCGCCATCGCCAGCCGCAGCATCAACGCGCTGCGCGGCAACATCGACACCGCCGAGACGGCGCGCGCTAACGCCCTGCTCGCGCAAGATGAACAGGCCGCCGAAGCTACGCGGGTTGCGCAAGCCGAGCTGGCCGGCCGCCTGCCACGCACAAGCCAACGCGACATTGGTCGCACCGTCACCGAGCGCCGCGCGCAAGAAGTCGAGCGAATCCAAAACCAAGTCGTGCGTCCGGCGTACCAAGAAGCGTTCGCCGCCGCGCCAGATCCGTTTAGCTTTGAGGGTGTCGAGGCCACCGCCCGCCAGCTGGCTGGCGAGACGGGCACTGCGCTCAACCCGCAGCAGGCGCCGTACACGTCCGACGTCATCTCGCTCTACAAGTCCAAGCTCGTCGAGCAGCCGCAAGCGGTCGATGGTATGGCGGGGCTTGGTGGCGAGCGTGCGATGGTCGAGCCGGAGATTCGCCCGGCGATGGTCACGCTCGAAGAGGCCGATACGTTCATCAAGGCGCTGAACCAAGACTTGGCGGCGCTGTCGGGTAACACCGATCCGTCCGCTAACGCGACGCGTCGCAACTTGATGAAACTCAAAGTTGCCGCCGAGCGCGCGATCGAAGAAGGCACCAAAGACACCAACGCGGCCGAGCTCTACAAGGCGGCGCGTACGGCTCACCGCGAGCAAATCGTTGAGCGTTTCCGCACTGGCTGGGTGGCAAATCTGGAGCGCGAAGGCGCGACCGGCGTGCAGATCCTCGCACCGGAGCGCGTCGTCAAGACGATCCTCGAGGGGGAAGACAACGCCGTGCGCTTCTTGTCTGCCTTTGGCGAAGACAAACTTGCCAAGGATGCCGTGCGTAACGGCGTCGTCGACCGCTTCCGCCGCGAAGTCGTGCGCAACGATATTGTCGACCCGCGCCGCGCGGCAGACTTTATGCGCAAGTACGACGACGCGCTGCGTACGCTCGACGATGCTGGGCTTAACATATCGCAGGAGCTTGACTCGTTCAGCCAAGCGGCCGCGCGTCTTGAGACGACGGGCGAAGCGGCCACCGCACGCGCTGCTGCCGAGTTCGCGCCGCAACGCGATCAGCTGCGGGCGCTTGAGCGCCAGGCACGCGTTGCGGCCAACAAGGTCGGCGTGGATCCGCAAAAGTCCGCGCAGAACCTAGAGCAACTGTTGGCGACGTCTGAAGACATTGCCAACGTCGTCAACCAAGTCCGTCGTGACTTGGCCGACAAGCGACGGTTTACTTCGCTGGTGCGAGAAGGCGTGCGTGCTGGCGGCGGGGTCAAGGGCTTGGCCACGGAACAGGCCGGCAGCAAACTCCAAGTGTTCGACCAGCTCTTCACGTTTGCTAACTTCCTGCTCACTCGAGCGCAAGGACGCGTTGATGCGAAGTTGGCCGTCGACATTGCCAAGGAAATGCTGAGTTCTGACCCCGCCGCCAAGGCTCTTGCCGAGGCAATGGTGAAGGGCCAGCGTTCAAAAGTGGGCGAGATGCTGCAGCGTCCTGCCGTTCGCCCCGGTGCTGGCGCCGCCGTCAACGTGTTAGCGCCGGTCATTACTAATCAAAACTCGCTCAGGGAGTAATCGTGGACAGCGGACAGGTGCTCTTCAACATCATCATGGGTGCTGCAGCATTTTTCGGCGGTTGGATATTGAACAACATCAGCCGCACGATCGAGCGCCTCGACAAAGACGTGCGCAACCTCCCGCACATGTACGTCACCCGTGTCGACTACCGCGCGGACATTGACGAGATCAAGGCGATGCTAAACCGTATCAACGACAAGCTCGACGCGAAGGCGGACAAGTAATGCCTCCAGCCCTCATCGGTCTGCTGCAGCCGTTGCTTTCCAACGGCCTGAACCTAGTGGCCAACGCGGTGCTCGCTAAGGGTAAGCAGTGGACGGAAGACAAGCTCGGCGTGTCGATCAAGCCCGACATGACGAGCGAGGATCTGGCCAAGGTGCAGATCGCGGCGATGGAGCACGAAGAGGAGCTCAAGCGCCTGGCCATTGAAGAAGACCGCCTCGACCTCGCCAAGATGGAGCTCGGCGTACGCGACACCATCGACGCGCGGCAACGTGAGGCGCATATCGCCACGCATAAAGACGCGCCGCTGCTGAATAAAATCATCACGCCGGTGCTCGCGCTTGGGCTTCTCGGCATGACGTTCTTGCTCTTCGCCATCGTCATGTTCGACAACACCCCGGTCGAGTCGACGCGCAAGGACTTGCTCGTTTACGTGCTCGGTGTGCTCTCGGCCATCAGCACCCAGATCGTCGCGTACTATTTCGGCAGCTCGATCGGATCCAAGGACAAGGCCGAACAGCTGAAGGACGTACTCAAATGAGCCTCGTCACCGAACAGGCGGCGTTCCTACTCGACGTCTGCAAGCTCATTCAGTTCGCCAGCGAGCGCGGCTTCACCGTCACGGGCGGTGAGCTCTACCGCACGCTCGAGCAACAGCAGATTTACATTAAGACCGGCCGCAGCAAGACGATGAATTCGATGCACCTGAAGCGCTGCGCGATCGACCTTAATTTCTTCATCGACGGCAAATTGACGTACGACGTCAAAACCTTGACGCCGCTTGGGCAATACTGGGAGTCGCTCAGTCCTAAGAACCAATGGGGCGGCTTCTGGCGCAGCTTCAAAGACGTGCCCCACTTCCAGCGTACGGCCTAGTCAAGCCCTTCTAGCAGCTCGGCTCGCTCGCGCAAGTCGCGCAGCATGCTGTAGCGCTGGTGCATGCGGATCAGAAACGTCTTGCGCGGCACCTTCTGCCGGCGCTCCTGCGCAATCAAATACTTGAGCTCTTGCTCGCTCATGTCGCGGATAGCGACGTTTAGCTCTTGCCAGTTCATGTTTTCAGTTCCTCTAATGCCACATCTGAAATGGCGCGCTTGTCATGCAGCGCCGCCCATATCCGTTCGTCTACAGTCGACGTCGTGAGCAGGATATAAACCCACACGTCATGCGCCTGGCCGCTGCGGTGCAGCCGGCCGACGGTTTGTTCGTACTCTTCAAGCGACCACGGCAGCGACAAGAACACCATGCGACAGCCGCCGTGCTGCAGATTGAGCCCATGCCCTGCAGACTTAGGGTGGATCAATAGCAGCTCGACTTTGCCCGCGTTCCAACGCTCGATGGCCTCGGGCTCGTCGATCGTCACGGCTTGCGGATAGCGCCGGCGCAGCTCGGCGAGCTGTTCAACAAAGTTGTACACCACGATCGTATTTGCTCGCTGGTTGCCCTCGAGCACCTCATCGAGCAAATCAAACTTATGATCCGAGAACCACACCGGCGTCTTGGTCACGTTGAACTTGCCCGGCCGCGTCGGATCCGCGCTCGACTCGCTGCTGTACACAAACCCCGAGGCCATCTGCTGCAGCTTGGCCGTCACCACACCGGCGTTGGCCGCCATGACGCGCGCGTCAGGGAAGTCGAACAAGAAGTCGCGCTTCATCTTCACGTACGGCTCGCGGTCGGGCATGTCGCAGCGCAGCTCGATGACGTGCAGTGGCGGCAGCGTGTCGACGTACTGGCCAGGATCTAGCAGAAACGTCGAGGGGCGTATGCGCTGCATGACCTGTTCAAGTGCGCCTTTGCGCGGCATGTACTCGCCATATTCGCGGTTGATGCACACGAAATACTGCTGCAGAAAGGCGCCCTTGCTGCGGCCAAGTAGCGCCTGGTCGATGATCTTGCACTGCCCAAACACGTCCTCAAGCCCGTTGGACGTGAACGATCCAGTCAGACCCCAGCGCACCTTCATAGGCTGCACGACCTTCTCGAACGCCTTGAAGCGCTTGCCGCTGGGGTTCTTTAGGCGCGTGAGCTCATCGAACACCACGCCGTCGAAGTTAAGCTCTTGTTCCGCAAGCCATTGCAGATTGTCGTAGTTGGTCACAACCACCTGGGCGGACGACGCCAGCGCCGCCTCGCGCTGTTTAGGCGTGCCTAGCGCCACAGCAAGCGTCAGCCCATGCGCCCACTTGGGCTGCTCGATGGGCCACACCTTCTCGCAGACGCGCTTGGGCGCTAGTACCAGCCAGCGAGTGACGACGCCCTGCGCCAACGCATCGCGCATAGCGACGAGCGTAAGCGCCGTCTTGCCAGCGCCCATGGGCGCCAGCACCATCGCGCGGTCGCGCTCGAAGAGAAAGTCAGCGCCAGTCTCTTGATATGGACGCAATCCAAGCATCGACTTGTTCCGTATCCCATAGCGCGATATAGCGCTGATTCGTTTGTTTCATCACGTCGGCAAAAACCTTCTGCAGCGGCGACAAGCGCCCGTGCGGCGCCTTGAGCTCGACGAACCACGTCTGCCCGTTTGGCAGACAGACGATCCGATCGGCCACGCCGCGCTGCGAGGGCGAGCGAAACTTGAACGTCACGCCGCCCACGATCTCGACGGCCCACGTCAAATACTCTTCGATTGTCTTCTCACGCATCGTCAGATAATAATTTACAAAAAGATGCTTGACAAGCGAAAACGTCGAGCATAGCCTTGCATCAAACGTAGTAAAGGAGAGTTCAGTGTCACACAGCAATATCGTCGGCGGCAGCACCGCCAAGCGCGTCATCAACTGCCCCGGCAGCGTCAAGCTCTGCCAGCAAGTGCCGCCTAAACCATCGAGCTCATACGCCGACACCGGCACGTTGTTGCATACGGTGATCGCGGATCTATTGGGAACCGACAAGCCGCTGCGCGACCTGATCGGTATGGAATACAACGGAATCGTGTTCGACCAAGAGATGGCGGGCATGAAGATTCTGCCTGCCATCGAGGCGCTCAATGAAATTGATAAAGACGAAACCATGGAATTCGCGGTCGAACAGACTGTCGGCTTCGGCGATCTTCTTCCGGGCGTGTTTGGTTCTTGCGATCTTATTGGCCGTATTGGTGATCGTGCCGTTATATTGGATTGGAAATTTGGTGACGGCGTGGCGGTCGAGGCCGATGAGAATCCGCAGCTGATGTTCTACGCCGCTGCCGCGATGCGCACGCCGAGCTTGGCATGGGTGTTCGACGGCGCCAAAGAGGTCGAGTGCATCATCGTGCAGCCGCCCTCGATCAAGCGCTGGGTGACGTCGTTCGATCGCTTGCGTATGTTCGAGCGTGAGCTGGTGTTCGCCGTCAAGCAATCGGAAAAGCCCGACGCCGCGCTGCATGCGGGTGAGCACTGCCGTTGGTGCGCAGCCAAGCCCATCTGCCCGCAGATGACCGGCGCTGCCGATCGGGCGCTGGCCAAGCAAGTTAAGGAGCTCAACACGAAGGAGCTGGGGCTTGCGCTTGTGAAGGCTGACATGCTGGAGGAGTGGATCAAAGATTTACGCGCGCTTGCCATCCAAGTGCTTGAGAAGAACGGCGAGGTGCCGGGCTACAAGCTGGTGCAGAAGCGCGGGACACGACAATGGATTGACGAGCAGAAGGCGACCGAAGCCTTGCTCGCCAATCTTCCTGAGTCTGAGGTGATCGAGCGTTCGCTGGTATCGCCGGCGCAGGCTGAGAAGAAGCTCAAAAAGCTGAAGCTCACCCTGCCCGACGGACTGACGACGAGCGTATCCTCGGGCACCACGTTAGCGTCGGTGGATGATCCCCGGCCTGCCGTGTTGCAAATCGGGCAGCAGTTGACTGCTGCCCTCACTAAACTGATGTAAAGGAGTTAATCAAATGTCTGGTATCGTAAAGTTCGCTAAAGCTGGTTTGCCCGCTGTCACTTCGCTCTCGACCGCGCTGCGCGCGATTGAGAACGACGTCGGTGCGGTTGGTTCGGCCATCCTCAAGATGGATCGCACCGGCCACTGGGTTTTCGGCGCCGATCAAACGGAAGTCGAAGACGGCAGCCTCTGGGCAGTCAATCCGTTCTCGTTCGTCCACGGCTACATTGCGTGGGGCGATGGTGACGTTCTCGGTGAGACGATGGGGTCGGTGTCAGAGCCGTTGCCTGAGCCGCCGCCGGCGCCGCCGCAAGCTCGCAAGGGCTGGGAGAAGCAAGTGGGCCTGTCGCTGAAGTGCATCAGCGGCGAGGACACCGGCCTCGAAGTGCGCTACACCACGACGAGCGTGGGCGGTAAGCGCGGAGTGCAGACGTTAGCGGTTGCCATCGCGGAGCAGGTCGACAAAGACCAGTCGACGCCGGTTGCGATCGTGCGTCTGGGCAAGGAGCACTATCAGCACAAGTCCTATGGCCGCATCTATACGCCCGTCTTTGAAGTCGTGCGCTGGATCGGCATGGAAGGTGACGCTCCCGAGTCTGTAGAGGCAGAGGCGCCTGCAGCAGCAGAGGCCCCCGCCCCCACGGGTCGTCGGCGTAGAGCCGGCTAAAGGAGAGGGAGCCGAAAGCCGTCGCCCCACCCACCCAAGCGGTGAGTAGGCTCCTGATTCTAATGAAGCGTGAACGACGCAACTGCCCCGTCTGTGGCGTAGAGACGTACGGCGGCAAAGCCTGCCGCTATCACAAGCGCGTCTATGACTGGCACGAACGAACAGCGCGCGAGCGACGTGTGAGCTATTGGGCACACATGATCGGCGAGCTGATAGACAAAGCGAGAGCAGCATGAAAACGAAAAAGATTAGTGAATTACCCGATTTTGAAGGCAAAGAATATCTGTTGGAGGCGCAGCGTCGTGGAGTAGCGGCAGCGTTCCCTCACATTACAAATTCAACGGATATCACGTTAATTGGGCTGGCGCAGATGGTTGCCCAGTTACAGTTTGAACTTGAAGTGTTGCGCGATCAAATGGAGCAACCGCGATGACCCGCGATGACATTGCTCGTATGGCGAAAGAGGCGGGGTTTGCAGATGGTATGGCCGAAATTATGGGGCTTGAAGGGTTCTACAATTTCGCCGCCCTCGTTGCCGCCGAGAAAGACAAAGAGATTGAACTATTACGGGCAGACGCGAAAAGATTAGATTGGTGCATTTCTGTCTTGCACCGTCAAGACGAAAAAGATTCATATCTGGTAACTGATGCTGGGTGTGGTTGTTGTGGCGAAGGGAAACCCTTTGATTGCAGTATTTCTGGGCGAGAT